>WNGQ01001083.1_pt1 | contig 32371 bp, 36 predicted proteins | sample 5407661 | NCBI WGS metagenome assembly WNGQ01 (sample SAMN13153382, study PRJNA577476) | soil metagenome | isolation source: 60 cm soil or saprolite under Garry oak tree replicate 2 | place: USA:California | collected 2016-06-15 | reverse complement strand
CCGAGGTGCCCGCGCCGACGTAGATCAGGCGACCCTCCTTCTTGAACGTCGCGACCACGCGGTCGATGGCGCGGGCGATGTCCTCGCGCACCGCGCGCACTGCCTGCGCTACGGTGGCATCCTCGGCGTTGATGAGATCCACAATCTCGAGCGTCGCGGCGACGTCGATGCGCTGCGTCCGGGGATTCCGCTGCTCGGTGAGGCGCGGGTCGAGGTATTCGGGAGAGGGAACGGTCATGAATGGTGTCGGGTGGCCCCAAGTTAGACGTTGACCTGGATTCGGGCCAGCGGGGGCGGCCGCTCGGCCGCTACGAGGAGAACGAACGATGCGGGCTACGTCGGCTGCGAGCGCTCGCTAGCGCGCAACCCCGGCCACGAGCTGGTCAAGGAACGCTCGGGTCCCCGGGGGACCCGAGACCTCGAGCGAAATAGGGCCGCCGTCGGGCTCCACTGCCACGACGAAGCGCAGGAAGCGACAGCAGCGGCGCTCCGCGTCGATGACGGACGCAACTGCGGCGAGGAGATCGTCCGCCGGCGCGAAGCGCCAGCGATAGCCGTCGGGAACGGGGATGCGCTCTACCGCGCGGGCCAGCAGGCCCGGCAGCAGTGCGGCGCGGTGTTGCTGAAGCTCAGCGGGGGTGAGGGTGCAGGCGATCGGAAGGTCGGACAAGTGAGCCCCGTTGATCATTGGTCACGAGGTAAGGTCAGACGGTGCCGGTTGGCGCGGGGCGGAACCCCTTGTCGGCGGCCACCGCCAGCCAGACGAAGAGCGCCAGCACCAGAGCCTGCGTGATCGCAAAGGGCGGCTCGGACTGGGTCGGTGCGGCAACGACCAACGCGGGAAGCCTGCGGAACAGCTGCACGACAAGCACAAAGACGTTGAGGTAGGTGGCGAAGACGACGCCGACCACGTAGGTCCGGCGCCACGCTCCGGCGAAGTGCTTGACGTAGTGCGCCACGATCACGATCGGCAGGACCACGAGCGACACGATCCCCACGGCGTGAGACGGCAGGAAGGCAACGAAGGGAAAGCCGAACCCGGTGGCACTCGTCGCGATGGTGGTGACCAGAAAGACGACCGCCCAGCGGTCGAGCCGCTTGCCGCCGACGAGCCCCCCCGCGACGACGAGGCCGGCGATGATGCCGACGAGACTCACCACCACGTGGATCAGGGTGAACGTCGTGAGGCCGAGGATCATAGAGGGCCTAATCTACGCGTCGCCCGTGCTTCCGGCGACCGTACGCCGCGCGGGTGGAAGGGGTGGTGCAACGGGCACACGATCTAGTTATCTACCCATTCTCATCACTGGCACACCGACCCCCGCCACAATCTGCAGGGCCTCATCCTTAGTGAAGCCCTGCTTCATCAGCGCTTGATAGTAGCGGCGGGTAAAGGCGGCCATTCGCTCAACGTTCTCCGGTTCTGCAAGTGCTTTGAGTGTGCCTTCGATCATCGACTTCATCATCGCCTCATACATCGGGCCCATCTGATTGAACATCCCCATCATCTGTTGCAGTTGGGCAGCGGGGGAGGTGTCGCGCGGGACAGGTGTCGGCGCCGGTTGCTGAGCGAAGGCCAACATCGGAGCAAGGGCGAGAAAGCATGCGACCAGCAGAGCCCGAAGAGGGCGTACGCCTGCACCGTGCGATCTGGTAGTAACGTCGAGCTGCAGCGTGGCTCTCATGGGGCCGCTCCCATGTTGTGTGCGGGTCAACGGATCGCGCTGAAGCTGCGGGCGACTCGCCCGCGCGCGCATCCATCATTGAACGATAGTTCGTGCCCGTTAGCGCACAACACTCCGCTTCCTTTAGACCGATAAACGCCCGTCAGCTTCAAGCGCTTGTTAGGCGGCGCGGACATCAGGGCTCACTGGACTCGGCGAGTCCTGGTATCTCTCTGCACACGCCGAGTCCCACGAGGCGCAAGGTCGCGGATATGGACGGTGGAGGAGTACGTAACTCGGAGGCAACCGTGTCGGCCACGATGCGCACGAGGGAAAGACCTGTGCGCCATGGACCTTGATCCGGAGCGAGGTTGTCGTACCAGATGATAGCGTCGGTCAGATCGGGCAGGCAGTGACCGATGAAGGCGCGTGACTTGCGTATGATCTTGCCGGTCTCACGATCAGTTTCCTGACCAGGACTCCAGTAGCGATCAGTAGTTGCCTCGCGAACTGGCGGGCCAAGGGGTGAGAGGATGTAGATCGAGATGTTGGCATCGCATTCGTCGCACCCGCGGCCACTTAACACTACGTATGGAGTTTTACTCGATGGTAGGATGCCGAGGAACTTCGCATTGTACAGTCCCGTGGCGAACCGCTGCCCGTTGTGAAAGCGGATTACCGCCGGGGAGTCGAGCCCTGTGGGGCCGTGAGGTCGGTCAACCGTGATACTCTCAGGCGTCCACGCCGCTCGCAGGCTGTCCGTGGGCGACGCCGGCGAACGAGTTGGCGCACGCTGACCGAAGCATGGCAACGCTGCCAATAGGCCTAGTAGCTGAAGCAATGCTCGCCTCATGGATGCGTCTCCGCGCAGGCTAACGGATCGCGCTCAAGCTGCGGGCGACCCGCCCGCCGGCGCAAGAGTTGTGGACGTTAGTCCGTGCCCGCCAGGGCACAACACTCCGCTTCCCCTAGAACGATCACCGCCCGACAGCTTCAAGCGCTTGTTAGGCGGCGGGCGTCCCGAAAGTACTCATGAGAGCACCTCCACTTGTAAGATGACGTTGCCGAATGCATCGGCAACGGGGGCATGCAATGGATGTAGTGGAGCCGCACGATAGGTACCGTCGCCGGACTGCTGTTACGACAATCTCTCCCCCGCTCAGCGCCTTCCGTAATCGGTGAAGACGTAGTCTCTCATCTTCACGATCGTGTGGCACGCGAATCCACACTTAGCGTCGTTCCCCTGCGGCGGCACGTCGGCCGAGGTGCCGGGCGTGAATGTACCGGATGCGGCCTCATACTTGAACACAGCCCATCCCCACCCGCCGGTGTCCGCGAATCTCTTGCTGTCCTTCACCATGAAGTCGACGTCATGCAGCGTGCCCGGCACCGTCGCCGCGGGGAAGGTCTCCATCTTCTTCGGGTTCCAGTGGATCTTCGCCATCTTGGAGCCGTCGGGGAACGGCTTGCCGTTGCCAGGAACGCCGGCCCGGTAGGCGTCCATCATCACGGGATTGGCGAGGATCGCCGCGAGCAGGCCTCCGTCCTGACTGATGGAGACAACGTTCCAGCTTTCGTATCCCCTGAACTCGGAGAACGCGAGCCCACCGGGCACCTTCACGGTGTACTTGTCCTGGGCGGCCATGGCGCTCCCGCCCAAGGCACTGACGAGTGCCGTCACGGTCGCAATCGTCGGCATGCCTCTGCTCTTCATAACGGGTTCCTCCTTTGTCAGATGTGGCGGCCTTGCCTTCTTTCCCGCAGGATTGTCGATCACAAACGCAATTCTACCCTGAAGACAACGCGCCGCCAGGCGCGGTTACGCTGCGGGAGCCGCGCAGCGTATCGCTCCGACCGGGCTCGCCTCGACGCTCCGTTGACCCGACGTCAGGTCACCGTGCACAATTGAGCATGCGCACGTCGCTCCTGATAAGTCTCGCGCTCCTCGCCGCCTGCGGCGGCGGAGTCCAGCCGCCAGAACTCGCACCCGCCGGGCCACGCGGACCTCTCCCCACGGCACCGGCCGCACCCGGCGCGGCTCCTGGTCCCGGCCCCACCACCACTGCCCCAGCCCACCGGGCGCTCATCGCCGCCGACTGGGCGCTCGCCGGCCGCGCCCAGGCCGTCACCGCACCGCACGCCATGGTCGTGTCGTCGCACCCGCTCGCGAGCGAGGTCGGCACGGACATCCTGCGGCGCGGGGGCAACGCGGTGGACGCCGCCGTGGCGGTCGGGTTCGCGCTCGCCGTCGTCCACCCCGTCGCGGGGAACATCGGGGGCGGCGGGTTCATGGTCATCCGCATGCGCGCTGGCCCGGTGCGCGCGCTCGACTATCGGGAGACCGCCCCGCGGCGCGCCAGCCACGACATGTACGTGGATTCTGCCGGCAACGTCACGGCGGCGTCGCTCACTGGCCACCTCTCGGTCGGCGTGCCGGGCAGCGTGGCGGGGATGTTCGAAGCCCATCGCAAGTTTGGGAAGCTGTCGTGGCGGGAGCTGCTCGCGCCCGCCATCCGGCTGGCCCGGGAGGGGTACGAGCTCGACTTTCCGCGCAGCCGTCAGATCGGGATGGCGGCGGAACGCCTCGGTCGCTTCCCGGCCTCCGCCGCGCAATTCCTCGTGAAGGGTCAGGAAGCGCCGCCCGGCACACGGTTCGTGCAGCCCGAGCTGGCGCGCACGCTGCAGCTGATCGCCGACAGCGGGCCACGCGTGTTCTACCGCGGCAGTATCGCTGAGCTGATCGTGCAGGAAATGGAGCGGGGCGGCGGGCTCATCAGCCGCGAGGACCTCGCGCGCTACCGCCCCAAATGGCGCAACCCGATCCGGATCACCTACCGCGGCTACACCATCTACACGATGCCACCGCCCTCGGGAGGGGGCGTCACGCTCGCCGAGATTCTCAACGTGATGGAGGGATACGCGCCGCTTCCGGCGTTCGGCAGCGCCACGTTGATGCACCTCCAGACGGAGGCGATGCGCCGCGCCTACATCGACCGCAACCGCTACCTCGGCGACCCCGACTTCGTCGACATGCCGCTCGAGCGGCTGCTGTCGAAGTCGTACGCCGGCGAGCTGCGGGCCGCCATCGATGCCCAGCGCGCGACTCCGACGCCGCCGTCCGCCGGCGTCCGCTCGGAAGGCACGGAGACGACGCACTACTCCATCGTCGACACCGCGGGCGACGCCGTCTCCTGCACGACGACCCTCAACAACGACTTCGGGAGCGCCGTCACCGTCACCGGCGCGGGATTCCTGCTGAACGACGAGATGGACGATTTCACGTCAGCGCCGGGGAAGCCCAACCTGTTCGGGCTGATTCAGGGCGAGGCCAATGCCATCGCGCCGGGAAAGCGGATGCTGTCGGCGATGACGCCCTCCCTCGTGCTCGACCCCGCGGGCCGGCTGGCGCTCGTCCTCGGCTCGCCCGGCGGCTCGCGCATCCCGACCGCCGTGTATCAGGTGATCAGCGACGTCATCGACCAGGACATGCCGCTCCCGGACGCGGTGGCCGCGCCGCGCCTGCACCATCAGGCGCTGCCGGACGAGCTGTATCTCGAGCGCGGGGGATTCGTGCGGCCGTCCGTCGACTCCCTCGAGGCGATGGGCCACAAGGTGAGCGTGTGGGGCTACAAGACCGAGGTGAACGCCATCGCCCGCACCGCCGCCGGCTGGGTCGGCGTGGCCGATCCCCGGCGCGGCGGCGGTGCCGCGGGGTACTAGCTGGTCCGCTTCACCGTCAGGGGCTTGTCGAGCTTCAGCGTGACGGCGGCGCCCTTAGGCAGCACGATGTCGATGTCGCGCGACGCCCGCGCCGCGGCCGCGCCGGCGCCCGCGCCCACGATGCCGCCGATCACGGCGCCTTTCCCGTCCTTCCCGATCAGTTTGCCCACGATCGCGCCGGCGGCGGCGCCCGCGCCGACCTTGGCGGCGTCCGCCTTGGTCACGCCCCGGCCTTGCTGCACCGTGTCCATGGCGACGACGCTGCCCTCCACGGGGTAGCTCGTTCCGTGCACGGTGACGCTGTGCACGCTCAACACGAACTTGCCCGGGGAGTTGGGGTTGGGTCGCGGCTCGGCGGCGTCGATCGTGCCCTGCACCGTCGAGCCCGCCGGGATCACCACGTGCCCGGCGGCGTCCTTCACGTCCTGGCTGACCGACGCGGTGAAGGCGTCCCCGGCCTTGGCGTGCCGGGTCGTGATCGTGTCGCTCGCAGCGAGCGGCACGCGCGTTCCGGCGGCGGCCGTGAGCGTGGTGGGAGGCGCCGGCTTGGGCGGGGGCTTGGGCGCCCGCTTCTGGGGCGCGGCCTTCTGGGGAGCGGCCTTGGCCGGCTCGGCCGCCCGAGCCGGGACGTCCTTCAGGGCCGCCGTGGACTCGGCCGGTGCGAGCGTCAGGTTACGCGCCGTCGAGTCGCTCGACTGACTCGTCTCGCCCTTCACACAGCCGAGCAGTGCCGCGGTGGCCAGGGCGGCGGCAAGCCGCATCCAGGTTTCAACCGTGGTCTTCATGTTTGCACCTCTCCAGGGAGGAGGCTGCTGAGAGTCCTAGTAGTATAGCGAACAGGTTATCGGAGTTCCCGGCCCGGAGTCCCAGGCTAAAGCCCGGGCTCGGCGAGCACTGTCCTTAAGGACAGCGTTGGCCGAGCCCACCCTTCAGGGTGGGAACAACGTGGCAAGGAACCCTGACTCGAGTCGACTCTAGAGGCGGCTCTTCAAGAACTCGGGCGTCAGCCCCTGCAGCCAGCTCGAGAGCAGCGTGAACCTGTCGCTCACGAGCAGGATACCGAGCACGATGAGCAGTGCCCCCGCGATCCGGTCGACCCAGACGATGTAGGGCCGGAAGCGCTGGAACCACACGAGGAATCGGTCCAGCGCCAGCGCGGTGACGAGGAACGGGATCGCCAGCCCGAGCGAATACGCGGCGAGCAGCGCCGTCCCCTGGGCGATGCTCGACGTGGCGGCGGCGAGCGTCAGGATCGCGCCGAGGATGGGGCCGATGCACGGCGTCCAGGCGGCGCCGAAGGTGATCCCCACGACGGCCGAACCCAGGTACCCCACCGGCTTGTGGGCGAGCTGGACCTTGCGCTCCCGCAGCAGGAACGCCGGCCGCAGCACGCCGACCAGGTAGAGGCCGAACAGCAGCACGATCACGCCGCCGATCCGGCCGATCCACACCTGCGAGTGCAGCAGTACGGCGCCGAGCGCCGACGCCGTGGCGCCCAACGCGACGAAGACGAGAGCAAACCCCGCCACGAACCACCCGGCGTGGATCAGCGCGGTGCCGCGCCGCACCTCGAGCTCTTCGAGGGTGAGGCCCGTGAGGAACCCCACGTAGCTCGGAATGAGGGGCAGGACGCAGGGAGAGAGGAAGCTCAGCAGTCCGGCGACGAACGCGATGGCAAAGGAGGGCGTCACCCGCAGAAGCAGACCGCCGAGACCACGGTGGTCCAGCGGCCGTCGTCCCCGCACTCGGCGGTGGACGTGACGTTCATCGTGCGGACGATGTCGCCCGAGAGGAGCCACTGCTCGCGGCGCTCGTCCCACGCCTTCTCGGGGTCGAACGGGACTCCGAGCACGGTGGCCAGCATGGACGCCGCGAGGTCTTCGGCGTACTCCCCCGACGTGACTTCGTTCTGGCCGTAGCTGTGATGCTCCGAGATGTAGCCGTGGTGGGACGGATCCGCCGGCATCGCGACGCCGATCGACGCGGCCACGAGGCGGCTCGGCTCGTTGGTGGACGATTCCGCGATCACGGCGAACACCACCTGCCCAGGCTGCAGCATGGAGAGCCCTTCTTCACGATCCACCAGCTCGCAATGGGGCGGGAAGATCGAGCTCACGCGCACGAGGTTGAAGTTGGCGAGATGGGCGTCCCGCAGCGCCATCTCGAAGCTCGTCAGTTTCTCCTTGTGCCGACCGACGCCTTTCGTGAGGAAGGCCTTGGTAGGCACGAACATTCGTGACTCGATCAACCCGTCACCTCCTTGCCTTCAAACCACACCGCCGGCCCGACGGCCACGGGGGGCTCCGGATCGCCCGTCCGCTCCGCCGCTTCCTGCATCACCCGGGCGATGACCTCGGCGGGCGAGAGCGCCGTCTCCCGCACCTCGACCTTCGACTGTCCCCGCTCCTTGCCGCGCACGACCAGCATGTAGCGCGCCGTGTAGACGCGCAACCGCGCTCCGCCGTCCGCGGCGCGGCACGTGACCACCGCCGTGCCCCACTCCCGGCCCTCGCGCTTGAGCGGCCGGAAGAGATAGATGGTGTCGATCTCGGAGGGCGGCACGCGCGCGGCCACGGCCTCGGCGAGCTTCGCCCACCCGGGACCCCGGCCCGGCTCTACCGGAGGACGGTAGCCGGTGCCTGGACCTGCTCCCATCGCTCCACGTAGAACCGCAGGACGTGCATGAAGTCCTGGGCGTTCGTCACCACGCCGTACGCCTGGTGCGTGCCCCGATCGCGCAGCTTGTTGACCACGAACTCGGTCTGGTCCACGCAGATCGTGGTGAGCGGCCGCAGCTCGTCCGGCGTCGACGCGTCAACGAAGGCCGGCAGCATGTTGCCGACCGCGATCGCGTGCAGCGCCGTGGCGACGAACACCGCGAACGTCGCCTGCGTCGTGAACTGGCGCATGGCGTCCTGCGCCGCCAGCGTGTCGGACAGCACCTCCGGCAACGGTCCGTCGTCGCGGATCGAGCCAGCCAGTACGAAGGGGACGCGCTGCGTGACGAGCGCGTGCATGATGCCGGCCGTGACGAGCCCCTGGCGCACGGCGGCGGCGATCCCGCCGGCGCCGCGGATCTGGTTGATCGCGCGCATGTGCAGCGCGTGCCCGCCCTCCACCCCCTCGCCCGAGCTCGACATGCCGAGCGTGGTGCCGAACAGCGCCGCCTCGAGATCGTGCACGGCGACGGCGTTGCCCCCGAGGAACGTTTGCACGTAGCCGTTCTTGATGAACCAGATCATGTCCTCGCGGGCGCGCGCATGCACGAGCGCGGGCCCCACGACCCAGATGATCCTGCCGCCCCGCTGCTTCTCCTCTCCCAACAGCTGGGCCAGCACGGCGTAATCGACGGGCCGCTCGCGCGACACCTCCGTCTGCATGAAGCCGAACTCGTTCGCGCTGTGGCTGCCGCCGAGGAAGCCCTCGGCATGCACGAAGATGCCCTGGCTGCCGTCCTCTTCCGTGCCGACGGCGACCGGCTGCCCCTTGCGCACCTTGCGCGGCTCCGTCACCACGAGGTCGCCGGTCGGGTGGAGCACGATGACGCAGTCCATCCGGGGCAGGCGGGGCCGACGCCAGGCGCCGGCCGCCTTCACGTAGGTCGGCAGGTTGGTGGTGGAAAAAAAGCCGTCGGGCAGGACCCCCTCGGCAGGCGCCGGCTCGAAGCGCGCGTCGGGCGCCCCCGCAAGCGGCGGCGCATCGAAATCTGGGGGCCGATATTGAAAGCGGGGGCGGGTCACAGAGAAAGAAAGCTAATGCGGAATGTGGAATTCGGAACGTCACAAACGCGGAAGTGGAAACGCGGAACGCGTTTCACAACAGCGACACCGGATCGCGATCCACCACGACGACGGCGCGCGCCCGCGCGCCCCACGCCCGCACCACGCGCCCCAGGGCCCGTGGCTCCGACGCCTTCACCAGCACGTGCCAGCGCCACCGTCCCTTGAGCCGCTCGATGGGGCACGGCGCCGGGCCGAGCACGGTGAGCGCGCCGCCCAGCCGCTCCGCATTCGCGCGCGCGAGCCACACCGCCACCCGCTCGGCGGCCTCCTGTGCCGCGATCGCGTCCTCGTGCGCGGCGACGAACCGTACGAGCCCGACCCACGGCGGATATGAGGGGTTGGGCGGCGCGCGCAGCGGCAGCTCGCGGGCGGCGAACTCCGCCACCGAGTGCGCCGCCGCGGCCCGGATGGCGTGGTGCTCGGGCGCCCGCGTCTGGACGTACACCCGGCCCCCCTTGGGCCCCCGGCCGGCGCGTCCCGCCACCTGCGCCACGAGCTGGAACGTCCGCTCGGCGGCTCGGAAGTCCGGGAGGTTGAGCCCGGTGTCCGCGTCCACCACGCCCACCACGGTCACATTCGGAAAGTCGAGCCCCTTCGCGATCATCTGAGTGCCGAGCAGGATGTCGACCTTACCCTGTGCCACGCGCTCCAGGATGCGGTGGTGCGCCCACTTGGTGCTGGTCGTATCGAGGTCCATGCGCGCGATGCGCGCCTCCGGAAAGCGCAGCGCCGTGAAGTGCTCGAGCCGCTGGGTGCCGAGCCCCCGCATCCGCTGCGTCGCCTTGCCGCACACCCGGCACGTGGTCGGGATCGGCTCCTCGTGCCCACAGTAGTGGCAGCGTAGTGCCGGCGGTGTCTGGTGCACCGTGAGAGCGATGGCGCACTGCGGGCAGTCCCGCACGTCGCCGCAGGACGGGCACTGCAGGTACGTGGCGAAGCCGCGCCGGTTCAAGAGCAGGATGACCTGTTCCCCGCGGCCGAGGGCTCCCCGGACCGCGTCGTCGAGCGACTCGGTCCACGGTACGCCCCGTGCGTCCGCCACCCGGGGCGCCGTCCGCAGATCGATCACCTCGACCGGCGGCAGCGGCCACGCGCCGACGCGTCCAGGCAGCTCAAAGCGGGCGATCTTCCCCGTCGCGGCGAGGTGGAGCGTCTCGAGCGACGGCGTGGCGCTGCCGAGGATCACCCGCGCGCCCCCCCCGCCCCCCCCCTCGAGTTTCGCGCGCACCAGCGCCACGTCGCGCGCGTGGTAGCGCGGGGCCGTGCCCTGCTTGTAGCTCGCCTCGTGCTCCTCGTCCACCACGATCGCGGCGAGCCGCTGCACCGGCGCGAACACGGCGGACCGCGGGCCGACGGCCACGCGCCGCTCGCCGCGGTGCAGCGCGCGCCACGCGTCCGCCCGCTCGCCGTCCGACAGGCCGGAGTGCAGCACCGCCACCTGGTCCCCGAACACGCCGCGCACCCGAGCCACCGTCTGGGGGGTGAGCGCGATCTCGGGCACCAGGAGGATCGCACCGTGGCCCGACGCCACCACGCCGCGAAGCACGTCCAGATAGACCAGCGTCTTTCCCGAGCCGGTCACGCCCTGCAGCAGGATCGGAGTCTCGAGCGGGGTCGCCAGGATCCCCTCGACCACGCGGCGCTGGTCGGCGGTGAGCGCCGGCGGCGGCGGCGACGACAGCCCCGTGAACGGATCGCGCGCCCGGGGGACGTCGGTGTAGCGCGCCAGGCCCTGTCGCACCAGCCCATCGAGCGTCGCCGGGGAGAGCTTGAGCTGGGTCACGAGGTGGCGCAATGGAGCGGAGCCGCCGAGCGCCTCCAGCGCCTCGTACGCGACACGCCGCTTGGGCGCGCGCCGAAAGGCGCGCTCGCGCTCGAGCAGCGACGGCAGCGCCGTGGCGAGCACCAGCACCCGCTCCGCGCGCTCGGCGGGCCCCGCCGGACGCTCGACGCTCCACAGCGCGCCCGGCAGGAGCGCGCGCAAGGCCAACCCCACGGGCGTGCCGTAGTAGCGGCTGATCCAGAGACCCAGCTCGAGCAGCGCGGGCCCGAGCGCCGGCGCGGCGTCGGGCGCCGCGACGATGGCCTTCGCCGCCACCGCGGGACCAGGGGGGGGCGCATCCACCCCGACGACAAGGCCAACCACGCGGCGCCGCTGCAGCGGCACCACCACCCGGGCTCCGGGCACGACGCGCCCGGCGAGCTCGGCCGGGATCTGGTAGGTGTAGGTGCGGGGAACCGGGATCGGGAGGACGACGGAGGCGAACCGGGGGGCTCTCCCCGCGCTCGCGCGCGGGGTCAGCAGCGGGTCTGACCCCGGGCGCAAGCCCGGGGTGTCCGGGATCGGCCCCCTCACCGCCGCCGGACGCCCAAGCCGGGCTCGCGGGGAAGCTGGATCTGCCCGCCGTCGATCGTGGCGCCGACGAACGGATCGTTCGCGGTCAGGGCCGCGCCGTCCAGGTCCGCCGCGTCGACCAGCGGCGTGAAATGCGCCGCCGCGGTGATGCCGAGCGAGGACTCGATCATGCACCCCACCATCACGAGCATCCCGTGCGCCCGGGCGGTGGCCACCATGCGCAGCGCTTCGCGCAGCGAGCCGCATTTCGCGAGCTTGATGTTGATCCCGTCCACGGCGCCAGCGAGTCGCGGGATGTCCGTGGCCACGATGCAGCTTTCGTCCACCACGACCGGGAGCACGCCCTTGCGCCGCACCGCGGCGATCCCCTCGAGGTCCTCCGGGGGCAGCGGCTGCTCCACGAACTCGACGCCGTATTCCTTCAGCACGGGGAGCATCGCAATCGCCCGCTCCCGGGTCCACCCCGCGTTCGCATCCACGCGGATCGGCTTGTCCGTCGCATCCCGAATCGTGCGCAGAATCTGCTCGTCCCGATCCGTGCCGAGCTTGATCTTGAGGATGGGGAAGGCCGAGGCCTCGGCGACCTTCTGGCGCATCTTCTCGGGCGTGTCGAGCCCGATGGTGAAGGATGAGCGCGGCGCGCGCGCCGGGTCGAGCCCCCACAGGCGCCAGACCGGTTGGTTGAGGCGCTTGCCGACGAGATCGTGCAGCGCCGCCGACAGCGCCGCGCGCGCGGCCCCGTTCCGCGGGACCGCGTGCGCGAAGGCCGCTTCCGCCCCCTCGAGGTCGAACGGGTCCCGCGGCAGGTGGGGCTCGAGTCGCTTGAGCACCGTGAGCACGGTGTCCGCCGTCTCGCCGTAATAGCGCGACGGGTCCGCTTCGCCCCACCCCTCGACGCCGTCGCTATCCGTCAGTCGCACCCAGACGACGCGGTAGTCCTCGTCCCCCCCCCGGGCGATGACGAACGGGTGCTTGGTCTTGAGGGTGATCACTTCGGCGGAAAGCTTCAGAGGCATCAGGTCCGAGGGCGTGAGTGGAAAAGTATCTGTTTCACGACGCCAGCGCGCGTACGTGTGCCCGGACTCCGGCGGCCAGCAGATCGAGCCGATAGCCGCCCTCGAGCACGCCGACCACCGGCGCCGGCGCGACGCGCTCGCGCAACGCCGTGGTCCAGTCGGCCATGTCTTCGGGCGCGAGCGTGAACCCGCCCAACGGATCGCCGGCGAGCGAGTCGAACCCCGCCGACACGAGCAGCAGGTCGGGCCGGGTCGCCCGTCCCCAGCCGGCGAGCGCCGTGTCCACGGCGGCGAGCAGGTCGCGCACGTACGTTGCGCGCGGCAGCCCGGGCGGCCGCGGGACGTTGAACACGTTCCCGACGCCGCGCTCGTCCTCGGCCCCGGTGCCGGGGTACCACGGATACTGGTGCATCGAGACGTAGCAGACCGACGGGTCGCGCTCGACCAGCGCCTGGGTACCGTTGCCATGATGCACGTCCCAGTCCACGATCAGCACGCGCGGCTTGCCGAGCCGCTGCGCGTGGCGGGCAGCGACCACGACGTTGTTGACGAGACAGAACCCCATCGCCCGGGCGGCGAGCGCGTGATGCCCGGGCGGGCGCGTCGCGCCGAACGCGGTCCCCCGTGCGAGGCCGAGCTCGACCGCGTCGATTGCCACGCCCGCGGCCGCGAGCGCCGCTTCCCAGCTGTCGCCGCTCATCACCGTATCGGCGTCGAGCGCGCCACCGCCCGCACGCGCCAGCCGCTCGAGCCCGTCCAGGTAGCGGGCGGGGTGCACCCGCTCGATCTGCTCGCGTGCCGCCGGGCGCGCCTCGCGCCATTCGACCACGCTGGCCAGGTCGGGGGCGCGCAGGGCGGCGAGCACCGCCTCGATCCGCTCGGGGCGCTCGGGATGACCTGCACCGGGGTTGTGCAACCGGCAGGCGGGGTGGAAGAGGACGGGGACGGGCATCGGCGTCCTTTAGGACAGCGCATCGCCGAGCCCACCCTTCAGGGTGGGAACAATGGCGGACGTGTGGACTCAGTTGTGCAGGTGCTTGCCGTGCAGCAGATCCCTGATGGACTCGACTTCCGCCCGCATCTCGCGCCGCGCGCGCTCGAGATCGGCCATGGCGCGCCGATAGCGCCGCCATCCGAGCACCACCAAGCCCGCGCCCACGAAGCACACCGCCCCCCACACCACGAGCAGCGGCCGGTGGAGGCTCAACCCGCCGTAGCCGAGCAGCAGCCCATCGAGCACGAGGAATCCGACCGCGAACGTCGTGAGCGCGCGGCTCGGCGGGCGGTACGGCTTCATCGCACTGGCTGGCGCCGCGCGGGCAAGACGATGAACGCGGCGTTCGCCCCGGCGCCGAGCGCTCCGAGCGTCGTGGCCTCGTCGAGCACCTGGGCGCCACGGAACTTCACGACGTACGCCCCGGCATCCGTACTGCCGCGCTTCAGCGCCTGGGCGAGCGCCTGGCGCTTCAGGTCCGCCACCGTGGTGTCGGGCCCGACCGCGAGAAACACCTGGTCCCACACGTCGGTCACCATCACCCGCACGGCGAACCGGTCGGCCACGGCGGTCACGCGACCTCCACCGCGGACGCGAGCGGCAAGGTCGTGAAGAAGCGGTCCAGCGCCTGGTCGAAGAACAACGTCGAGGCGCGCACGCGCGTCGGGCCGGCCGGGTCGGGCCACGCGCTGATCACGAGCTCCTCCCCGCCCTGACCCCGCAGCACCACGAATTGCGACCCTTCCCGCTCCACGAACGCGGCGGCGTTGGGCACCCGCTCGGCGAAGAAGCTCTTGGCGCGCGCCAACACGTCCTGGGGAGGCAGCGATACGGTCGTCGAATGGATCATGTGCTCGGGAAAGATAGATGCCGCATCGAGCCCCGCAAAGCTGACAGCTGCCGTGCCAGCTTGGACGCGGCGGCTTGTCAGTTTGGCAAACGGTGACTGGAAGAAAGCGGCACGCCGGTTGCACGGCGCCCCGGCGAGCCCAGGGCGGTCGCCCTGGGACCCGACACAGCATCACGAGCAAAAGGAGGCAGTTGGTATGTTCCTCACCACTCGCAACCCAGACGTCCTGGGTCTCACGAACCGGGTGAACCGGTTGCTGAGCGACACCCTCGGCAGCTTCGACTGGCAGTTGCGCGACAGCGCGACGGCCGCCTGGATGCCGCCGGTGGACATCCTCGAGGAGGCGGACGCGATCCGCATCATGGCGGAGGTCCCGGGCATCGACCCCAAGGACGTGAAGATCTCGGTCGAGGGTAACGTGCTCACGATCCACGGCACGAAGCAGCAGGTCGCCGAGGAGCGCACCGAGCGGGTGCACCGTTACGAGCGGACCTACGGGGCGTTCGAGCGGACGTTCACGCTACCCGCGACGGTGGACGCCAACAACATCAAGGCCGGCTACGAGCACGGCGTCCTCACCGTGACGTTGCCGAAGGTGGAGCAGGCGAAGCCGCGGCAGATCGCGGTGCAGGTGATGTCGAAGTAACTGCCGGGCGGCTAACCCCGGGCCGACGGCCCGGGGTCAGCCGCGCCCAGCATCCCTCGTAGCATCTCCACAACCTCGGAATTCGGGACCGCGACCGCCCCCGCCTCGCGGGCGGCGCGCAGCAAGTCGGGTCGCACGTGCGAGCCGTACGCCAGGACCCGGATGCGTTTCACGGTCCAAGCCCGGATCCGGTCGGCCACGGCGGCACCCTCGACGTCGAGCACCGCGATATCACACCCGGCCTCGTCCGCCGTCACGTCACCGCCCGCCGCCCGCACCACGGCCGCGAGCTTGGAGCGGAACACCAGATCCCTGGTGGCGAGGAACACGCGCTCAGCCATCGAGCGGCTCCACGGGCACGCGGTGCCCGACGGGCACGGGCCGGCGGCGGAACAGGTCGAGGACCGACGGCCGGCGCGGCACTACGAGCACCGCGTCTCCCGGCGGCGGCTCGTCCAGGCCTTCCAGCGTAATGAAGGCGGGACGCCGCAGGCGGCCGGGCAGCGCCAGGCGATATCGACGTCCGTGCCACACGACGTCCACTTGCTCCCTGCTCCCTGCTCTCTGCTCCCGTTCCATGAACACGTCGTCATCGACCTTGTACACGGCTGGGGCGACGACTTCGCCCGAGCGGTAGAACACCGGATCGAACGGTTGTCCCTCGTGTCGCTTGAAGTTCTCCTCGGCCGCCCAGTCGTAGGCCTCGAGCGCGCCCGCGTTGGCCCGCCACTCGAGGTGGTGGCGCAGCTCGTGCGCCAGTGTCTCCCACGTTTCGTGGCGCCAGTCAAACGGGCCGAGCCGGGCCAGCGCGACGAACGACCCGTGATACAGCACGACACGCGACTGTAGGTCCGCGCCCGTCCCGGTCCACTCGAGGGGGATGCACTCGCCGAGGGTGTACACGTCGCCGCGCACGGGATGGGGCAGGGTCTCGCGACTGACTTCGACGGCCACGATGCCCTCGCGGAACTCAGGCGGCACGTCGCGCGCCAGGCGCTCGACGAGGGAGCGAAAGTCGTCCAGACGCAGGACTACCCCTTGACCCGTTCGCCCAGGTAACTCACCACCCGGTCGGTGTTGATCCGCACCTGTTGCAGCGTGTCCCGATCCCGCACCGTGACCGTGGCGTCCGCGGTGGACTGGCCGTCGATCGTGATGCCGAACGGCGTGCCCGCCTCGTCCTGGCGGCGATAGCGCCGCCCGATCGAGCCTCCGTCGTCGTAGAACACGTTGTAATGCCGGCGCAGGTCGTCGTAGACGCGGCGGGCCAGCTCCGGCATGCCGTCCTTGTTCACGAGCGGGAACACCGCGGCCTTGAGGGGCGCGAGCGCGGGATGCAACCGCATCACGACGCGCTTCTCTCCCGCCACCTCTTCCTCGCCGTAGGCATCCACGAGGGTCACGAGCGCCGTCCGGTCGGCGCCCGCCGAAGTCTCGACCACGTATGGGACGAAGCGCTCGTTCGTGGCGGGATCCAGGTAGTCGAGTTTCTTGCCCGAGTACTCCTGGTGCCGCGACAGGTCGAAGTCCGTGCGGTTGTGGATTCCCTCGAACTCCTGCCACCCGAACGGGAACTCGTACTGGATGTCGTAGGCGTCCTTGGCGTAGTGCGCGAGCTCTTCCTTCGTATGCTGGTGGAACCGCAGCTTCTCCGGCCGGATCCCGAGCTCCACCAGCCACTTCATGCGCTCGTGACGCCAGAACTCGAACCACTCCTGGTCGGTGCCCGGCTTCACGAAGAATTGCATCTCCATCTGCTCGAACTCGCGCGTGCGAAAAGTGAAGTTCCCCGGCGTGATCTCGTTGCGGAACGCCTTCCCGATCTGCGCGATGCCGAACGGGATCTTCTGGCGGGAGGACTGGAGCACGTTGAGGTAGTTCACGTAGATGCCCTGCGCCGTCTCGGGTCGCAGGTACACCACCGCCGCGGCCTCTTCCACCGGCCCCATGAAGGTCTTGAACATGAGGTTGAACATCCGCGGCTCCGTGAGCGTGCCCCTGCTGCCGCACACGGGGCACTGCGCGTCGGGCTGGCCGGGTGTGCCCTTGATGCGGGGGTCGTCGGCGCGAAAGCGATTCTTGCAATGCTTGCAGTCCACCAGCGGGTCCGTGAATCCCGCGACGTGGCCGGACGCCTCCCACACCTTGGGGTGCATGAGGATCGCGGCGTCGAGCCCTTCGATGTCTTCCCGCGCGTGGACCATCGAGCGCCACCAGCGCTCCTTGATGTTGTTCTTGAGCTCGACGCCCAGCGGCCCGTAGTCCCAGACTGAGCCCAGCCCGCCGTAGATCTCCGAGGATTGAAACACGAAGCCGCGCCGCTTGGCGAGCGACACGAGCTTGTCCATCACGTTGTCGGTGGAGGGCATAGAGGGCCGGAAAATAGACGCGCCGCTACGCCGCGGGCAACCCGAAGGCCTGACGCACGGCCCGCCCGGCGAGCGCCGCGATCCCCGCCGCGTCGAGCACCCGTCCCTCCCCGTCGAGCGCGTGCAATCCGATCAGACCCTCGACCTTCCCCGCTACGACCGCCACGCGCTTCTTCGCGGCGTGCGCCCGCCGCACCACTTCACCCGACGCCTTTCCCACGAGCGACGTGCGATCGAACGACCCCTCTCCGGTGATCACCAGGTCGGCCTTGGCGAGCGCCGCGTCGAAGCCGACCCGCGACAGCACCCATTCCGACCCGGGCACGAGCTCCGCCTTGGCGAAGAAGACGAGACCAGCGCCGAGCCCGCCCGCCGCGCCGCCCCCGGGGAGCGTCGCGAGATCGGGGCGCCCGTGCCGCGCCATCAGCTCGCCCAGACGCTCGAGGCCCCGTGTCAGGAGCTTCACCCCCTCGGGACCCGCACCCTTCTGCGGCCCGAACACCGGCGCGGCGCCGTCCGCGCCCACGAGCGGCGTGCGTACGTCGGCGAGCGCGATCACCCGCGCCTCGAACGCCCAGCCGGCCGACAACTCCGCCACCGGCGCCAGGGTGCCACCCCCGTCGGGCAGCACCGCGCCCTCCGCGTCGCGGAACGTCCACCCCAGGCCGCGCGCCGCGCCGGTGCCCCCATCGACGGTGGCGGAGCCGCCGAGGCCCACCACCACCGTCTTCGCGCCCCGCTCCACCGCCTCCCAGATCAGCTCGCCCACTCCCCGGGTCGAGGCGTGGAGCGGATCCAGCTCCTCAGGCTTGAGCAGGGCGATGCCGCACGCGGTGGCGCTCTCGAAGATCGCGGTCTCAGCGTCCAGCCATCCCAACTCACCGGACACCGGCTCGCCCAGCGGCCCGGTGACCTTCAGCCGCTCCCGCAGCGAGCCCCGGGGCAGCACGGCGTCGAGCAGGCCATCGCCGCCATCCGAGAGCGGGCATTGCAGCACCGAAGCCTCCGGGAGCGCCTGGCGCACGCCGGCGGCAAGCGCCTCGGCCACCTGGCGAGGCCCCAGCGTCCCCTTGAACGCCGCCGGAGCGGCTAGTATCAGCGGCGACATGCCGCAATATGCGATAAATCGTGCATTATGCTATATAAGCTGACGAGGTCATCACCGGTATGTCGCGATGTGACGCCGCTTACGTGCGAGGCACCGTTCTTGCTTCACCCACCGTCCGGCAGATCTCTGCTCAGGGCAAACCGCCGGCGACGGCGGGACGCAAAGCCAAGGGGTCTCGCGTTGCGAGACAGCCCGGCCGCCGGAGGTTCGAACCCGGCCCCACGCCCTGACACGAGAGCGCGGGGTTTTTTTCGTTTACCCGCGAGCGCGGATTCGTCTCGCTCGCATCGGGTTCTAGGGCGCACGATGTCGGGCAGGCGATCACCCCCCAGGGGCAACTCTGGGGGGTTTGCTTTTGATGTGGTCGCAGATCCGCCCGCCGTGCTCCCGACCGTTCTCGATGAAGATCTTGTTGGCGTCGAGGCCCGACGCCAGCACCCCGGCGATGTACACACCCGGCACGTTCGTCTGCATCGTCTCACGGTCGTGCCGCGGCACACCGGTGGTCTCGTCCACGTCGACCCCGATCGCACGCAGCAGCGACAGGTCCGCCCGGTAGCCGGTGAGCGCGAGCACGAAGTCGGCGGGGAGGCTGTAGGGTGCGGCGTCGCCGTCGCGGCGGATCACCACTTCGTCGGGCCGGATCTCGGCCACGCGGCTGCACCACCGGACCGCGATGCTGCCCTCCTTTACGCGGTTGGTGATGTCGGGGAGAATCCAGGGTTTGACCCCGCGATCGAATTCGCCGAGGAAGTGCACCAGCGTCACCCGCGCGCCGACGCGGTGCAGCTCGAGGGCCGCTTCGACCGCGCTGTTCCCCCCGCCGACCACGACGACGCGCTGCTGCCAGTAGGGGTGGGCCTCGACGAAGAAGTGCGACACGTGCGCCAGCTCCTCGCCGGGCACGCCGAGCGGATTGGGCGACTCGAAGTAACCCGTGGCGTAGATCAGATTCCGCGCCACGACCCGCTCCGGTTCGGTCTTCCCCGGGTGGTGCGCCGTCAGCTCGAAGCCGTCCCGGGCGCGGGCGACCCGCCGGACCTCATGGTACTGACGCACGTCGAGCTCGAAGTACTCCGCCACCTTGCGGTAGTAGGCGAGCGCCTCGCGCCGGCTCGGCTTCTCCGCGGCGGTGACGAACGGCACGCCGCCGATCTCCAGCTTCTCCGGCGTCGAGAAGAAGGTCATGTACAGGGGATACCGCATGAGGCTCGCTACGACGGGCCCCTTGTCGAACAGCGAGCACGTGAGGCGGGCCTGCTTCGCCGCCACACCCACGGCGAGCCCGCAGGGCCCGGCGCCGATTACCGCGAGGTCGAGCATCGCTGTCGCGTTGCTGTCACGTCACTTCGATGATCTGGTCGCGATGCGTGCCGACGCTCACGTACTGGATCGGCGCATGGGCGAGGTCCTGCAGCCGGTCCAGATAGGCCCGGGCGGGCGGGGGCAGATCGGCGAGCCGGCGCACGTCACTGAGCGACTTCTGCCAGCCCGGTAAGGCCTCGTATATGGGCGCGACGCGCCCCAGGCGTTCCACGTCGGCTGGCATCGCATCGCAGGGCTGGCCGTCGAGCCGATACCCGACGCAGACCGGGATCTCGGCGAAGGTGTCGAGCACGTCGAGCTTGGTGACCGCGAGCCCCGTCAGGCCGTTCACCCGCACCGCGTAGCGCACGACGACGGCGTCGAACCAGCCGCAGCGCCGCGGCCGCCCCGTGGTCGCGCCGAACTCGTCCCCGAGCTCGCGGATCCGCTCGGCGAGGGCGGGCTCGGCCTCGGTGGGAAGCGGCCCGTTGCCGACGCGGGTGGTGTAGGCCTTGACCACGCCCACGACGGCGTCGATGGCGGTGGGGCCGATCCCGGCCCCGACCGCCGCCCCGCCGGCCGTGGTGTTGGACGACGTCACGTAGGGATAGGTCCCGTGGTCCACGTCGAGCAGCGCGCCCTGCGCTCCCTCGAGCAGCACCGATTCGCCCCGCTCGAGCGCCTCCCACACCACGCGCCCGGCGTCCACGGCGAGCGGCAGGAGGCGCGGCGCGAGCCGCTCGAGCAGCGCGATGTGCTCGCCCGCGTCCGCCCGCTCGGCGGAGCCGAGCAGCCCGAGGAAGGCGTTCGCGGCCTCGACGCGTCCGCAGACGAGCTCCTTCGCCCGCCCGAGGTTGCGGAGGTCGCCCACGCGAATCCCGCGGCGGCCGTACTTGTCCTCGTAGGTCGGGCCGATGCCCCGCCCCGTCGTGCCGATCTTTTCGCGTTGCTCGCGGGCCCGGTCGAGCAGCTTGTGGAAGGGGAGCGTGAGGTGGGCGCGCTCCGACACGTACAGCTTGTGCTCGGTGCGGATGCCGCGTGACGTGAGGGCGTCGAGCTCGGTGAAGAGCGTCTCGGGATCCAACACGACGCCGTTCCCCACGATGCACACCGCGCCCTGCAGGATACCCGAGGGGATCTGGTGCAGCACGAACTCGCCTGCGGTGGTGTGGACCGTGTGGCCCGCGTTCGCGCCGCCCTGATAGCGCACGACGAGGTCGGCGCGCTCGGCGAGCACGTCGACGATCTTCCCCTTGCCCTCGTCCCCCCATTGAGCGCCGACGACCACGACGCAGTGGATCTTGGGTCCGAACATGGCTCCTCAGGCGCTGGTCACCAAAAAAAAGGCCCCGGCGGCGCGGGGCGTTGGAGCATCCTCCGAGGAAAACTATCATGCCGCCACGAGCCGCGCCACCCGCTCACGGTCCGCCGCGACCACCGGCGCGAGCGGGGCCCGCACCGGCCCGCCGTACAGCCCGACCGCGTCCATGGCGGCCTTCACGCCGCCGGGCCCGAGTTTCCCGACGATCTCCCGGTCGAGCGGGACCAGCCGCTCCTGCAGCCGCCCGGCGCGCGCGCGATCGCCGGCGCGGAAGGCGGCGAGGACCTCGGCGCACAACGCGGCCGCGAAGCAGGCGACGGCGAGGATCCCGCCCTCGCACCCCAGCTCGAGCGCCGCATAGAGCAGGGCCCCGGAGCCCACGAAGACGGACCAGTCCGGCGTCGCGTCGCGGTAGGCCGCGAGGTTCTTCGCATCGCCCGAGGAATCCTTCACCCCGACGATGTTGGGGTGGGCGGCGAGCCGCTGCAGCAGTCCCGCCGCGATGGGCAGATGCGTGTACTTCGGAATGTTGTAGACGAGCACCGGCACCGGGCTCGCGTCCGCGACGGCGCGAAAGTAATCGCCCAGGCTCGCGGGCGAGACGGCCGTCGAGAAATATCCGGGCGGACGCGCCAGCACCGCGTCCGCCCCCTCGGCGGCGGCGGCCCGCGTCAGCGCCACCGCCTGCCGGGTGGATTCGGCCCCCGTCCCGACCACGAGCCAGCTCTTGTCGGGCAGCACCTCCCGCACCCAGGCGACCATGCGCCGCTGCTCGTCCGCGTCGAGCAGCGGCGACTCGCCCGTCGACCCCGCGACGACGACGCCGTCGAGCCCGGCGGCGATGAGGCGTGACACGTTGTGCCGGAGATGGACGGGGGCGACGTCCCCGGTCGCGCTGTCGAACGGCGTCGTGATGGGGGCGAGCACCCCCGCGAGCTGCCGCTCGGTCACTGGCCCGGCAGCAGGCTCGACAGGTCGTCCGTGAGGCCCGCCGGCCCATCGGCAGGCGCCGGCGCCGCGGAGGGGGCAGGAGGCGCGGGGGGCGCGGGGGGCGCGGGGGGCGCGGGGGCCGCGCGGGGCGTCGCCGGCGCCGGGCTCGCCGCCGGCGGGCGTCGCCGCAGCGTGCGCATCTGGAGCTCGAAGTCGGCCGGGTTGGTGGCCGCGGTGCGGGCGGTCTCGTAGGCCACGGTGCCATCCGCCACGAGATCCATCAAATGCTGATCGAAGGTCTGCATGCCGTACTGATCGCGCGCGATGCGGATGTAGTCGTGCAGCTGCGAGGTCCGGTCCGGGTCCTTGATCAGATCCCGCACCGTGACGGTGCAGATCAGGATTTCGACGACCGCCGCCCGCCCGTGGCCGTCGGCCCGCGGCAGCAGCTGTTGGGAGACCACCGCCTGGAGCGTCTCCGCGAGCCGCATCCGCGCCATCTCCTGCTCTGCCGCCGGGAACATGGCGACGATCCGGTTCACCGTGGTTACGGCGTCGGGCGTGTCCAGCGTCGAGATCACCAGGTGTCCCGTTTCGGCCGCTTTCATCGCGGTGCCGATGGTCTCCGGATCGCGCATTTCCCCGATCAGCAGCACGTCGGGATCCTGGCGCAGCGCCGCGCGCAGGCCGGCGCTGAAATCGTCCGTGTCCACGCCAATCTCCCGCTGCGTCACGGAGCTGTTGATGTCGCGATGCAGGAATTCGATCGGGTTCTCGAGCGTCACCACGTGCTTGTGCTGCGTCTGGTTGATGTGATTCACGATCGCCGCCATCGTCGAGCTCTTCCCGGACCCGGTCACGCCGCTCACCAGGATCATCCCGCTCTCCGCGGAGGCGATGGTCGGGAGGATCGCGGGCAGGTGCAGCGTATCGAACGTCGGGATGTCGAACGGGATGACGCGCAGCACGATCATGAACGACGAGCGTTGCCGCAGGATGTTCACCCGGAAGCGCCCGACGCCGGGCATGCCCCACGAGCAGTCGTAGTCGCGCAGCCGGTCCAACCGCGCCCGGTCCTCCTCGTTGGAGATCAGGTGCTGGGCGATCGCCCGCGTCTGCTCGGGCGTGAGGCGCTGCTTCGTGAGGGGCACCAGCTTGCCGTCCACCCGCGCCCGGAACACGTCGCCGGCCTTGATGTGCAGGTCCGAGGCGCCGCGGTCGATGGCGGCCTTGATGATCTGCTCGATGCCCCGCGGCTGCGTCACGGCCCCGCTCGCGCGCGGGCTCTTGGACTTCTCCTCCACTAGTATCCGGCCTCCGGGTCGACCACGTTGAGGAGCGGCGCCCCTGCAAGATAGCGGGTGATGTTGGCGACAATGAGCCCCGTTTCCCGCTCCCAGAAGCGCTGCGTGACCGCGGCCACGTGGGGACTCACGAGCACGCGCCGGTGGCGCCACAAGGGGTGCCCCGCGGGAAGGGGCTCCGTCGCGAACACGTCGAGCGCGGCGCCCAGGAGATGAGAGGCGTCAAGGAGGTCGAGCAACGCCATTTCATCCAAGAGCGTCCCGCGAGAGACGTTGACGACGATGGCGCCCTCTGGTAAGCGCTCGAGCACCTCGCGGGTCACAGCGCCTCGGGTCGCCGTAGTGTGGGGCGCCGCGATGACGAACGCGTCGCTCTCCGCGGCCAGCCGGGGCAGGTCCGTCGCACCGCCGACCCAGCGGGCGCCCGAGGGCCCGCCGCGCTCCGGTCGTCGCCGCACGCCCGCGACGCTCATCCCGAGCGCGAGGCCGCGGCGCGCGATGGCGCCCCCGATCCCGCCCAGGCCAACCACGCCGAGCCGCAGCTCCCCGAGCTCGCGCACCACGACCGCCCCGTCGGTGAACTCCGCCCGCGCCCACCGCTCCATCGCCTGGAACTCGCGCATCCGGTCGAGGCCTCGCGCGAAATAGGCGATGGCGGCGATGGCCCAGTCGGCGATCGGCTCGGCGTGCACCGCGGCCGAATTGGTGAGCACGATGCCGGTCCCCGCGAGGTGGGGCAGGCTCGCGCCGACCCCGGCCGTGCCGCTGTGCGCCCAGCGGAGCGTCCCCCGCCCCGCCGCGACGACCCCGGCGGGGATGCCGTAGCCGAGATAGATCTCCGCGCCCCGCGCGGCCGCGGCGGCTTCCGGCGTGCCCGAGCCGCCGTCGCCGTCCGAGGCCGCGGGCGCGGCGACCTCCACGACCTCCCAGCCGCGGCCCAGCGCCTCGCGGATCGCGGTCACCGCCGTTCCTGGCACCCGCCAGGCGACGCGCGGCGAGGCGAGGTCGACTACGAGACGCCGCGTCACTCGCCCGTCGACACCGTCCGCACGCCGGGGTGATGGAGCAGGGCGATCATCGCCTCGTCGTGAAGCCGCTTCGGCCCGCGCAGCGTGAAGTCGATTACGACGTCGACGTTCTCGCGGCGACTCGCCTGCCGCTCGATGTCGAGCCCCGTGCGGCGCACGACCGTCTCGAGGTCCTCGAGCACCGTCGGATCGGGGCGGGCATGAATCGACAACGTGCCCAGCGTCGATTGCCGCGCCACCAGCCGCTCGACACGGCCGAGCCCCTGCAGCACGACGAGGACCAGCAGCGTGGTGCCGGCCGCTTCCCAGTAGAACGCCGCGCCGAGGGCGACGCCGATCGCCGCGACCACCCAGATGGTCGCCGCGCTGGTGAGGCCCACGACGGCACCGCGCGCGTGCAGGATGGTGCCGGCCCCGATGAAGCCGACGCCGGTGACGATCTGCGCCGCGATGCGGGTCGGGTCGGCGTTCCCACCGGCGAGCGAGACCGACAGCTTGGTGTACAGCACCGAGCCGATGCAGATCAGGATGTTCGTCCGCAGGCCGGCGGGCTTGCCGCCCAGCTCCCGCTCGAGGCCGATCGCGCCGCCGAACAGCGTGGCGAGGCTGAGCTGCAGAAACAGCTCCAGGCGGAACATCTCGACCATCTGCTGGACGAAGTGCTGCATCACGCTCCCCCCCCCTCTTCCGCGCCGTCCAGAAAGCCCATCCGGCGCCGCACCTGGAGCATGGTCCGGCGGGCGATGGCGCGCGCCTTCGCGGCGCCGGCGCGCAGCGTGTCCCGCACCTTGCGCGGCTCCGCCTGCAGCGCGCGCGCCCGCTCGCGGATGGGGGTGAGCGCGGCTATCATATTGTCCGCGAGCACCCGTTTGCAGTCGAGGCAGCCCCAGCCCGCCGTGCGGCAGTTGTGCGCCACGAGCTTCAGCGTGTCCGGCGGCGAAAAGCCCTGGTGGATCGTGAAGATGTTGCAGATGTCCGGATTGCCGGGGTCCCTCCGGGTGACGCGCGCCGGGTCCGTGGCGGCGGGCTTGAGCTTCTCCCAGATCGTTTCCGGCGTGTCGAACAGGCCGATGGTGTTGCCCAGGCTCTTCGACATCTTGGCCTGACCGTCGAGCCCGAGCACGCGTTTCGCGGTCGAGAGCAGCGCCTGGGGCTCGGGAAAGGCGAATCCGTCGGCGAACCGGGCGTTCCAGCGCCGCGCGATCTCCCGCATCAGCTCGAGGTGCTGGAGCTGGTCCTCGCCGACGGGCACGAGGGTCGCCTCGTACAGGAGCACGTCGGCGGCCTGGAGCACGGGATAGTTCAAGAGCCCCGCCGGCACGCTCTCCTGGCGCTGCGCCTTGTCCTTGAACTGCGTCTGGCGCTCGAGCTCGCCGAGCGGCGTGACCGTGTTGAGCAGCCAGTTGAGCTCGGCGTGCTCGGGGACGTGCGACTGCACGAACACGATCGCACGCTCCGGGTCGAGGCCGGACGCGAACAGGCTGATCGCCATGTCGAGGGTCCGCTGGGAGAGGCTCGCCGCCTCGTACGCCTGGGTGATGGCGTGCAGGTCCACCACGCAGAACAGGCAGTCGTGTTGCTGCTGCAGCTTGACCCAATTCTGGACCGCGCCCAGGTAGTTGCCGATATGCAGCTCGCCCGAGGGCTGGATGCCGGAGAAGACACGCGCCATGGGCCCACAACCTACGCCGGGGGAGGTCGGCGCCGCAAGGTGCGAGAACTCAAAGACTTAGTCGATGTCGCGCGACGCGCCGCCGGCCGCGCCGCGGCCTACCTGCGCGGCGTCACGCCCGCGGCGGCCGCGGCGTGGATCGAGAAAGGGCGGCACGACTTCGTGACCGAGGCGGACCGCGGCGCCGAGACGCTGATCGCCGAAACGCTGACGCGAGACGTTCCGGACTCGACGGTCGTGGGCGAGGAGCTGTCCCCCGGGAGCACGCCCGCGGGCGACGTCGTCTGGATCGTCGATCCGCTCGACGGCACGACGAACTTCCTCCACGGCTACCCGCAGTACGCGGTGTCGATCGGGTGCCTCGTGCGCGGCGAGCTGCGCCTCGGCGTCGTGCACGACGTGCCGCGCGACCTGGTGTACTGGGGTGCGACGGGCCACGGCGCCTGGCAGGGCGAGCGGCGGTTGGGCGTCTCGGGCCTCACCGAGCCGCGCCACGCGCTCGTCGGAACCGGCTTTCCGTTCAAGCAACTCCCTGTGCTGCGCCGCTACCTGGATCAGTTCACCGCGGTGATGGGGGCCGCGAGCGGCATCCGCCGGGCGGGATCGGCGGCGCTCGACCTGACCGACGTCGCCGCCGGCCGCCTCGACGCGTTCTGGGAGCTGACGCTCGCGCCCTGGGACGTCGCCGGGGGGGTCGTGCTCGTCCGCGAGGCGGGCGGGAGCGTGACGACGCTCGAGGGCTCGGACGACGTGCTGCAGCACGGCTCGATCGTCGCCGGCAACCCGACGATGCACCGCTGGCTGCTCGATCTCGTGAGGAGCGCCTAGGTGCCCGCACCGCTCGTCGAGTGCGTCCCCAACTTCTCCGAGGGCCGCGACTCGGGCACGCTCGACGCGCTCGCGGGGGCCATCACGGCGGTCCCCGGCGTCAAGCTGCTCGACGTCCAGGCGGACCCGGCCCATCATCGCTCCGTCTTCACCTTCGTCGCCCCGCCGGACGCGGCGCTCGAGGCCGCCCTGCGCGCCATGCGCGTGGCGACCGAGCGGATCGACCTCACCAAGCACGCGGGCGAGCATCCCCGTATGGGTGCGACCGACGTCGTGCCCTTCGTCCCTGTGCGCGACGTGACAATGGACGACTGCGTCGCGCTCGCCCGGCGGCTGGGCGAGCGTGTCGCCGCCGAGCTCGAGATCCCCGTCTATCTCTACGCCCGGGCGGCGACCCGCCCCGAGCGCGAGCGACTCCCCGAGATCCGCAAGGGCGAGTTCGAGGGACTGCGCGACCGCATCGGCCGGGACCCCGCTGCGGACCCCGACTTCGGGCCCCGGCGCATCCATCCGACCGCGGGAGCGACCGCGATCGGCGCGCGACCGTTCCTCGTGGCCTTCAACATCTACCTCGATTCGAGCGACGTCGCGATCGCGAAGGAGATCGCGAAACAGATCCGCACCTCGAGCGGTGGGTTACCCGCCGTGCAGGCCTCGGGCTTCGAGGTGGCGGGTCAAGCGCAGGTGTCGATGAACCTGCTCGACATCGACACGACGTCGCCGGCGGCGGTGTTCGCCGCGGTCGCGCGGGAGGCGCGGGCGCGGGGCGTGGACGTCTTGAAGAGCGAGGTGGTGGGCCTCGTGCCGGAGCGGGCAATCCTCGGCGCCGCGGCGACCGCGCTCAAGCTACCGGACGCCGCCGACCACCTGCTCGAGGCGAAGATCCGGGCGGCGGAAGGCCCCACGCTCGACGGCTGGCTCGAGGAGCTGGCGGGCGGCGCGCCGGTCCCGGGTGGCGGCAGCGCCGCAGCGCTCGCCGGGGCGGTGGCGGGCGCGCTGGTGGCGATGGTGGCGCGCCTCACGACCGGCCGGAAGGCGTACGCCGCCGTGCAGGGACGCGTCGCCGAGATCCTCGCCGAGGCGGACGCGCTGCGGGCCCAGCTGCGCCGCCTGGTGGACGACGACGCGGCCGCGTACGCCCGCGTGAGCGCGGCCTACAAGCTTCCGAAGGATGCGCCCGGCCGGCGGCGCGCGGTGGACGAGGCGCTCGTCGGCGCGGCCCGGACGCCGCTCGCCATGGCGCGGGGCGCGGCGCGGCTCGCGGCGCTGGCGGGCGAGATCGGGGCGATCGGGAACAAGAATGACAAGAATGCGAGCTCGGATGCGAAGGTGGCGGCCGTGCTCGCCGCCGCGGCGCTCACCGGGGCGATCGAGAACGTGCGGGTGAACGTCGCATCGCTGTCCGAGCCGGGGCTCGGGCGGTCGCTGCTGGAGGAGGCGGAGCGGCTGCTAGCCGTCAGTCCGCCACGGTGAGAATCCGCGGTAGCCCGCCGTTCTCGACGATCGCTACCGTGTGCTCGAAGTGGGCGGACAGCGATCCGTCCTCGGTGACGACCGTCCACTTGTCCTCGAGGGTGCGGATCTCCGGGCCTCCGACGTTCACCATCGGCTCGATCGCGATGGTCATCCCGGGCATCAGCCGCGGGCCCCGCTTCGGCTTCCCGTAGTTCGGGATCTGCGGGTCTTCGTGGAACGACGATCCGATGCCGTGCCCCACCAGCTCGCGCACGACCGAGAACCCCGCGCCTTCCGCCACCTGCTGCACGGCGTGCCCGATGTCGCCGACGTGATTCCCGGCGCGCGCCTGGGCGACGCCGGCGCTCAACGCGTCCCGGGTGACCTGGAGGAGGCGCTGCGCTTCCGGGCTCACGGGGCCCACCGGGAACGTGGCGGCCGAGTCCGCGTGCAGGCCGTCGCGCCACACGCCCACGTCCACGCTCAGCAGGTCCCCTTCCTTGAGCACGCGCCTCGGGGACGGGATGCCGTGGACGATCTCCTGATTGATCGACGTGCACAGCGTGGCGGGGAAGTCGTACAGCCCCTTGAACGACGGCCGCGCGCCCGGGTGCGATCGGATGAAGTCCTCGGCCACGCGGTCGAGCTGCTCGGTGGACACGCCGGGGTGGACGTGCCGCGCGACGAGGGCGAGCGTCTCCGCCACGATGCGACCGGCGGCCGCCATGGTCTCGATCTCGCGCGGCGACTTGATGGTGATCATCGCCCGATAATGCGCCTGATCTCCGCGGCGATGTCGTCGACCGCGCCCGTCCCGGGCACCCGATGCACGATGCCGCGCTGCGCGTAGTGGGCGATCAAGGGGGCCGTGTCGCGCTGGTATACGTGGAACCGCGTCTTGATGGCCTCGGGGGTATCGTCCGAGCGCCCTTCCGCGGCGGCGCGCCCCGTCATGCGGCGCACCAGCTCCTCCTCGGGCACGTCGAGCAGCAGGATGTGGTTCAGCCGCTGCCCGCGCTCCCCCAGCCTGCGGTCCACGAGCTCCGCCTGCGCGGCGGTGCGCGGGAAGCCGTCGAGCACCGCGCCCGTCCACGCCTCCGGCTTCGCCAGCTCTTCCTTGATCAGGTTGAGGATGACCGAGTCGGGGACCAGCTTGCCGTCGTCCATGAACTTCTTGGCTTCGCGGCCGAGCGGGGTCGCCGCCTTCACCGCCGCCCGCAGCAGGTCGCCCGTCGTGATCTTGGGAAGACCGAGCCGCTCGGCGAGGATCTTTCCCTGGGTGCCCTTGCCCGAGCCCGGCGCGCCTAAGAGGAGGATGAACACCGCGAGCCTACATGTACCGCTGCCGGCCGCGGAACTTGACGCGCCCTTCCTTCATGAACCCGTCGTAATGGCGTAGCAGCAGGTGCTGCTGCACCTGCTGCACGGTATCGAGCGCGACGCCGACCACGATCAGCAGCGCGGTGCCGCCGAACCCGAACGGCATGTTGAGGATGTTCGACACGACGATCGGCAGCAGCGCGACGACCGTCAGGAAGATCGCGCCCGGCAGCGTGATGCGGGACAGCACGTCGTCGATGTAGTCCGCCGTCGCCGCGCCGGGCTTCACGCCCGGGATGAAGCCGCCCTGCTTCTTCAGGTTCTCGGCCAGGTCGACCGGGTTGAAGATGATCGACGTATAGAAATAGGCGAAGAAGACGATCAAGATGGCGCTCGACACGAGATACAACGGCTCGGTGACGCTGAAGTACCCCGCCAGGTTCTTGAGCGTCTGGTTCCCGCTGAAGCTCGCGATCGTGCCCGGGACGATGATGAGCGACTGCGCGAAGATGATCGGCATCACCCCCGCCGAGTTGATGCGCAGCGGGATGAACGTCTTCTGCCCTTCGCGGATGCGGCCGCGACCCATCACCTTGCGCGGGATCTGGATGGGGATGCGGCGCGCCGCGACCGTGACGGCCACCGTGCCCGCCACGACCAGCCCCATGACCACGAGCACGAGCAACAGCTTCGGGAAGGTGAGCGACCGGGCCTTGAGCGCGTCGATGGTGCGGAGGGTCTCGGGCCAGATGCGCTCGATGATCGAGAAGAAGATCAGCAGGCTCATGCCGTTCCCGATGCCGCGCTCGGTGATCTGCTCGCCGAGCCACATGACGAAGACTCCGCCCGTCGTGAGCGTCAGCACCGTCGTCATGCGGAACCCGAGGCCCGCGTGCGCCACCGCGCCGGGCAGCTGCTCGGTGAACAGCGCGAAGCCGTACGCCTGGAACAGGCACAGCGCCACGGTGAGATAGCGCGTCCACTGGGTGAGCCTTTTCCGCCCCTCCTCGTCGCGCTGCATCTTCTCGATCACCGGGAACACCGGCCCCGCGAGCTGGAACACGATGCTCGCCGAGATGTACGGCATGATCCCGAGCGCGAAGACCGTGGCCCGGGAGAACCCGCCGCCGGCGAACAGATCGTACAGGGCGAAGAGGGTGCCCTGCGAGTTCTTCACGAAGTCCTGGAGCGCCTGCACGTTCACGCCCGGGGTCGCGATGTGCGCCCCGATGCGATAGATGAGCAGACAGAGGAGCGTGAAGAGGATCTTCTCCTTCAGCTCCGGGACCTTGAACAAGTTGGGAATCTGGGGCGCCGTCATCGGATCAGCTCGCGATCGTTCCGCCCGCCTGCTCGATCTTGGCGCGCGCGGAGGCGGACACCGTCACGCCCTTCACGCTGAACTTGCGCCGCACGTCACCCATGCCGAGCAACTTGATCGGGTGATCCGGCCGGCGCACCAGCCCCGCCCCGAACAGCGTGTCGGGCGTCACCTCCACACCCTCGGCGAGCTGATCCAGGTGGCGGACGTTCACGACCTGGGCCGGCTGCTTGAACGGGTTGGTGAAGCCCCGTTTGGGGATGCGCCGGATGAGCGGCATCTGGCCGCCCTCGAACCCGGGCCGTGTCTGGCCGCCCGAGCGCGCGGTCTGGCCCTTGCCGCCGCGACCGGCGGTCTTGCCGATCCCCGACCCCGGCCCCCGCCCCTTGCGGATGCGCACGCGGTGCGAGCCGCGCGGCGGCTTGAGGCTCGACAGGCTGATGTGCGGCAGCTCGCCCTGGGGCGCCGCCCGCCGGGCGCGCGGCCGCGCGCGCGGTTTCGCTTTGGCTCTCGTCTTCGGCTTCGGCATCGCTTAGGTCCCGGCTGTCGCGGGCGTCACCTCGACGAGGTGGCGCACCTGGTAGAGCATGCCCCGGAGCGCCGGGTGGTCCGGCTTGACCACGGCGTGCTGGTGGTGCTTCAAGCCCAGCGCCTCCAGCGTGCGGCGCTCCGCCGCGGGCCGGCCGATGCCGGAGCGGACCTGCCGGATGCGCAGGCTCCCCTTGCCGGCGGGTGGCAGCGGCTGATCGCGGCCGGGCTTGCGCTTGCGGTACTTCCGCGAGGGCGGCTTCCTAGCCATGAGCCGCCGCCTCCTGGCGCGACTTGTACGGGATCGCCTCGACGTCGACGCCGCGCTCCTTGGCGACGCGCCGGGCCGTGGTGAGGCGTTGCAGCGCGTCGATGGTGGCCCGCACCATGTTGTGCGGGTTCGTCGAGCCCAGGCTCTTCGTGAGGATGTCGCGCACGCCGGCGCACTCGAGCACGGCGCGCACGGCGCCGCCCGCGATCACGCCGGTTCCCGTGGCCGCGGGCTTCAGCAGCACGCGGCCCGCGCCGTGATCCCCCACGATCTCATGCGGGATCGTGCCGCCGGTGAGCGGCACCTCCATCATGCGGCGTCGCGCCGCCTCCACCGCCTTGCGCACCGCTTCGCTCACCTCGTTCGCCTTCCCGGTCGCGATGCCGACCTTGCCCTGCCCGTCGCCCACGGCGACGAGCGCGTTGAACCCGAACCGCCGGCCGCCCTTCACGACCTTCGCGACACGGTTGATCGAGATGACGTTCTCGACGAGACCGTCACCCTCGCGCTGCCGCTCGCTCGAGTCACGCCGTTCGCCGCCGCGGCCGCGGCCACCTCGCCCGCGCCCACGACCTCCCCCCCG
>WNGQ01001720.1_pt1 | contig 32383 bp, 28 predicted proteins | sample 5407661 | NCBI WGS metagenome assembly WNGQ01 (sample SAMN13153382, study PRJNA577476) | soil metagenome | isolation source: 60 cm soil or saprolite under Garry oak tree replicate 2 | place: USA:California | collected 2016-06-15 | reverse complement strand
GCTGGTATTCGACATCCTCGACCGCGCCATCCGCCAGCGCCTGTATGGTTCTAGCGACGCCCCCGGTGAACACGACGCTATCGAAGGCTACGAATATCTCGATAAGATCATCACCATCGACCAGGAACACATCGGGCGCATCCCGCGCTCGAACGCCGCGACCTATTCTGAGACGTTTACCCCGATCCGCGAAGCATTTGCAGCTACTCCTGAAGCTCGCCGCCGTGGGTTATCCGCCCGGCACTTCTCGTTCAACGTCCCGGGTGGGCGCTGCGAGCGCTGTGAAGGCGCCGGCGTCCTGACCGTCAAAATGCAACTCCTGCCTGACGTGGAAGTGCGCTGCCCGGCCTGTCACGGACGCCGCTTCACCCGCGAGACGCTCGCAGTGCGTTACCATGATCATGACATTTCCCAGGTGCTCGATCTGACCATTGAAGAAGCCCTGGCGCTGTTCAAGGATGTTCCCGCCGCCCTCTCCCGCCTCCAGGTACTATCCGACGTCGGCCTGGGCTATCTCCAGCTCGGGCAACCCGCCACCACGCTTTCAGGCGGCGAAGCCCAGCGCGTAAAGCTGGCGAAGGAACTGGGCCGCCGTGTCACCGGTCGCACGCTGTATTTATTCGACGAACCTACCACCGGCCTGCACCTGGCCGATACCGCCCGTTTGCTGGGGGTGCTCCAGCGCCTCGTGGATGCAGGCAACACCGTGATGATCGTAGAACATAACCTGGAATTGGTAAAGGCAGCCGATTGGGTCATCGACCTTGGACCGGAAGGTGGTGCAGCGGGCGGCAAATTGATCGCTCAGGGAACTCCCGAACAGATCGCCCAGGCCTCCGGTTCGTACACCGGCCAGAGCTTGAGGGAAATATTGTAGTTTTCAGAAATCTAGTGCGCTCTTGTCCGACGGAAGGTGATGAGTATCGACATTACTTGACAAGAGTCGTACCCTAGGCGCGCTCGGTCCCGATCAACCGGGCCAGTCCCAGGGCAATCAGGATGATGAGCCCGGTGGCGGCATCGATCCAGAACGTCTGGATCTGCGAAAGGATTAGGATGTTTTGGACCAGCGCCAGCAAGATGACGCCGGTGAGGGCACCCACCATCCGCCCGCGGCCCCCTTCGAGGGAAATCCCTCCAATGACGGCAGCCGCAAAGACTGAGAAGATGAGGTTATTGCCCTGGCCGGCAGTGACCGCCACCACCTGCCCCGCCGTCATCAGACCGGCGAGCGCAGCCAGAAGGCTGGCAACTATGAAAACGCCGATGCGGATCCGGTCCACGTGGATGCCCGCAGCCCGTGCCGCTTCCGTATTGCCACCGATGGCGTAGATGGCGCGTCCGACTCGGTGATACCTCAGGAAGAGCGCCGAGAACAAGAAGATTGTACCGGTGACCCAAACGGAGACGGGCACACCAAGAAGGTACTGCGAGCCCAAATAGATGTACGCGTCGGGCAGGTGGTAGATGGTGCGCCCACTCACAATTCCCACCTGAATGCCGGTCAGCAGGATCAGCATAGCCAGCGTGAAGATGAAGGCATTGAAGCCCAGCTTGATCACCATGAAGCCGTTAAAGGCTCCGACGATAAGTCCGACCAGCAGGACGATCGCGATCCCGATAAATGGGTTCCAATTGGTGCCCAGGCCCTGGCCGTCCTTCGAGACGATCAGCCATGCTCCCACCATCGGCGCCAAGCCGTACGTCGCTTGAAGGGAAAGATCAAACTTGCCAGTCAGCAGGATCAGGGTCTCTGCTACCACGACTGCGCCTAACGCAGCAGATTCTTGCGCGACATTGATGAAGTTGGTCGCAGTTAGAAAGGACGGATTTACAAAGGCGCCGATGACCACGAGGAGGACGATCACTGGAAGCAGGGCGAGTTCCCGGATCCAGTTGGCCATAATGTGCCTGCCTTGGCGCCGCAGCGTCCCGGCGGTTGTTTGCCCTTGCTGGTCGACCGGACGATCTACTGCCGATTTACTCATCACGATTCCCCTTTCTCATTCCGATCCCTCTCGTGTGGAGGTCGTCTCGAGGCCCTCGACCGCGGCGATCAGCTCATGCCGGTCCCAGGGCGGCTGACTATACTCCTTGACCAGTCTACCCTTGACCATGACGAGCAGCCGCGTGCAGATGCGCAGGTCCTCAAGGTCGTCGGAGACCAGCAACACCGCCGTGCCACCATCGCGCGCCGCGTCAATCACGTTGAGGAGCGACTCCTTGGCGGCCACATCAACGCCGACGGTCGGCGTAACCGCGACCAGGACCGCTGGCTGCCCGGCGAGCGCTCGTCCGACAACGACCTTCTGCTGGTTTCCCCCACTCAGCTGCCCGACCTGCTGGTCGAGGCCGCTAGTGACGATACCCAGCTGTTCCACCAGGCTAGCCGCGACTCTGTCGCGGCCAGAGCGCGAAACGACCCCCCAGTTCGATAGACGGTCGAGGATGCATAAAGTCAGGTTCTCGCCCACCCCGAGGTAAGGAACGAAGCCGCGTGCATGACGGTCCTCAGGCACATACGTAACGCTTTGTCGGAGGGTTGCATCCACCCTGCCCCCGTGGATCGGTTTGCCATCCAGCCTGATCTCGCCCGATACCGGCTTCACCAGGCCGACCACCGCGTCTGCAACAGTCGCGGTGCCGGAGCCCTGCAGCCCGACCAGGCCAACGCACTCGCCCGGGCTCACCGAAAAGCTCACGTCCAGCACGGGGCCTAGCGTTGCCGGGACACTCAGGTGTGAAATTTCGAGCCGCGGCCGAGTCGACACGTTGACTCGCATCGGGGCGATGATCTCCGTCACTTGCTGCGGGGCAATCCCGACCATAGCTTCGACCAGGCGGTCCTGCTTGATCTCGCCGACCGACGTGCTCAGCACGCGCTCGCCGTCGCGCAGCACGGTGACTCGGTCGCACACGTCATAGATCTCCTCCAGATGATGGGAGATGTAGAGGATACCGACCCCGCTACCTTTGAGACGGCGGATCCTTTCAAACAGGCGTTCGATGGCGGCCTTCTCTAGCGATGCTGTGGGCTCGTCGAGAATCAGGAAGCGCGCGCCAACTGAAAGTGCACGGGCAATCTCGACCACCTGGCGCTGCTCAACGGTGAGGTCCCGTGCGAGGCGGTTGACGTCCAGGTCGAAGCCCCAGTCGAGCATGACCTGGCGCGCGCCAGATCGCATGGTACGCCAGTTGACGATATCGTGGTCATCCCCTGTCGCGCGATTGAGGAAGACGTTTTCGGCCACTGTAAGACTGGGCACTACCATCGACTTCTGGTAAACGCATGCGACCAGGCGTTGCCAGCTAGCGCGATCCGCCAGAGCCGGTGCGGCCTCAGCCCCGAGCCTGACAACCCCGCGATCCGGCCGGATCAGGCCAGTGAAGACCGCCACCAGGGTGGATTTCCCGGCGCCGTTGCGCCCAACCAGTCCGTGGCACTCACCGGCCCCGACGTCGAGTGATACGTCGCGAAGTGCCTGAGTTTCACCAAAGGCTTTCCAGACGCCCTTCGCCATGCCAACGAAGAGCTGGACTGCGGCTGGCCCTCCATTCACAGGTTCCGTCACGATCCCTCCATTCACAGATTCCGTCACGATCCCGAGCGCGATTCTCTCGGGAGTTTCACTTCGCGTTGCCCCAAAGGTTCGGGTCGTTGACGTTAGTCTTGTCCACGACGGGCGCCGGCAGCGCGTCCTCAAGATTGCCTAGCAGATTGACGATCGTGCTCTTGTGGTCAGTGCTCTGGCCGACTGAGTAGGTCTTCCCCTCAAGCGCCGCCCGCGCGTAGAAGATTGCATACTGCGCGTAGGAGTTGGCCGGCTGCGAAATACTCGCGTCGAGCTGGTTGGCGCGGATCAGCGCGTGCTCATGCGGCGTGCCGTCGTTGCCGATCAGGACGATGTGCGATGAGTTGCCCACCGGGCTGAACTTGCTAGCGGCGTGCTCGGCCGCCAGAATGCCGTCCTCGGGTGCGCTCCATTCGACGTAGATGCCCCGCAGGTCTGAGTACGTGCTCAGCGCCGTCTTGGCGTCGCTGACGGCGGTCGGCGTGTCCCATTTCGTTGCGTACTCGACAGTCTGGAAGTTCGGATAGCTCGACTTGATGACCTGATTGCAGCCGTCCGTCCGGTCCTTACCGTTCACGGAGGCAAGATCCCCCTCCAGGATTGCGATGTGGCCACTGGTGCCAGTTGCATGCGTGGCGATGAACTTGCAGGAGTTCTGGCCATACTGCACATTGTCGGCGCGCACGATCATGAAAACCTTGCCGCTGCTTGGCGCGACGTCCACGCTGACCACGGGAATATTCTTGCTGGCGGCGTAATCGAGCGCGGGTGCGATCGCGGCGCTATCCACCGGGTTGACGATCAGCGCCTGGGCGCCTTCCTGGATCAGCGTGTGGATGTCCGTGATCTGCTTGGCGGCGTCATTGTTGGCGACCAGCGGCCCTATCAGCGTGGCGTCGTACTGAGACGCGAACTTTGTCTCATACGAGATGTAGTTGGTCCAGAAGTCGGTGTTGTTGAAGGTCAGCGAAACGCCGAGCTTGAAATTCGCGCCCGGTGCGAGCTTATTTCCTGACGTCGATGAGGTGCTTGACGTGCCACCTGACGTGCCTCCGCACGCCGCCAGGATTGTCGCGGCGACGAAGACGAGCGCACCCAGCGCTCGAAGACGGCTAGCGAACTTCGATTTCATGGTTTTCTCCTCCCGGGTCTCGGATTGACAAATTCTGGCAAAAATAATATACTGTATACAAAATTCAGAATACATTATGCATGGGCAAAAGTCAAGAGCTAGAAGAAAAATACTCTCGAGGCTACTCTAGTTCCGATGAAGATAGGTTCCTGGTCGGCTTGGGAGTGGATCTGCCCATCTATCCTTAAGTTAAGCAGAATGGAGAAGTAATGAAGGCAAAATCATCGGTTGAACTAGCAGAGGGGAGTATAAACTCGAATGCTCATGTAATTGACGAAAACTTGAGCGCTGAGGTGTTTGAACTTCTCTGGGGGCACGACCGCATTGCCATTCCTACTGCGGTAGATTATGCCTATGAGCAAATCTGGAAGCAACTGGTATTCTCTAATGAGCGAAAAGAGCAGAGGCTTTCCGATGTTACTTTAGCCGAAAAGTTAGGCGTGAGCCGCACCCCGGTTCGCCAGTCATTAGAGCGCCTGGTACAGGATGGGCTAGTGCGTTCTGACCCACGTCGCGGTTTCTGGACGCGTGTATTTACTGTACAGGACATTCATGAGATCTACGATTTGCGTAGTGCACTGGAGGTTCTGGCCTTACGCCTCGCTACCCCCCGGCTCGATCCTGAGGATCTCAGATCACAGCTCGATCTCCTCTACAATGTGCGTGATCAGCTCGATCAGCGCCCTATCTCGCTCTTCCTCCAATGTGACTTCCGCCTTCATACACTTCTCATCCGCGCCTCGGGCAATAGCCGGCTTATTAATTACCTCTCCACGCTCCGCAGTCAGTTCAGCATGTTCCAGATAAAGGATACCATGTACCCACAGCGGATGGAGGCCGCACTTGATGATCATGAGAAGATCTTATTGGCTCTGCTCGAGGAAAACATTGATAAAGCTGCAGGATTTCTAGCTGAGCATATCGCCCATGCCAAGGCGCATGTCTTGGCCGATATTTTTGAGGAGCAGGAAACTTCCTCGTAGCGTTGGGCTATCTCGACCTAGAGGATTATCGCTTTACAGGAGAAGAAGCCATGCCCATCACTATTACCGATTTCAAAGCTTATGATATTCGCTTTCCCACATCACGGTCTCTTGCAGGTTCTGATGCGATGAATCCTGCGCCAGACTACTCAGCGGCCTACGTCATCCTTAATACGGATAGCCCTCGGGGGTTGGCTGGCCACGGCCTCACCTTCACTATCGGGCGTGGTACTGAGATTTGTGTGGCAGCTATTAATGCATTTGTGCCGCTCATCATAGGACGAACTCTGGAGTCTTTGACAGAAGATATGGCGCAGTTTTGGCGAATGATGACAGGGGAAAGCCAGTTGCGCTGGCTCGGACCGGAAAAAGGTGTCATCCACCTCGCAACTGCTGCCGTAGTGAACGCAGTGTGGGATCTCTATGCTAAGGCAGAGGACAAGCCGCTCTGGAAGCTGCTCGTGGATATGTCACCGGAACAGCTGGTGTCTTGCATCGACTTTCGTTATATCACCGGTGCCCTGACCCCTGACGAGACGCTGGATTTGCTGCGACGCCAGGTACCGGCTAAAGCGCAGCGTGAGGCAGAGATGCTCCAGCATGGCTTCCCCGCCTATACAACCGGCGCCGGTTGGTCAGGCTATAGCGATGAGCAGATGCGCCAGCTCTGCCGCGAAGCGCTGGCTAATGGCTGGCGGCACTTCAAGATGAAGGTCGGCCTGGGCCTGGAGGACGATCTGCGCCGTGCACGCATCATGCGCGAAGAGATCGGGCCGGAGAGCGTCTTGATGCTCGATGCAAATCAGGTATGGGAGGTGAACGAGGCTATTACTGCAATGCAGCACCTGGCGGCTTTCGACCCCCTCTGGATTGAAGAGCCTACCAGCCCGGACGATATTCTTGGACATGCCGCGATCGCGCGTGCAGTCGCGCCGATTCGCGTTGCCACCGGTGAACACGTACAGAATCGCATCATCTTCAAACAACTATTTCAGGCTAACGCCATTGGCATCTGCCAGATCGATGCTTGCCGCGTCGGTGGGGTAAACGAGGTCCTGGCGATTCTCCTCATGGCCGCCAAGTTCGGCATCCCGGTCTGTCCACATGCGGGCGGCGTTGGCTTGTCTGAATATGTACAGCATCTTTCGCTCTTCGACTACATCGCGATCAGCGGCTCGCTGGAGAACCGCATGATCGAGTACGCTCCCCACTTGCACGAGCATTTTGTACACCCGGTCATCGTCAAAGGTGGGTGCTACATGCCCCCAGACGCGCCAGGGTACAGTGTGACGATGCATCCCGCTTCGATTGCCGCCTACTCATATCCCAATGGGTCGGCGTGGGCAGGTGAAAGTAGTTAATCATGTGCAGGGATTGCGCACCGCCCCGTCGCTGACTCGCTCAACCTGATCACTGCAACAGGATCTTTGTCCAACCTCAATATAGCCTGTCCGATACAGGCAACTGTCGGACAGCAGTTCAGAGATGACCATAATTCCACTCGTATTATGGAACTTAACCTCCAAAATATTTCCTATAGTCATTGAACTACAAAACAATCTCCGCACACAACACACACTGACCCACAACCAAAAGAAAAACCACGACCCACCCCCAAAAATTATGTCGCAAATTCGGAGACATTTTCCAGAAATTCTATAGCGAAAGGATGAGGAGACAACAAGCATACAAAGGAGAAAGGGATACTTCAAGGAGAAACCACACATATTCTTCAAGAGTCAGCCTATCAAGGGACTTGACAGAAACGCAATATACTACTACTCTTATGCTTATTCCTGGGAAGGTACTCAAACTTTCTCCACTGCACCACACAGTCGCAGATATAAGCAGTATCTATCTATATTGTAGGGAGGCGTGCCATAATGAAACCACCACGATTTCGCTATTGCGCTCCTGATATGCTGGACGAAGCGCTTTCTCTGCTCGACAAGTATGGAGAAGATGCAAAAGTGCTGGCGGGAGGACAGAGCCTGATCCCCCTGCTCAATATGCGCCTGGCCAGTCCAGCATATGTCCTGGACATCAACCATATTTCTGAACTGAACTACATCGAAACAGAAGACGGCTACCTGGCGGTAGGAGCAACTGTGCGCCAGCGGCAGGTAGAGCGTTCCCTTCTTGTGAAAGAGCAGCATCCGTTGCTAGTTGAAGTCGTACAACACATTGGACACATGCAGATCCGCAACCGTGGCACGATAGTCGGCAGTATTGCCCACGCTGATCCCGCGGCGGAATTGCCAGCCCTGCTTACCTGCCTTAATGGAGAAGTAGTAGCGCAAAGTGTCCATGGCGAACGCATCATCAAGGCAGACGAATTCTTTACCGGCTACCTCTCAACAGCTCTAAATCCAGGTGAAATATTGACAGAGGTGCGTTTTCCGTGGATTACCCCACAGTCCGGCTGGGCATTTGCAGAATTTGCACGTCGCTCAGGTGATTATGCCCTTGTTGGGGCCGCTGCTGTAGTAACTCCTTCCCTGGATGATCATTGCATATCCGCTCATATCGCCTACCTTGGCATAGCCGGCCTTCCCCTCCGAGTACGCGAAATCGAAAATATGCTCATTGAAACAACATTTGATGAAAAGGTTCTCGATGAAGCTTCTGAACTGGCAAGAACATTCGTCAGCGAAGATATGGAGGACGTCCATGCTACCGTTGATTATCGCCGCGCACTCACCGCAGAAATAACGAGGCGAGTCTTAAGAATGGCCTGGGCGCGGCGTGAGCACTAGATAGAAAGAACATGCGCTATGCAAGAACAAGAAGACACATCCACGTTCAGTGAGGAAAATCTCATCTCCGTTACTGTCAATGGTCATCTCTATGAACAACGCGTGCCTGTGCGCATGTTGCTCTCAGATTTCCTCCGCCACGAACTTCACTTAACAGGAACACATGTTGGCTGCGAGCACGGTGTATGCGGCTGCTGCACTGTGTTACTGAACGGAGAGGCGGTGCGATCCTGCCTCATGTTGGCGGTACAAGCTGATGGTATGGTGCTAACCACCATCGAGGGTATGGCTGGAACCAACAGCGAATTACACCCCATTCAACAGGCTTTTCAAGAAAAACACGGCTTACAATGTGGCTTCTGCACCCCTGGTATCATTATGTCAGTTCATGCCATGCTCCACGAGAATGCCAGTCCCAGCGAGGAAGAGATTCGCCATGAGCTTTCAGGGAACCTGTGTCGCTGTACGGGCTATCAAAATATCGTGGAAGCGGTCAAACTCGCCGCTGAACGTTTACGCGAATCTCATACGGAGGTCAAATAATGGCAACGCGTTGGTTTGGTGCTCCTGTTCAACGCTCAGAGGACCCACGCTTGCTCCGTGGCAAAGGCAACTTCGTCGACGACATTGACTTGCCAGGTACGTTGCACGCAGCAGTTCTACGTAGCCCACACGCTCGAGCCCGCATCGTCAACATTGATCCAGGTCCAGCTCGTGAACTTCCAGGAGTCCATCTGGTAATCACTGCTACGGACCTTGGAGGTGTGCTTGAACCTTCCCCACTCCTCATACCCCATCCTGCTCTAACGGAGCCTCGCACGCAGCTCCCTCTGGCCCTCAATGAGGTGCATTATGTAGGGGAGGCTGTAGCTTTTGTTGTTGCAGATGACCGCTATATTGCCGAGGATGCACTCGAACTGATAGATGTTGAATACGAGCCTCTCCCTGTCATCCATAACCTGGCGATCGCATCAGCAAATAATGCTCCGCTGGTCCACGCGGACGTTCCAGGAAATATTGCCGCTCACTTTGTACAAACTGTGGGTGATCCAGACACCGTATTCGCCAACGCCCCACATATTATTCACGAGACCATGAGCATAGAGCGTGGAGCAGCGATGCCAATGGAATGCCGGGGTATTTTGGCACGTTGGGAAGCGCACGAAGGTATGCTCACCTGCTGGATATCCACACAGGGGCCAATCCCTATTCGCAACGGACTGGCCGCAATTTTCCACCTCCCCGAACACAAAGTTCGCGTCGTCGCGCCCGATGTAGGCGGCGGATTCGGGACAAAAATCATGATGTTCTATCCAGAAGAAATTCTCACCCCATTTGCCGCCATCCGCCTGGGCAAACCTGTGAAATGGATTGAGGATAGGCGCGAAAATTTCATTTCCTCTAACCAGGAGCGTGGCCAACTTCATAAAGTTGAATACGCCTTCGATGACCAGGGAGTGCTAGTAGCCGTCCGTGACAAGTTCCTGCACGATACCGGTGCTTATACACCTTATGGCATCATCGTTCCTATTATCACAGCTTGTAGCTTGCCCGGACCATACCGTCTGAAGCACTACTATAGCGAATTCACCGTGCTTTATACAAATAAGGTTCCTGTTAGCCCTTACCGCGGAGCAGGACGTCCACATGCCGTTTTCGTCATGGAACGCATTATGGATCGTATTGCCAAAGAGCTGAAGATAGATCGTTGTGAGGTTCGTTCACGCAATTTCATCCAGCCAGATGAGTTCCCCTGGGACGTTGGCCTGGTCTACCAGGATGGTGGACCTACAAAATATGATAGTGGAAACTACCAGGCTGGCCTGGATAAATTGAAGGCCATGTTAGACTACGATAACTTCCCCAAATTGCAAGGCGAGGCACGCCAACATGGACGTTCCCTGGGTATTGGCATTGGCTGTTATGTTGAAGGTACATCAATTGGTCCATATGAAGGTGCGAACGTACGGGTTGAGTCAGACGGCCGAGTCTTTGCTGCAACAGGTGTCACCTCGCAGGGGCAGTCACACGCAACCACATTCGCGCAAATTGTAGCCGATCAACTGGGTCTATCTCCTGGTGATGTACTACTTACAGAAGGTGACTCTCAGGCATTCAACTGGGGAGTTGGCTCCTTCGCTAGCCGGGCAGCCACCGTCGCCGGTTCCGCCTTGCACCTCGCAGCAGTCAAAGTACGGGCAAAGGCCAAACAAGTGGCCGCTGACCTTTTTGAAGCAGCCCCCGAAGACATCGAACTCGCCGATGGTAGAGTATTCGTAAAAGATGCCCCACACCGTTTTCTCACCCTTGGCCAGGTTGCTATCTCTGCGAACCCACTACGGTACGCGTATGGAGAAAACGCTCGTCAATTGATGTCAATGAAATTAGCAGGACCCCGGCCAGGACCTGCTTTGCCGCCTGGCCAGGGTGCACCAGGCCTTGAAGCGACAGAGTTTTACAGCCCATCCCACGCCAGCTTTGCCAGCGGTGTACACGGAGCTATTATTGAGGTCGACCCGAAAACAGGTATGGTCTCATTTGTGAAATACGCCGCGGTCCACGATTGTGGACGTGTGATAAATCCAATGGTCGTGGAGGGGCAAGTGCACGGTGGTGTTGCGCAGGGAATCGGTGGCGCCTTCTTTGAGCGGCTCGTCTACAATGAGGATGGTCAAATCGTCAATGCCAGCTTTATGGATTACCTTCTGCCAACATCCGCAGAAATACCTCCTATCACCGTTGATCATGTAGAGACACCTTCACCACTGAGCCCCCTCGGGATGAAAGGAGCCGGGGAAGCGGGCGTCATACCGGTACCAGCTCTCTTCGCCTCAGCTATCGACGATGCCCTTTCACCCTATGGCCTACGTGTTCTCGAGATGCCATTGTATCCCTGTAGGGTATATGAGCTTCTAAAAGAAATTCAAAACTCATCGTAGAAAAATGAGAGCTACCTGCGATGCAGCACAATACCGAAGCCGTCTCAACATGATAGAACGTAGCTACTAACTCAGCATTAGCCCAAAAATACTATTTCGGTGGACGTCCAAAAACTTATCTGCGATACTCATCGGCATGAACTACCGTTTATTACCTGGAGGGTTACTCTATGTCCTCGATCTATCCACCTTATGGTAGTGCTCCTGTGCAACTTTGCCAGCGTTGTGGAAGGCCACTCCCCCCTAACGAAGTCCATTGCAAAAACTGTGGGCTGGTCAATACTCCAGCACAATCAAATACTGCCTTTGCACAGTCACCTTCCAATATATCTTGGGGAGGTACTCCGCCACCAATACCCCCTGGCAGGGACCAGCCCGGAGGACAACCATGGATACAGACTCCTGTTCACCCCCCCTCGAATAACCCTTTTGACGGTTTTTATCCCAGACCTCAACAAGCTTTCGGCCCACCTGATCAATACCAGGGCGGTACCTATAACCCCTTTGGCTCACCTGGCCACCAGCCGAACCCAAACGACGTGTACGGTGTACCACCACAACAGCAACCCTTGTATAATCATTCCACCCAGCAGCCACCTCCACGAGAATACTGGACTGAACAACCACATAGTTTCCAGTCGACCGGTTTTACCCAACCTCCCACCATAAATGGTTATCAACGACCCGGTTTCGCTCAACAACCAGCTATGAGTAGTTATCCCTCTAACAGTTCTGTCCAGCAAACAGGAGAACACAAAAATCACCCAAAGATTGGTTTGATCATTACCATCGTTGTAATTCTGCTCATCGTTGTCAGTGGAAGCATTGGAGGCTACCTATATGTGAAGGGGCAACCTTCTACCACTTCCACCCAGACAATATCTACTACAGCTCCTACAAAAATCCCTCAGGGGAAGCCTTTGTTTAGCGATCCTCTCTTGAATAACAATATGGGCTGGGATTTGACTGGTAAACCTGGCGAATTTTCCGTCAAAATCGGGAATGCCTCCATGGTTTTAGAGGATGACAACAACAAATTATTCTCTGAGTTAATTCCAGGCGGCAGAATCTTTAGCAATTTCTTCTTGACTGCCGATGCTGTCCTTTCAAAGGGGAACCAAAACAATGGCTATGGCATTTATATCAGAGGTACATCCAATCAATCTTTTGATATAGCGACCTACTACCGCTTTGAGTTATATGGCGATGGAACTTTTGCCATTTTCAAAGGGTCAGTCGATGGTACTGGTACATCTAAAAGTAGCCTTCTTGCGAACTACTCACAGTCTGCAGCCATACAAAAGCAAGGAAATGTCAACCACATCGCCATCAGCGCAAAGGGACCAACAATGACCTTCATTGTCAACGGGCAGACGATGAAGATCATCACAGACAATACCTACACGAGTGGATCAATTGCTTTCTTTGTCTCTAATCTTCCCCATTCTACTCCTGGTGCCCAGGCAACGTTCTCGAATATCACCATTTACCCACCCCAATCTTGAACAAAATAAACCAGGATGAGAGATACAGTTCTGTTGGAAGCATTTGTACCTCTCTCATCCTGGCTTTCTATATCTATCTCCCCTTATTAGTTCTCCAAAAGCGCCCGTGCATACACGGCTGGGTCAACATTGCCACCGCTCACGACACAACAGACACGTTTACCGTAAAACAGCTCCGGCTGGGCAAGTAGAGCACCAAGAGCTAGAGCTCCGGTTGGTTCGACTTTGAGGTTGACATAAAGGAAATAACGTCGCAAAGCCTCCATAATGGTCTCGTCTGCAACTTCGATGACGTCAGCTAATCCTTTCTGCAAAACCTCCCAGTTGAGATGGCCCAGACTCAGCGTGCGTGCTCCATCGGCAATGGTAGCAGGTTCCTGCTCATTCGAGAGTAGCTGTCCACTACGAAAAGAGCGGGCAGCATCGTTGCCAGGCAAAGGCTCCGCACCGATTATCTTTGCCTGTGTTTGCAAGTAATTACGTGCAATAACTAATCCCGCACTGAGGCCACCTCCACCTATAGGGACCACAATAACATCAAAATCAGCTACCTCGAAAATCTCTTTGCCCAATGTCGAGTTACCAGCAACTACACGATAATCATCGAATGCTGGCGCAATAAACGCCCCTGGATGTTCTGCAAGCAATTGATCTATCCTCTCAATTCGACTCACCTCCTGTACATCTATCAGGTCAACAATACCCCCGTAAGATCGCACAGCCTCGACCTTTACCCGAGCCGAAGTTTTTGGCATAGTAACAATACATTGCTTGCCCAGCAACTTGCTAGCGAATGCTACAGCCTGCCCAAAATTTCCTGATGAGGCAGCGATAACCTGTCGATGAGGAATACTAGAGAGGAGATTATAGGCGGCACGAAACTTAAAGCTCCCCGTATATTGAAACGTTTCACTCGCGATCGTCAATTCACATCCCAGCTGGTCTGAAAGTGCCGTGCTTGGAAGGATGAACGTAGACCGCACATATCTAGGAAGAGTCTTCCAAACGTTTTGAATATAATCATCGGTTAGCTCAGGTGCCTGAGCGTAGTCTGGCATGGTACAACTCCAGGTACTTTGTTACGTTACGTATACAACGTACTTCGCATTGTACCATGCCAGTCGATAAAGAGGCAGGTTTTCTATACTCCAACAAACAGAAGAAGACCTGCCCTATCCAACTATTCCTACTCGCCTGCACCAGCCTCCAAACTGCCTTTATCTCCCGGCTCAACATTCACCGCTGCATCGGCAGTCGCGACTTCTTCAGGTTTAGTACCCCGCTCTCGCAAGATCTGATACAGGATAATCGAGCCAAAGGTCGCTGTTCCAATGCCCCCAATTGAGAAAGTACCCACGTTGAGAACGAAATTACCCGCACCCAGCGTTAGAGCGACTGCAACTGTAATCAGGTTCCGACTCTTTGAGAAGTCGACGCCATTCTGTACCCAGATGCGGCCACCTGTAGCAGCAATTAAGCCAAAGAGCACGATGGCAAGTCCTCCAAGCACGCCTGGCGGAATTGTGTGGATTAATGCCCCGAACTTTGGTGAAAAGCCTAACAGAATGGCGACCACTGCTGCAATAATGAAGATGAGCGTAGAATAGATCCGTGTCACAGCCATTACGCCAATGTTCTCAGCGTAGGTTGTGACGCCTGTACCTCCGCCTGAGGCAGAAACAATCGTTGCCAGTGCATCTCCAAGAAAGGCGCGTCCAAGGTATTTGTCCAGGCTACGACCAGTCATTGCGCCTACTGCTTTAACATGCCCCAGGTTTTCCGCGACCAAAATGATCGCCACAGGAGCAATGAGCGCCATGGCATTCGCATGAAAAGTCGGTGTAGTAAAGTTCGGTAGACCCACCCACGCGGCATTCGAGAGGCCTGTAAAGTCAATAGCTTTGCCCAGACCAAAACCATTGGCAAAAATGAGATAGATGATGTAGCCAATAATTCCGCCAATCAAGATGGGTAGACGGCGCAAGGGTCCTGGTAGATAGACCGCCACTGCAGCTACAGCTAACACGGTCACGATCGCCATCCATGTATCAAACTGACTGGTAGCAGCATCACTGACCGCAACCGGAGCCAAGTTCAGGCCAATTGCCGCTACAACAGCGCCAGTAACCACGGGTGGCATCAAGTATTCAATCCACTTGTAGCCGACAAATATCACAATGATACCAATGATTGCGTAGACGACGCCAGCAGCGATAATACCGCCCAGTGCCACGTCGATATGGGTATTGGGCCCTTTGCCCGAATAGGCAGTGGCAGCTATCACAACAGCAATGAAAGAGAAACTCGATCCAAGGTAGCTAGGGACACGACCTCCTACCACGAGAAAAAAGATAAGTGTGCCAATACCGGAGAAGAAAATTGCGGTGTTGGGATCAAAACCCATGATAATCGGAGCAAGGACAGTAGATCCAAACATAGCCAGCACATGCTGCAAACCAACAAAGATGGATTGACCCCAGGGAAGCCTCTCTTCCGGTGCGATGATCCCTTCTTTTTTGAGAGTCCAACCAGTGAAATATCCCCGTTTTTCAACCGTTGCCATGCGTTATCTCATCCTCCTTTATAATCTTGTGGAGTACAGTAAGAACAAGTTACTGAGATTGTACCAGAAAGGGTTTCTTAGCTGTGTAATGCCTCCTTTCTATAGCTAGAATCAGACCTGTGACGAAGAAAAAGGTGAGGTAGAAGACGGTGTAATTATAGCATGAGCAGATTTGAAAGTCGATGTTTCCCGGTTCTACTAACACAGATGGGTAGTTGTATTTACCTTGCTTTTCTCCTCCTTTTTGTGCATACTGATTACAAACCCAACTAAGATGCCGTGGAATAAATAATCATCTAACAAACGTTTGTTAGGCCGGGAGCAAAAAGATAAGGAGATTTAAAATGGAGAACGCTGAACGATATACATCTACAATTCGCGTCCGTCTGAGTGCAAGCGATGCACATTACGGCGGCCAATTGGTAAATGGGGCATACATGCTCTCACTTTTTGGTGATGTAGCAACAGAGCTTGCTATTCTATGTGATGGTGATGAGGGCCTGCTGGTAGGTTACGAAAACATCGAGTTTCTAGCGCCACTTTATCCGGGGGATTTTGTTGAAGTCACTGGACGGATCACAAAGATTGGACGCACGTCACGACGCATGGAGCTTGAAGCCCGAAAGGTAATCTGCGCCAGGCATGATATCAGTGATTCTGCGGCTGATGTGTTAGAAACACCCATACTTGTTGGACGAGCCATCGGTACAACAGTAGTAAAGGTTGAGCAACAGCGTAGAAAACAAATCCACTCATAAAGTAAGATACAAAACAGAAGTATCCACATGGTTCTGCCTTAGCGTACAACAAGTAATTGATATGTACAGCCAGATGATTAATCAGGGGTTGCTCTCACTATCCTCAGGTACTCAAACTCTGGAGGAATCAGAGCGTACTTAATTCCTTGTTTCTGGAGTAAAAGCTCAAATACGTCAAGAATATGACTGAGTGGAACACAAGCGGTAACTAGTGCCTCGACGTCAATGAAACGACCTGCAATGAGTTCTAATGCCTGCTGAAAGAATAAGGGAGTATGGTGAAATACCCCCTTAATGGTCAATTCCCCATAGTGTAAAGGACGTGTCTCAAGTGAAACTTGTGTTCCTGAAGGGCAGCCACCAAAGAAGTTGATGAGCCCTCCCGGACGTACCATCTTGGCTGCAAGCGCCCATGTTTCTGGAGTTCCGACTGCTTCGATAACAACATCGGCTCCACGCTGATTATCTGTTTTATTTCGGACTGCCTCGACTTGCTCTTGAGAAGATAGACCACTTACATCGATAACAACATCCGTTCTAAAGTGCCGAGCAACAGCAAGTCGTTGGGTTCCTCTACCCGTGATAATGACGCGAGCACCGCGAAGTTTGGCTGTAGCCGCTAGCAAAAGGCCCAGTGGACCTGCGCCTAGTATTGCAACAGTATCTCCTGGCTTAATATCGCTTGCTTCAATACCATGACAGGCGCAAGCTAGTGGTTCTGTTAAGGCTGCAGCGACAAAGGATGTATTTGACGGAAGTATATAGAGGTTTTGGCGAACTATAGGCTCCGGAACCAGGAGATATTCTGCGTAAGCCCCGTTAAGGAATAAGAGATTTTCGCAAAGACTGTAGCGCCCATGTCGGCAATAGAAACAATGTTGACATGGTGCAGAATTTGCTACAACAACGTCATCACCTTCTCGAAATTGCCTCACATTCTTATCGATTGCCGCTACGATACCAGCAACTTCATGACCGAAGCCAGCGGGAACATGGTGAAAGAGTAACGGATGACCTCGACGAAAGGTTTTGACATCAGTACCACATGTGGTGGCCACGGCGACCTTTATCAGGAGCTCACCATGTCCCGGTTGAGGAATAGGACATTCCTCTAGTCGAACATCCATTGGACCGTAAAATAGAGCAGCTAGCATAATTATATTGTTTCCTCTCCATCAGCAAGTCAGTATTTCCATGTGTTGTTCAGAATTCTTTAAAAGAGTATAATACACTGGACTTACAAGACAACTATGTACTGCAAAATGTCAGCGCTACGCTATTTGTTATCATCCATAAGATTGAACTGGAGAATGGGCAATGAGTTCACCAAGCCGTATCTGTCCTCAATGTGGTATCCCTCTAGCTTCAAATGAGATATTTTGCAATAACTGTGGCGCACGTTACACTGAGCAAGTGGTAGGCGAGCCAGCACAATACGCCAGTTCTTCATCTTCATCATCCTTCAGCAGTTCTCCTTTAGACAATACCGATTATGGATCAACAAGGCAAAGTTCCTCACCAAAACTACCAATAGATACAGAGAATCAGCAGCCTCCCCAATCATCATCACCATCTGCTCACCCCTCTCCTTTCGCGGGCATTCCAGGGGTGTATGGGCAACCAGCACAATTGTCTAACGGATATAACCAGTCTTTCCAATCCAGGAAAAGTCCGAGTAGAGCATTTATCATTGGGATTATCCTTCTTCTGGTATTAGTGGTCGGAGGAGGTGTTTTATTCTTTATAAAAAGTAAGGGCGACAACATGAATGTAACCGGCAATGGATCTACGTCTGTTCCGGTGAGTGGTGCAACGACGACTCCTACCTCGACACCTCTTTTTTCTGATAATTTTGCGGATAACAGTAAAGGCTGGGGACTGGCGAGTTCATCCGGATATAGCAGTACCATTAGTAATAATATGATGACTCTGGCCGATTCAAACCATAAAATCTTAGATATGGCTATACCTACGAGTAGTAATGCCCCAGCTACTTACGGTGATTTTGAAGTATCGACGACTCTGACATTGTTAAAGGCCGACCAAAATGATAGTGCAGGACTCTACGTACGAGGTGATAGCAAACTTGGTCAGGGCTATTTCGTTGACATATTTGGCGATAATTCGTTTGATATCGTGAAGATCTTTGCGGATTCTAGTAAGGATACATTCTTGGTGAGCCCTACCAACTCTCCTTCAATCAATCCTGTTGGGCGACAGAACAAGTTGACTGTTGTGGCGAAAGGATCAAAAATTGTGGTGCTGATAAATAACAAAGTGGTGAGTTCCATAAGTGACACCAACAGCTACACCAGTGGTACTATCGAACTTTTTGTTGAAAATGGTCGATCCTCTAATGGAGCACAGGCCTCCTTCAGGAGTGTATCAGTCTATCCTGCGCCAGGTAAATTACCAGCTTGATAGAACCTTTTGCAGCAAGTAAACGCGAACCTGCAATTTTGTTGTTTCATGTTTAAAATCATGATATGAATGCAAAGTCCTCCCTATGCTAAGCAAACATAAACGTAAAAGCGTCATTGTTGGATTCATTACGGTTTTCCTCTGTTTATTACTACTAGTAGCAAGTGGTACTATCCTTTTTTTCATTCAGCAACAAGCTGGTAAAGCGACAAGTAGCAGTCGACAAATAGCCACTCCAGCGGTTACGATGACTAAAATTGCAAGATCACCAACCATTCCACTGGTAGATCAGCCTTTGTTCTACGACAATTTTGCCAGTAAAAGCAAAGGTTGGTCTCTGGGGAATGCGCCTGGTTATACACGCACGATTGCTAATAGTACACTGAAACTTGCTAATTCCAACCATAACATTCTTACGGAAAGCCTGCCTACGGATACTATTTTCACTGATTTTATGGTCACAATGTCCTTTACAGTTGACAAGGCTGATAAAGATGATAGCGTTGGGTTGTACTTGCGCGGCGATAGTAACCTCGATCACGATTATCGCGTTGATATTTACGGAGATAACACTTATGCCATTAGCAAAGAACTGCTGAATGCGAACAAGACCCCTATTGTCAACACACTCGTTAATCCCTCAAGCACCTCTGCGCTTCATCCCACAGGTCAGCAAAATACTTTAACGGTGATGATGAAAGGCCCATTATTGGTACTACTTATCAACACCAGGATAATCAGTTCGGTGACTGATACCGATTATACCGCTGGCCAGATAGCCCTTTTTGTACAAAATAGCCCAACATCTAGCGGAGTGGAAGCCTCCTTCAGGAGTGTGGCCGTATATCCTGCACCCGATGCACCTGCCATCCACTAATTGATATGTATCTCATTTATGTGCACTCCTTATAACTTTTCCTGGGCGTACCAAACTCGTACATACAAGCTGATAGGGGGAATGGTGCGAATAAGCATGTTGTGACGATTCTCCGTATGGATGGGGTTGATTTCCGTCTCGACTCTCGTAATATCGAACTCTTTGAGAGATAGAGGTTTGCGATATTTTTGGCTGGCAGAGCAAGCACTCCAAACGCTCTGTTACGTTAGTTTGAGAGGCACATGCTGTCACTACTGCACTTCAGCAATATCTTGTGGAATGTTGCAAGAAGTCCTTGCAACTGGGCCAGCAGCGTGTGGAATTCGGGGGTGAGGAAGGCGAGCAGGTAGTCAGCACTGAATACCCGCACTACCTTGCAGATGGAGCGGAGGAGGGAGAAGTAGTTCCGGGGCGCAAGGGACCCAAGCTCTTCCAGTTGTGAGCTAGGGAGAGAGTTATCGATGGTAGTATCCTCGATTCCAAGCGCCTTCAGTGTCAGAAGATCACTTGCCAGAAGGAGTGAAGCTTCTGGTAAGTAGGGCTCCAGCGAGCACGGTGATGCCCGGTAGTTACCCTTGCCACAAGCAGAGCATAAGATAGGAGGAGGCCGCAGCGACGGAATCGCGGCATGGCACGTGGGGCAGCTTTCGCGTGGGATTACAACGTGCTGCGGACAGGTGACGAGGAAACGAGTCCTCCAATAAAGACGATCGTACGCATGATACTCCCCGAGGCAGATGGGGCAGACTTTGATGGATGAGGGGGGGGAGGAAAAACGCGCGGTGGTTCTCCTCTAGACATAATCGCAAAAAAAGCGAGGAATCAGTCAAATAGGGGAGCGAGCAGAAGAAGGTGCTCCCTACGGTGCCGTTCTAGCTCAGGGAGAGGGCTCATCTTCTTCGGTAATCGTCGCGCCGCCGCCGGTTGCCCCCACCTGGTGCGCGTAACGCAGGGGCATGTACTCCGTTTCCCACCCGCCGTCCGCCTGCACCACGTTGAGCGGGGTGTGATTGAGGAGGGCATCGAACGCCCAGTGGTGGCGCAGGTCGTGGGGCGAGAGGCGCTCGATCCCGATCTCGCCGCCAAGGACCGCGACGCGCTTATTGATGGCCCGGGTGGACAGCGGCTTTTCCGAGTCGTAGCCGGTGAAGAGCGGCCCCCGCTCCCTTCCCACCTGCGAGAGGTAGGCCTGGGCCGCCATCCGCGTGTGCCTGTGCAGCTTCTGGATATCCGTGCGGTCCGTTTTGGGGCGGTAGATCCTGATCGTTCCCCGACGCAGGTCGATCGAGTCGGTGGTGAGCAGCGCCACCTCGCTGCAGCGCAGCGCGTGCTCAACCAGCAGACCCATCAGCAGCGCATCGCGGTAGGTGAGGAGCAGGTCATGCTCACGCGTGGGTGGCCTCTCGGGATGCGTGGTGACCTTCTTGAGGGTGGTGGCCTGGACTGCCGAGATCTGCGTGGGCACGGCCTTCTTATGACCCTTTCTGGTCGGGATCCGCCGACGTTTGCGGTCCTCGTCCAGGTTGCGCGCCTTCCTCCCACTCGTTCCTCTGATGGTCAGGATAGCAGCCAGGGAGGCTTCATCCAGTACACCTGCCCCCGCCGGGCCTGGTCCGGCTAGCCTGCAAAAGATGTGGATAGTCGAGATGCTCCCCTTGATGGTGCCGGTCGCGTAGCCCCGCTGTTCAAGCCAGGTCTTGAACCCCTTGAGTAAACCGAAGGTCATGCCCCGCCAGGCCTCAGCATCGTTGAAGAGGGCTTCAGCAGAGCGCTCGATATGGGCGCTCTTGATGTAGGCGCTGAAGAGCTCCAGGTCATTCAGGTAGCGCCGCCGCGTATTGGCCGTCCAGGTAGCCTGTGCCTCGGTGAATGCATCCGACTGCGCGAAGCGGTCGGCTACTTGGCCGGCCAGCGCCAGGTGGTCATCGTAGGAGTAGCCCTCTCTTCCTCCTCTCGCGGGCGAGGTCTCCGGGCTTACCAGGACGACCGCGTATTCGTCTCGACTGCGTGGCTTTTTCGTCGACATATTGCTCTCTCCAAACGTGTTTTTCGCCGTTTTGTAAGTTCCGATATGAAAGGCATATCGGAACTTGCTCCCACGAAAAATATACCACAGCAGGCTCCCTTGCGCAAGCCGAGCGAAATCGATGCGCCTCAAAAAAGTTGGGATGCCGGGGTGAGCGATTGCGTATATGTGATAGCAGGAACACGGACTGATCATCGTGATAAACTCGTGCCCGGATGAGTTCAGGTGGATCCGGGAATCGATCTGTCCGCGATCTCCTGAGAGCTTCCCCCCGTCGCGGAAACGATGCTACCCTCGGGCCTGAGTGCCCGGAAAGCTCTCCCAGTGAATGAGCGCAGGGAGAGATATCTCCCACCCAATGCGTGGTACCATATATTGAATACAATTGCCCTGATAGCTATAGGAAGATCACCAGTCGCAATAATTGTGGGAGCCCACTCTGAGCATGATATAATGAGATGAGTGAAGTAATCGCTAAGTCTAGTTCTGCTTATAGAGAGGCGTGTATGGAACAGGTATCTATGGGCGATATCCTAGATCAAACGGTTAAGAGAAAGGCGACAACAGCAGAGATTTACAAAGTGAGAGCAGGTAGAGAGGTGTTGTACGTTGGTCAGTCTGCCTCTGTCTATGACCGCTCGTCGGTGGACTGTTTCGCTCTATTCCCTACGTGAGTTAGAGAAGATCGTTGTACCTTGGTTTAGGAAGCAAGGAGCAGACTGGTATACGAGCGCTATATATCGTGCTCGTGCGGATAGAACCTTTGTAGAAAATGCCTTGATAGACATTTACAAACCTATGCTTAACCGTTAGATCGTTCTATCACCCTGGAAGACGCGCTGGATTTCTGCGATAACCTCGATGAACTTGAGATCACCAATAAGCGTGGTGACGTGAAACCTTTGGAGGACAACAGCAAGCGGCGTATCATCAATTCGGTCAAATCGCTCTACAGCTTCGCGTACACCTCTGGCCTCTTCCCTGCCAACGTTATGGCTGCGGTCAAGCCCCCTTCGGCCAAAAGTGCCATCTCCCAGCGCATCTTGTCAGAGGCGACCGTCCTCAAAATGATCGTATTGGAGCAAGACCCGCGCAATCACGCCATTCTCCACACACTCTATGCCGCCGGCCTGCGCGTCTCTGAACTGTGCAATCTACGCTGGCACCACGTCATCCGTCGGGTAGATGGCGTCCAGCTCGATATCATGAGTGGCAAGGGAGACAAGCAACGGCATGTCCTTCTTACAGAAAGCTCCTGGAACGTCCTCTCAGTGCTACGCGAAGGCTCCTCTGACGATGATTTCGTGTTCCAGTCCCGCCAGGAGGTCTCACGAGAGGGGTACTACAAAGGGACACGCCTGGACACGACGACAATCTTCCGTATTGTGCGAGAGGCTGCCAGGAAGGCAGGCGTCAAGAACTGGGCCGAGGTCTCTCCACACTGGCTGCGCCACTGCCACGGATCGCATGCCATCGATCGCAAGGCGCCGCTCACTGTGGTACGCGACACGCTGGGACACAGCAATATTGCGGTCACTAATGAATATGCAAAGGCGCGCCCGGATCAAAGCTCTTCTCAATACCTGCCTTTATAAGAATCGAGTCATCTCAGATAACATGGCTGTTTATCAACAATAACGAGCGCACGACTATAAGAAGTAAATAAGAGAGTTCGTTTCTTAACAGCGAGATTTTTGTGAAGCGGTTCTATCCCCTTGCACCGCCTGATTTCAATAATTCTAGTATATGGCTTATGAGCTCTCCTCTTCTAATCATTCATAACATAAAGATCAGACCGTCAATCCAGCCTGTGCCGAGGAATCGTATCAATTGGCGACACCAGTATCCCCAAGACCTCTTCACTGGACTGAACGGCCTGATCATGAGTATTAGTTAGCTACGGCTTTTACCAAAACTACGGCCCATGTTGCTGCAAAAATTGCTCCACCTGAGGACGCTCATCAGCGCGAAGCGGGCGAAATGTCCCCTGGTCGTTGATAAACACAATCTTTGAACCCTGTACATTGATGATCATATCCGGTTTTCGGTCACCATTCACATCCATAAATGTGAGTGTAGCTGGTATGAGGTCGTTACCAGTGGTATATAATTGTGGCCCAAGGAAGATACGAGCATGGGTAGCATCACCACCAGGAAACTCAATGACTTCGATGCGGCCATATAAATTCACAGCAATAAAATGACTGGGTACGCCACCCGATTCGCTATGTCCAACGAACTGGTCTGTCTGAAATGTACGTGGACGGCCATAGTGGATATCATCCATAGTAGTGTTGAACCAGTTCACAACACCCATCAGGACTATCCACAGTATCAACATACCAAGCATTCCTATACCAAGATAGAGCAATGGATGGGCATTCCGCCCCATTGCACTTTTCGCCTTGGGCAGGCGATGTGTTGCATTCTGTTTTCGTGTTGGAGTTTTTGACAGTGTTTTGGGCCCCGTTGTTGCGTTGGAACGATGGATATGGGGCTGTGCTGCTACACTCCCGGCACTATTGCCCGATGCTCGTTCCCATTCATCAACCTCGACACTGGCGTCTGTAGTTGTGCGCGTTCGCGATGCACGTTGAACAATTGGCGTCGGCGCACTAGTATCCGGAGAGAGCCTCTCTTGCTGCTTGCTATCATCCCCAATTGGACGATGGCGTAATGCGCTTCGTGGAGTTGTAAATTCTGTTGATTCCAGGACTGGCATAATTCATGTTCTCCTTTCCTCGCGGATAAAAAGCCACTTTCCTCAAGCGAAGAAATACCGGCTCCTGGCCTGAGGACCATACCTCCCTATCCCCTCAATATCTTCTCTAAGAGAAAACACATAGAATGATAGAATAAATGTTCTATTTTGCAACGTCATGTATAGTAAACAAAACGTACAGCGAGATTACCGGAAAAACAAAATCAGAGACAAATGACAGTCAATATTGGCTGTGGTTAGTAAGGTTGGGGTAAAGGCAGGTCAGCACGTAACTACAAAGGACGCCTTCATTTATGCTTCAGGATCATCTTTGTTGGTAATATTATAGACGATGCCACGGTAAATTGGCAAGGTACTATAGTGAAGATTTCTGAAGGAGGACGAATGTCAAATCCTCAGGAAGAGGTGCTTCGAGCTCTAAGACCTTCCCGGTGGTAGGATGGGTAAAATTGAGCTGGAATGCATGGAGAAATTGGCGATTCAAGGGAGGGGTACTACACATATTCCCCGACCCATAAACAGGATCACCTACTATTGGATGGCCAATAGCCTTCAGGTGCACTCGTATCTGGTGAGTTCGCCCCGTCTCTAGCTGTAAAAGTAGTAAGGTATGATGCTGAAAGCGTTCTAGCACACGAAAGTATGTGAGTGCATCTTTACTTCCTGTAGCCGTTACAGCCATTCGCTGTCGATAGCGCGGGTCACGACCAATGGGCGCATCAATGCTTCCATTATCGACGGATACGACGCCTTCAACGAGAGCAAGATAGCGTTTGACTATCTCGTGCCGCCTCATTTGCTCGATAAGTGCAGCCTGGGTACGTGCGTTTTTTGCCACAATAATCAAACCAGATGTATCTCTATCGAGGCGATGTACAATCCCTGGGCGTAGACCTTCCACATGTTGTAGATCAGGGTAGTAGGCTAGCACTGCATTGACCAGCGTATCATCTACATGTCCGGGAGAAGGATGAACAACCATTCCTGCCGCTTTATTGACGACCAGCAGATCCTTATCTTCATAGAAGATATTGAGCGGTAGCGCACAAGGTTTGGCATTCCTGGTGGATTTGGCAGTGGTTTGAGCTATGCATACCTCATCGCCAACTCGGAGTAAATAACTGGGTTTACAGGTACGTCCATTCACAAGGACCCCCCCATCCACAATTATTTGTTGCACTGAGGTTCGGGAAACATCCTCTAATAGAGAAGCTACAAAACGGTCAATTCTCTGACTCGCCTCACCTTCTTCAATAGTGTATGTATATGCATCATCATAAATGGTTACGTCAGGATTGTACATCTTGTCCCGTCGGTTGAATAGGTTCACTACTATCTGCTTGAGTCATACCCTTACTGATTGGATCTCCCTTGCTCCTGTGCTTATTCGTAGTACCTCCTGTTTTACGCAGTCCCCCAAACAAGATAAACAGAAAGAGCAGAAATACGCCGACCGATATCGAAGCATCTGCAAGATTAAAGATAGCAAAGTGATACCCAATCTGCGGAATACGAAAGAAAATGAAGTCGACAACATACCCACCTCGCACTGCTCGGTCAATCAAATTCCCCGCTGCTCCCCCAATTATGAGACCAAAAATGAGCTTAAATGCCAGTGGGCCTGTGTTGAACATACGCACATAGAAGTAGATGATAATACAGATCGCAACCCCAATGAGGACTGCGAGAACAGTGTTATTTGCCAATAAACTGAATGCCGCTCCACTATTCTGGATGTAGTAAATCGTGAGATAGTCACCTATCAGAGGTATAGGTGACCTCGTTTCTGGCGGGCTCAGGTTTGCCACAACAAGGGCCTTGCTCCACTGGTCCAGCGAGATTACCACAATTACTACAAGCAAGGCCAGTACATCATAGATGCGCGCACGTTTGACTGTCAAAACGATCTTTTCTCCCTTTCAATAACCACAGGTACGCGTATTGTACCCGATACACCCTGTTTTGAAAAGGCAAAGTTTGGCACAAAACACACAGGGTAGGGTACGTTAGTCAAGCTCTTCATCGTAAGTCTCAGTAATACCGAGATTCCTTTCTTCCAGGCGCTCCTCATCCTTAACACAACGAGCGGCCCACGGTATCGCCTCCAACCGTTTCTCCGGTATTGGCTGACCACAATCTATACACTTTCCGTACGTCCCATTCTCAATACGCTCAAGCGCACTCTGCACTTCTGTAAGCAGAGCCTGCTCATTGACAAGTAGAGACTGTTCCTGCTGCGTTTCCAGGAAGTCTACAGCAACCTCTTCGGTATCTTGAGGGCCTTCGCTTGCCTCTATAGCACCTACAGGTTCGGGATGTGCCTCCGTTAAACCACTAATATTTTTCTGTAACTCTGCCTGTTTTGCCTCAAGTCGTTGTCTCATCAGCGAAAGATCGATAGTCATTAATTAAGTAGCCTCCCTTTCCATACAAATTCTATATCCTGCCCTGTATTCTAGCTCATTCTGGCTGTCAAGGGTAGTGATTTGCAATTGCGTGAGTGCTTCGCGATGTTCCTCTTTATACGTAAACACCTGGTTTAAGGTTCCAACAACCCATTATAGCATAGACTATCTTACGCTCTTTCAACAGGCCTGGGGAACTGTCTCCTCAATTGTTTTGCTTATCAATGTATAATATGACAGCACCTGAATGAGGGAAAAATTGAATACACCTTTCCATGGATGTTTACTCTCTCCTCTATGTGCTATTCTAAAGGTGACAGAGATCATAACAGGTAAGTACAGAACACTTTCGAAAAAGAATACATAAGGATGAAGAACGATGACTATACCACAACAGCATAGCGATGTACCAGGTGACAAACAGCCTGTAGCTCAAGACGCACCTTCTATTTTCAGTGATTTCGATCTATATCTTTTTGGGCAAGGGAAACATTTCCAGATTTACGAAAAGATGGGCGCGCATCCACGTACTGTAAATGGTGTCTCTGGCGTTCACTTCGCGGTATGGGCACCAAATGCGCTGACAGTTTCAGTCATTGGAGATTTCAATAACTGGGTTCGCCATGCGAATCCAATGCACCAGCGTCACCAGGATCTGGGAGTCTGGGAATGCTTCATACCGGGGATCAAAGTTGGTACTATGTATAAGTATGCAATCTACTCACGTTACAACAACTATGCAGTTGAAAAAGCCGATCCATATGGCTTCGCTGCTGAATTACGCCCCTTGACCGCCAGTATTGTCGCCGACATACATCAACACCAGTGGCAAGACGAGACGTGGATACAAGAGCGTTCTCAACGTCAACAGGTGAACTCGCCTATTTCTATCTATGAGGTGCATCTCGGCTCCTGGCGACACGTTCCTGAGCGATACGTTGAAGGGAATCCTGAGGAACATCGTTTCTTAACCTACAGAGAACTGGCGCATGAGCTTGCCGCCTATGTAAAAGACCTGGGTTTCACCCATATTGAGCTCCTACCTGTCGCCGAGTATCCCTATGATGGCTCCTGGGGTTACCAGACCACAGGATATTATGCGCCTACCAGCCGCTTTGGCCCCCCTGAAGACTTTCAGTATTTCGTGGATTACATGCACCAGCAGGGAATCGGCGTCTTCCTAGATTGGGTTCCTGCCCATTTTCCAAAAGATGGCTATGCGCTGAGCTACTTCGACGGCACTCACCTCTATGAGTATGCAGATACTCGTAAGGGTGAGCATAAAGAATGGGGGACGCTCGTCTTCAATTATGGACGTAGCGAGGTACAGGACTTCCTCATCGCGAATGCTCTCTTCTGGCTGCGAGAGTATCATATCGATGGTCTGCGTGTAGACGCTGTAGCATCGATGCTCTATCTCGACTATCTTCGCAAACCAGGTGAATGGGTGCCCAACCAGTATGGTGGTCGAGAGCATCTTGAAGCAGTAGATTTTCTGCGTAAACTCAATGAGGCAGTGTATGCCGAGCAACCTGGAACACTCACAGTTGCAGAGGAGTCCACTTCATGGCCACTCGTCTCTCGTCCAACATATGTAGGTGGCCTGGGATTTTCCATGAAATGGAACATGGGTTGGATGCATGACATGCTGGAATATATGCACCTGGATCCAATCTTCCGTCGCTACCACCATAACCTTATCACTTTCTCCTTGATGTATGCCTATTCGGAAAACTTTGTATTGCCACTATCCCATGACGAGGTAGTACATGTTAAAGGCTCTTTGATCAATAAGATGCCTGGTGACTTGTGGCAACGTTTCGCCAATTTACGTGCCTTCTTCGGATATATGTGGGGACATCCGGGTAAGAAACTGCTATTCATGGGAGGTGAGTTTGGGCAGTGGCACGAGTGGAACTTTGCTGAGAGCCTGGATTGGCATTTACTGGAACCGCCAAGCGATCCGCATCATGCTCAACTCCGCGACTATTTGCGCGATCTGAACGAAATCTACCAACGTGAGCCAGGTCTTAACGTTATGGATAGTGATCCAGAAGGCTTCTCTTGGATCGATGTACACGATTCCGATAATAGCGTTGTATCCTTTATACGTCGTAGTAAGAACCCGGACGACACCCTCATTTTTGTCTGTAACTTCACTCCTGTGCCCAGACTCGGGTATCGTCTGGGCGTACCCCTCGCTGGAGAATATTTCGAAGTACTCAATAGCGATGCCCTTCGTTTTGGTGGTAGTGGGTTAGAGAACCTGCAGCAAATGCCAAGTGGCCCCGTTTATTGGCAATCGTGCCCATACTCTATCCTCCTAACTCTACCTCCTCTTAGCACGGTCATATTGAAACGACGCCTGGATGTTGGCAAAGACGAAGATGAAGACGTGAGTGAGCTACAATTAATTCAGGAGCAATAAAAGATATCTTCTACTTTTCTACTCCATCGTTCGTAGTAGATAGTAGAGTAGCGAGTTTTGTGTTCTCGGCAAAACTCGCTTTTTATGGCTCATCATGTTATCATACTTGACGTGCCATAAGTGATTCATCCAATGTAGGCGTAGAAATAGAGAATGTCAATGAGCCGTAATAGTAATCATATGAAAAATGGGTCAAACAATCGAGGGAAAAAAGCAGCCGATCGGTATCGTTCTCTGAGGGGCAAAGGACGAGGAGTGACAGAGGATGAGAGACTGCTTACTCGACCGACGCAACCATTAATTAGTCCACAGGAAGCATATCCTCAGGAGCAGGATCAAGCCGATGAGTATGCCTTCGAGCGCGCTTTGCATTTCGACTTCACTGTAACTGACCCCTGGCGCGTGTTGCGCATCATGAGTGAATTCGTCTATGGCTTTGATGCTCTCGCTCACGTTCCTCCTTGCGTGACGATCTTTGGTTCGGCGCGCACCCCCCCTGATGACCCCTCGTACGCTGCGGCTGTTGAAACTGCGCGTTTACTGGCAAAAGCAGGCTTCGGTATCATTACTGGCGGCGGCCCTGGTATTATGGAGGCTGCGAATAAAGGTGCGCAAGAAGGTGGAAACCTCTCCATCGGCTGTAATATCGAGTTACCTTTTGAGCAGGCTCCTAACCCGTATCTTGATATCTCGCTGGACTTTCGCTACTTCTTCGTACGGAAGACGATGTTTGTGAAATACTCAAATGCGTTCATCATTTTTCCGGGTGGATTTGGGACAATGGATGAGCTTTTTGAGGCACTTACACTTATACAGACGAAGAAGGTGAGCAACTTTCCTGTAATCCTTTACGGTTCAAAATACTGGGAGGGTCTTTTGAACTGGATTCGTGTGACGATGCTTGAGGAGGAAAAGGTTTCAGAGGACGATGTGGCATTGTTGCGCATCTCCGATGACCCGCAGGAGATTTGCGATATTGTTTGTGACGCCTATCGGGAGAATCATCACGTGGAAAAACAAAATCCCAATCGGGAGAAGTCAATTCGCTGACGCATTTTGTATGTCCTGTTTTTCATACTGTAATATTGCCACTCCCACAATCAGCATCCTCATTTCGACCAGCGTGATCAGCGATACACCATCATCGAAGAGTAATCGTGAGAGCGTCCCGTTGAAACCGAATAACACCGTAGCAGCTACAATCATCAGGTAGCCAATCAGACGATACGTCGCTTTCCGCCTCTCGCCGATCACATTATTGCTCCGCCGCAGAGGCTACAAAAGCGATGATTTGTCTGTTCTCGTTCACAATGTGGGCACTTGATGAGGCTTGAGTTGGTTGAGGTTGAAGGGCCAGGTGTAGAGGCACTTCTCTTGTTCCCGTCAGCTCTCCTGGTGGTATTGCCGCTATTGCTCCCACTCGTTCGGGTGTAGCGTCCATCAAGGATATCTTTGTACTCGCGGCTCTCAGACCAGTTGATACTTTCTCGAGCACGCACGATAGTTAAGGGGTGACTGACAGGTGCCACCAGAAGCATCTTGTAAATACGATCAAGCAGGTTCGCATCAACAGCTTCATAGAGATCAGCCTGTTTTAGGAATTCCTGCGTATCTAATTGATTGCGCTGAAAGAGCGTACCGCCTGCGAACTTCATCATCAATGAGAGCATTGTCTGTGGATCCTGTACCACCAGCAAGGCAGCGCGATCCCCTGTAAATTCTGACATGCGATACCACTCTAGCAATGCCGCTTCAAGAGAGCGCCCAACAACACGGCCAATTCCAAAAGTCACATCCCCGATAAGGGTCAATATCAGCGTAATAGAAAGAGCCATCGTTCTGTAAAGAACATGTCCGGATTTAATATGACCCAACTCATGCGCGATAACAGCCAGAATTTCATCCTCATTCATCAAATCGAGGAGGCCACTAGTGATAATGATGTAGGGATGAACATGGCCGCTGGTCCATGCGTTGGGCAGGGGATTTTGCGCAACGTAGAGCTCTGGCTCTTGTATGTCTAAGATAGCACATGCCTCACGAAGCTGGATATATAATTGTGGACACTGCGTCCTGGTCACACGAACAGTCTGAGCAACATTTTGAATATAGGCTACTCGCTCAGGAAAAAGTTCAATAAATTTACGAACGATTATATCAAGGCCAGGGACCCTTTGTAAGGCATTCAGTGCAGCGCGATCATAGGGATGTTGAAGGACTGTAGCATCCAGTCCAGGGAAACGTCGCCGCATCTTAGGCTGAGCAGCAGACATAGGTAGCTCCTTCTAAGTCCATGTGATTAGAGCTCGAAACTCACCATCACGCGGGGTAATTTCAATTTCGCTTCTGTGTGCGCCCAGAACCTGATAGCCTGGGCTACAATCTCGTTATCACGGGGTTGATGTAATTTGTCAGGTTGTACTACGCGTTTTATCATTACCTGAACGTACCAGACACCATTTGCGCGTTTTAAACCAGATGGAGTTGCTACTCGTAGAAGTGCCGCAACACGGGGAGACTGTCGGTTGATGATTTGGAGAATATCTGACCAATGCTCATATATGATAGATGTAAATTGGTCAGCGAATTCATCGTAGCGAGCACGTGGTTTACGCTCCATGGAGTGCCTCCTCGTCTAACTCAAGGTGACTGGCATGAAATAAGTATACCATATACCCACCACCATATGTTTTTGGCGCCCTCCTCCCCTGTTGTGACATCCCTCGTTACGTATACGAAGCGGTGTGGGAAATTTCCAGCATTCACAACCGTTCAGATTGCTACAGGTTTATTCACCTGCTTTGGTGTCAACTTTGGTGTCAGATCTGCCTCCTCTTCCAGTGATGGCAGGAGGCTTGATTGGCCGGGTTGGAGGATGGTGTTTTGTGTCTTGAAGAGAAGCTGTTGGGGCATGTATTGGTGGTTTAGTAGAAAATGGCTATAGGAAGCGTATTTGTTTTACCTGTGGTGAGTGACAAAGGAATACGTTGCGTGAGATCGAGCGTGAATCGCCCGTAGGGATTGACATGTTGATAGAAGAGCGGCGTCAATCCGCGCCAGTCTTCCTGTTTCATGGCGGCTTTCCATTTTCCCTCAGAAAGCACCTCTTGCAGCATTAGCGTATTGACGAGGGCGAGGCTGACCTGGATCAAATGCAGGACACCATCCCGTGTTGTGTGTACTAGTAGAGCTTTCTAAAGAGGGAAATGGGAGAGAATACTACAGGCATAGAATGTTTGTGTTACATTCTTGCATCAACACAAGGAGGAAACTATGCCTGTCCCCAAGAAGGGTAC
>WNGQ01002825.1_pt1 | contig 32387 bp, 33 predicted proteins | sample 5407661 | NCBI WGS metagenome assembly WNGQ01 (sample SAMN13153382, study PRJNA577476) | soil metagenome | isolation source: 60 cm soil or saprolite under Garry oak tree replicate 2 | place: USA:California | collected 2016-06-15 | reverse complement strand
CGGAGAGCGCCTTGAGCGGCGAGACGTAGACGACGCGCACCTCGTCGGGCAGGTCCCCTGCCTCGAGGCTCTCGCGCAGCAACTGATCGATCGAAGTGAGGAATGCGGCGAGCGTCTTGCCCGACCCGGTCGGCGCCGCAATCAGGGTGTGACGGCCCGCGCGGATCGAGCGCCAACCCTCGACCTGCGCTTCCGTGGGCGGCAAGATCTGCTCGCTGCCGGGCTCGCGGAAATGCGTTTCCCACCAGCGCCGAATGATGGGATGGAAATCTTGAGGAAGCATGGCTGACAGACTGAATATACACCCAGTTCGGTGCCAGGCGTAGAGGCCCTCTTCCCCGTTCGTACCCCCCGCCTTCAGGCCTTCCCCGTACTTCCAAACCCGCCAGCGCCACGAGCAGAAGTCACGAACTCTTCCACCACGTTCAACTTCACCCGCACGACCGGCACGACGACCAGCTGAGCGATGCGGTCCATCGGGTTGATGGTGAACGCGGCTTCAGAACGGTTCCACAGCGAAACCATCACCTGCCCCTGGTAATCGGAGTCGATGAGGCCCACGAGATTTCCGAGCACGATGCCGTGCTTGTGCCCTAGGCCGGAGCGCGGCAGCACCACCGCGGCGAGCCCCGGATCGGCGAGGTTGATGGCGATACCGCTCGGCACGAGCTCCGCCGCGCCCGGCGCGAGCGTGATCGGAGAATGGATGCAGGCCCGGAGGTCGAGGCCTGCCGCGCCGCCGGTGGAATATTGCGGCAGCGCATCGCGCAGCCGCGGGTCGAGGATCTTTACGTCTAGAGTCTTCAAACGAAAAGCCGCCTAGCGGCGTGGCAGCAGCTTCGCGATGTGCTCGATCAACTGGCGCGCGAGCACGATCTTGGGCGCGAGCGGCAGCTCGTGCGCGCCGTCCTCGTCGAAAAGCGTGAGCGCATTGGTGTCCTTGCCGAATGTCTCCTGCGCGAGGTTCGCCGCAAGCAAAGGGATTCCCTTGGTCCTGCGCTTCGCCTGCGCGTTCGCTTTTAACTCTTCCGTCTCGGCGGCGAAACCGACGCAGAACGGTCCCTTCGGGAGCGCCGCGACCTCGCCGAGGATGTCGGGGTTGGGCGCGAGCTCGAGATTGAGGTTGCCGTTGCCCCGCTTGATCTTGTGCGGCTTCGGATCGACCGGATGATAGTCGGCGACCGCGGCGACCGAGATGAAGATATCCGCCCATTTCGCCCGCGCCATCACGGCTTTGTGCATCTCGCGCGCAGTGACCACGTCAACGCGTTCCACGCCCGCCGGAGGGACGAGCACCGTTGCGCCCGACACGAGCGTCACCTCCGCGCCGGCCTCTACCGCCGCTTGCGCAACGGCGTAGCCCATTTTCCCGGAACTCTGATTCGTGACTCCGCGCACCGTGTCGATGGGCTCATAGGTCGGTCCCGCCGTGATCAGGACTTTTTTTTTGGAAAGCGCCTTGGGACCGAGCGCAACCGCGACTTCGGCGAAGATCTCCTCGGGCTCGATCATCCGCCCCATACCACCTTCGCGGTCGGCATGGTCGCCCGCCGTGGGGCCCAGGATGCCGACGCCGTCGGCGCGCAGGCACTCGACGTTGCGCTGCGTCGCCGCGTTCTGCCACATCTCCACGTTCATCGCCGGCGCAACCATGAGGGGGCAGCGGCGCGCGAGGCAAAGGGCCGAGAGCAGGTCGTCGCCGAGTCCGTTCGCGACCTTGGCAAGGAAATCGGTCGTCGCGGGGGCGACCACGAGGATGTCCCGGTCGCGCGAGAGCTCGATGTGGCCCATGCTGTCGGGCACGCGCGGGTCCCACATGTCCGTGTGCACAGGCTGGCCGGAGAGGGCCTGCAGCGTGGCCGGCGTAATGAAGCGACAGGCGGCTTCGGTCATCACGACGCGCACGTCGGCGCCGGCCTTGATGAAAAGGCGGGTCAGCTCGGCCGCTTTGTAAGCCGCAATTCCGCCGGTGATCCCGAGCAGAATCCTCTTTCCGGAAACGTCCGTCATCGCAGATGGGGGAAGCGCGTTAAGCTGCAAAACGAGATTTTAAGCGAATTCCATGGCGATAACAGACTGGCCCTTGCAGGAACGTCCACGCGAACGCCTGCTTGCTCTGGGGCCGGCCTCTCTCGCCGACGCGGAGCTGCTCGCGATCCTGCTTCGTACCGGAATCAAGGGAAAGAGCGCGGTCGACCTCGCACGCCAGCTGCTCGGGCGCTTTGGGTCCGTCGGTGGCCTGCTCGACGCCGGATCCACGAGCCTCGGGGAGACCCCGGGTTTGGGGACCGCCAAGCTCGCGCAGCTCCAGGCGGCCCTCGAATTGGCGCGCCGCGCTCTCAAGGAGGAGATCTCCTTGCGAAATGCGCTGTCCTCACCGCGGGCCGTGCGCGATTATCTGCGCCTCGCGCTCGCGGGACGCGAGCAGGAAGTGTTCGTGGTAATGCTTCTCGACGCGCAGCACCGCGTAATCTCGTCGGAAGAGCTTTTCCGCGGCACTCTGACGCAGACGAGCGTCTATCCGCGCGAGGTCGTGAAATGCGCGCTCAAGCACAATGCCGCCGCGGTGATCTTCGCGCACAACCATCCGTCTGGCGTCGCCGAGCCGAGCCACGCCGACGAGATCCTCACGCGATCGCTGAAAGCCGCGCTCGCACTCGTCGACATCCAAGTGCTCGATCATTTCATCGTCGCGGGAAGTCGCACCATGTCGTTCGCCGAGCGCGGCCTCTTGTAGCTGCGTCGTTTCCGCTTGAAAGGGGGCCCCTAATCCCCTTATAATGTGCGGTTTTCGCAGCGGAGCTTTCCATGGCGCGCGTTTGCCAGGTAACGGGCAAAAAACCCCAGGTGGGACACCACGTTTCCCACGCCAACAACAAGACCATACGACGCTTCTACCCGAACCTGCAGTACCGCCGTTTCTGGGTGGAAAGCGAAAAGCGCTGGGTGAGGTTGCGCACTTCCAACGCCGGCGTGCGCATCATCGACAAGAAGGGCATCGACACGGTGCTCAAAGAGCTACGCGAGCGCGGCGAGATCTAGATCCGGAGCTGCGACGATGCGCGAGAAAATCAAGCTCGAATCCACGGCCGGTACCGGCCATTTCTACACGACCACCAAGAATAAGCGCAGCACGCCCGACAAGATCGAGATGAAGAAGTACGACCCCAGGGCGCGCAAGCATGTCATCTACAAGGAAACAAAAATCAAATAAAAAGCCCGCGGAAGCGGGCTTTTCGTTTTGCTTCAGGCTCGGGCCAGCAGCTCTTACCACCATTGGCCGACGAGTCAGCCAAGTGCTCCTATTTTGGCTGCGATTTGGTTTCCTTGGCCATATCGGGTGGGGCGTCGGCAACGCCGCGCTTGTAAACTATCTTCTGGGTGCTGCCGTCGCAGGTTCCGACGACCTTGCCTTCTCCTTCCTTCACCTGTTCGTTCGGAACGATGTCCAGTGTAAAGGCTTGTACGCCATTTGCCTTGATCTTCGCTTCAATCTCGGACTTGAGTTCCTCGCAAGGCTTCACCTGCGCAAGGGCCGGTGAAGCAATCAACATCGACGCAGCTACCGCGATAAGGCTTTTCATCCCACGTCTCCTTTCTTGGTGTAAATAGCCCCCGAAACCGACTGGCGCCGTATATGCTACCCGGAAGTGCGGTCCCGCGCTGTGGAACAAAAAAACCCGCCGGTCGGGCGGGTTTTCCTGGGTCTCCCGCTTCCACGGGAATGAAGTGCCCTAGGCGTAGCAGCGCAGCCGGTGTGAGAATTCCGCGAGCGGGCGGATACCGCTCGCTTCGGCACGGTGGCACCAGTCCTGCAGCTGCCGAACGAGTTGCTCGCGGGAGACACTCGAGCGCTCCCACAGCGACGCGAGCTCGGCGCGCATCGAGTAGACCGTGTTTAGCGCGCGCGATTTCGCCAATCCCTGCTTGAGGTTTGCGCGCTCGGTCTCGCACAGCGATTTTTCGTCGCGGTGGAGCCAGCGCTTCAGGCTCTTAAGAACGTGTGCGTCGTGCGGCGCGAGCCGGCGCAGCTTGCCAAGCTCCTCGGCGTAGGTGCGCTTGAGTGACTTGGCGTATTTCGCGAGAACGTCGTAGCGATGCGTGATCACGGCCTGCAGCGTCTCCGAGTCCACCGCGGGCTTCGCATCGGTGAAACGCGGTGTCGGCGCCACTTTCTTCACCTGTGCGAGGCCGAGCGCCTCGAGCAGGCAAATGTACATCCAACCCAAGTCGATCTCGTACCACTTATTGGAAAGCTTCGCCGAGGTCGCGTAGGCGTGGTGGTTGTTGTGCAACTCCTCGCCGCCGATGATGATGCCCCAGGGAACGATATTCGTACTTGCGTCCTCGGTCGGCCAGTTCCGGTATCCCCAGAAATGTCCGATGCCGTTAATGACGCCCGCCGCCCAGAACGGGATCCAGGCGATCTGCGTAACGAGGATCAGAGCACCCGGGACAACGCCGAACAGCATGACGTTGGCGGCGCCCATCAGGGTGATGCCAAGTATCGAGAAGCGGGAGTAGACGTTGCGCTCTAGCCAGTCGTCGGGCGTGCCGTGACCGTAGCGGGTCATCGTCTCGCGGTTGTAGGATTCCTTGACGTACAGAAACACGCCGCCCCAGAGCACGCGATTGATCCCGACCTGCTGCGGGCTGTGCGGGTCTTCAGCGGTTTCGCACTTGGCGTGGTGCTTGCGGTGTATAGCAGCCCACTCCTTGGTCACCATGCCGGTCGTCATCCACAGCCACAGACGAAAGAAGTGGCTCGCCAGCGGATGCAGATCGAGTGCGCGGTGCGCTTGGTGACGGTGCAGGAACACCGTCACGCTGACGATCGTGATGTGGGTAAGACCGAGGGCGGCGAGGATGTAGCCCCACCACGGTAAATCGAAAACGCCTGAAAACAGGACGCTGGATTCCATCAAGTTCCCCTCTGAGGTTCTGCGGATTCTACGTGAATCCCGATAAAGGGCAAGGGCATTATCCCTATGCTCCGCTCAGGGATTTCCTGATCCTATTCATCTTCTTGCAAGCCAGTAAATTCACGGAGATTTAGCTCCAATACGTGAGATTTTCACGCAGGATATGGAAGACAATCGTGCGTCAAAGCCTTGGTTCCTTGGTTCATGCGGCACGCTCGAGCACCGCGGCAAAGAACGCGTCGGTGCCATGCAGGTGCGGCCAAAGCTCGAGATACTGTCCTAAGTGGAGCCGGATTCCGCCTTTTTCAAGCATATCGTCTGCCGGCCGCAGCGTGAATTGAGCATTGCGCAGAAAATCCTCGACGACCCCGCGGTTTTCCTCCTCGAGGATGCTGCAGGTGGCATAAACGAGCCGCCCACCAGGCTTCACGAGTCGCGCGGCGGCGGCGAGAATCGATCTCTGCTTTTCCACGAGTTCCGCAACATCCTCGGGCGTCTGGCGCCACTTCATGTCGGGATTGCGCCGCAGCGTCCCGAGGCCGCTGCAGGGTGCATCCACCAGCACGCGGTCGATCTTGCCGGCGAGGCGCTTCACGCGCGCGTCGTTCACGCCCTCGATCCGCTGCGGGTGCACGTTGGACAGTCCCGAGCGCGCAAGCCGGGGCTTCAGCGCGGCGAGCCGGTTCGGAGAGATGTCGAACGCATAGAGACGTCCTGTCGAGCGCATGAGGGCCCCGAGTGCGAGCGTCTTGCCGCCTGCGCCCGCGCAGAAATCCACCACCATCTCGCCGCGCTTGGGCGCGACCAAATGGCAGAGCAATTGGCTCCCTTCGTCCTGCACCTCAATGCTGCCTTGCAGAAACAGCGCATGCCGGTTGATCGCGGGCTTCTCCTTTAGCCTGATCCCATCAGGCGAGTACGGCATCGCGGTGGCGCTAAGCCCGTCGGCCGCGAGCCGTTCGAGCGCCGCGTCGCGCGAGATCTTAAGCGGATTCACGCGCAGGTCGAGCGGCGCGTTCTGCAGCAGGCCGCGGGCCAAGTCGAGCAGCGCACTTTCATCGTAGTGGGCGCGGAGGCGCTCGATCGCCCAATCGGGAAGCTCGCACTCGACCTCGAAGGGCTGCGGCGCGGCGGCTTCGCGCTTTACCGAGGCGAGCCACTCGGACTCGTCGCCCCGCAGCCACGGGTCGAGCTCACGCAAGTTCACGCCGAGGAGCGCGGTCCAGGCTGCGAGCGCAAGACGCCTCGGGCTTTGCGTCGCCGCGACACGTTCGAGAAGGCGCCGGCGCCTGAGCGCCGCGTATACCGAATCGGCGATCAGGGCGCGGTCGCGCCGGCCGATCTTGGGGTGGCTGCGGAAAAACGCCGAGAGCGTCGCATCGGCGGGCTGTTCGAGCGGTAGCACGGCCGCAAAGGCCGCCGTGCACGCATCCAGCAGGGGGCGCGAAAAGCGCGTCACTTGCCGATGCGCGTGACGACCTGGTCGGAGCGCGTGCCGTCCGTGTCCACCACCAGCACGCGCACCGGAAGGAAATCGCGCTCGGCGGCGAACCAGATGTCGGTCGCCTTGTCCTCGGGTCCGTCGCGCAATTTCGCGATGTGCAGCGTCTGGATTTCGCCCGCGGGCGTGGCGAGCTTTTCGTTGCCGACGACGGTGAAGCGAAAGGGCGTGAGGCCCCGGCCGTCGGCGCGAGTGACGTCGTATTCCTTGCCCTTGGGCGGCGCGAATGCAAAGCTGTACGCGAGGCTCAAGGGGTCCTGCGCTGTCGCAGACATCTTAAGCGTCTCCGCCTTCCCTTTGCGCTCCTGCGTGACCGAGCGCGCGTCCCAATCGAATTTTGCCGACACCACCCAACCTCCGGGGCGCTCGTCGCGGAATTCATCGGGACGCAGCCCTTGGGGCGTGATGTGGCCGCGGCTCGTGCGCTTCAAGACGCCGAACAACACCAGGATTCCTCTCCCCCTCCCTTCGGACGTGATCGCGTAGGTGCGGCCGTCGTGCTCGAGTGTTTCCGAAACGTCTACAAGAACCGTGTCATTGCGTTTCAACTCGTAGGTGAGCGTGATGCGTTCGGGTGGGGCCGCCTGGAGCGTGGCAGCCCACAGAGCGAGTGTCCCAACCCCTGCTCGACGGAACGGACGGGAAATCATTCTTCGACGAGCAGTGCCTGTCGGGCGTCGGCCCCGTCAACGCGCACGATACCGTTCTCGACCGCGAGCCGACCCTCGACGAACCAACGTATCGCCAGAGGATAGACACGGTGTTCCTGGTGCAGCACCCGCGCCGCAAGCGTCGTCTCGGTGTCCCTGGCGTGCACGGGTATCGCCGCCTGCGCGATGATCGGACCGTGATCGACCTGCGGCGTGACGAAGTGCACCGTGCAGCCGTGGAGCTTCACGCCCTCCTGGAGTGCGCGCCGGTGCGTGTGCAGGCCAGGAAACGCCGGCAGCAGCGACGGGTGGATGTTGACCATCCTACCGGAGTAGTGCCGCACAAAATCGCCGCCTAGGATGCGCATGAAGCCGGCGAGCGCGACAAGGTCGGGCGAATGCTGTTCGATCGCCGCCTCGAGCGCGGCGTCGAACGCACCGCGCGAGGAAAACTCGCGCTCATCGACCACATTCCCGGGAATGCCCGACCGCGCGGCGAACTCCAAGCCTGCGGCGTCGGCACGGTTGCTGATCACGGCGGCGACCTTCGCAGGTAGCCCCGCGCCCACGATCGCCTCCATGTTGCTACCACGACCGGAGATCAAGATGACGACGTTCTTCACACGGCTATTCTACCGCTCGGGTTTGTCAAGCCGAATTTCCCAACAGTGTGTGCGAGGAGATTTGCCCGCGATGCGGAAGCGCCGCGCGGCATATCGCTATTCCTTACGTACAGCCGCGGCGGCGGGCTGCGGGAATCCCGGGAGCGGCTGCAGGCCGTCCGATTCGAACAGCTCCTGTAGTTGCGCCGCGGCTTCCTTCGAAGTCTGGATGAGCTGCGCCTCGTCGTGCTGGACCGCGTACTGCGCCTCGAGCCGCTGCTCGTCGTGCTGCTTGAACAAGGTCACGGCACGCTCCGAGGCCGCGATACCGAACCCCAGCGAGAGTAGCGTGTGCCGCGCCATGTCCAGGCTCGCCGAAAAGGTTTCGCGCCAGATGAGCTTGACGCCGAGGTCGCGCAGCCGGAACAGATGAACGCGGTTGCGCGCGCGGGCGAGAATCGGAACGTGCGGGAAATGCTTGCGCACGATCGCGGCGGTCTTCACCGACGCCTCGACGTCGTCGATGGCGAGCACGAAAAACCTGGCTTCGCCCGTTTTTGCCGCTTCGAGCAGTTCCAGGCGCGAAGCGTCGCCGTAATATACCTTGCTGCCGTAGCGCCTGACGAAATCGACCTGCTGGTAGCTCACTTCGAGCGCCGTGAACGGCACGCCGCACATTCGCAGCACGCGCGATACGATCTGACCTACACGCCCATAACCGGCGATGATAACCGGGTTGCCGGGCCCTGCGATCGTGTCGAACTCAGGCGCCGCACGACCCTCGATCCAGCGCGCGAGCAAGCGCTCATGCAGCTCGAATAGAGGCGGCGAGAGGAGCATCGAGACGGTGACGACGACCACGAGAAGCTCGGCCGTGCCCGCTTCGAAGATGCCGAGCGAGCCTGCCGCAGTGAAAAGGACGAAGGCAAACTCCCCGCCTTGCGAGATCGCGATCGCCAGTCGCTGCGCGGTTTCGTTTGGCGCGCGGCCGATTCTCGCGATCACGTACATCAGGACGAACTTCGCGGCCGTCAGCCCAGTGGCGAGACCGAACGCCGTGAGCGGTCGGTTCCACACGAGCGCAAGGTTGGCGCTCATTCCCACCGCGATGAAGAAGAGCCCGAGAAGCAAACTCTTGAAGGGCTCGATATCAGCCTCCAGCTCGTGACGAAACTCCGAGTCGGCAAGGAGCACTCCTGCGAGGAAAGCGCCGAGCGAAGCGGACAGGCCGATTTTCTCCATGATGAGCGCAGCACCTATCACAAGCAACAGGGCGGCGGCGGTGAATACTTCTCGTCCGCCGTAGCTGGCGACGGCCTTCAACACCGGGCGCACCACGAGGCGGCTTGCCGCCACGACCACGGCGATGACCGCCAGGGCCTTCGCCGCCGAAGTCCATCCTCCTGCGGCGTGGGCTCCTGAATCGCTGAGCAGCGGCAACAGCGCGAGCAGCGGTATGACCGAAAGGTCCTGGAACAGGAGCACCGCGAATGCCTCGCGCCCGTGGCGCGTGGCGAGCTGCTTGCGCTCCGCGAGCGACGCGAGCACGAGGGCGGTGGAGGACATCGCCAACCCAAAACCGGCGACTAGCGCAGCCTGCCACGAGAGGCCGAACGCGAGGCCCAGAGCGGAGAGCACCGCACCAGTCGCAAGCACTTGCGTGCCGCCGAGGCCGAATACCGGACGGCGCAGTACCCAGAGACGGCTCGGCTGCAGCTCGAGGCCAACGAGGAAAAGCAGGAGCACCACGCCGAACTCGGCGAACTGCAGAGTGGATTCGACTTCCCCGATCATGCCCAGGCCCCAAGGGCCGATCAGCATGCCGGCGCCGAGATAACCGAGCACCGCGCCGAGCTTCAGGCGCTGGAAGAGCGGCACGAGCAGCACCGCGGTGAGGAGAAAGACGGCAGCCTGTTCGAGGAGATGCATGGCACGATCCAGAGAACGGGAATGCGCCGCATTATGCGCGTGCGGCGCGGCGCGCGGAACAAGATGTCGAGGGGCCGTCTCCTGCTATGTTGCAGGCATCCCTGCGACTGCCGTAAGCATGCTGACCGAACCCAGATCGTAGCCGTCAACGACGAAGGTCATGGGTTCGTCGTCGCCTTGCAGCGCGGCAACGTAGAGGAGCGGAAGATAATGCTCGGGCGTCGGCACCGACAGGCGTGCGTCCTCGCCGAACTTCTCGAAATCGACGAGCGCCCGGTGATCGCGGGAGGCGAGCGCTACGCGAATTTTCTCGTTGAAGCGTACCGCCCAATCGAACGGCGCTCCCCCTGCCCTCTTCATGAGGCGCAGGTTGTGCACTACGTTGCCGCTGCCGGCGATGAGCACCCCCTCATCTCGCAACGGAGCAAGCCGCTTGCCGGTTTCGTAATGGAATTGCGGGGGCTGAGTGCCGTCGATGCTCAGTTGGACGACGGGAACCTCCGCCCCGGGGTACACGTGCTTCAGAACCGACCAGGTACCATGGTCGAGCCCCCACGACTCGTCCAGCCGCACCTCCACGGGGTCAAGCAGTTCGCGCACCCTCGACGCGAGTTGGGGGTCGCCCGGCGCCGCATATTGAACGTCGAACAGCGCTTGCGGGAAACCATAGAAATCGTGGATGGTTTTCGGCTTGTCGATCGCCGTCACGGCGGTCCCTTCCGTATACCAATGCGCGGACACGCACAGGACGGCTTTGGGCTTCGGGATCGAATTACCGAGCTTGCGCCAGGACTCCGTGTACTGGTTGCGCTCCAACGTATTCATGGGGCTGCCATGGCCGAAGAACACGACCGGCATTTTGGATCGGTTGCGCTGCATCGCGGATGCTTTTACGCGAGATCGAACAGAAGGACCTCTGCGTCTTTCCCTTTTTCCAGCACGATCTCGGCGGTGTCGACGGCTTTCGCCGCATCACCTGCTTCCAGCGGCCGGCCGTTGACCGTCAGGCGGCCGCGCGCCACGTGCACGTACGCACGGCGGTTAGGTTGCAGACTGTGCACGGCACGGTCCGCACCGTCGAGAAGCGCGGCGTACACAAAGGCGTCCTGGTGGATCGTCACGGATCCCTCCCGCCCGTCGGGCGAGGCGACCAGCCGCAGCCGCCCGCGCTTGGACGCAGCGTCGAAATGCTTCTGCTCGTAGCTCGGCGGGATCCCGGTAACGCTGGGTTCGATCCAGATTTGGAGAAAATGCGTCACGTGTTGAGCGTGATTGAACTCGCTGTGCAGCACGCCCTTCCCCGCGCTCATGCGCTGCACGTCCCCCGGCACGATGGTCGAACCGTTTCCCATATTGTCCTTGTGCGCGAGCTCGCCCTCCAGCACGTAGCTGATGATCTCCATGTCGCGGTGGCCGTGAGTGCCGAAACCCGAACCGGGCTGAATTCGGTCCTCGTTGATCACCCTGAGATGGCCGAATCCCATGTTCTCGGGATCGCGGTAATCGGCGAAGGAGAAGGTGTGGTAGGAGAGCAACCAGCCGTGGTCGGCGTGGCCGCGGTCCTCGCTTTTGCGGATTTCGATCATCGTGGGCTTCCGTGTCGATCGAATATTGGGTTACCGAGGCAATTCATCAAGGGCTGATGATCTTCATGTTGAATGCGCGCTCGACGAGCCAGATTCCGGCGACCGCCACGATGGCGATGGACCCCCCGAAGAAGACCAGGCGCCGGTAGAACCAGCTTGCGCGCAGCACGTACGCGACCGGCAGGAACGCGCTGACAATCGCGAGCTGGCCGACCTCCACGCCCAGATTGAAACCGACGAGCGCGATAAGCAGCGCGCCCTGAGGCAGGCCGAGGTCTCTCAGAACGCTGGCGAACCCAAAGCCGTGAATCAGCCCGAAGGCGAAAGCGACCATCCAACGCCGTCCATGTACCACGGGAAATACGTTGTTCAACGCGGCGAGCACGACCGAGGTCGCAATCGCCGATTCCACCAGCCTCGAAGGCAGCGAAATCACCCCCAGGGCCGCGAGGCTCAGCGTGATCGAATGAGCCACGGTGAACGAAGTGACGATCTTGAACACGTCCCAGAACGCCGGAGGAAACCGCGTGACCGCCTGCCACCCCCCCCCTTCGAGCACGAGCACCGCGGGCAGGAGCAGCGACAGCAGGAACAAGATATGGTCAAAGCCGATCCAGATGTGCCATACCCCCTCGCGGCCGTAATCGAGGAACTGCGTCAACGCCGAGATCTTCGCGAGCTCGAAGCTTTGGGTCGCCCGCTCCGGGCCGAAAATGGCGGTGCGCGTGGCTGCTCCGTGTTCGAGCCTCAGCAATCCCCTGTGCTGCGGATCGAGGTCGGCGAACAGGCTGTAGCTGATCTCAAGGGTCGTCACCTCCTCAGGACAGGTGGCTGCAAAGCGCATCACCGAATAAGCGCCGTCGCTGTGGTCGTCGACGAGAAATTCGGTCGCGTGCGCGGGGCAGTCGGCGCCTTTCGAGCGCAGCTTCAATCTCGCCAGAGCGTAGGCGGCGATATCCGCGTGATGCACCCTCACTTCACCCCAGGTGATATCGCCTTCTCCGCTGTCGTCCAGGCCGATCGCGAAATCGAGATCGCGCAGCGCGATGTCCCACTGCCCGCTTAGATTCGAACCCTCGGCACGGATCGCGAGGTAGCTGTCGCTCGGCTTGTGCGCGTGCGCGGGCGAAACCGCAAACAGGAGCAGCAACGTGAGAAGCGTTCTCATCGCCTGAGCGACTTCAGTTTTTCCGCGGTGCGGCCGAGGACCGGATCCTCATGCTGCGAGCGCTCGAGCCAGTCGAGCGCCTCCTGCGCAGCAGCCGGCTCATTCATCGCGAGCGCCGCTTCGAGCAGGATGCGCGCATCGCGCGGCTCGCGCTGCAGTTTCCAATTTTCCCGCGCCAGCGCGAGGGCCTTTTCCTTGTTGCCGAGAAGATGGAGGTTGAAGCGCGCCTCCTCCTGCTGATGCAGCTTGTCGCCGCGCAGCGCCGCGGCGTCGAACCGGGATCTGAGCGCCTCGATGTGCTCCCGCGCCTTCGGCGCTTTCAACGCCTGCTCGGCAAGGGCGAGGCGAAGAAGCAAGATGTCCGACTTCACCCAGTCGACGAGCAGCGGGATGACTTCCTCCGGGCGTCCCTGGTCGAGCAGAAAGTCCGCGTAGGCCGCGAGCAGAAACTGGTCGTTGATCGGTTCGAAGTACGCTGCACGGAAATGCTCCTCGGCCTGCTTCGCGTCGCCCTGTCGCAACGACATCTCGGCTAGGCGCGTCAGTACCCAGACCTTGACTTCGGGCGGAGCGTCAGCGTTCCTGGCAAACACCGTGGAGAGGGCGCGATGCGCGGCGGCGGCCTTGCCCGTGGTGCCGTCGAGGTAGGCCATGCAACCGACGGCGTAGAGGGCGGATTCGAGCTTCTGCAGGGCCGAGCAGTCTTCCCGTGCCCTCTCGTAGTCGGCCTGAACCATGTGGATCGCGGCGCGCCAGGACCAGGCGCGTGCGTTATTGGGATCTTCGCGCGTCGCAGCTTCGAGGTCCCGCATTGCGCCGGAGAAATCGTGGCTGTACTGCTTCAGGATCGCGCGCACCACGAGAACATCGAGCGGCGGCGCAGGCAGGTCCCACCAACGCTTGAGCGCCGCCTGCGCATAGCCCACGTACCGAGGGTCCCCTTCCGAGCTGGCAAGGGCGAAATAGCGCTCGACAAGGCGGACCGCCGTTTCCCGATCGCGCGGGTTAGCGACCAAATCGGTACGCAACTGGCGCAGCTCGCGGGCCACCGGATCCCCCGGCCTCACGGGCAATCGCTCGAGCACCGTTGCCTCGTCCTTCGGCACGTAGGGCGCCGCGTAGGCGGTGGCCGCAAGCGACGCGACCGCCAGAGCACGCAGCCCGTCAATGACTGTGCCGATGATGGATGTCCGGAAAGTGCAAATGGCTGTGGCTGAGGAGATCATGTTCGTGAGTATGCGAGTGCGGCTCGGCGCCGTCCCACGCAAAATCGTGCTCATGGCGATGATGCTCGTCATGAGTATGGGGGTGAGTGTGCGTCAGCGCCTCGTGCCGGTGCACGTGTCGGTGGCGTTCAGTGAGGTGCAGCGCAACGCCGACCGCCATCACGACCGCTGCGACCCAGAAAAACGCATCCGGCGCCTCGCCGAGCAACGCAAAAGACGCGGCCGCCCCGATAAAAGGGGCGGTCGAAAAATAAGCGCCGGTCCGCGCAGTGCCGAGCTGCCGCAACGCCACCACGAAAAGAGCAAGGCTGACTCCATAGCCGAGCAGGCCGACCAGGGCAGCGGCAGCAGCGACCTCCGGCGCCGGCAGGGCCGCCCCCAAGGCCGCTGCCACGCAAAGGTTCACCGTTCCGGCCGCCAGACCTTTGATAGCGGCGATCTTGACCGAGTCCCCGGCGGAGATCTTGCGCGTGAGGTTGTTGTCGAGCGCCCAGCACAAGCAGGCACCCGCCACTGCAAACGCGGGCCAGGAGGTCGCGATCTCCCCGGGTCGCCAGCCGAGAATCACGCCGCCGCACACGATCAGGGACATCCCCAGCATCAGGCGCCGGTCGAAATTCTCTCGAAACACGAACCAAGCCATGAGAGCGGTGAATACGCTTTCGAGGTTCAAAAGCAGCGACACCGACGAGGCGGAGCTCGCGGCAAGGGCGAACATCAGAAGGGCGGGGCCGATAACGCCTCCTGAAATAACGGCGCCGGTGAGCCACTTGTAGTCGCCTGGCGCAAATCGGGGCCACTCGGCCGCCCGCCAAAAGAAGCCGCGCACAGCAAGCCAAAGGCCGAGCCCCACTCCCGACCCCGCATAGAGAAGGCCGGCAAGCATGACCGGCCCGATTTCTCCGACGAGGAGTTTGGCAATCGGAGTGCTCGCACCGAAGAGGGCCGCGCCCAGCAGGGCATACGCGATGCCCGGGTTCACTTGCCAATCCGTGCAAGCGTGGAGACCCGGCGCGCAGTCCGATCCCCACTTGGCGAATCCTTCGCGCTTTCAACGATATATGCTAGGATACCGCGCGGTTGACGGGTTTCCGGTGACCGGATCATTCTAATAACGCTCAGAGAGAGGAGATACTGAATGAAGAAGCTCATGTCGCTGTTGGTGGCCGCGGTCTTCGCGGTGTCGAGTGGTTTTGCTGTCGCGGCGTCCCACGCCGGCGCCCAGCCGATGAAGAAAGACGAAATGAAAAAGGATGGAATGAAGAAAGACGGGAAGAAAGCTGATAAGAAAACCTCGAAGAAAGCCGCAAAGAAGGACGAGATGAAGAAATAGGCTTTTCGATCCATAGAAAAAGGCAGGGAACGCCCCTGCCTTTTTTATTTTCCCTCGACTGAGGCCCGCTGCGCGCCAGCTTCGCGTTCGGCAATCTCCTTGCGCACAGCGGTCATGTCGAGTTCCTTGCCCTGGCGAATGACCTGCTCGAGCGCCGAACCCGGAAGCGCGCCCGCCTGAGAGAAGAGAATCACCTTCTCGCGAAAAAGCATCAGGGTCGGGATCGAGCGGATATTGAACGAGGCGGCCAGCTCCTGCTCATCGTCGCTGTTCACTTTCCCAAATACGATGTCGGCGTGCTTTTCCGAAGCGGCTTCGAATACCGGCGCGAAACCCTTGCACGGCCCGCACCAGGGCGCCCAGAAGTCGACGAGGACCATGTCGTTGCCGTTCACGACTTGCTCGAAATTGTCCTTGGTCAACGCGATCGTTGCCATGCGGGGATCTCCGGAATTCGACGAGACACAAGTATAGCAGGGGCGTCTGCGCCCCCTATCGCAGCGCCTTCAGAAATTCCGCAATCGAGCGCCAGTATTCGGGTTCACCGGAGATGCTGTCGTGATCCGAGCGCGGAATTTCATGCCAAGTTTTCGTACCGCGCCAAGCCTCGAACAAAACGCGCGAGTGCGCGGCTGGAATGACCCGGTCTTCAGTTGCAACAAGGCACAGCAGGGGCGCCTCGATCTGAGGCGCGCGCGCAATCGAGTCGAAGCGATGCCGGAGCATGAGCGACACCGGCAGAAAAGGATAGTGGCGCTTTGCCACTTCGACGATGCTATCGTACGGCGACACGAGTATGACGCCCCGTAAGAGACGATGCGACGCCAGGTGAACCGCAACTCCACTGCCCAAACTGCGGCCCATCGCGACGATACGTTCGGATTTCACCTCGGGACGTCGCATTGCGTAGTCGTGGATCGCGAGTCCGTCCTCGAGGAGTTCCTTTTCCCCGGGTTTGCCTTCGCTCTCCCCGTAGCCGCGAAAATTCACGAGCAGCAGCGACCAGCCGACGAAATGGTCCGCAACGTCGGCAAGCCAGGAAACTTCCTCCGCATTGCCGCCGAAGTAGATGACGAGCGGCGCGGGCGCTCCGTCGCCCTTTACCAGCCAGCCGCGGAGCTTGACGCCATCCGCAGCGACGATGCTCACCTCTTCGACGTTCGGGCGCGGTGCAGGGCGGGAGTCCAGTGGACGCGGGAAGAACAGCATCCGGTCCTGGAAAAGCCACATGAACAGCGGCACGCCGATGGCGACGCCGAGCACGATCTTAAGGATCGGACCGACCATCAGTGCAGTTTGACGCTCGGCTCTGTGCCGCGCTTGAGGAGGCGAGCCAAAGTATCGAGCGCGACTCCGACAGGACCGTGGAGCGCGTACAGATGCATCTTGTACAGCGACAGGTACATCAGCCGCGCGAACCAGCCCTCGACGCGGTAGCTCTTGCCGGAGAGAAAACCCATCAGCGATCCGACAGTGCTGTATTCGCCGAGCGACACGAGGGAACCGAAGTCGCGGTAGCGGAAGGGTGAGAGCGGCCGCCCGCGCACACGCCGCGCCATCGACCCGAGAAGGTGCGAAGCCTGCTGATGCGCCGCCTGCGCGGCCGGTGGCACGGGCGGTGCCTTGCCTTCGCGCGGGAACGCCGAGCAGTCGCCCAGAGCGAAAATGTCCGGGTCGCGCGTCGTCTGCAGCGTCGGCTGGACGACGAGCTGGTTGATGTGGTTGGTTTCGAGTCCGTCGAGATTCCTGAGGAGATCCGCCCCTTTGATTCCCGCAGCCCAGACCGCGAGGTCCGCGGGATAGGATTTGCCCCTTTTGGTCTTCACCTCGCTCGCCGTGATCTCGATGGCTTGCTCGGAGCACCAGACACACACACCCAGGTCTTCGAGGGCTACGGTCACGGCCTTGGCAATACGCTCAGGGAGCATCGGCAGGATTCGAGGGTCGGCGTTGAGGAGGGTGATATGAAGGAACCGCTCCGGGTCTATGTTTTGAAGGCCGTATGCGGCGAACACGCGCGTCGTGTTGTGCAGCTCGGCAGCGAGTTCGACGCCGGTCGCTCCTGCGCCGACGATCACCACGCGCAACTGGGCCGGCGCGTTGCCGGGCCGATAGTTGGCCTGAATGCAAGCGTTGATCAGACGCCGGTGGAAGCGGTCAGCTTCGCCAGCAGATTCCAGCGCGTAGGCGTGCTTCTCGACACCGGGGACGCCGAAAGTGTTCGCGACGCTGCCGATTGCGATCACCAGAGTGTCGTAGCGCAGCGTGCGGCGCGGGATGACTTCGACGCCGCGCTCATCCACCGTAGGCGCCACCGCGATCTCGCGGCGCGTTCGGTCGACACTTTCCAATGCGCCGCAGCAGAAAGTGAAGTGGTGCCACCGCGCCTGCGCGAGGTAGTCGAGCTGGTGCGCGTGAATATCCATGCTTCCGGCGGCGACCTCGATTATGCATGACTCGACGAGACCCTATCGTGGGCGCTTTGCTCCCTCCCCGACCGGTCCGCTGCATTTCGGCTCGCTTGTCGCTGCGGTCGGCAGCTACCTCGAGGCGCGCTGGAACAGGGGCAGATGGCTGGTGCGCATGGAGGATCTCGATCGGCCACGAGAGGCTCGGGGGGCTTCCAAGGCGATTCTCCGGATGCTAGAGGCGTATGGGTTCGAATGGGACGAGGAAGTCGTGTTCCAGAGCCGTCGCGACGCGGCCTATGGAGCCGCGTTGAGACGTCTCGAGCATGAGCATGCGGTGTTCCCCTGCGCTTGCACGCGGCGGGAAATCTCCGATTCGACCGTATCCGCGGCGGGCGAATCCATCTACCCCGGCACCTGCCGCAAGGGGCCTCCGCCCGGACGCCCGGCTCGAGCGATGCGCGTGCGCGTCGACAACGCAGTGATGGCGTTCGAGGACCTGCTTCAAGGCAGGATCGAGCAGAACCTGGCCCGAGAAGTCGGCGACTTCATCGTACGGCGCGCGGATGGCCTTTTTGCCTACCAGCTCGCGGTGGTGGTGGATGATTTCGAGCAGAGCATCACCAATGTGGTGCGCGGTGCCGATTTGCTCGCCTCTACGCCGCGGCAGATCCTGTTGCAGCGCCTGTTAGGTCACCCGACGCCGCGATACATGCATCTTCCGGTCGCGGTGAACCAAACCGGCGAAAAGCTCAGCAAGCAGACGCGCGCCGCCCCTTTGACGGTCGCGGAGGCTCCGTCTCGGCTTTGGCAAGCCCTGCGATTTCTCGGCCAAGAGCCACCGGCCGAGCTCGCGGCGGGGAGAATCGCGGAGATCTGGAACTGGGCGCAGGGGAACTGGCGTACCGAAAGAATCCCGACTCGACGCAGCATCCGGGAAGGCGACGCGGGCTGAACGAGGCCCGGGCTACGCCCCCTGGTGCTGCGGCAGGAGCACGACCGCCAGGGCCGCGACCACCAAGACGAGCGCGGCCAAGTCGCTCCACTGCGGCTGCTCGCCCAACAACAACATCCCGCTGAACACGCCCACGATCGGGATCATCAACGTGGAGAGCGAGGAAACGCTGATCGGCGCGTGGGTCGCTATCTTGATCCACGCCCAGTTGCAGAAGATCGAGCTGACGAGCGCGTTGTAGACGAGCCCCCAGAAGGGCCAAGTGGAGAGCGCGAGGGGTGAAAAGCTCCCTTCCTCGAATAGCATAGCGCCCGCGAAAATCGGCGCGAGGGCGAGCAGCATCTGCCAGCCGGTAAAGGAAGTCGTCGGCAGGTCGACTGGCCAGCGCTTCATGATGGCGGTGCTGACCGCCCAGCAGATCGCCGAGGCGATCAGCAGCAGGGCCCCGGTCGGCGAGCGCCCGACTGCGTGGATCTCGTCGCCGAGAAGCACCAGCATCCCGAGGATCCCCAAAACCACGCCCACGAGCCGGCTTCCGGTCACCGGCTCGCGCAGAATCCACACCCCGAGCAGCACACCCCACACAGGAAACGTATACGCGAGGATTGCGGCGCGCCCCGATTCCATGAACGTAACGCCGTAGACTGCGAGAACATTCCAAGCAGCCACGTTGAAAAGCGTAATCGCGATCAGCCTCGGCCAAGCTCCTGAAGGTACGCGGATCGGGAACCGATTGGCCCGCGCAATCGCGAAAAGGCCCGCCGCCCCGACCGCAAGACACAGCGCGCGGAAGTGCAGCGGCCGCATTTCGGCTATCACTACCTTCATGATCGGCCAGTTGACCCCCCAGCCGAGGGTAAGCAGGACGAGCAGGGTGAGGATTGATGGCGGCGGTACGTAGGTGCGCGTGCTCACGATTCGCTCCCTACCGAGCCCTTACGGAAAAGGCGCGGTTCATTCAAAAACAAAGAGTTGGAAGTAGGTGTCTACTGACTTCCGGGCGGACTTCCGGGGCGACAATTCAGATGTAACTGCCTTATTTATATGGACTTTTATCTTCTCGGCCCTGAACGTTTATTGCGTCGCACAAATATTTCTTGACATCGATTGTTATCCTTGTAGAATCCTATTTGTTGCGATGCACCAAATATACTGAGTAAGCACCAATGCACCACTACCAGACAAGAGCACAAACCCTAACGGCAAACATTCCAACCTTTACGGAGATGATCATGAACTTCACGCCCGAACAAATCGCCAGCACGAACAAGGCCGGCATCGAGGCCATCCTGGGTCTCGCGCACACGCAGTTCGCCGCTTTCGAGCGCCTATCCGCGCTGTATTTCAACGCAGCCAAGGCCGCATTTGAGGAAGGCGTCGGCCACGCCAAGGCGCTCCTCAATGCCAAGGACCCCCAGGAATACCTCAACCTCAATGCCGCTGCAACCCAGCCGACGATGGAAAAAGCCATCGCCTACTCACGCAGCGTATACGAAGTTGCCGCCCAGACGAACGGCGAATTGGCCAAGTTCCTCGAAGCGCAAGCCGCCGAGTTTAACAAGAACCTGGTCGGTCTTCTCGACAAGGTGTCGAAGAACGCGCCAGCCGGATCCGACGTTGCCGTCCAAGCCGTGAAGTCTGCGCTCGCCGCAGCCAACACCGCCTATGACAGCTTCAACAAGGTCGCAAAGCAGGCAACCGAGATCGCCGAAGCGAACTTCGCCGCGGCGACAACGCAGACCAGGGAGACCCCCAAGAAGCGCGCGACAGCGTAATTTGCAGGTTTCGCGGCCCACAGCCCCCCCTCCTCCTCCTCTCTGTGGGCGCCCTAAAGCCCTGGCGCAAGCCAGGGCTTTTTGTTTGCGCTTGAAACCGGAGACAGACTACGTTTTCTTTTTTGTCGTGTCGGCGAAGAGAAAAACGTCGTCTGTCCCCGGTTTACTGACGTTTTTCTTCCACCTGCCGCCGAGAGCGACGACCCCCAGTTTCATCTGCTCGATACCTGGCGTCACTTCCTCCGGCGCACCCCGCACTCCGAGTTCGATGTGACGGCGTACGCCTGCCTCGCCCATACTGGGCAGGCTGAACGACTTCAAGCCGCGGTAGCGCTGTTCCACTTCGATCATCAGCGGCGTGACGGTGGATTCCGGAAGGCCATAGACGATGACGGAAGCCTCGGCTTCCGGTGTGCGGTGAAACAGATGCGCGTAGCGTTGGTCGAGCACCCACTCGACCATGGGCCAGGCCATTACCGGGAAACCCGGCACGAAATGATGATCGCCCATCGAGAAGCCGGGAATCTTGTTGTACGAGTTTGGAATAATGCGCGAGCCGACTGGGAATTCGCCCATCTTGAGGCGCTGCGGCGTGATTTCCATGTCGGTGCGCGAGCGGATCGCCGCCTCCGCCTCGGGATGCAACGCCAGCCCCACGCCCGCCGCGTCCGCCGCGCACTGGCGGGTGTGATCATCCGGTGTCGCACCGATGCCGCCGAAACTGAAGACAATGTCTTCCGAGGCGAACGTGCGCCTGAGGGTAACAGTAATGAGCTCGGGCTCGTCGCCGAGGTATTCGCACCAGTCGAGCCTCATTCCGCGGGTCCCGAGAATTTCGATGAGCTTGGAAAAATGCTTATCCTCGCGCTTACCGCGAATGATCTCGTCGCCGATAATGATCGCCCCGGTTCCCATCTCACACCCGAGCCGCCGCACCTTCGATCGGATCGCTGCGCAGCTCGCCGAGGCGCTCGAGGCCGTAATGGATAAAAGCGAGCCCGCCGTACACCGGCATGAACAGCCCGAGCAGGGGCACGTGACCTATGAGCGCGAGCGCAGCGCCCAGGAGAAATAGCTCGCCCCTATGGCGGCGTACGATCTCGGCGATCTCGAGGGCGGAGGCGTGCTCCGCGAGGGCATCGTAGCGGAACACTCGCTGGTTGAAATACCCGAACAGAACGACAGGCAGCACCGGCCATAGCAGCGGAACCAGCCACAGCGGCAAGGTCAACGCGAGGAGCAGCGCGAAGAGGACAAGCGAGACGACAGCGTTCCAGAGGCTGCCTGCAAACGTGCCGCCCCTGAGCCGGGCGAGCCCCGGGTAGTCGCGCTGTCCGACGTGAGCGGCTATGGCCGGCATGGCCACGATACTGATGATCAACACCGCCGTGATCAGGACCATGGGAACGAACAAGAGCAGCAGCAGAAGCCAGCCGAACCAAGCGGCGACGAGCGTAAGGGGCCAGATCGAGACGGCCCACTCGTACGCCGGCCAGTGGTGAAGCTGCACATCGATCCACTTCGCAGCCTCACCCCAGTAGAGCACAGCCAGCGTCACCCACAGGGCGAGGGCGACGATCATAGGCCACACCGTGAGCCAGAGCATCTTCGGATGCAGCAAGCTGCCGAATGCCTTCAATAGCGCGCCGATGACCTTTTCCATTCGCCTTTCACCGGCTCATAGTCTGCCACATCTTCGAGAGCCGCTTGACCGACACGGGCACGGGCGTCTTCAGCTCTTGGGCAAAAAGTTGCACGCGCAGCTCCTCCAGCAGCCAGCGGAACTGTTCGAGCTGCGGATCAGGGCTGCCCGACTTCAGCTGCCTGGCCTGGTCCCGGAGCCATTGCGTGTACAGCGGAGTGAACTCCGCGGCGAGGCGCGCATCGCGCTGCGGATCCGCGCGCAGCTTGTCGAGCCGCAGGCCCGCGGCCTTCAGATAGCGCGGGAAATGCTGCAGTCGCTCGTAGGGCGTCTCATCGATGAATCGCTTGGAGAGAAGCCGGCTCGTGCTCTCCTGGATGTCGCGGCAGGGCTGGGGAAACGCCTTGGACGCCTGCTGCAGCTTTTTCTGCAGCGCCGCATGCTCGGCGAGAATCGTTCCCACGAGCCGCGCGATCTCCTGCGCGAGCAGCGTGACGCGCGAGCGTGCTTCGTCGCGGCGACGGTCGAACTCGGCGCGGGTGCGTGGCCAAGACTCCTGCATGCAGGCACGATCGAAAACTGCGGCAAGCAGCTGCTCCTTCAACTCGGCGACCTCGCCGAAAGCGGCGAACTGAAGCACCATCGCCTGCGACCCGGGCAGGTTCTTCTCGATGTGGCGAGCCTGCTCTTTCAACTGCAGCCTGAACAGTCGCCGCAGCCCCGGGCGATGCGCTTCGCGCGCCTTGTCCGCAGAATCGAAAATCTCGAAACTGACGGAATCCCCGTGATCCACCAATCCTGGATAACCGATAAGGGTCTGGGACCCGCGCCGGACCTCCATCACTTCCTCGAGGTCGCCGAATTTCCAGGCGGTAACCTTCTCGGATCGCGCATCAGCCCGCGCAAGCTCCGCGAACTGATCACCGGCCTTCTGCCCCAGTTCGGCGCGCAGCTGGGCAAGATTGCGGCCCATCTCCAGTTGCCGGCCGTGCTCGTCCACGATTCGGAAATTCATCGAAAGATGTGCGGGCAGCATTTCTTGCCGGAAAGCATCGCGTGGAACGGCGAGGTTCAGCTCCCGGCGCGCGTAGCGGGCGATGGCCTGGGCGAGCGGCACATCCGCACGCTCGTTCGCTCGAAGAAACGCGTCGACGAACGCCGGCAGCGCGCCCAACTGGTGGCGGAGCTTTTGCGGCAGCGACTTGGCGAGCCGCGTGATTTTCTCGCGCAGCAACCCCGGCACGAGCCAGTCGCACCGCGCCGCATCGACCTGGTTCAGCGCGAGAAGCGGCACGATGAGCGTCACACCGTCGCGGGGCGAGCCCGGCTCGTGATGGTACTCGAGGGCGAAGCCGCGTCCCGCCATCTCGATCAGGTGGGGAAACTGCTCCGTCGTGATCTCCGTCGCCTCGTGGCGCATCAAGTCCTCGCGCTTGAGGAACAGAAGGTCCGGATTTTTCGCTTCCGCTTCGCGGCGCCAGCGATCGAAATCCGCCCCGTTGTGGATGCCTTCGGGGACGTGGCTCTCGTAGAACGCGTGGATCAGCTCGTCGTCCACCAGCACGTCGGGCCGACGTGACTTGTGCTCGAGCTGCTCGATCTCCCGTACGAGCCTGCGGTTATGCAGAAAAAACTGCGCGCGCGTATCGTAGTCCCCCTCGACCAGCGCCTGGCGGATGAATATCTTTCTCGATCCAACCGGGTCTATCGGACCGTAGTGCACGCGCCGCTTTGCGTACAGCGGCAACCCGTAGAGCGTTCCGCGCTCGAACGCGGCGACGCGCGCGGGCTGCTTCTCCCAGTGCGGTTCGTACAGATGCCGCTTGACGAGATGCGCGCCGACCGACTCCAGCCACTCGGGTTCGACGGTGGCGACGCAGCGCGCGTACAGCCGCGTGGTCTCGGTCAGCTCCGCCGCCATGACCCAGCGCCCGGCCTTCCTTCTCACGCCCGAGCCGGGATGAACCCAGAACCGGATGCCGCGGGCGCCCAGATAATTTCCGTCTTCGGTCTTCGTTCCGACGTTGCCGAGCATGCCGGCGAGCAGCGCCCGATGGATTTGCTGATAGGTGGCGGGCGTTTCGGAAATGCGCCAGCCGAGCTCGGCGACCAGCTCCTTCAACTGCCCGTGGATGTCGCGCCACTCGCGCATGCGGTTGAACGAGAGGAAATGCTCGCGGCAGACCTCGTGCAGCTTGCGGCTGGATTTCCTGTGCTCGAGCGCTTCCTCGAAAAACGTCCAGAGCTTCAGCCAAGAAAGGAAATCGGACTTCTCGTCATTGAAGCGCTTCTGCGCTTCGTCGGCCGCCGCAGCCCGTTCGCTCGGCCTCTGGCGGGGATCCTGCACCGAGAGCGCGGCGGCGACGACGAGCACCTCGCGGAGCGCGCTCTCCGATTTCGCCGCGAGCACCATGCGGCCGACGCGCGGGTCCACCGGCAGCTTCGCAAGCTGCTTTCCGGTTTCGGTCAGCTCGTTGGCTTCGTCCACGGCGCCCAGCTCGGCGAGCAGGGCATAGCCGTCCTCGATCGCCTTGGACGTCGGAGGATCGATGAACGGAAATTCCTCGACCGTGCCCAGGCCGAGCGACTTCATTCGCAGGATGACGTTGGCGAGCGAGGAGCGCAGCACTTCCGGATCGGTGAACGCTGGCCGCGAGTTGAATCCCTCCTCGCCGTAAAGACGGATGCAGACCCCGCTCGCGACCCGGCCGCAGCGGCCAGCGCGCTGCTTCGCCGAGGCCTGGGAAATGTTCTCCACACGCAGTTGTTCGACCTTGCTCCGGTAGCTGTAGCGCTTGACGCGCGCGAGACCCGTGTCCACCACGTAGCGGATACCCGGCACGGTAAGCGAGGTCTCCGCGACGTTGGTCGCGAGCACGATGCGCCGGCCGCCGTGCGGCTTGAATATGCGCTCCTGCTCCTCGGCCGAGAGCCGCGCGAACAAAGGCAGGATCTCCGTATGAGGCGGGTGGTGCTTGCGCAAGGTCTCCGCTGCCTCCCGGATCTCGCGCTCGCCCGGCAGGAACACGAGGACGTCGCCCTCGCCCTGGCGCGCCAATTCATCCGCCGCGTCGCTGATCGCCTCGTTGAGATCGTAGTCGTCGTCCTCCGACTCGACCGGGTGGTAACGGACATCCACTGGGTAGAGTCGTCCGGAAACCTCGATGACGGGGGCCCCTTCGAAGTGCTTCGAGAACCGCTCGGCATCGATGGTCGCCGAGGTGATGACGAGCTTCAACTCCGGGCGGCGCGGCAAGAGCTGCTTCACGTACCCGAGGAGAAAGTCGATGTTGAGGCTGCGCTCGTGCGCCTCGTCGACGATGAGGGTGTCGTATTGGCGAAGCTCGCGGTCCCCTTGCGTTTCGGCGAGCAGGATGCCGTCGGTCATGATCTTGATGTAGGAGCGCGGGCCAACCTTGTCAGTGAAGCGGATCTTGTAGCCAACCGCGCCCCCGAGATCGGTCTTCAGCTCCTGGGCGATGCGCGAAGCGGTCGCGCGTGCAGCGATCCTGCGCGGCTGGGTATGCCCTATGAGACCTTGAATCCCGCGACCCAGCTCCAGACAGATCTTGGGCAGCTGCGTGGTCTTGCCCGACCCGGTTTCGCCGCAGACGATGACGACCTGGTGCGAGGAGATGGCCTTCGCGATCTGCTCGCGCCTCGCGCAGATCGGCAGCTCGGGCGGAAACTCGGGGCGCGGCACAAGCGCGCGGCGCTGCTCGATCTCGGCCGGAGAGAACGCCATTGCCAGGTCGTCACTCCCGCGGAAGCGGGAGTCCAGGAAGCGGTTGCTCGCTGCAGCTCACTTTTTCCCGAGCAGGCGTTCCGCGTAGCGCGCGAGCGGGTCAGCTTCGAGATTGACGCCGTCGCCCACCTGTAGATGCTTGAGAGTGGTCACAGCGAGGGTGTGCGGGATCAGGTTGACCTCGAACTCGGAGCCCCGCACCGCGTTCACCGTAAGGCTCACGCCCTGCACCGCGATCGAGCCCTTGCGCGCGATGTAGCGCGCGAGCCCGGCAGGCGCGCGCACGCCGAGCAACCGGCTCTTGCCCACCGCTTCGAAGCGCACGACCTTCCCGACGCCGTCGACGTGACCGAGAACGAGGTGGCCGTCGAGCCGGTCTGAAAGCCGCAGCGCCTTCTCCAGGTTGACCTCTCCCGGTTTGTCCAGCCCGGCGGTGCAGCGCAGAGTCTCGCGGGAGACATCGACGCCGAAGCTTTTTTTTCCGTGCTTCACCACGGTGAGGCACGCGCCGTTGACCGCGACGCTGCCGCCGACCTTGAGGTCGCCCAAACCCAGCTCGCCCGCGTCGATGTCAAGGCGCAGTCCGCCCCTCGCGGACTCGACCCGGCTGATTTTTCCGACGGCGGCTATGATTCCGGTAAACATGGAAAAGAATTCTACTTGGCTTTGTCCGGTGAGTCGCCGAGGCGGCCGGTTTCCCCTTAAGCGACGGTCCCGTCCGTTTCGGACCCGGGGCGCAGAGGATCTTTGTGCGCGATCAGGATCGCAACGCGATCGAGCTGCACCAGCGCGGCTGATCCGCTGCCTCAAACCCTCGCCACGATGCGAAGGTCCTCGCCGATACGCTCGACCTCGCGAATCTTCAGTGCCGTGGTCTGCGACAGATCGGTCAGCTGCGGCAGGCCGAACATCCCCCGCCCCGAATCGCCGATGACGCGCGGCGCGAGATAGACGAGCAGCTCATCCACCACGCCCGCCTGGAGCAGCGAGCCGTTGAGCTTCGTTCCCGCTTCGACGTGAATCTCGTTGAGTTCCCGCCGCGCGAGCTCTTCCATCAGCCTGAACAGCTCGACCTTGCCGCCGTCGTTCGGGATGATCACGACTTCGGCCCCCGCCCCTTTCAGCGAGGCGATCCTCTTCGCATCGTTCACCGCGCCGACGACGAGCGTCTTCCCCTCCTTGAGGAGCCGCGCTGAAGGGGACGTCTCGAATTTCGAATCGACGACGATCTTGAGCGGCTGCCTCGGCGTATCCACGCCGCGCACGTTGAGCTGCGGGTCGTCGTCCCTCACCGTGCCGAAGCCGGTCAAGATCGCGCAGGCGCGCGCCCGCCAGCGATGCCCGTCTGCCCGAGCCGGTTCCCCGGTGATCCACTGGCTCTTGCCGTTCGCGAGCGCGGTGCGGCCGTCGAGGCTCGCGGCAATCTTCATGCGTACCCACGGCCGGCCGCGGGTCATCCGCGCGATGAACCCGATGTTGAGTTCGCGCGCTTCGTTTTCTTTCAGCCCGTGCTCGATTCCGATCCCGGCGGCGCGCAGCCTGGTGAAACCCGAACCGGCGACTTTCGGGTTGGGATCCTGCATCGCCGCGATCACGCGCTTGATTCCCGCCGCGACGATCGCATCCACGCAGGGCGGGGTGCGACCATGATGGCTGCATGGCTCGAGATTGACGTAAAGCGTAGCGCCCCGCGCGCGATCGCTGGCCTCTTTCAGCGCGAGCACTTCCGCGTGCGCAAGACCAGCCTTCTCGTGCCAGCCCCTGCCGACGAGCACGCCGTCCCTGGCGATGACGCAACCGACGCGCGGATTGGGTGTCGTCGTATAGAGGCCGCGCCCGGCAAGTTCGAGCGCCTGCCCCATGAATTCATGGTCGGCGGCCGCGACCATTATTTCTCGATGCGGCGCGCGCGCTTGGTGCCGGGCTTCTTCACCTCGAGTATCGCGTCGCGGAAGTCGTCCACGCGCTGAAAGTCCTCGTACACGGAGGCGAAGCGGATGTAGGCGACATCGTCCATCTTCTTCAGCTCGCGCATCACCATCTCTCCGATCACGCGGCTGGCTACCTCGCGCTCGCCCAGAGCGAGGACGCGCTGCTCGATCCGGTTGACCGACTGGTCGACGTATTCCGTGGGAACTGGTCGTTTATGCAATGCGCGCATAAAGCCGGTGCGGAGCTTCTCGCGATCGTAGGGGACTCGATTGCCGCTCGACTTCACCACCATGGGCATCGAGAGCTCGACGCGCTCGTAGGTCGTGAAGCGCTTCCCGCACGCCTCGCACTGGCGCCGCCGGCGCACGCTGTCGCCGTCCTCGGACTCACGCGAATCGATGACCGCCGTGTCCTCGGCTTTGCAGTACGGGCATTTCACCGCGCTTCTCCGGCGCTAGGCCGCAGCGACGCGCTGCCCGCCGCCCGCCTCCGCCGCGCGGTATACCGGGAAGCGGTGGCACAGTTCGGACACTTCCACCGTCACGCGCTTGATGATCTTGTCGTCGTGCGGAGCGTCGAGAACGTCCGCGATGAGCTCGCCGAGATGCGCGGCTTCGGGCTCCCGACAGCCGCGCGTAGTCATGGCCGGCGAGCCGATGCGGATGCCGCTCGCCACGAACGGCTTTTGGGGATCGTTCGGTATCGCGTTCTTGTTGACCGTGATGTGCGCCCGGCCGAGCGCGTCCTCGGCGTCGCGGCCCGTGACGTTCTTCGCGCGAAGGTCGACCAGCAACATGTGGCAGTCCGTGCCGTCCGAAACGATGCGCACCCCGCGCGCCTGCAAGGTCTTGGCAAGGGATCTTGCGTTGGTAATCACCTGCTTCTGGTAGGCGCGGAACTCGGGCGCGAGGGCTTCCTTGAACGCGACCGCCTTGGCGGCGATGACATGCATCAGGGGCCCGCCCTGCAGGCAGGGGAAGATAGCCGCGTTGAGGATTTTCTCGTGTTCGGTGCCGGCGAGGATCAGCCCCCCGCGAGGGCCGCGCAGCGTCTTGTGGGTCGTACTGGTGACGAAGTCCGCGATCCCGATTGGGCTCGGGTACAGCCCCGCGGCGATCAGCCCGGCGTAGTGTGCGATGTCCGCCATCAAGTACGCGCGAGCCTCGTCGGCGACTTCCCGCAGTCGCCGCCAGTCGATCACGCGGGAATACGCCGAGGCGCCGGCAACGATCATGCGCGGTTTGTGCTCGCGCGCAAGGCGCCCCACGTCGTCGTAGTCGATCGTCTCCTCGGCGTTCAGGCCGTACGACAGCGCGCGGTAAAGCTTGCCGCTCGCGTTCACCGCCGCGCCGTGCGTGAGGTGTCCGCCGTGCGCAAGCGACATGCCGAGAATCGCGTCGCCCGGTTTCAGCGCCGCCATGTAGACGGCCTGGTTCGCCTGCGACCCCGAGTGCGGCTGCACGTTGGCGTAGCCGCAGCCGAACAGCTGCTTCGCGCGGGCGATTGCAAGCTCTTCTGCGATATCGACGAATTCGCAGCCGCCGTAGTAGCGCTTGCCGGGATAGCCCTCGGCGTACTTGTTGGTGAGCTGCGACCCTTGAGCGGCAAGCACCGCAGGGCTCGCGTAGTTCTCCGAGGCGATCAGCTCGACGTGGTCTTCCTGGCGCTGGTTTTCCTGCTGGACCGCCGCCCACAAATCGGGATCGACTTCGTGCAGGGTCTTGCCGGGATTGAACATTTGGTCGATCTCGCAGCGCAGCGAAAGCGGCATATTAGCATTACACTCTGGGAAACGTGATCGAGTACAGTTCTGCAACATCGCTCAACATTGAAGGGAATTTCCAGGTGAGCCGCCCGATGTTCCGCGTCATGGCCCTCGCGTCGTTGATCATGCTTGCGTCCTGCCACAGGCAGGCCGCCGCGCCGGCCGATGCACCGACCGGACTGGCGGTCGCGCCCGGAGATGGGCAGGTAACGGTCACCTGGGATCAACAACCCGGGCTGACTTATTGGATCTTCTTCCAGGCAGGCGACACCGTCACGGCAGCCGCCCCGGGAGTGCCTTTGCTTTTCGATGTTCAGTCGCCTCGCATCGTCTTCCCCCTGGTGAACTTAACCCAGTACGCGTGATGACCCAGACCCCAAGGCCGTCGGGTGCGAGTTGGACTTCGGGCACGCCGCTTGGAAGCCCGCCTCAGAATCTAAACGGGGTCGCCTTCAGCCCGACCCTCAACAGCCTCGTGGCCGTGGGCAACTCGGCTCCGGGAACACCTCCAACTCCTACCATTTTTGCGGGCCCCTTCAACTACACCAGCACGGATCCTCCCGGCGTGACTGCATGGACTCCGCCGACGTCGATCCCGGCCGGATTCGTCGGCGACCTCAGCGCGGTAATGTTTTCCGGCAGCCAGTTCATTGCGCTGGGCACTGACGGCTCGATCTTGACCAGTGCCGACGGCAACACGTGGATATTGTCGACGCACCCCGTTCCGAGCGGTGGTACCGCGGGCCCCAGGATGAACAGCATAGCGTTCGGTATTGTGTCCAACGCCACGATATATGTGGCAGTAGGTGACGGCGGAAACATATTCACGAGCCCAGACCTCGTCACTTGGACCGCAGCGGCGTCCCCCACAGTGAACTTGTACAACGTCTCCTTTCCCAACGGCATATTCGTCGCGACCGGAGCAAGCGGCACATTGCTCACTAGCACGGATGCGAGCACATGGACTCCCCAGATTTCGAATACCCCGAATGCTCTTCGCGGCACCACGTACGGCACGGGCTCAGCGGCCGGGGCGTCCGCTCAATACGTGGTCGTCGGGGATTCGGGCACGATCGTGACCAGTCCCGATGGAACAACCTGGAGCGTCATCACGCCCGCGCCGCCGCTGACGCAGGATTTGCGAGCCATCCGTTTCGGCACCCGGTTCGTCGCGGTCGGGCAAGGCGGACCGGTCGCGTACAGCGATGATGCGATCAAGTGGCTGCCGACATCGTCAGACTCTACGGCAGATCTTGCAGCCGTTATCTTTACACCCGGGATGTACCTTGCCGTGGGAGCATCAGGGGCAAACGCCGTTTCGAAATAAACGCTGACCGGGATTCAGCGGTTGTCCGCCGCAATCTCCGCGGTGCTCCATCCGCCGCCCAGGGCCTTCACCAAAGTCACGGCCGCGACCAGCTGCCGGCCGAGAATGCCCACCGCGGTGCGCTCGTTGCTGAGCTGCATGGTCTGCACCGTGACCACGTTGGTATAGCTCACGATGCCGGCTTTGTATTGGTTGGTCGTAAGGAGCACCGATTCGCGCGCGGCGCGCACCGCTCCTCCCTGAACTTCCGCTTCCTCTCCCAGGATGCGCAGCGCCGCGAGGTTGTCCTCGACTTCCTGAAAACCGGCGAGCACGGCTTGGCGGTATTCGGCGACGGTCGCGTCGTAGGCGGCGATCGCCTGTTCGGTCTGCGCGCGGCGCAAGCCGGCATCGAAGATCGACTGCGCGAGCGCCGGGCCGATCGACCAGAAGCGGCTCGACGCCGCGAACAGGTCCGTTGCCGCCGCGCTGCGGAATCCCGTATTCCCTGAAAGCGTCAGCGACGGAAAGTACGCGGCCCTGGCCACGCCGATCCGCGCGTTCGCCGCGGCGGCGCGGCGCTCGGCCGCGGCAACGTCGGGCCGGCGCTCGAGGAGCTCCGACGGCAGGCCGAGCGGAACGCGCGGCATGGTCACCGCAAGCGGCACAGGGGCGAGGGAAAACTCCTAGGGTGGCTTGCCGATCAGGACCGCGATCGCGTGCTCCAGCTGCGCGCTGCACGCCGGTATCGATCGCCTGGGCCTGAGTGCTCTTCAGCTGCGTTTCCGCCTGCACCACGTCCTCCTTCGCTGCAACGCCCGCCGTGTAACGATTGCGGGTGAGCTCGAGCGACCTATCGAAAGCCGTGGCGGTATCGTCGAGCACCTGCTTCTGCGCGTCGAGGACACGCAGCTGAAAATAGTCGGAAGCGAGCTCGGCCTGCGCCGAGAGGCGCGCCGCCGCGAGATCGGCCGCGCTCGCCTGCGCGCCCGCCGCGCTCGACTCGAGCGCGCGGCGCAGGCCTCCCCAGAGATCGAGTTCCCACGATGAGCTGAGGCCCACGGAGCGGTTGTTGATGATGCGCCCCGCGGTCGTGCCGCCGACCAAGCCCGTCGGCGAGCGGCTGCGAGTGATCGAGGCGTTGGCGTCGAGCGTCGGAAAGAGCGCGGCGCGTGACTGGGCCGCCAAGGCCTGCGCCTGGCGGAATTGCGCCTCGGCCAGGCGCACGTTCTGGTTCGATATGTCGATGCTTTCGATCAGCGCGGAGAGCTGCGGATCGCCGAAGATCTCCCACCAGTTGCCGCGGTTCGATTCGTCCTGCGGCTCGGCGACTTTCCAGCCGGTCGCTTCCTTGTAGGCATCGTAGACCGCGGCATCCGGCCGCAAGTAGTCCGGCCCGACCGCGCAGCCGACGAGCGCGAGCGCGAGTACGCACCACCCCGCCGCCTGCGGCGGCACCCCCGCTCGGCGAGGAGGGGAAGACGTTCTTGTCATCGCGCCTCCAGAGAGGTCCGCCCCGCGCGCCTCGTCCAGACACGCGCGCACCAAAGCCGGAAGCGGTCCAGATACAGGTACACCACTGGCGTCGTATAAAGCGTGAGCAACTGGCTCACGATCAGACCGCCGACGATAGCGATTCCGAGCGGCCGGCGAAACTCCGAGCCGTCGCCGAAGCCGATCGCGAGCGGCACCGCGCCCAGCATCGCGGCCATCGTGGTCATCATGATCGGGCGGAAGCGCAGCAGGCACGCCTGGAAGATCGCGGCCTCCGGGCTCTTGCCTCCCTCGCGCTCGGCCTCGATGGCGAAGTCGATCATCATGATCGCGTTCTTCTTCACGATGCCGATCAGCAGGATCACACCGATCAGCGCGATGATGCTGAACTCGGTGCGCGCGAGCATAAGCGCAAGTAGTGCCCCAATCCCTGCCGAAGGCAAGGTCG
>WNGQ01000946.1_pt1 | contig 32392 bp, 25 predicted proteins | sample 5407661 | NCBI WGS metagenome assembly WNGQ01 (sample SAMN13153382, study PRJNA577476) | soil metagenome | isolation source: 60 cm soil or saprolite under Garry oak tree replicate 2 | place: USA:California | collected 2016-06-15 | reverse complement strand
CCCTATACCGCAAGTCCATTGCATCCGGAGCATAAAGCAGGTACAATTAGATATGACCTCCTGGTACTTCTACAGGCCGTTGGCAGTCATTATTGTCTGTTTACTTATGTAGAAAGGCCGATGCTTCTTGAGTAAGAATGTGCAGCCAGTGATCAAGCTGGAAGTTACAGTTCCGCATATTGCTCTGCCATTAAGCAGACATCAGGTAGAGGACCAGGCGGAAGCGGATCAAAAACTCCCCTCAGAGCAACTGCGCCTCCTGACCCTTGGACGGCAAACCGGCACGACCTCCGGCCAGTATGATGATTTCACTCCTGTACCCTCCCACGACCAGAATGGGCGATTTCGCCTTTTCCGTTTGAACAATATAGTTGCGCAAGGAGGGGGGTTTTTGCTGCAAATCCTGCGTATGTATCCATCCTCACGTCAACAGGGAAACAGGAGAGAACAGATAGGGCAACTCAGACTCAGTGATAATTTAGCATTTACTATCGAGTTTCGCCGGGCAGACCAGGCACACAATTCTCGCGGTCTTGTACCTGGATTGAACTCTATAGTGATTTACCTGGATGCAGAGGGGAAGCCCGGCAGTTACAGCATTGATGGCATAAAAAGCTGAACGGAGAGATCAACCATGCCCGCATTCCTTACCCACTGGCATGTACTCATTGAAACGGCGAGACGCAGTCAGGACGCAGGCAACGACCTGGGATCGTTGATCATCGATACTGCTGCATTGCGCCGCCGCTCACATGGACTCGATACACCTCCACAGACGACAGCTGCTGGAGCAGTCTGGGACACCGGTCCACTGCCTGAAATCGACTACAGCTTCCCCGGCAGCGACATCTCCTCCATGGCCTACCTGGGAGCTATAGCACCTGATATGACTTACTACACTGCTGACAATTTTAAAGATAAGTTGACGGATCGCAGGTCGCAAAGGTCATCCGTACAACCTTCTGCAAACAACAACACCCCCTGGGCAGATCTCCTCCACAACAATCGTTCTGGAGATATACTGCTCGCTTTTCTTGAATTCATTGCGGATGTCCCTTCGCCCGCGCTGCGTAGCCAGGCTCTTGCGTTCTCTATGGGATACCTCTCACATATAGCGACCGACATCGCCCTCAACCCGTATATCAATGCCCTGACCGCAGCCTACGATCGCAGCGAAGTACCGGGGATGGGAGTTTTTAATCCCCCGGGGCTGCACTTTTATGTAAAACTATGCCTGGATGAACATATTGCCAGCGTCTACTTTAATCGCCCTCTCTACGCATGGACGAACCAGCTGTGGTGGCAATATATTGAGCCAGCCGCGCAAAGCATAACTACGGGCTCTACGCTACGCGCACACGTGCTGGATTTACTGGCTGCTGCCGCCGAGGCGATCTATGGTTTGAGTGAAGAGCAAGCGAAAGCGTTCCACTTAGATCACCTCGCAGGGCTGCGGGGATTACGGCGCTACCTGGCGGGCTGTGGCGGCTTCCGTTTCCTGATCTGGCGTCTCCTGACCAGAAGACGTGCAGGCAATCCCATCATTGCCACCATTACTGCAGGACACGACCAGCAAGGATCTTTTGAAGAAGTGTTAGCATACGCAATACGTTTGAGCGAACGATTTTGTCGTCGAGCTATGAGTTACTATGCAGCGCTACGTAACGTAAATGCTGGGGCCAATGAACGCAGTCGCAAGCGTTCTATCCTGGGGGGTGACTTGCGTAACTGGAGGTTGGATACCGGGTACACAGCCGATATCACCTTTGATCAAGACGTCACGCTTCACTTGCTGCATAACTGGGTTCACTTCGCAGAACTCTGGGAATCTGACGCGGCTGCCACCAATCAACCCCAGACGTCCCTGAATCACTGACTCTTACGACGACAAATAAAACCGCTCCCCCTATGCATATTTGGCAGTGCGGCTTACCACGCATAGAGGGAGTGTTATTTATCATCACTTTTCTTCTCTTCTGTGGCTTTTAGTCCACTGAAGGGAAGAAAAGGTGTTTGCGCATCTTTAAGTATATTGCAAGTTTAGCGTATGAAAATCTGGTAAATTCCTAGTGCAGTCGCGGCAGCGAGCAGCATAGCCAGGAGTTGAAAAAGCCGGTGGCGTAGGAGTAATTCACGCTCGTCAATCGCTATCGTCCTGGCACCGCTTGAGCGTCTTACATCATATTCTTTCTGCATAATCTTTTTCCTCTAACAATCTCATCTTGAGCATCTACGGGCCTTCTCACTTTCGAGTACCCTCACATATAAATACGTTCGTGAGAGCTTTTTAGTTATATCTAATCCATCCTAATATCTCGTTTTCGGGCGATTTTTAAAAGAAGATGGCGCGAAACCATGTCTCCAACGTCTTGAGCAAGCTGCCAAGCCAGATCTCTAACGTTCTGAGTGAGCTATCAAACCATACCTCCAACATCCTGAGTAAGCTGCCAAACCATGTCTCTACTATCCTGAGTAAACCTCCAAACCATATTTCTATCGCCTTGAGCAAACTGCCAAGCTGTACCTCTACCATCTTGAGTGAACCGCCAAACCATATTTCTACTGTCTTGAACAAGCCGCCAAGCCAGATCTCCACCATCCTGAGCAAACTGCGAAACCAGGTCTCCAACGTCTTGAGTAAGCTCGAGGCCGCCGAGCGGCCAAGGCGATGCGTGCTGCCTGGCCGAGGATAGGAATTGTGTTGAGAGAAGAGCCAGGAAAAAAAGGCGGGTGTTGAATACACCTGAGCCCAGATTTCGTGACCAGCGCTTGCATATTCGGTATAGCGTGGGTGGCCACCAGCAACCTTGATAGCCTGTATCATATCACGCGAACCGGATACAGGAACACCGCCATCGCCAGAACCATGAAAAGCCCAGATGGGCAAGCTAACGAGCCGGGAGGCCTTTGAGGGATCACCGGCTCCGGCAAGAGGGGCCGCAGCAGCAAAATAGCCAGGCCAGCGCTCAATTGCGTCCCAGGTGCCATAGCCACCCATCGAGAGTCCCGTGATGTAGAGGCGGTGTGAATCAATGTTGAGGTATTGTTTTTGCAAAGCATCCACGATCTCCTTAGCCATGCGCAAGGAGTCAGTTGGTTGGGCGGCAAGGGTGTAGGAGCCCTGGGAAGCTGGTACGTCTACCCAATGCTGGGGATCGTCGACTTGTGGAACGACGATGAAAGTCGGATATTGGGCTTGCACATCAGGCGAAGATAGGCCGGGGATGCCTGGGCCCCAGACTTTCACATAGTCCTGGTTAAGCAGCACGTTCCGGTTTTGATCCGGGGGGTTGTTAACGTTTGCACGCTCATCTCCACCATGGAGCAGGAGAACCAGGGGATACTTTTTTTGCGGATTATAGTTGAAAGGGATAAAGAGATAGTAAGTCATCTGCATATCATGAGCGTCAGTAAAGACCCGTGTAACATAGTTACCGGGGGTTGTCGCTTGTAATGGTGGAGCGGGTGGAAAAGATTTAGCACGCACTTTCCCCTGCACCGGTGGAGTTGGTGTAGCGTAGGAAGACGAGACTAATGCGAACAACAACATATTTGATACTAAACAAAGCCAGGCAATATGTTGCCTCCAGGTTTTCATGGAAAGCTATTCCTTCTGGCGCAGGGGTTTCTCCGCTTTATTTAGTAATTTAAGAAGGAAATGTCATGAAAGCGTGATGAACAGCGTCATAAATGATGTAGCAAGCATCCCGTCACTTACACATAGTGATGTCCTTAGGCAGTAGGCTTGATATTCTGATTCATGCGGAACAGGTTGGTCGGGTCGTACTTATTCTTCAACTGCACGACCTGCTCCGCCAATTTGCCGAGGAGAAGCTGCGCGAAGCGAACGAATGGGCAGCCACGTTGGAGAAGCACCTCGACTACTACGTCACCTGGGCAGAGAGGGCAGACGTGGGGCTACGCGGTGGGGAACAGGTGAAGTGGTTTCAGTGCATCGAAGCGGAACACGACAATCTGCGGGTCGCGCTGGAGTGGGGGATTCACGGGCAAGGAGCCGAGACCGGCTTGCGGCTGGCGAACGCCTTGTGGTGGTTCTGGTTCCGGCGTGGGTACTTGCGCGAAGGGGATGAATGGTTGATGGCTGGACTGGCACGAACAGAGGGGGAGACGCCAACACGCGCCTATGCCATGGTCAATGCCGTTCCGCTGGCTCATCAACTGCACGCCGGTGTCACCACGAGCGATGCTGAAGAATTGCGGGAAGTCGTACGGATCGGTCAAAAGCTGGGACTGCACGAGGTGGTGGGGTTGGCCTATGTCAGCATGAGCTTTAGCGTCGCAGACTATCAAGCAGCAATGGCCCTGTTCGAGCAAGCGATTGGCCTCCTGCGACGAGCGGATGCGCGTTCTGTACTCACCACAGCCCTGTTTCTCTACGGTAATCGGGCGCGGGCGCAGGGTGATCTCAGCCGGGCAGAAGTCCTCTATCAGGAGAGCCTTGACATCGCTCAAGCTGATCAGAACCGTGAATGGATGATCAGTCCCCTGGGCAACTTAGGCCGTCTTGCCATGTATCGAGACGACTCTGAGCGGGCAGCGGCGCTTCTCCAGCAGGCTATCGCTCTTGGTCGACCATCAGGGAACCGGGTTGCCATTGCCGACTGCCTTATCTACCTCGGCACGTTGGAGTTGTATCGGGCAGAGTATGATGCAGCAAGGGAACATCTGGAGGAAACGCTGGCGCTGTTTCGTGATGTTGGCAATCACATGGGCATTGTCCACGCCTATCATTGCCTGGCTGACCTGGCGCTGCACCAGGGGAATGACGAACGAGCAGCAAAGCTGGTCAGCGATAGCCTGTCTATGTCCCAAAGGTTTCTCGGCAATTTCTCCAACCGCGAATTCAGCACAGAACGCCTGCTGATCGTTGGCAAACTTGCCCTCGCCCATGAGGACTACGAAGAAGCCGCTAGACTTTTCGGGGCAGCGGAGGCTTTGCGGGAACAGAATGGCTATCTGCTCGAGCCACTGCCTCGCGCCGAGTACAAAGAGGCGGTTACGAAGGCTCGGGCGCCGTTGGATCCATTAGTCTTTGAAACCGCCTGGGGGGAAGGACAAGCCATGACCGAAGCAGAGGCGATACCCTTTGCGCTTGGCTACTTGCAAACGCAGTTCGATAGCAACGAAAATGATATGAAGAAGTGACTGCAATGGGAAATTTTACCTTTAACCTGGCCAAAACGACTTGAATATGCTTCACAGGGGGGAGTTCCACAATATACTTCAAAAAGGTGATGCAAGTTGGGGCTGAGGTAGAGAGCTACGATGTCCTCTGTCCAGAGCCTCAACGCCGACCTATAAGAGCACGCCTTTGTTAAGACGGCGGGAGACCATTCCCATAGTCCTTTAACCTGCTAGGCCTTGAGTAGAACCTGGGGAGCAATCCCCCCCAGAGCTCTGATGCCCCCAGCGCAGGCGGGAGCAGCAGCGGGACCAAGTGATTTCGCATCCAGAGGCCCAAACGCGTTCCAGGAACAAGGAAATTGCCTGATCCGACCATTTTTTGCACACGGCTAACCACGGGCCTGAATACACGTTCGTACTGGGGAAACGCTCTGTGATGATCGCCCAGCGCCACTTTCAGTTCTCCCGCCAGGATATAGGCTCCCATCATGGCCAGGGTCGACCCTTGCCCGGAGAGCAGTGCCGGGCAATAGCCGGCATCTCCCAGCAGCACCGCTCGTCCGTGGGACCACCTCTGCATGCGAATCTGGCTCACCGCATCAAAGTACAAGTCGGGGGCCGTTTGCATTTGCTCCAGGAGTCTTGGCACTTCCCAGGCTTCGCTCGCAAACACCGAAGCGAGCAGTTGCTTTTGCCGCACCAGATCGTGGTAATCATAGCGTAGCCTGGTGGGTTGCTTGAACAGGAAAAACGCGCCCAGTGCTTGGTTTCCTCTTGAAGTGCGTAGCGCGACCGCTTTTCCAGGGACATTATACATCTGCATGGAGGCCGAGTCTTGTCCCAGATAGTTGTCTATAGTGAAGACCCCGACATAATAGCCGCAATAGCGCTCAAATTGCGCTTCGTCTCCAAACACCAGGGTGCGCACCATCGAATGCAACCCGTCAGCACCCACCAGCAGATCGAAGCGGCGGGAGCCGCCCCGCTCAAAGGTCACATCGACGCCTTCCTCGTCCTGCTTGAGCGCTTGGATGGAGTCCCCGAAGCAGTATTCCACCTCATCCTTCGTGAGCTCATAGAGCGTCTTGGCCAGATCGCCCCGCATGATCTCAACGACATCCAGGTCCAAGGCCTTGCGCACAGCTTGCAGGTTGACTCGGCTGATGCGCTGATGGCGTTCGTTCACAAACGAGACTTCCCCAAAGTTCGTCTTCTCTTGTTGCAGGCGGGGCCAGATCCCCATGAGCCTGGCAACCTGAACGGCCTCATAGCGCACGTCAACCGGGTACCCGCCTTCTCGCAGTTGCGGCGAACGCTCGATCACGGTCGGGGTGAACCCATAGCGCTTGAGCCAATACGCCAGGGTCGGCCCAGCAATACTGGCTCCTGAAATGAGTATGTTGGTATTTTTGCTGATCATTATGGTTGTCTCCTTCTTGAAAGGGGAAAACATTCTCTTCCTTGGGATGGGAAGGTGAAAATTCCAAGGGTGATTTCGGTCAGCATTCTGGTGGGCTGCTCTTTCTTTGAGGTGGCAGCCCCCGAATACTTGTACCAGTTTCGCCCATACCATCCTAGCATTGACAAGATACCTCTGCTTCTGTAGGTGTCAGCATGGGCATAGCTCCAGGTGGTCAAACAAAGCATGTTCTGAGAGACGAGACGTGCATACAGAAAGTATACGCGATTTTGTGAAAAAAACAATCCTGAGAAGGATATCCTGGCCGTATTGCAGCATATAGTAGGCAGAAAGTTGGCGAAAAACTTCTTTTGCCAGGGGAGAAATGGAAAGAAAACGTGTGGACAGCTTATGCTTCACAGATCCTACTCGCGGTCAAGATATGCTGCGGAGCCTTTTACCCCCTGCTTGTTATGAAACGAGGAAAGAAGGCAAGAGATTAGCAGGATATGCTTCAGAAACGTGGCCAGGAATGAGCTAAAATCACACTATGCATCTGAATTAAGCGATATCTGAGCATTTCTTACCTGCAAAGAGGAGACGTGGAAGCGGTTTGAGGCCACTTCCCATGACGCTGCTCATCACGTTTTCATGACGTACCCTCGTCATACTAACATCAGTTAGGACAAGATGTAGTTAGAGGTGTGGGGGTGCTGATACACCCAACACAGCAGATGTGCTGTATTGTCAAAGGTATTATTTAGAATTGGGGAGTAGATGATGTCAACTGAATTACAAATTGGTAAACTGGAACAACTCAGGCCCGACAGATCTTTTTTGAAACTCGAACAGAGTGCCAAACAGGATCTGCGTGAATCAGCCCTGGAAGTCCCGCTTTTCGACTTTGCCAGCACTCATCACCAACTTGGTGCGCGCCTGGTAACGATCCCGGCCAATCGGGCCTTTGCGCGGCATATACATCCTAATGCTTATCACTTCATCTATGTGGTGAATGGAACAGGCGTTTTAGAGTACGATGGTGCCAGGCACATACTCAAGCCAGGAGAGTACTGCGTGGTCTGCAAAGGGGTTGTACATAAACTTGGGGCGGGAGAGGATGGCCTGCTGGCTATGATCGTAAACTCACCTACGTATGAGAATGGTGACCCTGCCCATGTCCATTACCTGGAAGACGAAACACTGGTGAGCCTCGAATTCGCGAGTAATGGGCGCGCTACTTAAAACAATGGCAAGCAACCAGAAAAAACCCTCTCTTGTTTTACTCACAGAAGCAGAACCGAGCGAAAAAAGGCTTCGCCAATCGCGCCCGCACATTTATGAGTTAGATCCACTACGAGCAACGACCGCTCTCGTCGTGGTAGCCGTGCATATTTTGGCATTCACCGTCTACCTCAATCAATCAGCCTCAGGTGCACAAATTCAAAATGCCTTTGTCACCTCTGTCCACTATACCAGAGAGATGTTCATATTTGTGACAGCTTTTGCTCTCGTGTATGTCTACTATGGCGAATCTTTTTCATCCACTCTCTTCTGGAAGCGACGTGCCCTGGGAGTACTGTTACCCTACTGTGTTTGGAGTTTTATCTATCTTTTGCTGAGCCAGTCGCAACATTCTCCTGGATCTTTCACCAAAACATTGATTATCGATATTATCTCGGGCCAGGCCTCCTATCAACTCTACTACATCCTGCTCTCACTCCAGTTTTATATGCTGTTTCCGCTCTTTCTTCCCTTCGTTGGTTTCATCAAAAAATACCCCTGGAAGACGCTGGCGATCAGCTTCGTCCTTGAGGTGCTGTTGTTGTATGTGGATTACCACACGTTACAACGTAACGCAGGCGCGAATTCACCTTTCTGGCAATTCATCGCGGCATACCAGTACTGTATTGTCTTTACCTACCAGTTCTACTTCATTCTGGGCGCTCTGGCAGCAATTTACCTGCAACAGATACGCTCTTTCTTGCAGCGTTATGGCTGGTGGACTCTGCCTGGTTTTCTCGCCGCGCTGCTGGCCCTCTGGATTCACTTTTTCATCCAGGTTCTCTACAACAATGAGCCGTTAGATTACGCGACATCGGTATTACAGCCAATTATGACCTTTTACAGCCTCGCGGTCATCGCCTTTTTCTTTTGGCTCGCCTACCGCTGGACTGAAAAGGTCGATCAGGCAGGACATCCCAGGGTCTACCGCATTTGGGGAACATTATCAGATGCCTCGTTTGGCATATATCTCATTCACGCGATATTCTTGAACTGGTTCATGCGTTCACTCATTCCCGCGATGCCCTATATGTGGCCCGTAGCCATGCGCATTTTCCTCACCTGGCTCATTACAGCGGGGTGCGCAACATTTGCCGGTATTGTACTCATGAACATTCCTATCCTCAGTCGCCTGGTCGGTCGCTCACGCGCACTCCCTAAAGGTATTTTCCAGTTGAGGGGCTTGAAGAAACAGGCAATGTGAAAAACAAACAACCCCGGTGGGCTATGCCACGATGGAGGATATTAACCATAAGAGATGACATAAAAAGTAATGAGCAAATACCCGAAGGCTCCCTATATGGGAACCTTGTCAGATGGGCGAAAACACAACCAGGCGCGACATATACGATAGAGGCAGAAACAGGTCGAGAACTTACATACGCACATACGCTCGCTGCTGTCAACGAGATGCGGCAATTGCTTGGTGATACACCACAATGCCTTGTTCTTGCATTGCCCGGAGGTATAGCTAACGCGGTGGTGTGGATCAGTGCCCTGAGTGGTGGTCATCAATTGGTGCCCTTGTCTCAAGATGCGACCGGTGAGGAAAAAGCCCGCATAGCTCAGAAATACAGGCCCGATGTATTGTTTCTTGAACGAGCGCAAGAGGCGCAAGGCTTTGCCTGGCCTCAGGCGAAAGTAATCACCCGGCAATCGTGCGACGAACTGGTGGAACTGGCATCTTTCGGTGGTCCTATCGAGCCGGTGGAAGGACGGGTCTGCCTGACAACATCTGGAACGACAGGTGAACCGAAAGGTGTGGTTCTCAGCGAACGCCAGGTAGCCTGGACGGCTGATCATGTTCGTACCAGTCATCACCTTTCAACTCGGGATCGCGGTTTAACAGTCCTGCCATTCTTCCATGTGAACGCGCCTGTTGTCAGCCTGTGTTCGTCTTTGCTGGCCGGTAGCACGGTTGTCATTGCCCGGCACTTCAGTCGCAGGAACTTCTGGTCATGGATCGAGCGCTATCTGGTTACCTGGGCGAGTATTGTGCCCACCATCGTCGCCATATTATTGGAAACGGAAAGGCCTGCTTTCCTGCCAGGCGCTTTGCGCTTCGTGCGTACTGGCTCGGCTCCGCTGCCCGCTGCAGATCTACTGGCTTTCGAAGCACGCTTTGGTATTCCTGTCGTCGAAACCTACGGTTTATCAGAAGCTGCAAGCCAGGTTGTTGCTAATCCACTGCCGCCAGGTGTCTACAAACCAGGATCGGCTGGCCGCCCTGTTGGCGTGGATCTGCGTATCTGCTACCCCAGAACTGATGAGAGCGGGGAGCTGCTGCGCGATGTCGCACCAGGAGGAACAGGCGAAATCTGTATTGCCGGACCCAGCGTGATTGGCTCGTACCAGGGCAATGCTGGACAAGAGGCATTTCAAGATGGATGGTTTCGGACTGGTGACCTGGGATACCTGGATGAGGATGGCTACCTGTTTATCAGGGGCCGTTTGCGCGAGGTAATTAATCGCGGTGGTGAAAATATTGCGCCGCGCGAAGTTGAGGAAGCGCTCCTAAGCCACGCGGCTGTGCGAGAGGCCGCTGTTGTTGGTCGACCAGATGCTATTTACGGCGAACAGGTTGTGGCATACGTCGCTGTAAAGGGCGATTGGAGTGTGGAGATGGCACGAGAGCTTCACCAGCACGCAGCCCAGCGTCTAAGTCCGCAGAAAGTACCAGTGGACTTTACTGTACTCGACGCGCTGCCAAGGAATCCGACTGGGAAGATCGAACGGCGTCTTTTACATGTGCGAGAACTGGCGCGTGTGGAGACAAGTGAAGAGGAAGGCGATATGGGCTTACCATGCACCGTTACTATTCAGTAACGACTTTGGCCAGGGGTTCGCCGGCTTCTTCAGGCGCTGGAAACACTTTTTTGAAGGAAAAGGCATAGGGCGTTTCACCGTGAGTGCGCAAGTAAGCAAGGCACTCCTTCGCCTCCTCTACACCGGGGATGTGACCGGAGGGAACCCACCAGAGGGCCAGGTAGGAACCATTGAAGCGCTCAAACCACTGGCGGCGCTGCTGCAGCACCTGACGGTGCTGGCTCTTGTAGACAAAAGTTAAGAGATCGGAGAGGCTCGCCCTCAGCGAGAGGTTTACAAGGAAAACCGCAGAACAAGCTATTTCTCTCGAAGAGTAATCACAATCTGGAAAGAATTTGTAGCTTTCATACTATCCTTCTCCGTCTTGAACAACACTTGGGAAACATAGCACATGCATGCTATGGTATGTTATAGAAGCTTTATCTCAAGCACACAACAAAGGAACGGAACGAACCCATGGACGATATCACCCGTGAAACCATTACTACCTTTCTCGCGCAACACGATACGCTTGCTATTGCCACAGAGCAGCAGGGGCAACCTTACGTCACGCGGGTATTCTATGTCGAACAGCCCATCGACAATGACACATTGATACTCTACGGAACCTTTATCACCACGTCGCGCAAACTTGCCAATCTACAGCAAAATCCACGCGTGGGCCTGTTCATAGGCCCTTCTCAGCCCACGGTCTGGCTCGAAGCCATTGGCCAGGCGCGCATCATCACCGACGAGTTAGCAAGCGCGAGAGTGCGCAAGCAGTTGGTAGGAAAATCGGCTGTCGCCGCTGGATTCATCGCACGAGTACCAACTGCCGCCGTTGAGCTTCAGGTGAACTGGCTGCGCATAACCAATATTGCGGCTAGCCCTATGCAGATAGAAGCCACCTTTGCCACTGGACCTTCAGGCGAGGAGCAGCGGGGATGAACCGGTTCCAGCTATTGCTCAAAGCAACCCGCGCTCGTACCTTGCCAGTGATGCTGGCTCCAGTTTTGATCGGCTTTGTGCTTGCCTGGCAACAAGGTACACCGTTTCATTGGGGTCTGTTCGCCCTGGCACTTACCGGGGCATTAGCAGCTCACCTGGGTGCCAACGTTGTCAATGACGTTTTCGACTTTGCTGAAGGGGCAGACCAGGCAGCGCAAAAGATTATGCCTGAAGGCAATACTATCGCTACCGGCTCCCAGGCGCTGCTCAGCGGGCAGCTTTCCCTGGGAGCATACCGAGGGCTGGCCGCCGCACTCTTCGCGCTCGCTCTCTTATGCGGGGTGATCCTGACCTTCTTTCGCCCCTGGACACTCGCCTTCGGTATAGCAGGTTTCTGTCTTGCCTTTTTCTACGTTGCCCCACCCCTGCGGCTGGCGTATATCGGGCGCGGGCTCGGGGAATTGGATATCCTGATCTCGTTCGGTATTCTGCCGCTAGTCGGCTCTTACTACGTTCAGACAGGATATGTCACCTTCAATGTACTGCTTGCCTCTCTGCCGGTTGGCCTCTACACGACCGCTGTACTCTACTTCCATCACTTTCTACACTGGAGGGCCGATCAGGAGGTCCACAAAGTCACACCAGTCGTCGCATTAGGAGAACGCGGCGCGCGCATCGCCGGAATAGTTCTGCTCTTGTCGATCGCCATCATGCTGCTGCTCGATGCTTTATCCCAGGTCTTCCCATGGTACAGCGCCATTGCAGCGCTTACTGTTATTCCCGTAATGCTGGCACTCCGGCGTGCAACCGGCGACCTGAAAGGCTACGTGAGGCTGATGGTCGCCAATCTTAACGCTAATCTCCTAACAGCGCTGTTGATCCTGGCAGCATTGCTCTTGCGCGGAGTCACCGGCATCTAACGAGGCATGCCCTTGCAGCTTGCCAGGTTCAGTTCCGGCTGGGGCACTTGGCAAGAGTGCCGAAACACGGTACAATTTGCGTGGTGTCTCATATCTTTGCTGACTCTTGAACCGGACAGAAACTATGTACGATCACTCTTTGCCAGAAACAACATTTGCCGTTGCAACGCTGGGCTGCAAAGTCAACCAGGCCGATAGCGAAGCCATAGGCGAACAGATGAATGCCGCCGGATTCACGCAGCGAGATTTTAACGAGCTCGCGGATATCTATATCGTCAACACCTGCACAGTCACGCACCTGGGCGACCGCAGTTCGCGCCAGTTGATCAGCCAGGCGCGGCGCCGTCACCCTTCTGCTCTGCTGGTCGTGACAGGTTGTTATGCGGAACTCAACCCACAGGCCGTTGCAGCGCTGCCAGGCGTCGATCTCGTGATTGGCAATCAAGGTAAAGAGTCGTTGGTAGAGGTCATCAGGGAACACCGCAAGGCTGGGGATCCTGGCGTTGATGTACAAGAGGGTGTGGGCGTGCAGGGCGAGGGCAAGGATGTACAGGGCGAGGGCAAGCCTCGCCCCTACTATACGCGGGCCTCCCCTGTGCAGGGTACCTTACCGGTGCTGTCATTTGCTGCTCAACATATTGGCAGTGAAGTAGCGCTGGTCGAACAGGACCCACAACCTGATAACCCGACTCGCCTCTCGCCCTTCACATTTCATGGCAACGCCACGCCGGAGGTGGCCGGCGATAAGCCTGCGTGGCGCACACGTGCCCAGATCAAAGTGCAAGACGGCTGCGACAACCGCTGCACCTACTGCATCGTCCCCTATGTGCGTGGGGGATCACGCAGTCGCAGCATCGCATCCGTCGTCGACCATGTTCGACGCAAGGCGCGCGCAGGCTTTCAGGAAATTGTGCTTACCGGCGTCCACCTGGGCGATTATCACCCCGGTGGCGACGAAAATTGCGATCTGGGCGACCTGATCGCCACGCTGCTGCGCGAAACAGATATTGCGCGCATTCGAGTCTCCTCGCTGGAACCCGAGGATTTTCGCCTGGAGTGGCTGGAGTTGTGGGAAAACTCACGTATGTGTCGCCATCTCCACCTGCCCATGCAGAGTGGGTCAGATAATATATTGAGGCGCATGGCACGTCGCTACAAAAGCGCCCGCTACCACACTATTATCGCCACGGCCAAGCAGCTTGTGCCGGGCATTGCCATCAGCACCGACATTATTACCGGCTTCCCCGGTGAGACCGACGACGATTTTGAACAAACCTACCAGCTCGCCGCCGGACTGCAATTTGCCAGGATGCACGTCTTCCGCTTCTCGCCCCGCCAGGGTACAGCAGCCGCACGTATGCGAGGTCAGATCCCCGACGAAGTAAAGAAGGCTCGCAGCGAGCGCCTGCTTGCGCTGAACGAAGGCGACAGCCGGCGCTTCCGCGAACAGTTCCTGGGCCAGACGGCGCAGGTACTGATTGAGAGCTATAAGCACGGGTACTGGGAGGGACTGACCGATAACTACCTGCGCATTGAACTGGATGGTCTGCCTGACACACAATCGCGCAACTGGCAGCATACCCTGGTCAACGCGCGCCTGGTACACCTGATTGAGGATGGCATACGCGGCACGGTGATAGGATGAGGCAGGGTCATTGGCTTCGGTTTAGTTGCAAAACGAGAGCCAGCTATTCGTGACACATGCTGAGGATAGAAGAAAGAAAAGTCCACGTCGAACGAGGAGCGGGATAATGCTCATCAGGCAGGCAAGCATAGGGGATGCAGCAGGCATCGCACAAGTCCATATAGATACCTGGCGAACTTCCTATCCAGGAATCGTGCCGCAGGATTACCTGGACAACCTGTCCTATGAAATACATACGCAGCATTGGATTACCTGGCTCAGTAACCCACAAACGCATGCCTATATAGCAGAAGATGAGACCGGACAGATCGTTGGCTTTGTATCTGGAGGCCCTGGACGCGACGACGATCTCCAGTATCAAGCCGAACTGTACGCGATTTACATCCTTAAGGATTACCAGGGTCAGGGCAATGGCCGCAGCCTTACTCGCACTCTGGTGGAACGACTCTTGCAGGAAGGAATGAGCTCAATGCTGCTATGGACGCTCCTGGCCGGCCCTGCAAGCCGCTTTTACGAGTCGCTGGGGGGAAAACAGGTCAAAACGATAAGGGCCGCGCTCGGAGGCGCCATGGTTGATGAAGTCGCCTATGGCTGGACGGACATTAGGACATTACTCAAGGAATAACGGTCGTGAAATGCCCATCTTTTCTATATTCCGTTATACTCCTCTCTTTGCTTCTTATCTCCTGTGGTAGCACCACCACAACGCCACCCTCAACTGCCCCAACTGGCACACAAACTACCATAACAGCCAGCTCGGCTATAGGAAGTTTCCAGGAATACTCCCTACCACAGGCAAATAGCGGCATGATGCGGCCAGCCATTGATCACGAGGGACGTATCTGGTTTGGCGAAATGAGTCTGAACCGCCTGGCTGTCTTCGACCCACACACCCGGACTTTCCAGCAGATGATGCCGCCGCAGGGCCGCTCCGGCATCATGGGAGTCGAGGTAGCGCCCGATGACACGATCTGGTTTGCAGAACAATATGCCAACTACATCGGCCACTACTTTCCCACGACCGGGAAATATCAGGTCTACTCCCTACCCACGCTGATGATCCCTGATCCCAACAACGCAGGTAAAACTTTGTCGCTCCCAAGTGCGCCGAACGACCTGACGCTCGATACCCATGGCAATGTATGGTTCACCGAGTTGAACGCCGACTCGCTGGGTAAGCTTGACACAGGTACGGGCCAGGTTCAGCAGTACCCACTCTCAACAAGGAGAAGCGTGCAGGTGCTTGACCCCTACGGGATAACGGTCGACCCCCAGGGTATAATATGGTTCACGGAGGCCAGCAATAACCACCTGGGGCGTTTAGATCCTACTAATGGCAACATTCGTTCATTCACCCCGCCGGACCTGCAGGCCAGGACGACCTTAATGGAGATTGCCAGCGACCCGCGTGGCATCATCTGGGCTACTTCCTTCACCTCCGGCCTTCTGCTTAGCTTCGATCCACATTCCAGCATATTTACTCCCTACTATACTTCGCCCGTTGGTAACGGCACAGGCGGTCTCTATGGATTAGCCATCGCTTCAAGCAGCGAGGTCTGGGTGACGTTGACGGAAGTGAATACGATCGCACGGCTTGATGTGATGACACATCATTTTGTGTTCTACCAGGTTCCGACGAAGGGGAGTTTACCGCTGGGTGTGGTAATGGGTGCTCATCACACGCTGTGGTTTACGGAGGCAGGGAGCGATAAGATCGGGATGCTGAGGCCATAACCAGGGCAATTGATGGATGTTGTGAGCAAGCAATTGAGCGGGTACTCTAAGCAGGGTACCCGCTTGTTGTAGCTGCTGTGTAGGTCAATGCTTCAATCGTACTGATATCTACGTTCTCTCATGCGCTTGACGAATGCTCTGCCGAGCAGGAGAGCCGCTAAGAAGAAGAATATCCGTTTCATATGTGCCACCTTTCTTCGTGTGTTGGTTTGGATGTATTTCTTATGAATATACGGTTTTCTTGCTGATAAGTTGACTGCCAGGAGGAAATCCCTATGCCGTGTTGTTATGGAGGTGATAAATAGATTCACTTCAAATACTTCTCGAACCACCCCTGGATCAGCCGCAGGCGCTCCAGGCGGAGCCTGGGATGACCACCTCGCGAGAGGCCGTGGCTTTGACCCTCGAAGCGCACGAACTGTACTTCTCTTCCAAGGTACTTCAAAGCGGTAAAGAGCTGCTCGGCCTGCTCGATATTGCAGCGCAGGTCCTGTTCGCTGTGGAGAATCAGCAGTGGCGTATGTATGTTCTTTACATAGGTAATCGGCGAGAGGCGCATGTAGGCTTCAAGGTTGTCCCAGGGCGTCGTCTCCAGTTCATCATCAGCGAAGATCCAGCCGAAGTCGCTGCTGCCGAAGTCAGAGGCCAGGTTGACCACGCTGCGTTGTGTCACTGCTGCTTTGAAGCGGTCGTTATGGCCGACCAGCCAGTTGGTCATGAAGCCGCCGTAGCTGCCCCCTGTAACCCCCATGCGCTGCTCGTCTATGTAGCCCTTTTGTAACAGGGCATCCACGCCGGCCATGATATCCAGGGAGTCTATCAGGCCCCAGGCTCCGCGTACCGCCAGCGCAAAGTCGCGCCCGTAGCCGCAACTGCCGCGCGGATTGGTGTAAAGCACGACGTAGCCAGCCGCTACCAGTACCTGCATTTCGTGGAAGAAGCCATAGCCGTACTGGGTATTCGGACCGCCGTGGATCTCCACTATCAACGGGTACTTCTTCTTCGGGTCGAAGTCCTGTGGCTTGAGAATCCAACCATCCATCGACCAGCCATCAGCTCCCTTATAGGGCATGTACTCTGGTGTGGCAAGCGTTAACTCGTTGAATAGCGCGTCATTGAAGCTTGTCACACGATGCAGTTCGCCCGGAGAGGCAGGTGAGCATATAAAGATCTCTGGAGCACTGGTCGAGCTTGCGACCAGCAGCGACAACTTGCCGGATGAGAGATCGGCAGTGAAATCGCGCACATGCACGTCACCTGGTGTGAGCGCCGGTGGCTGCTTCCCTGCTCCACTGGTAGGAACGGCGTAGATGCGAGAAGCACCGCGCTGCGAGGCGAGCACATAGAGTGACTTGCTATCGGATGACCAGACTGGCGCCGGCATGAGGTGGTCATCTCCCATGTCGCTGTTCGTCCAATCCATGCACGTGCCCTCGAAATCCCACGTCAGGCATGTTGCCCCGGCATTCACAGCATTCGCGGAGATAGTATAGAGATCGATGTGATTGCCCGAGCGCAGTTTAAGCGCCGCCAGGAAGGCCAGTGTTTTGCCGTCGAGCGACCAGGATGGCGAGCTGCAAGAGATGGAGCCATCGGTCAGGCATTGCAGGTTGCCGGCTTTGCCTTCATCGATAGTGAGCGTATAGAGATCGGGGCAGGGTATACGCCAGCGGTCCTCTGCGCGGCTGGAGACAAAAGCGATATGTGTCCCATCGGGCGACCAGGCCGCGTCGCTGTCGTCCCAGTCGCCATTGGTCAACTGCTGAGGCTCACCTGTGGCGACATCCACAAGGAACAGGTGTTGCCGGCGCTCATAAATGAAGCCAACTCCGTCGAGCCGGTACCAGAGGCGATCTACGACTCGCGCCTTGGGCAGGGGTTTGCCATCTTCGGTTTCCTCGTCGGCTGGACCAACAGCGGCATCAAACAACAATCGTTTGCTATCGGGCGACCAGACGGGATTTGACGCGCCGTGTTGCATAAAGGTTAGTTGACGTGCCTCGCCCCCACCGGTAGGAATCAACCAGATCTGGGATTTGCCCTTACCCAGCTTCTTCTGCTCTTTATCATCCTTGCCACTTGCCTCCCCTTCGCGCTCGGAGACAAATGCCAGCCAGCGCCCATCGGGAGACCATGCCGGGCTGTATGTCCTGGCGGGGCCAGCAGTAAAGCGCTTTGCCTCGCCACCAGTACTGGGAACCACCCAGATGGAGGAACGATATTCGTGCTTGCGCTCGTCGATCGTGGTGACGACAAAAGCCACGCTCTGGCCATCGGGCGAGATGCGCGGCCTGCTAAGAAATTTGAATTGATACAGGTCTTCAATTGTGATTGATCTCGACATTATACACTACTCCAAATTCTATTCATCCATTTGCAACACTCTATATTTCTTTCAATATCGTGTTTCAAAACACGTCACCGGCGACGCCTGCGGCTGGTCCTCTCGCGATTGAGGGCGAAATCGAGTGTCTCATGTAAATGCTCGAAATCATCTACGTCCAGTCTTAATTCGACTGTGGGCAGCTCATCGGCCCTGGAACGTCCTTCCTCGAAGAGTTGCAGGACAAGCGCCAGTTCAAGCTCCAGGTCTATCACGTTCTCGCTATCCTGCGTTTCCGACTCGTTCTCATCCTCAACATCGTCCTGTTCGGCACGCGTAAAGCCAATGCCTGTACGAGCGCAACGGAAGCGACTTGTGAGCTTGAGGGCATCGGTCGAGAGTTCTTCCGCCAGTTCACGTACGACCTCCATCATCTGGACAAAAGCATCCTGCAATTGTTCCAGGGCATCTTCTTCCTCGGCGGGAGTGGCCTCCTCGTTTGATAGCTCGCTGCTGGCTGGGCCGCTGCTGATTCCAGGATCAGAGAGACGTTGACGCGCCAGATCGTTCAGTTTTTCGAGCGTCTGAGCAAAGGGAGGAGAAAAACTGCTGTTTTCTCTCTCTTTTGACTTTGTACTCTCATTTTCATTCGCCTCGTCCTCTTCCTCGTCTTCTTCTTCACCCTCCTCTTTGTCATCCGCGTCTAACCCCGCCGCCTCTTCCACCGCCAGTACCTGCTGGTGCAGTTGTTCGGCTACGTCTCGAGTCATATATGCCAGAATACGCGCCTGTCGTGACGCAGCAAGCAACAAAAACGGGGGCCAGTCTCGATATCGTTCTCGACCGCGCAGGTAATGCACCTCCGCTATGCCCAATGTATCCAACCGCAGCGAAAGTTCCATGAGTTCCTCCTCTTGAACAGGCCGAAGTAGCAGATGCTTCAGGAGATTGTCTGCTCTGGGGTTGCCCGGTCTGCTGTGTAATCCTCCCCATCATACCACAAGAGGCAGTACTTGGCATTACTTTTTATTACGGATACTTGCAGAAAGTGAGCTTGTAGCCAGCAGGGGGATTGTAGCTAGCCGGGCGGGGCGACCGCAAGGGTCGCCCCTACATTTCTCCGGGTTTCTACTCCCACCGACTCCAAGCTACCTGTAAGCGATGACGGGCTATGCTCAGTCCGGTGGCAATGGCAATGAGTATCAATCCCAGCAGCGTCAGCGAGAGAGGTAGAGCAAACGCTTGCAAGAAGAGAGAGTGCAGGATAGCTACAACCACCAGGCCTGCGCCGCTCAGAACAAAGGTGCGTATGCGCGTCCCAATGCCGAGCAGCAACAGGGCCATCGCTTCACCGGCCAGGATCAGGGTGGGAAGGAGGTTATTGTCGCTGAAACTCAACCAGAGCGTGGGCAGCAGCAGCAATGCAGCACCCAGGACCGCGATAGCCTGCCCAGCACGATGATGCTCCAGCAAGGCCTCATCACGCATGAGCAGTGGCGCTATTACCGCAAGGTAGCCGGCAGGGCCTAGCGCGAGCAGATCCAGGCTCGTCTGCCGGAAAGCGATCAGTTCCCATGGAAGCACCAGCGAGAGCAGCAGGCCCGCGCCATAATAGCTGTAGTGCCTGAATGCATGGGTGTTCTGCAAACGTCCATGCCAGAAGAGCAACAATGCCAGGATAAACAATGCTCCCGCTCCCACATAGACCAGCGGCCATGCATCTGCCGAGAGACCTCCCTGCGCGATAATGGCCAGCACAACAAATGCCTGTCCACCTAGAGCGAGTACGCGATGCAGTCGAGCTGGCGGGAGCCGGTTCGTAGCAGGAGGGACGATCTGCCAGGTGAACTGCGAGGCGAAGGTCAGCATACATAGCAGACTATACGCGATCATGAGTTGCCATACTTCCCTGTGGCTTAGCCCGATGGCCCAGGCTGCCAGGCCCACTGGAAACACCAACAACTCTGGTGCGCGCTCCACCAGCATAATCAGCAGCGCAAGAGCGGTAAAGGCCAGCAGGCTCAACTCTATAAATCCTGCACCGGGCTGCTCAAGCGACAAAGCGTTCCAGCTACCTAGCAGGAGCGCTGCCACCAGCGCCGCCCCGTACCACGGCCAACTCCATGTAAACTTCGCCGGGGCAGGTGTGGAGCTTGACATCCCCACATCCACTCGTGGGTACCTCACAAGGCGACCCACGAGCAGACCCACGACGCCCATACTAATCCCTATGCCAGCCACGTAATAGGCCGACACCTGTGTCGCCAGCAGCACTCCCCATATAGCAAACGCGGCCGCCAGCCACGACCACCCAGGTCGCTTTTCCAAGAGCACGACCCCGAAGGCCACCAGGGCATAAACCAGCATAGCATCTGGAATGGCGCCGTAGAAAGGATGGTTGACACCTCCAAGCGTGCCATAGATCCCTGTCAAGACAGCAGCAGCAAAAGCGGCAGCATAAAATGGTAGAGCATACTTGAACACCCGGTTATACCTTGTACTCAGGAGCGGTGGCAGGTAAAACCTAATACGGCCAACTGCTGCCCCCAGGGCTGCGCATAGCAGCACAACTGTTGGCGGGCGATAAAGATCACCCAGCACAGCGGAGTCAACGACCGACCACGTGGCGAACAACGGTGCGATCCACAGGAACAACGCCTGGTCTTCTATAACCCCGATGACATACATGAGTACAGCGAAGCCCAACAGTGCCCAGGTACTGGCAAAGAGTTGCTGCTGCTCGTACCCTCTGACTCCCATCATCACTGCTGCAAGCAGGGCCACGCCGTAGAATGGCAATGCCCAATCCCTGCCAGCATAGCGACTGATACTGTAAGCCAGCACAGCAGCCACGGGGGCCAGCACGACCAGGGCCCAGAAGGAGGTGCTGGTCAGCAGCGCGACAGCCGCAAAGGCCACTGCTATGATCAGCCACCATTTGACCCGCGCCAGCGCCGCGGACATGTACCAGGCCAGGGCCACGATTCCGAGTTCGAGCGACACTGGAAATGTCACAGCCAGCCAGTAATGGATCGCGCTTCCAGATGAGACCACATCAAAGAAGCAGACCGCGACTCCATTGAGCAAGCCCATGACGAGCAGAGGCCATTCCCAACCGGCTGTTGTGCGCAGCTTGCCTGTTGCTCCAGGGCCAGATGGTACCTGCAGAGCGGGCATAAAACAATGAGCAGCCACCGCGATAGGTGGGAGCAATAAGGCCATTAACAGTATCACTTGTTGGCGCGGGATAAGTATCAGAATAAGCAATGCTGATAGAGCAAAGACGACGGGCAAGAAGAGCCAGTGGCTGCGGCGCTGGTAGAGCAACATAGCGTAAGAGAGGGTCGCGAAGAAGAGCAGCAGCGCCCATATAGTATCCAGGTTACGGTTCAGGCTGAGGGTAACCAGTGCTTCCCCAAGCGCTACCACGTCAAGCGGGTTCGCCCATGTCGCCCCAAATTGCTGTCGCACCGCCACAGCAGTTGCGAGCATTGCCAGTGTTAGCCCGAGGAAGAACCATAGAGGCATGGTATCCAGTACCAGCACCGAGAGGCCAAGCTCCCAGTTGAGCAAAGCGCCAGCAAGCAGGAGCAGCCAGGGCCAGGTGTTTTGCTGCCTGATAGTCGTTTCTCGCGCGTTCGCACGACCCAGCATAATGCTCATCGCCAGTACGAGGCCAATCAATACAGCAATGTATTCAGCGACGGTTCCCCAGCCGGCGGTGAAGCGCCCCGGTGAGCCAGCCGCCAGCCACGGTAAACCTGCCTTTACCAGGAGTTGCAGCGGCAGCGATGGCGAACTGATAACAGGCACGCTAGCTACAAGCAGCAGCGTGAGCTGATCCAGGCGCAGGCCAAGCGAGCCAAACTTCTGGAGAAAACGAGAGGCAAAGCGATTCAGTCCATGATAGAGCACAGCAAGGCCCGTCAGCGCCAGCGCGTAACCGATGGGCTGGTAATCGAAGGCATAACAGAAAGCCAGCACGCACATCAGCAACAGGCAGGCAAGCCCAAGCACCCATTTCCCGCGCCTCGTTAGCCACAGGTAGAGACCCGCCCACAGGAATAAGAGCAATGCCATACTCAGGATCGAGAAACGTATCTCAGGTAGTGAATCCTCCATGCCATTGAGCGTAAAAGAATACAGGGAGGTGATCATGGCGACAGTTGCACATGCTGCGACGATAAGAAACATGAAGACGCGTATGGGTTCGCGCAGCACCGCCAGGGGGCCCGCTAAAGGCCAGGCCCACGGTAAAGTTGCATTGCCCACAGGGCGCGGAACGGAGACGAGCGCAGGCAGCGCCAGTAGCATCAACATGCCTGGCCACCACCAGGAATCCAGGTTGAGATCGCGGGCAATTGCCACGTCCGCGACCATCAGGGACATCGCACCCAGGTAGCCGAAGAGCACGAAGCGCTGCGAAACCGCCAGTACGCAATAGACAATGGCGGCATAGACCGCAGCAATGGCGATCAGCGTTGGTATAGAGAGATGAACGATGCCTCCCTGCGCCAGGTTGTAACCGGCGAAGCTGACCAGCGGCACCAGCAGCGCAAAAACGCCGCTGTAGATGCGCGCCACGAGGCGCAGGCTGGGGAAGCGGTAGGCGACTGCGCTTGCGATACCAAAGACGGCATGCACAGCGAAGGCGAGCAGGAACGAGAGCAAGATGTTGCTGGTGGAAACGATGAAATTCAGCGTTCCCACCAGAAGGAGGACGGCACCTATCAAAGCGACTATGGTGATTGCCTGATCGGCGAAAAAGGAGCGCCACGAAAACAAGCGCTGTGATGTGACTCGACTCTCCGGCGCAGGCATAATGATGGCCTGTTCTCTAGTAGGCATAGTATGCGAAGCCGCAGGCGACACCTGTCCCACGCCAGGCAGCTTAACGTTTACCGCTTCCTGTGGGAACGGGATAAACTGCTCGGAGGGGGCTGCCCGTTTTGTCGCCACAGGCGGCATGTATGCAGTTACTCTAGCCGCATTAGATTGGCGCAGGTAGTTCAGGCGCGCCTGGTAGCGATGTATGAGGCCAGCCACGGTCATATTTGCCCCGCCATAAGCCGCGACACGCTGGAGATCTCGTGTAGCAGACTCTAAAAAATGTTCTTCTTTGGAAGCTATTATGGGATAACCACATCTTGGACAATTTTCGCCCGACTGCATATTGATAGGCAAGCCACAGCAGTCGCAACGTGGTATAAATGTTTGTATCATGTTAGAAGGCTCCATTCGCTCCTGGTCAGCAGGACCACACAGTCCCCCAGACTGCGTATGCAAAGGATACCTATCCGGGGAATAGGTTGTCCTGCCTGGGGGCCGGTAATGCCGCCTACATTTCTCCTCATTACGTCAAGGTCAGCCGGGTATACCTGTCCCCCAGACAGGATGCCGCAAGGGTCGCCCCTACATTACCAGCCCAAGGAGGCCGCGGATGCGGGACGCAGCTTCGTCGCGGGTGATCTTGCCGGCCTGTAGTTCATCAAGTACATCTTCGATAGTCGGTCCAGGCGGCGCTGCTTCCGGCCTCTCCAGGGCAGTTTCGGGCGCTGCGACCGCCGCGCCAGTCGTCTCTGGCGGAGTTGGCATTGGTGCAGGCTTCGTGGCTCTCTGCTTCTCTTGGGCCTCAGTGGCAAGGCCTGGCCTGCGCGTGCTGAAGAGGTGTTCGCGTATAGCCGCCCACAGGTAAATGCTCACGATGAGAGCGCCGGCAATGAATATTGCCCCGCCCAGGCGAGCCAGGTGCTGCCAGTTGTCGACGGGCGATCCCAGTAGCGATGTCAGCACATGATACAGCAGGATCACTACGCCAACGGCTCCGGCCAGCATGCCACCGCCGAGTAATACGAAAACAAATGCCCGCCGTGGACCAGTCGATGCAGCACGTGCGCTGCGCAGGCGTAGATCAATGTCGAGCGCGATATACCCGAGGCCTGTGATTACAAAAGCTATAGCCATTGACCAGGCTTCTACATCAGGCCGGGGATTGGCTACTGCAATGCTTTCCATGGTATAAAACAGTACCAGCCCTAGCCCCCACCAGAATGTAGCCGCCATCAGCGCTGCGCTAATCGCTTCCTCCATGAGCAGTGTCGTTGTTTGCCCGGAAGGGCGCTGCCTGGCAGCAGCACGCAGCCAGAAGCCATAAACGCCGATCACCAGGAGGCCCAGTATGATAGAAGGCACGAATGGATATCCGGCTGTAGGGCCGGTAATTTCGCTCAGAGACGCAGGTGACCCGAGAAGAGTACGCGCGGCAAGCTCCAGGCCACGCTCAATGCCGTAGAGCAGGTAGCCCACGCCAAATGCAAAACTGAAGAAGTGCAGGATCTGGCGCAAGAGAGAGTTTGTGTCTTTGCGCGACAGGAAACCATAGCCCACCCAGAAAAGGAGCACCCAGAGCGTGCTCAAGGTTGGGCCGAGCAGGTTGGGTCCCGGGCAGTTCTGCAAACTGCCACAGTAGCCCTGGTAACCTTTGCCAGCGAACACTATTGCATCCAGCAACTGATTTACCGTGGGAAGCCAGGAAGCAGCCAGGATAAACAGCAGCACGAGCTGCACACCATAGAAATGCAGCCGCTGGAAGACAAGGGATGCACCAGGACCGGCCTGGGAGCGCCGCCTCTCCCATTCAACAAGGGCAAACAGGCCGAGGGTGGGAATGGCCAACGCCAGTGCCGCCGGTATGCCGTAGACGTTTGCCTGGCCGAGTTGTCCAATGGCACTAGCCGACGAGGCTACGCCCAGCGGCAGACTGACTGCCTCGGTGGCATTGAGAAAAAATGCACGCACTCCACTGCCGCCCGCCGCATCATCAGCGTGCATATCACGACGAATGAGCCAGTAGTGCAGGCCTCCCAGCGCAAGAGCGATAACCCACGACACTACGGCGAATACTGCTGCCTGCACGACAACCGCGTTGGAGGAAACGGTATCACTGCCACGCAGCGGGGTGAGTGTAAGTAATGGCTGCAGCAGCGTGCCCAATCCGATTGCAGCCAGGATGAGCATGCCAATGAAGATGATGTAGAGGTAGAAACGATAAAGATTGCGGGCCATATACTCTGGCTCCCTTCTTATCACGAGTGCGGTACTGCGACCGCTATAGTAAGAGCACCTATATTAATTCTTCGTATGTGATACTCTTTGGTAGAGTATAGAGCACTCTATTCCTGGTGAGCAGTGTCAAATGTCATATTTCTTCGGCTGTGGGCGCGATAAATCGGCCCCTACGAGTATCCAGAGGAATTGCTTTAAGTGGGAATAGGTTGCAAATATATTGCAGGATTCACCTAAAATATTTTTTGAGAATGGATGAGGTTATATTTTCTGTTTGTAAGAATGGGGGAATGTTCGACTAGATATATTTGTTCCATATTACTATTTTAGTACGACTAGGAAATGGCTATAGGAAATTTATATTTTACTGATACAGTTGCCGCAGAGCGATTCGGGAAAGCGGACGTGAGATGACAACTACTCACATGCCATTGTTGACTTGCACTTCTCCCTGTCTTCGGGTATGTTCTGAGCATGGGAAGACACTCACCCTGAAGACATCAGGCCGCTATCTGTTGATGCTAGCTGTCCTATTGTCACAAATTCGTCCGTCGTGCATCTCCATGAGTAGAGCCACGTCTGCATGCAGAACACTCGACAAAGGAAAAGAGAGACGATGCAAAGCGATACCATGCCCGCGGCGCAAGCGGTCGAAGCGCTCATTGCCGACTACGGCAAATTGGTGTTTCACGTGATTCTTGGGCTCACCGGTGATTGGCAGGAGAGCCAGGACCTCACCCAGGACACCTTTGTGCAGGCACTACGCGCTCTTGATGCTGCCCGCCAGGCGAGCGGCGCACACTTTCACGCCAAAGCCTGGCTCCTGCAAATCGCAGTCAACACGGTGCGGATGTACCGCCGGCGGCGCAGCATCATGCGCGTGGTCCCGTTCTCTTCCCTGCGCGAGGAGCAGCAGGAGGAAACGGAGATTGAGGGCGTTGGCGAGTGTGCGGTCCCCCTACAACCCCCCGGGTATAGCACGAGGGCCGCGCAGGACCCGGCAGATCTCATTGCGGAACGGGACGCTGTCCAGCGCACGATGGCACTGCTCCCGGAGACGTTACGTCTTTGCTTGCTGTTGTCGGTAGTGGGTGGGTTATCCTCGCGTGAGATTGCGCGGCTGCTCGATCTGGGTGAGGCCGCGGTGCGCCAACGGCTCTCGCGTGCCAGGAAACTCTTCCAGCAGCTCTACCTCGAGGAGAGCGGAGAAGCCATCTCGGATGGATCGACCGCTACGCCGCAGGTAGCGGTGCAGGAGCAGCAGGTGACCTGGCAGTCAAGGTCACCTGTTGCTCTTGTGAGTGCATAAATGAGGTATCGCTGCTCAACGAAAGGAGGGCGGCTGCATGGAGAGAGGGGGCATCGCCGGGGGAAAAGCACAACTCTCTGGCGATGCCCTCATATAATTGTTGAGGAGAACTCAAGGGCGAGATGAGATGCCTCTAGTCTCTCGGTGGCTTCAGCTTCTTCGACATATGGCAGTATCCATCATGCCAAGCTGATGCCGATACTTTCGAGACCCTGTCTTGATGTGGTCGACGGGAAACCGAACCTCTACAGGACACGAGCGGGCGACCATAAAGGCCTGCACACCATCCCCCGGATGGCGTTCCCTACCCATCCCAACCACCCTCGCCCCTACGGGAACCGAGAATCATTTTCTGGCAACTTCGACCTGGTTAAGGGGAGCTGGTGGCTGCCGTTGTATCAATCGTAATAGTCCGGTTCGACCTGTAAACGTGTGCAAAAAATCACTGCTTCTGGCGTCTTACTTATGAGATCGCATTTTCTCATGCAAGGAATAAAGGGAGAGGATGTCACAGCAAGCAACAGCAGATAGGATGGTTGGCGTGGGACTCCTTGCCAGCGTGATCGCCGGTGTCATCGCTGGCATCAGCGCCAGGATGGTTATGCGGATCGTGGCTGTGACCGCCCACATTCCACTGCAATTCACAGTGGCCACGCTCAACATCGTCTTCTTTGGACTTATTCTCGGGTTGATCGCAGGATTCGTTTACACGCTCGGATTCGTCGCCCTCAGCAGTTCTCCGAAGGTCAGAAAGTATGTGCCCGGCCCCATGTGGAGAGGTCTCGCCTTCGGTGTGCTCCTGCTTGCAATCATCGGACTGCCATTGCTGCTAGGGCCTTCGTCTCCCACAGATGATATCAACCTCGGGATTCCCATGCTGAATAGAAGCATGTTCGCAGCGCTGTTTCTCATCTATGGCATCACACTGGGTGCAGCCGAAAAAATCCTCGACCGCTACCTTCCTCGCAAACCAGTAGTTCTCAAGACAGAACCAGCAAGTTCCCCACAGCAAGAAGAACAGTAGGAACGCCATGGATGCGCAAGAAATAGAGCAGCCTCAGAACCACCAGGTCGTCATGAACCGCTTTGTAGCAGCTTGCCAGGCAGATGAGCGTGTCGTGGCCGCTACCCTCTACGGCTCCAAGGCCAGGGGCGCGGCTGATGCATACTCCGACCTTGATCTTGGCCTGATCACCACAGATGAAGCGTACGAAGACTTCAATGCCTCGCGCGAGGTTTTTCTACGACTGCTGGGTGAGCCGGTGTTCCTGGAAGACTTTGACCTTCCGAACATTGTTTTCTTCATTTTTTCCGATGGGACAGAAGGCGAACTTTTGCTTGGCCACGAGAGCCAGTTCAATCACAATCATGGTGGACCCTACAGGGTTCTGCTAGATAAAAAGGACATCCTGGCGGGAGCAGTTTTCCCCCGGGACCACCCTGCGCAGGCTGAGCAGGTCGAGACATTGCGCCGCCTGGTCTACTGGTTCTGGCATGACCTGTCCCATTTCATCACAGCGATGGGACGCGGGCAACTCTGGTGGGCACACGGTCAGCTAGAGGAACTGCGTCGCTATTGTGTGAACCTGGCCCGCCTTAGACAGAACTTCTCAGTGGGAGCAGACGGCTATGAAAAGGTGGAGCAAGCGGTACCAGTAGAGCAGCTATCGCCTTTACAGGTGACATTTTGTCCCATGGAGCAAGGCGCAATACTCCAGGCTGCTCTCGTCTTCGTCCACTTCTACCAGGAACTGGCTCCTCCCCTGGCGCGGGCGCACGGAATAGCGTATCCGGCTGGTCTCGAACGAGTGATGTCTGACCGGCTGGAGCAATTGCGCAATGCACGCTTGAATTGAAAGAACGCCTTTCATTAAAAACGCGGGGATTGCCTGTGCATGAGCCAAAGTGTGCAGCTCTGTACGAGCAGGGCGCCAGCGATGGCGCAGCCGAAAGCGACGAGGATGCCCCGTGATTCTATCTGTGTGGCGATGAGTAGAAAGAAGAGGGCATAGGCGAACGAGCCGACGACCACTCCACGCAGCACCTGCCAGGCGGCGGCTGCTCCGTATGTATGGTGCGTGAAGATGGCGATGACTGTTGCGTAAATAGGTAATGGCAAGAGGAGCCCGCTCAAGCGCGGGCCGAGGAACGCGGCTGTGCCGGTCAGGAGCAGTACGAAGGCAGTTGCTACCAGTATGCGCCCGGGAAGGTCCCAGGCAGGGTGGGCAGTCTTGACGATTTGATCGTGGGAGTCCGGCAGGAGCAAGAGGGTAAGCAGCAGCACGCCCACTACGCTGATGAATGCCAGGGGCAAGGGAAGCGACACCTGCTGCAAGGCGAACGTCATAATGAAGAATGCGCTCCAGCTCACAAGCCAGCAGCCGAGCCAGCCAAAGCGCAGCGAGAGCCACCTGTAGGTCAGGCAAAATGCGGCAAAGGATATCTGGCCGAGTAAGGTAGCCTGGGCAGCGCGAGCAGCAAAGCCCGTGCCTTGCTCCAGCGCGAGATAGAAGGCAACGGGACCAGATGTCAGGGGAAGCCCGACCAGCCAGCCGCCGACCCTGGGACCAAAGCGGCGAGCGACAAGGGTCGCGCCTCCAACAAAGAGCGGAGTGAGAATTAATTTCAGGGCCAGCAAATTCATGCCTGGCCATCCTCGCCCTGCATCTTTGCCAGTTCCTCTTCGATCTTTTTCATGTGCTCACGGCGGGCGCGTGCCCTGGCTATTCTTGCTTTCTCTTCCGCGTTGGCAGGAATAAGTGGCGACACGGGGGTTGGCCCGCCGTTTTCGTCCAGCGCCACGTAGATCACCTGGCTGCTGGCGATGTGGCGTACTTCGCCTGTTATCAGGTCTTCCGCCGTCACTTCTACTCCAACCTCCATGCTGGTGCGTCCCACGTAATTCAGCGCGCAATCAACAGTAACCACGTTGCCAATGTAGGCCGGGGCGAGGAAGTCGAAGCGTTCGACCCTGGCAGTTACTACGGGGCGCCGGGCATGCTTGATGGCGACGATCGCGGCGGACTCGTCCACCACGCGCATGATCACGCCGCCATGGACGTTGCCGCGCCCGTTGGCGTCCAGCACGTCCATCAGGCGCGTAGTGGTACTGCGCGAGTAGGCTATGCTGCGTCCCTGGCTCAGGTCAACTTCCGGCATGGATGACCTGGTGGAATGTATTTTGCCGAATATATCCATGTGAGTGTGATCCTCCTGATCTGGTCATTATAATTCTTCAGGTTCTGGGGGCCTTGGTCTAGCTCCTGCTTAGGAAATGATGCTGTCTGTACAAATCCACTTCACTCTGTAAGGTTGCGCTAAAAGCGGCCAGGGTGCGTGCGGCATCATACTTGCGCCGGTAGAAGCGACGATCAATGCCCACCTGAATACAATGGCGCAGGGGTTGGAAGAGGGCCGCGATGGCCAGGGTGGAGAGGACGATGGCCACGCCGTTGTCCTGGCTGATGAGGCCCCGCAGCAGCGCGGAGAGGCCAATCACCAGGCCCACGTACACCACGGCCAGCAGCGCAGTCAGCGTAGCGTACACCAGCGTGCGATTGATAAGAATATCGATGTCCCACAGCCGGGAACGCAGGATGGCCAAGGCAATGGAGAGCGGGATGAGGAGCATCAAGCAGTAGATGGCAGTGAAGATGCTCAGGTCAGCAAAGGGACCCCTTGGGGGAAGTGAAAAGACGCCATAAAGTACGTTCAACCCGACATAGCATCCAATTGCCACTGACAGGCTGAAGACGATCCATTTGGTCTGCTGTCGTTGCAGGAGGCTGGACACACGCCGATAGCGGTAGATCTGTCCGACCACCATAGTACCTACAAAGCCGACAAACGTCACAGTATCCAGCATGGGCAAGCGCGTGAATGGATTGAGAGGTGAGAGGGGAAAGAAATTTTTAGCACCCCAATACACGATCACCCCAATGGAGAGCCAACGCATCCAACGCGGGACAAACTGTCCATTGGGAAACAGGTAGAAGAAGAGGACGATGCAGATCGAACCGAGGAAGCCCACGAATTGGGCTGGCAGCCACCAGGATGGAGGAAGCGTCGCCAGCATCTCGGTGAAGGCCAGTGGAAACGTCACGAGAGTGAATGAGGCAAAGAGGGCCATGCGATCGTCAGACTTGCGCCAGAAGAGGATAACGCCGACGGTGAAGTAGCCGAACGCAAAGACCATGATGAACACAACCATGTAGGTAGCATAGAAGTCCATGGAGAGGCCCACTGCCTGAAGCTCTTGCACATCAGCAGGAGTGAGTGGCCCACTGGTAGTGCATGAAGGGGCCGTGCATAGATTATGGAGGGCTGCAAAGGTTGTCGGGATGCTGGCGATGAAGAGTCCCAGGGCCAGTACCACCACGGCTACCCATACGATCCGCGCAAGGACAAGCCAGCCTCCACGCAAGCCAGTGTCAGCTATGCTGGACGAGGCAGGTCTCAATCCTGTCTCCGACTGCACATTAGCTCGGTTCATACATGTGCTCCTGGTCAGCTATCGATTGGATGCTGCGATGAAGAGATGGGACCAGATACGCTGCCTCCACCGAGACATATCATATCCAGTACATACACGTCTTCATCTCCCCCATATTACCATATCTCCTTCTCGAAAACGTTACGAACTGCCAGGCCGATGTGACTTCGGAGGGATTTGCTTCCTAAGGAAGATGGAAGCATGAAGGGACAAAGCTCTACTGCAAAGACTTTTTCAACAGGCTGCAGCCTGTTGAAAAAGTGCGAAAAAAGACAGCTCGTTTGTTGTATGTGCTGTGTTTTTCAGATACACTACTTGATGAGATCTGGCAAGGATTCCTTCCTAGAACAGCCATTTTGAGCTGTTAGAGACGTAAATACTCTTCCTGCTCGTTTCGCTACTTCCTAGCTGTGTTCTATTGTATTGGCAGCACCTTTGCAGTCAGCGTGCATGGATGTGCAGAAGCAGCATGTTGGGATGTACAGTTGAGCTGACATAGGGGTCAGCACATCCAAACTTGAAAAGTGTACGTTAAGCAAAACAAGGGGCTCACTGCTGCCCTCGTGAGCCTTCATAAGGGGATTGGGAGGATAAGATCCTCGAAATGTTTGAGTGCGAAGGGCCAATTGGCTTGTAGAGGCAATTTACCAGCTTAGCGTACAAAAAGCAGGGGTGGATATGCTGACCCCTACTTCTCTTACACGGCCGACCAGCCATAGTCAGCGGGCAGGATCGCTCCATTCACATTGCTGGCCTCGTTGGAGGCCAGGAAGGCAATCACGGAGGCGATGTGCTCCGGCCTGGCTATACGTGCGGCAGGCGTCTGCTGGAGCAGTGGCATCACTTTCGCGAGCCCTGCCTGGTGCGACGATCCACCTCCAAGCCCGATCGCCGTTTCGACCGAGCCCGGACAGACGGCATTACAGCGAATGCCCTGGTCCCCATAGTGAAAGGCGATACTCTTCGTCAAACCCACGACGCCGTGCTTGGAGACTGTATACGGGGTGCCAGCGGCTCCACCACGCAGACCTGCCTCCGAGGCGGTGTTGACAATGCTTCCCTCTCCCTGTTGCAGCATCAGCGGAATCACCCGGCGACACGCCAGAAACGGTCCGGTCAGGTTCACGGCCAGGACACGATCCCACAAGGCCAACGGCACATCTGCGGCAGGTGTCATCAGGTCCATAATGCCTGCATTATTGCAGAGAATATCCAGGCGTCCGTACGTCGAGGTGGCGGTCTCGAGCATCCGTTTGACATCATCATCAGCGGAGATGTTCGCAACACACCCTGTGGCCTTTCCGCCCTGTGCTTGCAATGCGGTGA
>WNGQ01000852.1_pt1 | contig 32473 bp, 25 predicted proteins | sample 5407661 | NCBI WGS metagenome assembly WNGQ01 (sample SAMN13153382, study PRJNA577476) | soil metagenome | isolation source: 60 cm soil or saprolite under Garry oak tree replicate 2 | place: USA:California | collected 2016-06-15 | reverse complement strand
TGTTAAGGCCATGGTGAATATCGTAATAGGCGCACACCGCATGCGACAGCGAGTGGATAATGCCCAGGAAGCCGCTCATGAATGCATACGCAGCCGTGTACTCCGCCCAGATCATATTCATCATCGCATCGTAGTTTTTTGGGTTGGCGTAGGCCTCACGCAGGTTTTCGGAGGCCAATTTGAGGGCCTGAAGCGCTATGGGATTGGCAAGCGGATGATCTATATTCGAGGTATAACATTCTGAGGCGTGAGCCATGGTATCAAAGCCGGTAAAGGCGATATATTCGGGCGGTAGCGTGGTGAACAACGCCGGGTCATCGATTGCCAGCGTAGCAATGGAGGGAAAATCAACGGCAACCCACTTAAACGGTGCCTTGGGAGAGCTAGTATCGGTAATCACGTAAGCTCCGGTCGTTTCAGATCCGGTGCCCACTGTCGTGTTGATGGCGATGTGCGGAGGCCTATTCGGGCGATCCGACTTGTTCCAGCCTTCAAACTCGTTGATGTTGCGACCATCATGAGCGGCAACGACACGCGCTCCCTTCGTTGCATCGTGCGAACTTCCACCACCGATAGAGACGAAGCCGTCGCACTTGTCGTCAATATACAACTTGTAAGCATCCATGCAGTTGTAGTCCTTGGGGTTGGACTCAACTTTGTCGTAGATGCTAACCGCAACGCCAGCTTTTTCAAAAATGCTCTTCATCTCATCGATGATGCCGGTTCCTCTAAGTCCAGAGGTGACAAATAGTACATGTTTGAGTCCCATACCAGCAGCTTCTGCACCAGCCAACTCAGCTGCGCCAGGGCCGATGAGTGCGCGCGGCATAGTGGGAACTGGCTTGACTGCATACCGATAGACCTTGGATACGTCCATGGAAATACCTCCTTTGGTATTACGAAAATACCCTCTTCTGGTTGCTGAACAGCCTGGTGGCGATCCATCGCACTGTCAAAGATTGCTTAGTGCTTCCTATTTTGAGAAGCTCAAATTAGACGTTATCAAGGAATTCAAATAGGTAAAGGAAGAGGCAGTAAATGTTATCCTCCTCTAGTCGTGGGATCGATGATCATCCCGACTATGGATGTGAGAGATAGGACCTATATAAAATACAGACGTGGTACGGATGTTGTGCAATGCTAAAGTTATGGTAATACACACGCAACTACGATGTCAAGTCAGCGAAATGCCTCACCCAGAGCAATGAAGCATTGACGAACACAAACGCAGCAATATACAATAGAGGTATATTTCTGCCAGGTTTTCTACGGAAGATGCCCATATGAGACATGATGTTGCCTTGCGCGTGTTTTTTCTCACATGAGCAACACACCAACAAGGCAAACAAGATAGGGGTTAAAACTATGAACTCTTCCGCTGCTCCCATACGTGTCGGGCTGATCGTACCGAGTTCCAATGTGACCATCGAGACCGAACTACCAGCTTTGCTGACTGGGCACGAGTCGGCAACGTTCACCTTCCATAGTAGCCGGATGAGAATGCAGGAGGTTTCAGAGGAAGGGCTGCAGACAATGAATGCGCAGAGGGAACGCTGCGTAGCTGAACTGACTGATGCATCCTGCGATTCGCTGGTCTATGGGTGTCTTGTCGCTATTATGGCCCAGGGACCCGGAGAACACCGCCGTGTGACGACGGCTATCAGAGAGCAGTTGATCGGTCAGGCTTCGATGCCCCCGGTCGTCACGAGCGCAGATGCGTTGATTGAGGCTATTCGGGCACTTGGAGCACAACGGGTGGCACTGGTCACTCCATACCTGAAGCCCCTCGCCCAGAAGGTGGTGGATTACATCGAAGCGGAAGATATCGAGGTCACAGACTGGGTTGCGCTGGAAGAGCCAGATAACGCCGCAGTTGCCCGCATTGCAGGTGAGCGCATCCTCGCTGCGGCACACACCCTGGATCTGACGAAGGCTGATGCCCTGATCCTATCTGCATGTGTGCAGATGCCGTCGCTATCGTTGATTGAGCTAGCAGAGGCTGAGTTTGATATGCCGGTCCTCTCAGCTGCGACGGCAACAGCGTTTACCCTCCTATACCGTTTGGGGCTCCCAACAGTGCTGCCCGGTGCCGGGCATCTTCTGCAGAAGGACAGGCGAGAAGTGGAGTGAGCCTCCCAGGGCCTTTGTTCCCTGAAATTTGAGCTTGCTCGCGCGTATAGATATTGAGCTACATGAGGGATTTTATGGTTGGAAGTTGCCAGAGGAAAGAGGTACAAAAGAGTCAATTCGCGCAGAAAGGAGGGGCGTTATCACCTGGCTTCCTGCAGGGAGCGCATGAAACGCCAAAAGATTGATGAGGAACCAGTTGCTTTTTCAGGTCACCAATCATCATAGTGAATCCTGTGGCATACCGCCACAGATTGATGAGCAAACCTTCCCCAACGTCTATCGAAGCTACTTCGAGAACCGGAACGGCGAGCAGGCTATCTTCCTGTACGATTATGAGCAGCAACGCGGCACCCTCTATCTGGGTGATGCGGGATGGCAACATCCCCATGACATCGTTGATGGGAAGGTACCAGGTCTTATGCTGGACAGCCCGGAACACATGTGGCTCTCGGCTTGCTGGGAAGCCTGCGGAGGGTTGAAGGCAGTGCGTGAGCAAAGATGAATACACATCATGGACATTTGGGAGAGAGAACGTGTTCGCAGCAAAAGGCGGGTTCACTTGAAAAGCACAACGAAAGCCCTTTGTGATCGTCGATACTCAGCAATTACGCACATATTATCAACAGATGTCGTTACAATTACAGAAGGGAGAGGTGAGCACATTGACATCGAGCGTGAAGAGATGTATGGCGGCTATTCGTCTGGTGCAGGTTGGGATGGGAGGCTGGGGACGGAATTGGGTCAGCCATGTCATACATCAGAGTGAAGATGTTGAATTAGTAGCTTGTGTAGACCTGAACGCAGGAATCCTTGCGCAAGCGCAGCAGTTCCTCAACCTACCACCAGAGCGATGTTTTCTGACAGTCGAGTCGGCCCTTGCATCCGTTGAGGCCGATGCCGTGCTCATCACTGCCAGTCTGCCAGCACATATCCCGCTTGCATTACAGGCGCTCAATGCGGGGAAACATGTGTTACTTGAAAAGCCGTTTGCGCCAACCATAGCTCAGGCACAGCAGGTGGTCACCACGGCGGCAAAACGTCACCGAGTGCTCATGATCAGCCAGAATTATCGTTTCTTTCCAGCCGTTCGAGCCGTTACCGCCTTGATTCACGAGGGGACACTGGGATCGGTTGGTTCTGTGAGTATTGACTTCCGGCGCTACAACAATACCTCAGCAGTTGAAGGCCATCGCTACTACCAGGTATGGCAACCGTTGCTTGTAGACATGGCCATCCACCATTTCGACTTGATGCGGGTTGTTCTCGGTCAGGAGCCATCTCAGATAAACTGCCAGGCATGGAACCCTCCCTGGAGCAAGTTCGTCGATCCGGCCTCGGCTGCGGCCACGATCACCTTCGACGGTGGAGCTGTAGTGAATTATCGGGGAAGCTGGGTAAGTCCTGGTCCGAAGACCTGTTGGAGCGGAGAATGGCACATCGAGTGTAACGGGGGCGAGGTTGTCTGGACGAGCCGGGATGATACTGCTCCTGATCATGTCGGCATTCGTCGATTAGGCAAACGTGCACGTCAAGTGAAGCTGCCTGAGATACCGCTCACGGATCGACGCGGGAGCCTGAAGGCCTTTGTGCAGGCCGTTCGTACGGGCCAAGAGCCTGAGAGCTCTGGAGATGATAATCTTCAGACCCTCGCGCTCATGGTAGCAGCTGTCGAATCAGCGACCTCTCGTGTACCCGTCTCTCTTGACAAAGGCCATCAGCTGCTCGTTGGAAAGGAGACCTTTGACTATGACTGATCGGCACTTTGCGTTTTGGCCGAGACGGGTGCCACACTCCTTGACACTGCCGGAGACAAATGTGTACTACAATCTGGAAGTCTCCGCGACGCGGTACCCCGAAAAGACCGCCATGGTTTATTACGGCTCAGAGATTTCTTACCGCCGACTGGTAGAAGAAGTCAACCGGTTTGCTGGCTATCTGACCCAGCTGGGCATTGGTAGAGGGGATCGCATTCTTTTGTATATGCAGAACAGTCCGCAGTTCGTGATCGCTTACTACGCGATCCTGCGCGCCAATGCCGCTGTTGTGCCACTCAATCCGATGTATGTGACCGAGGAACTCAGATACTATGTACAAGACAGTGAGGCTCGTGTGGCGTTTGTTGGGCAGGAGGTGTACGACCGTATTGCCCCGCTGCTGGGTCAGACTCCTTTGAAGCATGTTTTTGTTGCTACCTATTCTGATTACCTGGCACCTCACGCACAACAGTCCGATATCCCCATCCCAGATATCGTAGCGGCAGCCCGCAAAGAGATCCAAGAGGAGGGAGCTATTCTCTGGTCGGAGGCGCTACAAGAGCAATACGGGCCAGGACCTCTGACAGCCGGTCCTGATGACCTTGCTGTTCTGCCGTACACGTCGGGGACGACAGGGAAACCGAAAGGGTGCATGCATACACACCATACTGTGCAAGCTACATTGGTTGGTGCGGGAGTCTGGACATCCATGACGCCTAATGCTGTCATTTTGACTACTCTTCCTCTTTTTCACGTGACCGGTATGCAGCATAGTATGAACGCCCCCATCTTTAATGGCAGCAGCTTCGTGCTGATGACCCGCTGGGACAGAGAGGTGGCGGCACAGTTGATCCAACGCTACGGATGCACCCACTGGACGAACATCAGCACAATGGTCATTGACTTTCTCGCGAATCCGAAGATTCGGGACTACGACTTGCACACGCTCATGCTGGTTGGCGGTGGCGGCGCACCACTACCAGAGGCGGTTGGGGAGCGACTATACGAACTCCTCGGCCTGCGCTATATGGAGGGGTATGGGCTCTCTGAGACCATTTCGCAGACGCACTTCAATCCTCCCGATCGGCCCAAGTTGCAGTGCCTGGGCGTCCCCTCCTTCGATGTCGATGCGCGAGTGATCGATCCCGAGACGCTGGAAGAACTGGGGCCGAACCAGGTAGGGGAAATCGTCTGTAGCGGGCCGCAAGTCCTGCGCGGCTACTGGAGAAGGCCCGAAGAAACGGAAGAAGTCTTTCTCACCAGAGATGGCAAGCGGTTTCTACGCACGGGAGACCTGGGGCAGTACGACGACGAAGGCTACTACTTCATGGTTGATAGGCTCAAGCGCATGATCAACGCCAGCGGCTTCAAAGTGTGGCCCGCCGAGGTCGAGTCGATTCTCTACAATCATCCAGCGGTCCAGGAGGCCTGCGTGATTGGCATGGCGGATCCCAGGCGTGGAGAGACGGTCAAAGCATTCGTGGTTGTACGTCAAGAGCAGCGTGGCATGGTCTCCGAGGAGGAGATCATCGAGTGGTCGAAGGGGCAGATGGCTGCCTATAAGTATCCAAGGATGGTACAGTTTGTCGATGCGCTACCGCGTTCCGGGACGGGGAAGATTCTCTGGCGCGAACTGCAGGAGCAGGAAAGAGCTTCGGCATCCCAGCAATAATACCGCACTGTGGCTATGAATGGCAAGGATTGCAGAAAGAGGAGAAATACAATGGCAACAGTACAGACCGTTACTGATCCCATCAACACGTCCGAAATGGGTTTTACCCTGATCCATGAGCACCTGCGGGTGCGATCCGACGCGGTTGTCATGCAGTGGCCGCACCTGTATGACGAAAAGCGCGAGATGGAGCGGGCCCTCGGGCAGGTCAGAGCCGCGCGGGAGCGCGGCGTCAAAACCATCGTGGAGCCTACTGTCATGGGCTTGGGCCGGGATATCCGCTTCATGCAGGGGGTCGGGCGTCTGACGGGCATGCAGATTATCCCGGCGACTGGACTGTATACGTATAACGATGTCCCCTTTTACTTTCATCATCGCTCGGTTGATCACATGGCAGGTCTGTTTATCCACGACATTGAGGAAGGCATTCAGGGCACCTCCATACGGGCCGCCTTTCTCAAGTGTGCCACTGACGAGCCCGGTATCACGCCGGGCGTTGAGCAGGTGCTGCGCGCTGGGGCCCGGGCACATAGGCGCACCGGTGTGCCGATAATGACTCACTCGCATCCACGCAGCGGTGTGGGTTTGAAACAGCAGGATATCCTGGAAGCGGAAGGGGTTGATCTGAGCCGCGTCCTTATAGGACACTCCGGCGATACCGATGACATTGACTACCTCACGCAGTTGGTCGAACGAGGCTCCTTCATCGGCATGGACCGCTACGGTCTCGAGGAGACCGCGGGATATCTCTCAACTGAGAAGCGCAACGCGACGATCCTGGAGATGTGCCGGCGCGGGTACGTAGAGAAGATGATGCTCTCACAGGACGCTTGCTGTACGATCGATTGGTTCGAGCCAGAAGAGGTTGCGGCGTTGGCGCCCAAATGGAACATGACCTACATAACTGACGAGGTGATTCCCGCTCTAAAAGTGGGGGGTATCACCAATGCACAGATCCATACAATGACCGTCGACAATCCACGCCGCTACTTTGAGCGGCAAGGAGCATACTAACAGAATAGCATCTGATAAGAGAGTCGCTCTCTTATCAGATCGAGTGTAAGACCCATCTCTTAAAGCTCTGTGCTCGTGATGGAGATCCTTGCGTTCACTCGTCACACTGTTGTATAAATGAGTAGAAATAATCTATGTCGAACGAAGTCATACACAAAAATCCCTCTCAGAGGTGTCCATACAGAGACACCAAGCACAAGAGTCGGCTGGGCCACTCGGTGTCATGCTGCTCACTGGGGAAAGCAAACCGCCGCATATGGATCGTGAACTATTTTTACAATATTTACGCGACCACTCTTTGGAAGAAGGGCGCGCTCACATACAGGAGCATATCGCGGAGCTGTCCGAGCATAAAACCATTGGCGAATGGCTGGCGGACGAAGCTCTGCGCCTCCTCTACGCCCCTTTTCTCTCGCTCAAGTTAGCCGAACTGCTGACCTTCTTCGGTGAATGTTGTTCACATCTTCCATCGCAGGCGCTCGGCTTCAAGGCAAAAGGGGATGCATTGTTTCAGATTGGGCATTATGAAGCTGCGCTAGAGTGTTTGGATACTGCTGGGGAGGATTTTCTTTTCTTGGGCGATGAAGGAAATTGGGCGCGTTCTCGTATCAGTTGGGTCTTATGTGCAGGCTGGCTTGGTCGCGTCGAAGACGCGCTAAAAGCCGGAGAGCAGGCCCGCACCGTTTTTTTACAATTGGGAGAATATTATTGGGCTGGCGTTGTCGATAACAATACGGCTATAGTCTACGAATTTATAGGACGATACCAGGACGCACTCAAGCTCTACGAAAATATGCTCGCAATTTTTTCTACCGTCACCGATCAAAGTGAGATTTCCATTAAGCGGTCTATAGCGATAGCAAAAGTAAATCAGGCAGAAATTCTCTCCCGGCTTGGCAAGTTAGAAGAGGCGTACTGTCTTTTTCAGCGGGCACAGGAAAGCTTTATCCTTCTCGGGGAAACAAGTTTGGTTATCTACTTAGAGACTCACCTGGCGGAACTCGATTATATACAAGGCTATTATGGCTCGGCATTAAGGCGCTACTATCAAGCTCGTGATAGCATGGTACAGGATAATGTCGACAGCCCTATTTTGCTGGCAGAACTCAAGCTTTGTATGGCGAATTGTCTTGTAAAACTGAATAGAACGCAAGAGGCTTGCCTGTTGTCGGAGGAGGCGGTAAAGACATTCCGACATTCCAGTATATCATTGAGTACAGGCAATGCACTATGTGAACATGCGAGAGCATTAGTAGCCTCTAATCGACTCCAAGAAGCTCTGGATGCTCTTGAAGAAGCCTGGGCATTATTTAATGATGGGGGCTTTGAACCACATGCTCTTGCTAGCAATCTCCAACGGGCAGAAATTCTTCTACAAATGGGGTCATTCACTGCAGCATACGCGCAGGCTCAAGTAGTCAAGAATTATTGTGATGTTCAGGGTCTTATAGCCCGCTCCATTCATGCCAGTCTACTTATGGCTAGTGCGTTGATAGCAAATGTGGAGCAAACTGAGTTCCGGGAGGAGCAGCAAACGACACTGCTACAGGAGGCCACGTTACTATGCAAACGAGTTATCTTTCAGGCACGTCAGCATAATTTGCAAGGAGAAATCTATAAAAGCCACTACCTCCTGGGAAGAATCTTTTCTCTTCAGCACAATCTTTTGAAGGCTGCAAAGCACTACGGAGCGGCAATTGCTCAGATCGAACGTATTCTCGATGATCTTGTGTATGATCTCTCTGCTTCATTCCTGCACACGACATGGACTGTGTACGAGGATATGATTGCTCTATGTCTCCAGCAATCTCAGCCAGAGCATGCTTTTTACTATCTTGAACAGGCGCGATCAATGGCCCTTCGTCAGCATCTTAGTAGTTCTAAGGCACCACTTGGAAAGAACGAGAGAGAAGGGAATGTTGTTTCTACAACAGTCCTGCGCACACGATACGAACTCAGAGATTGGCAGGAGCAACATCGCAAATATAGCGTTCTACTCGCAGATATTGATACCTCGCTATCTCCTGCCCTTAATCGAGATATCATCCAGACCGAACTGAAGCATTGCGAGGAGAAGCTAAACGAGTTGTTTGAGCGCCTGTATCTCTACGAAGCAAGTACACCAGCGAGGTCTCAAGGTTCTCATTCCAGGAAAGCTGTGCGTCTAGAACAGGCAGCACTCAAAGTACAAAGGATAGATATCGCACAGGTGCGCCAACCTCTTTCTGCGGATCATCTTCTACTGTCATACTATATCTATGAGGGGAAGCTTGTCATTTTTGCGATTACAGCAGAAGATTTGATAGTCCATGAAGATCCTGACGGACTGGCCCAGTTGGAGTATCTATTACCATTACTCCATGCCCATCTTCAACCGCAGGGTTGGCCCGATGTTTTGCACCCACCACAGCAGCTCATCCGCCGTCTGCTTAAAAAGCTCTATGATCTATTAATATCTCCTGCGATACCTCTACTACCTTCTTCGGCGGGACACCTTACCATTGTTCCTTATGGTCCGTTACATCAGCTGCCGTTTCATGCCCTGTATGATGGTTCCCGCTTCCTGATCGAGGACTACCAGATGAACTACCTCCCGGCGAGCAGCTTGCTGGTGCATCTCGGTATGCAGAATGACAAACAGAACGGTGATTCTGCCTCAGCAGAGATATCAGCCGGACATCCGCTCGTGCTTGCTTATTCGGACGATGGGCATTTGCTACGTGTCCATGATGAGGCAAGAACCATAGCCTCACTTTTAGAGGGGAGATGCTATCTTGAAAAAGAAGCCACGATTGCGCGGCTTATCCAGCAAGCATCATCCAGTCCAATCATTCATCTCGCAACTCATGGTCAAAGCAGGTTGGATGCCCCCAATTTTTCGTATGTTCGTTTAGCTGATGGACAGTTAAACGCGATTGATGCCTTCAGCCTCGATTTACAGAAATGTGAACTGGTCACCTTGAGCGGCTGTGAAACGGGGTTAGCCCTGAGCGGTGGAGGCGATGAACAATTGGGCCTGAGCCGGGCTTTCCTGGCTGCTGGAGCACCTTCACTCGTAATAAGCTTGTGGCCCGTAGAGGATAACGCGACGAACGAGCTGATGCAACGCTTCTATCAGCATCTTTTGCAAGGAGAGAGCAAGGTGCAAGCGCTGCGAACCGCTCAATGCAGTCTCTTGCATCAAACGGAATCGATGTATGTTCACCCATACTTCTGGGCGGCATTTCGTCTTGTCGGTGATGTTGGTCCCTTGAGGTATCGAAACAATCAAAGGCTGTAAGGCAGATCTCAGACAAAGGCAACTCAACCCCCAAAAAAGTGACCTTCCAACGTTTGAGAGATAGGAGTGTTGACGTAATTACCAGGTACTCCCGCTAGAATACCCAGTTAGAAAGGCTTGGAGGCACATATGCAACATAAGATGTCTATGAACGACAATATGCACGACACTTTTTGGCGCAATGACCAGATTATGGTCGTGTTTCGTTCGGATATTCCCCTCATATCTGATGGAATACTCAACGAAGAGCCGCTGTTACAAAAATTGAATTTACCTTTGCAATTGCAAGGGATCAATCAGTTCCTCCAGATAAACCAGGTTCCTGTTACTTTAGCTTTTTTAGGTGATGACGAGAAACCTGCTCCACCAGATCAGCCTGCTTTAAGCAACGCCAACAGTGGAGATAACTCGAAGCTTCCCCCTGGCGTCCATCTCTTCGGCTTAACCTCTCCCATCCAAACAGACTATGGAGTGATCAATACTAGTGTTATTAGCTTTCTTAAAATTGACAAAGGATCTGCACAGGGTGCCGGCGGTACGCCATCTGCGAGAGTCTTACCTGGGAAAGGTCACGGCAGTAACAACGATGAATCTCTTATCCCCACCATTGTTACTACCCTTAACGATGGTCTGGATGATCTCAACAAGAAGAGCATGGTGCCTATCGCTCTTTCTGCCCCGGCCTGGCTTTGTGGAGGTACGCCAATAGGTCAGGGCTGCCCACTTACTCCTCCTATGCCGGTGGAAGATTCTTGCTCGAACTGGCACATTACGCTGCCTGATCTCGACCCTCAATTACAATCGCTGATGGGTGATGGCGTGACGGTCTTTATACTGGATGCATTTCCCGAACGAGGAGTAATCTCTAGGGCGGCAAGAGATGCGGGAGATGACAACTGGCTTCTGAGTAACGTTAACGAAACGGTTTCATTTGATTACAGCATGATGTCTGGCGTGCAAGAAATACGCGATATGGTCAGCACGGGTAACGCCGCAATTGGCAAGGATGTTTATGGGGAGCATTATCCCATTCTGATGCCAGATCACGGCTTGTTCATTGCCGGTATTGTGCGTGACATTGCTCCCAATGCCAATATTGAGTGTATTCGTGTGCTCAACGATCTTTGTGTGGGTGATATGAGCAAGCTGGTAGGGGCGCTCTGGAGGATATATAATCGTATGTTATCGGTTAATCCAGATACAGGCCAGGTAGGAGATCTTTACCAGAAGCCAGTTGTCATTAACCTGAGCCTGGTGATACCCACCGATGGGGAAGCACAGCAGAAGCAAATTAACCCGGGAGCAGGTGGTTTCAATATCATACAGGCAGACCTGTTTTTGGCAATAACTAGCCTGACGCAAGTTGGCGCCATTGTTGTAGCTTCTGCTGGCAATGAAGGAGACCTGCGTGAAATGCCCCCTGGAGGGAAGCGTCCTGTGGCGCTCTATCCGGCTGCCTTTGGCAATTCCATCGATAACGTCATTGCGGTGGGCGCTGCTACTTCTGCCGGTGCGGCAGCTTCGTATAGCTGTTACCCCGGCCCACGTGGGATTGCAACCTATGGTGGGGAAGTTCCGGATGTTCAACCCTTAGATCCTCCCAGCAGTAATCCTGTTGTGACGGTAAAGGATGCGCCGCGAGGTATCTATAGTTCTGTCGAATATCCACCGCTCTCGGATGTCCCGGCTGATCCACCTGAGCAATATTACGAAGCGCCCAACGTTCACGCCTGGGCATACTGGATGGGAACGTCATTTGCGACACCGATTGTGAGCGCAGTGACGGCGCGCATACTGGAATTAAAGGCGACAGGTGCCCTTACTGGGGGCGTGCATGATGCTATCATGAATACAGCCAGCGGAGTTGTAACGTGGTCTAATTTAGACCCCGATACAGGGATTTCAAGTGGAACTACAACCGGTCCCTTGTTGAAAGCAATGCAGGTATGCATGCAAGTAGATAGTGACGACGATGATGAGGTAGAGAACTGAATGTTCTCTAAGCTTGCGTTTTAATCAGCCAGATCAAAAAGGGATGCAGAACCTGACAAAACGTGCTTTCACGTTTTCCTACTATCCCTGCCAGGTAGTATCCAAATGGAGGAAGAAGCAAGGAATGTTCTTCTTCTTCTTCCTCCTCCCGATCATACAGGCATGGCTATTCCCTGCCCGCAAATTCCTGGGAAGGATTGCCCCTACTATACACAGGCTTGACAAGCCGATTCGTGGTATAGTAGGGGCGATCCTTGCGGTCGCCCTGGCTCCTTGCGGTCACCCTCTACGTCTCCACAACGCCCAATCCAGGATCACCTATAGCGTCCTTCTTCTCCTCCACTTCAGCGTTTCGTAAGAGTGCGACGAATCGCATCCTACCTCTCTAGACAAATATGATAGCATTAAAGTATGCGAGCCCGTGTTGTATCAATCAGAAGGTGATCTATGGCAAAGGATGCTTATGAACGCCACTCCAACACCTGACGAACAGGACATTAAATCAGCTTTAGAGCAACTCAGCAGAGATGAGAGGAATTGGATGCCAAAGGAAATCAATCAGTGGGCTATGTATCCACGCAAAACGTCTTCATCCCCTCTTCCTGAATCGTTGAAAATTGAAGTCACCACGAAGGCGAATGAACTCATTGAGAACGTTCTCAAGCCGAAGTACATCCAGCCGCCACCGGAGAATCCACAATTCAATTATATTGTCGATATCTACGGCAAGTGGTACCACAAGGCGTTCTACTTCTGCGCCGAATATCGCGTTGCTGGTCCAAATCCAACCGTGCCGAGCTTCGAAGTGAAATTTGCTCGTATGCAGTATGCCGGGAACCGGCGCTTTCATCTCTCGTATATGCGTCATACCGGCCAGTGGATTCAAATTTACACAGATCTGACGGTGGACGAGTGCATAGAGTCTGTTCGAGACGATCCCTACTTTACTATATAGTTGAACGTGTCCGTTATCGATTCCTACACTTCTTTTTCTTTCCTCGCAGTTTTACTGGTGATTGCTGTTGCGCTTGTCGTTGATGCTGCTCAGAGAATACGTGTGCTCATGGGAGTTCACCTCTTGTCTACAGGAGCTGCCACTTCGCTATGAATTCGCAAGAGTTCTGGAATCGTTGCCGCTCTTACCTTGCACTGCATAACCAGCGAGAGCGTGCACGAACCATTGTTCTTCCAGCTCGCGTAATCTGCTGAAGGCTGCTAAATTGCTGTCCTGCCGAAGGAAAAGGATCAAGCCAGCTCTGTATTTCGAGCCTTTCACCGAAGCGAGGGCTGTCTACATATTCAATATCGTAGTAGAGGACATCGAAATGAGCCGTATCGGGCGTTATTCCGCCTTTGGCATACGCTTCCCAACTCGCATTGTCCAACATCTCAACGGCAGAGGCATTATTCAGATGCCTCATCGGATCTATATCAGAGAAACGCACGACCACGGTAGCAGTTTCTGGTATGCTCACAGGAAAAGGCGGGAGGGGAGCTTCTGGTTGTTGCGGAAGAGGCCCATCCGGCAGCCAGATCTGAGCCGTTCCTTCCGGAAGGCGCATGGGTCGTCCACGTGAATCAACGTATACCCAGAGTGTCCAGGCGGAAATGATAGGGTCGTCATTTTGTTCACCTGCAATGCGAGCTTCATATCCTCGTTGAGCCGTAATGCGTGTAAAACCTATGCCATAGGTCTTCAATTCGAGCCTGGTATGCACCTGGACAGGGGCCATAAAGGTGATAGCGGTTCTCTTGACCACCCAGTAGCCATTTCCTGAAAGCTGAGCATCCTCGGCATCCCGTGCCGCAATATCCTGCATATACCGTACAAACGCTGGGGGAGTAAGCACTCCATCACAATTACACTCATCATAGCGGACGGAATGCGTATAACAAAATTGGCGTTGCATGTGCGCTCCTTTTCTTTTGCTCCCTTGTATTGTAGCAGTTTTTTTGCCGGGGGGAGATGTGATGGAAGCAAGCCAGGCGGCCATACAGGATACTAGCAGAACGAGTCAGCGTGCCGGCAATAACTATAGCAGGCTCTTCGCCATGAGCACCCTGGCTCAGTTACCAACCCCCGCCGCTGAAAGACCCTGTCTTTCAAGCAGGGGGATGAAAGCGGCGTTCCTTAAAGGGCGTGATGGGTTGGGCATTTCCGTTTTTCTCCTCCTGTGTGAGAAGAGGTGAATATGACAGGAACCCGTAAGGCCGTAAGGTGTGAGAAGCATCCCGGGCAGGGACTCCACTCTCTTCTCTTGCTTGGCTACCTCGCGTAGCAGCGTTTGGAAACGGGCGCAAGTCGCAGGCAAGAGTAGCAACGAACGAAAGACGAGCATCCTGCTCCGAAACGTCCACGTCCTGGGCGTCAGAGTTCGTCGGCTTGCAAGTCTGGCAGACCTTCCACGAGGCTCCATCGCAGGATGGTGAGAGTGGAAGCCAAGCCAGAACCCCTTGGCTTGAGCCATAGGGAGTTTCAGAATAAGACGCTCGTACGCCTACAGAAATTTGTTGTCACTGTAGGCGTACGAGCGTCTTATAACCATGTGATTTGTTGCCAATGCTTCAAACGCTCGAACATACTTGATGAAGAGCCGTTATCCCTTCCCATCCGATACCCTGATCTTTCTCCATTCAGACTTAGTTGAGGAAGTCTTTCAACTGGTCACTACTCTTCACTCGGAGTTTCTGCAAAGCTTGCACTTCGATCTGACGTATCCTCTCACGACTCACGTGTAATATCTCGCCAACTTCTTTCAGAGAAAGACTTGTACCGCCAAGCAGGCCGTAGCGCAATTGAAGGACATATCGTTCACGCTCACTTAAATCTTGTAATGCATCGGCGACCTGTTCCTTGAGTTGATGTTGTGCTGTTATCTCCATTGGAGACTCTAGCATCTGATCCTCAACCAGGTCACCAAGTTCGCCGTCGTTATCTTCACCTACCGGGGTTTCCAGGCTGATAGGTTGCTGGCTGGCTTTGAGGAGCTCACGTATCTTTTCCACACTACTACCCATCTGCTGTGCAATCTCCCTGACGGTTGGTTCTCGACCCAGTTCCTGATGTAAGCGAGCACTTACCCTCGATACACGATTGACCGTCTCGAACGCGTGGACCGGGAGACGAATGGTGCGTGCCTGGTTTGCAATTGCCCGTGAAACAAACTGTCGAATCCACCAGGTTGCATAGGTACTGAACTTGTACCCCATCGTTGGATCGAACTTCTCGACAGCGATCATCAGCCCCTTATTGCCTTCTTGAATGAGATCGAGCAATGCCAGACCCCTGTTCTGATACTTCTTCGCAATGCTTACAACCAGGCGTAAGTTGGCTTCAATCAGACGACGTTGTGCATCTTTTGCCTGTTCCATTACTTTATCATTGGGAAGCGTGTCGTACTGAATGGCGTGTTGCTGCTCAAGCTTGCCTTGTTGAACCATGAGCCCCAGGCGTATCTCTTCCTTCACAGTCAACCGTGGCACACGACCCATTTCACGGAGATAGAGGCTCAACGCATTTCCCAGTTCGCCGCCATCGTCAGTTTCTGTAAGATCAGTATCATCGACATCCAGGGCGTCTTCTGTTGAGTCCAGGGCGTCTATTTCTTCTTGATCCTCAAGCTCATTCTCTGTAAAGTTATTCAATAGATTATCCGCTGCTATGTTGGCATCATCGAGAGTTTGAGCAGCAGAATGAGAGTATGCTAGATCTAACATATCGGTGAGCGATGCTTCTTCTTGTGTTTTTAGTTGTTCAATCATTGTAAGAGACATAGATGACCTCCTCTCTTTTAAAACTTAGAGACCCATAACATAGAGGGAATGAATTCCATGGGGTAAAAGAAGAAATTACTCTTATCGTACAATAGATAGAACATTATTGAATAGGTGTTCTATTCCCAAAAACGCAAGGAAAATTGTGCGCCATCCCCTTAATCGTTCGAGTCTTGCAGCGACCCCTGAGTGCGTCCCTGCCGTTATACCTCTATTACGACAGGGAGGACCAAAGGTTGGCTGTGGAATTTTTTGAAGATATAGCGTTCGGCGACGTCACCGACTACTCTCCTGATGTATACCCGGTTTGTGACATTGCCTTTTTGATTGGAAAGCGCTTTTGCTATTTCTTTCTGTAAGTATTTCGTCAGTTCTTCTCTTGATTCAGACAACGAAGTACCCCGCATGATTACTTCGGGTTTACTCGCTAATTGACCGTTAGAAGCTTTGATTTCTACCAGCAGGATCAATACTCCCTCCTGAGCTAACCGTTCACGGTCACGGATAACGTAGCTTTCCAGTTCTTCCCCCGATACTTCATCGACGTATACATTTTTGACCTCAATTTTCTTTCCCATTTTGGCTTGTTGGGCGTTCAATAATACTTCTTGCCCATTTTCAATCAGAAAAATCTGATTTCTTTTGTAGTTCATTTTTTCTCCCAGGTTACGGTATGCAATCATATGTCGATACGTTCCGCTGATAGGCAGGAGGAATTTGGGTTGGGTCAAGGAAATTAAAAGCATATGATCGCCGGAAGATCCATGGCCGGAGACATGGTATGAACCACTGCCACTATCCGAATTGATTACTGTTGCGCCCTTTTTTGCTATCGCATCTACCAACGAACTTACCGCAAGTTCGTTGCCCGGTATCGGATCGGCGGAGAAGATAACCATATCACTGGGTTGAAGTTTTATTGCATTGTATTCTCCCCCCGCTATGCGGGTCATAGCAGAGTTTTCCTGGCCCTGGCTTCCAGCAACCAAAAGCATGACTTGATTGCTCTTGTAGCGAGGTATTGCTTCTATTTGGATTTCAGTTCCCCGTTTAATATGCAGATATCCGAGTTTTTGTGCAATTTCTTTGACTTTGATGATGGATCTGCCGACAAAACAGACTTTGCGGTTGAGCTTTTCAGCTGCCTCGATCGCCTGGTTCAAACGGGAAACATTAGAAGAATTGGTAGTAACAAATACCTTTCCTTGAGATTCGCGCATAGTTTTCTCAAAATTCTGTGTGAGCATCTCTTCTGAAGGAGTAAATCCGGGCCTTTCAGCGCCAAGGCAATCAGAAAGAAGTGCCGTAATGCCTTTTTGTGCTGCCTGTGTTATTTTGCGAAATTCTGTCCTTTTCTGGTCAGCAGGAGTCAAATCGAATTTGTAGTCCGCTCCATGGTAGTAGTTGCCTACCGGTGTCTCAATGAAAAAGTGTGCCGCATCCGGTATAGAGTGCGTGACATGGATAAAGGTAATGTTGAAATCACCGATTTGAATGTTGCCATTCGTAAATGTAACCGTCTTGACAACAGGCTGAGTATTGAATTCGGTTAACTTTTCATTGGCAAGAGCGGCTGTTAGCGGCGACCCGTAAATAGGAAAAGATGGCAATTGCGGTAAGATATACGGCAAGCCGCCGATATGATCTTCGTGTCCGTGGGTCAACAGCATACCGACGATTTTCTTTTTGGCTTTGCCTTCCGGCATACTGTTCTGAAGGAGATAGGTTATATCAGGCAGGAGTAAGTCTACTCCCAACATGGTTTCATCTGGGAACCCTAAGCCACAATCGACAATAAGTATCTGGTCTTTGTACTCATATAAATACATATTGCGTGTGACATCTTCTTCTCCTCCAAGAGACAAGAATTTGACCGTTTCCGCCTGCATTTTTTCAGTTTTTTGCGTTTGTTCTTTTGCCATGTGCTGCCCCACTAGATTGGATACGCTTGCGTGCGTATGTACACCTCGTCGAGAAATCGCCTGAAGCGCTGCATAATATCAGTATAATTCCCATACTCAGATAAGTCCACCTGTGCTGGCTATTTTGGCCGTTAGACTATTCTTCACGCTTCGCCGCGCTCCCATTCCGCGATACCTATTCGACTCTGGGTTTGACTCTGTTGCGAAAGCGGGATAACGCCGAGTTCGCGACTGAGCCGCCGGGCGGCCAGGCCCACGATTGCGGTGAATGTGGGGTACGCCAGTTCCAAATCCGCCAATTGCTCGATCCGCATGTCCGCCGCCATGCAGGTTGCGACGAGTTGGAGGATCTCCACCGCTTGCTCGCCCATGATATGCGCGCCCAGGACGCGACGTGTCTCTGTAGACACGATGAGTTTGCAGAAACCCTCTCGGTGACCATCAATGAGCGCGCGATCCAGCGCGGTATACGGAACTACTGCCACGACACAGTCATGCCTGGCGTGTGCCTGCTCTTCGGTCAGGCCAACGCTGCCATATTCCGGGTCGGTAAAGCCGCCATGTGGGACGATTTTGTGCTGCGAGGAACGCGCCACGCCCAGGAGGGCATTTTCCCCTGCCAGCACGCCCTCGCCGCTCGCGCTCTGCACCAGCATCATGCGCCCGGTAATGTCGCCCGCCGCAAAGATATGGGGAGTTGTCGTCCGCAGGAAGTCATCAACCACAATGTACCCGCGCTCGCTCTGCACGCTCGCGGCGGCCAGATTCAGCGCTTCCACGTTCCCAGGCCAGCCTACGGTCATTACAACTGCCTCAGTTGTGAGCTGGCGAACCTCGCCTTCGTACAGATAGGTCAAGCGCAGAGATCCATTCTGCTGCTCGATCCGCTCGATACCGCCGATGTTCATGGTGACTGCGATGCCGCGCCGCCGGAATGCCTCGGAGATGCCGTGTGACACTGCTTCGTCCTCGCCTGCCAGCAGTCGGGGCGCGACTTCCAGGACGTGCACATATGCGCCAAACGCTGAGAAGCACGAGGATAACTGGCAACCAGTCGCAGCGCCGCCCACCACCACTACCTGACGCGGCAGTCGCTGCAAGGACCAGACATCGCTGTGTGTTAGCGCGTGCTCGCTGCCCGGGAAGGAAAGCCGGCGCGCATGGCCGCCCACACAGAGGATGAATTTCTCTCCTTGCAATATGGTGCGATCACCCAGGGCAACACTGTGTTCGTCAATGAAGCGAGCGTCGCCGACATTCGCAAATACTGTCACACCCTCCTGCTCCAGGTGACTCTGCAAATGCTTTTTCTCGTGAACCCGCGAGACAATATTCCGCGTTCGTGACAGTAACGCTGCGAAGTCTACCATCGGCTTCTCGCCCACCAGTCCAAAATCAACGAACTGCTCCGCGTCACGCACAAGTCGTGCCGCCCTGGCAAGCGCGCGAGTCGGCACACAGCCATCGTTTGTGCAGGTTCCCCCCATCTTTCCGCGCTCGACCAGCGCGACCATTGCGCCCAGCTCCCGCGCCCGCAAGGCCGCCGTCACACCGGCTGGTCCGCCACCTATGACAATCACGTCAAACATCTTATCCCTTCCTTCATGAGTCGTCCACAGTTCATCCGGGCGAACGAGCCCGGATGCATCATTCTACCTGATAGAAACGAAGTAGTGCTAGCCAGGTCTTCAAACAAATCATCACCAGATGCCAGGCACTATGATATAATAGCACTGGTCTATTATAAAGGCATCCAGGGCCACATATCACAAATGGAGGGAGAGGTACGAGAGGACCATGGCGATAGAGCATCAGCGAACCATGACGGTTGAAGAATACTTTCAACTCGAGGAAAATGATCCTGACACACGCTACGAGTACATCGATGGCCATGTGTATGCCATGGCAGGCGGAACCGCCAATCATGATACCATCAAATCAAATATTCAAAGGATTCTTTGGAACCTTCTCCGTGGGAGTAAATGTCGCGTCTATAGTTCCGACATGAAGGTATACATTTCCGAAACCCGCTACTTCCATCCCTATGTGATAGTCACCTGTGATCCACGCGATCGAGGAACAATTCAAGCGATCCAATCTCCACGCCTTGTTGTTGAAGTACTTTCCCCAACCACAGAACTCACAGACAGAACGTGGAAACTCAAAAATTATCGCACGCATCCTACTATCGAAGAATATGTCCTTGCAGATTCGCAATCTTTCAAAATAGAAATCTATCACAAAGAGAATAACAAATGGATTTACGAAGCTTTTGAAGATTCTGACGAAATCACGCTAAACAGCTTAGGTGTACACTTCCTTCTCGCAGACGTCTATACAGACGTAGAATTTCCAGAGGTTCCTGAGTAAATGCTTCGCCCTGCATCTTCAGATATCGGAATGGTCGGCTACCAGATATAAGCAGGGGCCTGACCTGTATAACCACATACGCCAGCTCGCGGCGAATTTACCCTCGGCAACAGCATCTCTTCACCACATTCGTGATCCTTCGCGCACGCGTCACATAGATATCCCTTGTCTTCTTCATAGATGCATTGAGAACAGGTACTGGTAGCAGGTCCTCCGCACACGTCACATGGAATCATTGACAAGTTATTTCTGGCAAGAATCTCGATGGCTTTCTTTTTCGCTAGTACTTCTCGTTCTGAGATCACCTTCAACGTCAGTTCTGTCGTCGAGCCAAAATCATACTCGTAGGAACACGTTTGTCCAGGATGGAGCACTTGATCCAACCGTACTTGCATATTTTTTTGGCTATCTCTATCCCATTCATAAATTGCTTCATCCACAGAGTACCGAACGCCTCCGATCTCAAAAGCGCTCAGATGCCCGCAACACTCCAACCAGGTATCTCTGAGAAAGCGATCCAACGTGTCCAGTGTTGTCCCAGCAACTACTTCGAGATGCATCCAGTACATGGCTGACACTCCCCGTTCTAAAGAGACGGGGGTTCTCCTTCATCCAGACGGCTTGCTCATTGCTCCCAACGGAGCAGCAAGTAGAGACCGTCTGTCCAGAAGCGTTTCACGGGGCAAGCCCGTCTGTTCCCGTGTGCCCCACGGTACAGCATTTCGCTTTTTCGAGAATATTGAGAGCCGCATTATGATCTCGATCCAAGACCACGCCACAGCCAGGACATATGTGTGTGCGAACACTAAGAGCCTTTTTGACCAGTGTTCCACATGCGCTACAGCTCTGGCTGGTGTACTGTGGTGCCACTGCAATCACAGGGATATTGTGCAGGAAGGCATAGTAGTTAAGCCATCGGAGGAAATTTCCCCATCCTGCATCATGGATCGATTTGGCGAGCTTATGATTTCTGACCATATTGCGGATCTGAAGCTGTTCATAGGCAATCAAGTCGCTAGACGAGACCAACGCGTTTGCCTGCTTTCGGGCAAAATCTTCACGCTGCCTTTGCACATTCAGATGGTGTTTAGCTAGAGTTTTTCTTGCTTTCTTGCGATTGGCAGATTTCTTTTGTTTTCTGGAGAGTCGCCTCTGGAGTCGTTTCAGCTTTTTCTCAGCTTTGCGGTAGTGCCGTGGGTTGTCTATGGTATTGCCCTCGGAGTCAGTCAGGAAGCTCTTGAGACCCACATCAATACCAACTTCTCTACCGGTTGGAACATGCTCTATTTTACGTTGGGCCTTGACTCCGAACTGGCAAGAGTAGCCATCGGCACGACGGACGATACGAACCCGTTTGATGTCTTTGATAGGAAAGGCCCCAATCTGTTGTTTCTTGTTTCCGATCAACCGGAGTCGGCCTATGCCACACCCATCAGTGAAGGTGATATGTTTGCCATCGGGCTCGAGTTTCCACCCGGTCTGCTTGTACTCAACACTCCGGTTATCATGTTGAAACTTGGGATAGCCTTTCTTGCCTGGCTTGTGGTTTTTGCAATTCTCATAGAAGTGGTTGATAGCGAACCAAGCACGGTCAGCACTCGCTTGACGAGCCTGAGAATTGAGACGAGCGGCAAAGGGATACTCTTTGGCAAGGACGGCACAATAGCACTGAAGATCGTTCTTGTTGATACCGCGCTCATCCATCCACAAGCGCACGCACTTGTTGCGGATGAACTGCACCACGCGAATGGCCTCATCGAGAGCAGCATATTGCCGGCTCAAACCGTCCAACTTGTACTCGTAGATGAGCATCCCCCTCTTGCCCTTTCTCTTTCGTTCTAGTATACTACGTATACAGCAATAAATGGTACATGTCAAGAGAGAAAGCAGATGAGACGAAGCAATGTCTACTTAACCGAAAAACAAGTGGCACGCTTGCGGGCACGTGCTGAGCAGGAAGGGGTAGCGATAGCAGAACTGATTAGGCGGGCCGTCGATGCCTTCCTAGCCTGGGATGATCCCACCTATACCCCCCAACCCAAGCCCCAAACAAGGAAGGCCAGTTCATCCCCCGCATGAATGACGGGGGCTTTCCTGGCTCATTTTCTGTAATAGAATACAATACGAACGGCAGGAAGAAAAGCCCTGGCCATGTCTATTCTTCTGTTGTAAGATAGGGGCTTCACATGAAGCCTGCCTGCAAGAGGAATTCGATAGTAATGCCTGGCACCCGTCTGGGTGCCAGGTTTTTGTAATCGCTAATGACCCGATGTTATTGAGGTTTGATCTCAACTCTCGAGGGTGAAACCGATTTCGACGGTTACCTGGTACTCGATGCCGTCGGCCAGGATACGACCACGCTGCTCTTTCACCTCGAACCACTGTACATGGCGAAGCGTCTTCTGCGCACGTTCTATGGCCCGTCTCACAGCATCATCGAATCCAGTTCTTGAGGTGCCCACTAATTCCGTTACCCGGTAGATGTTGCCTTCCTGATCTGGCATACTCGTTGTCTCCTTTTTTTACTCCACTCATACTATATGGGTTGCACACAGACATACGAAGGGATGTGGCTACATCGGATTTCCGTTTTACCGTCTGAAGGTTTTCCGGTCGTTTTGATACTTTTATCATAGCAGATATTTTCCACGACTGTATAGAGTAATTACCGAAAACATCTATCCATCTCTCTCTATCAGTCCATAGCATCGAAGATGAGAGTGAGAACCACTTTTTCGGACATTTGACAGTATCAAATTGAAGGGTTTCCTGATGATGAGATCAGCGCAGGAATACGGTATAATATAGAACAGCTGTCCGGATGATTTTTCTGAACGATGAGCCGGAGCGATACGTACTTTGAGAGGCGCCAGGAGGTTCTGCATGCGTGATTTACCAACAGGAACAATCACGTTGCTCTTTACAGATATCGAGGGATCCACTCACCTACTCCAGCAGCTCGGCGCTCATTACGCCGAGCTGTTGACGGAGTGTCGCGACCTGCTGCGCGCCGCTTTCCATACGTATCACGGCCACGAGGTCGATACGCAGGGGGATGCAATTTTTACCGCCTTTGCTCGCGCCAGTGATGCCCTCTCAGCGGCGGTAGCCGCGCAACGTAAACTCGCTCTCCATTCCTGGCCGGACGCCGCTGTGGTGCGTGTACGTATGGGGCTGCACACCGGTGAGCCCTCACGCGTGGCCGAGGGATACGTGGGTCTGGACGTACACTACGCAGCCCGTATTATGAGCGCAGGTCATGGAGGTCAGGTGCTTCTCTCCCGGACCACGCGCGACCTGGTGGAGCAGGATTTACCAGCAGGCGTGAGCCTGCGTGATCTAGGGGAATACCATCTCAAGGATGTGGAGCGGCCTATCGCTCTCTCCCAGGCGGTGATCGCGGGTCTTCCCGCCGATTTTCCACCACTCAAGACCCTTGATCGTCGCTCCGGCACACTCCCTGTGCAGCCGACCCCGCTCATTGGACGGAAATCCGAGGTAGCGACCATTGGGCAACTCTTGCGCCGCGAGGATGTGCGCCTCGTGACTTTAACAGGCCCTGGTGGCACCGGCAAAACCCGTCTGGGTCTACAGGTCGCCTCAGAACTGCGTGACGTGTTCGTCGATGGAGTTTTTTTTGTATCGCTCGCTCCCATCAACGATCCTGTGCTGGTCATGCCTACCATCGCCCAGGCACTTGGTATTCGGGATGGCGTGGGACAGCCTCTTTCAACGCGCCTTGCTGAGGTGTTACAACAGCAGCAGGTGCTACTGCTGCTGGACAATTTCGAGCAGGTGGTTGGGGCAGCTTCGCAGGTGGCAGATTTGCTCACGTCTTGCCCACAGCTCAAGATGCTCGTGACGAGCCGGGAAGTATTGCATGTGCGCGCCGAGCACGAGTTTGCGGTGCCACCGCTGGAATTGCCCGATCTCGCGCACCTTCCCGACCATGCAGCACTCGCGCTTTCTCCTTCAGTGGCACTTTTTCTCCAGCGGGCACAGGCGGTCAAGCCCGAGTTTCAGTTGACCACGAGCAATGCCAGAGCAGTGGCGGAGATCTGTATTCGCCTGGACGGACTTCCATTGGCAATTGAGCTGGCGGCGGCGCGTATGAAACTGCTATCTCCACAGGTCCTACTCGCCCGTCTGGGCCGGCGATTGGCCATATTGACAGGCGGGGCGCGGGATGTGCCAACACGGCACCAGACCCTGCGCAACACCATCGAGTGGAGCTATCACCTGCTTAATGCCTGGGAGCAGCGACTCTTCCGGTGGCTCTCCGTCTTTGTTGGCGGCTGCACACTGCAAGCAGCGGAAGCCGTCTCTACCGGGTCTGACGACGGAGTGGGACTGGCGTTGGACGGCATAGCCTCGCTCATCGACAAGAGTTTACTACAACGGCTGGAGCAAACGGGGGAAGGAGATGAAGAACCACGCCTCCTGATGCTGGAAACGATCCGTGAGTACGGGTTGGAGGCGCTTACCGCCAGCGGAGAAGGAGAAGACGCGCGGCAGGCGCATACTGGCTTCTTTTTGTCACTGGCGGAGGAGGCGGAGCCGGCGCTGAAAGGGCCACTGCTCGTTATGTGGCTAGATCGCTTGGAGCGGGAGCATGATAACTTGCGAGCAGCATTGCAATGGGCTTTAGAAGGTGGGAGAGCTGAAACGGCCTTACGCCTTGGCATCGCGCTGGAGCGCTTCTGGGTGGTGCGTGGTCACCGCATTGAAGGACTGGCATTCCTGGAGCGGGCACTGGCGGGAAGCTCAGGAGTCGCAACGGACCTGCGGGCGAAAGCTCTGCTTGCCGCCGCACGACTCGCCTTCATTCAAAGCCACTATGACCAGGGAGAGGTGCTGGCGCAGGAGAGCCTGGCATTGTTCCGGGAGCTTGGAGACAGAAGAGGTATCGCGCTCTCCCTCGATCGACTTGGCATGGCTGCCTGGAGACGAGGCGATTTTAGAGCAGCGCGTGTCTTGATGGAGGAGGATCTCGCCCTCTTTAAAGAGGTGGATGACCGGGATCGTGTCGCCTGGTCGCTCTTCACCCTGGGGTTGCTCAACAATAAGCAAGGTGATTACACCAGGGCGTGCACCCTGTTTGAGGAGAGTCTGACACTTTTCAGAGAGTTAGGCAACAAGAGGGGGATAGCCGCCTCGCTGACACAGTTGGCAGGCACGCTCTTTGTTTCCCAGGGCAACCAGGCCATGATTTATCCGTTGCTCGAAGAAGGACTCTCGCTCGACCGGGAAGTAGGCGACAAGGAAGGGATGGCCGTCGCGTCTCTTCTGCTGGGATGGGTAGCGCTCAAACAGGGAGACGTAGCCACTGCACGTACACGTGTAGAGGAGAGCCTGGTCCTCTACCGCGAGATGGAGCATCGAGAGGGCACGGCAGAAGCGCTTTCCCTCTTAGGAAGAGTGGAGGCAACGCGGGGTGACCATGCCTTTGCCCGTTCCCTCTACGAAGAAAGCCTGGCCATAGCGAAAGACATCGGCGACAAGGAGTTGATCGCCTCCGGCCTGGAAGGAATGGCAAGTGTGGTAGCAGGACAGGGAGAACCCGCCTGGGCAGCCCGTCTTTGGGGAACTGCTGAAGCGCTGCGCGAAGCTATCGGTGCACCTCTGCAGCCTATTGAACGAGCTGACTACGAGCACGCGGTGGCTGTCGTCCGCGACCATCTCGGGAAGGAGGCCTTTATCTCTGCATGGGCAGAGGGTCGCGCTACGACAGCGGAGCACGTGCTTGCCAGGTGAGCAAGTTGCTAGTGAGGATACATGCCCCCATCAATCAGGATGGTTTGATTGGTCATATAGGAGTTGACCACAAGCATCAGAATAGCCTCGACCACGTCTTCCGGCTTGCCCAACCTGCCAACGGGAATCCGTGTCACCAGCTCACTTTCAGCCCCCGGTCCGCCTGGCAGCATACCGGTCTCGGTAATCAAGGCGGGAGCCACGGCATTGACCGTCACTCCGTGTGGAGCAAGCGAGGAAGCCAGGGAATGCATCAGTCCAAGCAACCCGGCTTTTGAGGCGGCGTAGTGAGGTCCTACAATGCCACCTGTGAACGCCGCAACCGAGGAGACGAAGATGACGCGCCCCCAGTGACGTTCCCGCATCCCGGGTGTGATCCGTTGCGCCAGCACAAAAGCAGCACGCAAATTGACCTGCATGGTTTGATCCCACTCTTCCAGCGTCAGCTCTTCCAGCCGCTTGCGATTCCCCATGCCAGCATTGCTGATCAATATATCAATGGGGCCGAGCTGCGCCTCCGTCACATCGACCAGCGCCTGCACCTGGGCTGGCTTGTTCAGGTCAGCACGCTTGGGAAGTGCGCGCCGTCCCATCTGGCGGATGTGATCGGCAAGCACATGAGCCGCCTGTTCCTTGTGTGCATAGCCAAGCGCGATATCGGCTCCAACCTCTGCCATACGCAGCGCGGTCGCATAGCCAATGCCGCCGCTAGCCCCCGTGATCAGCGCAACACGTCCGCGTAGATCCATGGGTATCTCCTTATATGTTAATATTTTCTTAGCAATGCACTACGCTGATTATCGCTGAAAGAACATCCGCTATGCAACCTGAAGCAATAAAGAGAACATCCTATTGGAAACGTAGTCGATACCAGCGGCGGGCATTCTCTGACCAGAGCTTCCGTTTCGCCGCGGGTGTCAGGTGCGCAGTCAGGTCATCGAGAACTTGCACCCAGCGGGGATATGATGTCGCAAGCAGCATCACTGGCCAATCGCTGCCAAATAGCACGCGGTCTTCTCCGAATGTATCGAGGACGTGTGCAATATAAGGGGCCAGGTCCTCCGGTACCCATTGCTGGTGGTCAGCTTCCGTGACCATGCCACTGAGCTTGCACATGACATTGGGGCATGATGCTAGCTCCCGTATATGATCGCGCCAGGGATCAAGCATATGGTCGCGTATGTCTGGTTTCCCCAGGTGATCCAGGATAAAACGCGTCTCCGGGCACAGGCGTACTAATTGAATGACATCGGGCATTTGGGTATGGGTGAGGCAGAGATCAAAGGAGAGATCATACTCCGGCAACATCCGTACCCCCTCGACGAACGCCGGTTGCAGGCAGAACCCTGGAGCAGTCTCACCCTGGAGATTGCGGCGTACGCCCTTAATACGGGGGTCTAGCGCAACCAGGGACTCAAGGTACGGGCGGAGCCGCTCACGCTCCTCAATGGCTGCTGCCGCGACAATTCCCTGGATACGTGCGTCATGTTGCGCACAATCTACGATCCACTGGGCCTCACGCAATGCATCCTCTGGAGGAACGTCGACCTCTATGTAGATGATTCCCTCTATCGGCAGCCCTGCTGTTTGCGCCATGTATTGATCCAGCTCATAAGGTCGCTTGATGGCAGGTACTTCTTCAAGCCACGGCATACGAAATCGTGCCGGGTTCCACAGGTGGACGTGCGCATCGATAATGGGAAATGTAACCATAGCTTCTCCTCAGCGTATCGGAGCGCCACCTCCGTTTCTCACAACCTTCTGCTGTCTTTAGATAGCCTCAAGTTCTCCCCACAGTTCGGCAGGAATGGGGTACTCAGCAAGTACGATTGTCTCGGTGAGCCTTTCAGGACGGCTGATGCCCACGATCGTTGAAGTGATGCGCCGGTCTCGCAGGGAATATTGCAGCGCTGCTGCCCCTAGTGGTACCCCATAACGCTTACAGATGGCTTCCATTTGCCGGGCGCGCGTCAGCATTGATTGTGGGGCATCCTGATACATATAGCGAGGATAGGCACCTGGTCCCTTCGCCAGGATACCACTGCCGTAGGGCGCGGCATTCACAGCGGCCACCCCATAGTTGAGACACACATCCCAGAACGCGTCAGCTTCGGTATTGAGCAGGGTATACCGGTTATGCGAGATGGCTGCTTCGAATATCCCTGTTTCAACAAACCGTCTCATGAGATCAATAGGCCCACCGGCCACGCCGAGATGAGCGATCAAACCCTCTTGCTGGCAGCGCTGGAGGGTCTCGACAGGTCCGCCAGCAGACATAGCTTGCTCAAACGTTGTATGTTCCGGGTCGTGGAGATAGAGCAGTTGCAATTGGTTCAAGCCGAGCAACCGCAGGCTGCGCTCGACACTGCGTCGCATCTGCCCCCCGCTGAAATCACCCGTATGGAGATCGCGATCTGCTTTACTGGCAAGCACAAATCTTGATGGCAGATCACCCAGTTCACGCAATACGATCCCCAGGCGGCGTTCACTCTCACCGTCTCCATACGACGCGGCTGTGTCGATGAAGTTGATGGGACTTACGAAAATGGCGCGAATAGTTGCCAGCGCCTGCTCTTCTGATACCCCATAATCAAACGTTTCCGGCATATCACCGAGCGGTGCACAGCCGATGCACAGCGGGGTAACAGCCAATCCCGTCTTTCCCAGGAGACGACGTGCAAGCGATACCGATTCTGTCATGCTAGCTCTCTCCTCTCATTTCAAGAACAACTCATCTCCTCTCCCCTTTCGTAACTTTCATTCTGTTGTAGTTCGAGGGTTAATCTGTATGAAAAACTTCTGCCATGGTCGCCCACCACTCATCCGGGACCCGGGTCGCGAGCGGTTCCTGCAACGGATCGGTGTAGGTCCACCACTCGCGGGTCTTGGGGTCATTGGCCATCTTCGCCATATCGGATGCGAAGTCCTCACCAACGTACTCGAAGTATGCAAAGAGGAGATGCTCATGACGAAAGATGGAGTAGTTGCGGATATTGCAGGCATGGATGGTCGCCAGGACTTCAGGCCAGACAGCCGCGTGCAATCGCTCATACTCCTCGATGGCCCCTGGTTTAAGGCCGATGACCTGTCCAAAGCGTTGCATACTTTCCCTCCTCAAAGAATCTATGAAAGCCGACCCTTTCCAGCTGAGCGTCGCTGAACTCTTTTTGTAAACTTGTGTCACTGGTTAGATATATCTTAACATCTCTCAATCAAATAAGCTAAGCCTCACCTTTTAAAGTCAGTGAGGGTTTACCGAATACTACTGTCCCTAAGGAAGTACGCTGATTAGTGAATTGCACCAATATACGCTCACCCTGCCCAATATACGCTCCAGTGTTTTGTGTCGTAAAGGTGTTCTGGCTCAGTGAAATCGACTCCCAGGCACCTTTGCTCCAATTATAGAGGCGAGCGTGCTGGCTCTCATCTGTCACTCGTCCCATTCCAGGGCCTAGCATAGCCATCAGATTGGCTGGCTCCATAATCGTCAAGCTGCTGAACCGCCTGTCTGCACTGTTAGGCAACGCGAATTCAAACGTTATGTGACCAGTTGACATGGTATAGACACCGGGAAACTCGGATTGCAAATCGTTACCCTGTACATCGATCACTTGCCCTGAAATAAAATTTGAAGAGAGGTTCTGCGGGCTCGAAAGCTTGAGAGTGAGCGGGGCCTGAACCAACGTCTCATGGAGACCTGCGGGCTCGAAACTATTGATGGTCATATCGCTACTTGTGTCCAGCGGTTGCTCTGCCCAACCGATGAAAGAAGCAGGTGTTCCATCTACCAGCAATGGATCAATACTATTGCTCGGGCTGATAGCGGTTTCACTGGCGAATGGCGCAACCAGCGTATGTTCTATGGTGCGCATACCACATTCATTACATGCAGTGAAGTCGTATTCTACTACTCTACTGAGAACCGATAATATTGCGAGGTGACGCTGCAAATCAGTCTGAGGCGGTGAACCGTTAGCATGAGGAATATAAGGTGTGGGCAAACCACTATTCCTGGCAAGCTGATCAGCGAGAGCCATGTCCGAATCGCTTGTTGCGCTGCTGAATGGAAGATTGACCTGTAGGGTTTGGCCTGCCGCTATGTGCCCAATCCGAGCAAAGCTCCTGGGTATCAACACATAGGCATCGCTGAGAGAAGAGTTGAGCGTATTTGTGATCGTCCCTGTAAGCTTGCCGTCTCGTACAACCAGGTGGGAGATAATACCGCCATGGGTTGGACGATCTTGCTCCGTGAGGATGGCATGCGAATTCCACATACTGGCCCCCGACAGATTCACATTTGTCTGATGCTGTCCGGGTATAATTGCAAGAGAGCGCTCTTCATCCGAAAAATCGGCGTCATGCTGATAGAATACATCCGGTATGAGCTGTGCGAGTCCTTTGCCGGGAATGTGTACTTGATAGTCACCTTGATTGGGCACGAAGACACTGGCATACGTCGTGCTATACGCCGATGACCCATCCTGACTCAACTGCATGAGAGAAATACTATTGATACTGATGGAAGCTTCCCTCTGATAAAAGGCAAGACCGTAGCAGAGGAGAGTAAAGATAACGATGCTGCTCAATATAATATGCCAACTCCAAATACTTCGCTTCAGTCGTCGTGCGATCAGTATATTCACTGACCCAAGAACGATGATGTAGCTGAGTAGCAATAAGATGAGCATCCAGGGGTCAGGAGATGCTCCCGGTGGTAGCAAATTGAACATTCTAACTCTTTGAATCAGTTGCCCTATGTCATTGCTGTATCGAGAAGTCGAATGAGAGAGGAGGAGCTGGTCACCTAGCGCACGTAGCAGAAGTTCCTTCCAGAGCGTCCTGGCCCCGGACCATCCGTTGAGGGCCTCCTGTGCCGGATCAAAGGCAAGATAGTAAATATATCCCTGACCCCGACGCGCCTGGACGATTAACGGGATGGAACCAGATGCCAGGATAGTTTCGCTAGCGGAAGCCGAACTTTGTCCATTGAATTTCCCGGGCTCAGAGCCAGAATCTCCTTGTCCAGACGTCGTCGTCGTACTCACTGTTATGGGTTCCTGTACGGTAGTAGTGACTTTATTCTGTCCGACGTTTCCTACTTCAGGGCCACTGATAGGCAAAAGGTGAGTGCCCGCTTGCAGAGTGCTGGTGCCGTTCACGACAACTGGTAGCAAGCCTGGAGGAAGCGCGCTCAGAGTCCGCTGCCATGGGGCGCCTCCCACGACGATGAGTCTTCCTCCTCGATTGACCCAGACCTGCAAAGCCCTCAGCTGGTCAAGGCTTAGCCTATCAGTCGTAAAATCATCCAGTACGATAATATCGAAGTTCTCGAGAACAGTTGTCATGTCTGGCATGGTTTGCGCATCCAAAGGTTCAACAATGACTGAATTGTCCTGATCAGGAAGCGAAACAGCGCTCAAAGGCCCAAAGCCGGACTGCTGGTCGGAGAGAATACCAACGAAAACGTCAGCAGGATCTACAGGGATTGGCGTATTGGTTTGCGTACGGATCACGTTCCCTCGCCTATCAAGCAAATTTATGACGAGGCTCTGTGGATCAAATAGGCTCAAGCCAATGGAGTTGATGAGCAGCGGTATATACATGGTGGCCTGTTGCTGAGCACCTTTGGGTAAGTTGATTGGCTCCTGGTAACCCGAAGGTGAGATGACCCTTCTTCCAGGTGGAGGTACAGGCCTGGAGATACTGATTGAAAGGGTACCGATAAAATCCGTGCCAGTGTTGCCGAGCGTGATATACACCGGTACCCAAGGGCACTTGCAGGAATAAGGAGGAGAGCAACGAGGAGGATGAGCACAGGGGCTGCATGTATTGCCCACCAGCCCCTTGCGTCTCTGACCTGTCTTCGCATCATTTCATAATAATTCATACCTGTGCCTGGCATCCCCGTCGTCTTTCTCTTATTCGGACGCACCGCGTGGTTGAATAAAAAACATGTATCTCGTATTGTTCACCTTAAATAAATATAGGTAATACTTATTTTAATGTCAAGTGATAATCATATAGAATAAATATTCCATGGGACACGTTAACGTAATGAGGAAACCAGGCATCTATTATAAATTAGTAATCTATGATTGGTAGATTATATATAGATCTTTCATATATAATCCACTGCAAACTCTCATCCCTTCTCGTTGCTAACTCTACTCTAAATGTATGCTCTACAATATGACGTCATCGTTCAAAGAGATGTATTAGAATATACTTAGAAACAACATTGAGCTCAGCTATAAGGATGGTCTTCTATTGACCTGTTCGTAATTACTATGGCATTATTAAGAAGTAGGGTATTTTCCATGTCATTGTAGTCGGCTCATATCGTGGGCCGTGCCGCAGTTGTGCGGAATAGCGAAGAAATTTGCACTTTGCTTGTCATTCGAATCCTGGCCGCTCTGGCTGCGCAGCAATGCAGGTATGCTTTCGTGGATTAAATATATAATGTAACTGCGGCTTCTATTATTTACAAGCCCAAAGGAGTGTTCAGACTATGCAGCAGTTTTCCTCTACGCACTGGATACACCGTCACGCAGCAAAACTTGCCATTGTAAGCTTAGCACTGGTGCTTATGGCCCCTCTTGCTGCCTGTGGTGGCTCAAGTTCCAGCGGTACCTCTACCTCCAGCGGTCCGGTGAACTTGTCCTTCTGGTCCTGGGTCCCAGGTATCGACAAGTCGGTCGCTGCATTCAACAAATCCCACCCTAACATTCAGGTCAAATGGTCAAATGTGGGGTCAGGGCCGGCTGAATATGACAAGTTGTATACGGCCATCAAGGCCAATAATGAGCCAGAC
>WNGQ01000900.1_pt1 | contig 32526 bp, 44 predicted proteins | sample 5407661 | NCBI WGS metagenome assembly WNGQ01 (sample SAMN13153382, study PRJNA577476) | soil metagenome | isolation source: 60 cm soil or saprolite under Garry oak tree replicate 2 | place: USA:California | collected 2016-06-15 | reverse complement strand
CGCCGTTCTTCAACGGGTATCGGCCGCAGTTCTATGTGCGCACCACGGATGTGACGGGAGCGATCCGGCTGCCGCAGGGGGTGGAGATGGTGATGCCCGGAGACAACATCGAGATGACGGTGGAGTTGATCCAGCCGGTAGCGATGGAAGAGGGGGTGACCTTTGCCATCCGTGAGGGTGGGCGCACCGTTGGGGCTGGCATTTGCACCAAGGTCGAAAACTAAGTTTCGCGATTGTAGGGGCGCAAGCAATGATTGCAGCCCCTACACACAGGAGATAGAAATGGCCGCAGGAACGAAACAGCGCATCCGCATCCGGCTGAAAGCCTATGATCATCGTATTCTTGATCAGTCGGCGATGCAGATTGTAGATACGGCGCAACAGACGGGAGCTCGTGTCTCGGGCCCGGTGCCTCTGCCCACCGAGATTGATAAGTACACAGTAATACGCTCACCATTTATCGATAAAGACTCACGTGAGCAGTTTGAGATACGCACCCACAAACGCCTGATCGATATCATCGATCCGACGAACAAGACGGTTGAAGCCCTGACACGTTTGAATCTGCCCGCAGGCGTGGACATCGAGATCAAACTGTAGAGACCTGACTGTGACTTTTAGGCAAGGTTCAATTTGAAGAAAAGTCCTTGACCGTTTGAACAGTCACCCCGTGTCACCCTGAGCGAAGCGAAGGGTCTGTCGCGCTCGGCAGACAGATGCTTCGCAACGCTGATCCTTCGCTTCGCTCAGGATGACCAGGGCTGGACCTTCCGTAGGAGCCGATTTATCGCGCTCACCGCCGATTTATCGGCCTTCGGGAGTTGGTTGTATATACTGGGCGAACACGATAAAGCAGGTCTACAGTTGAGGAAAGAGGATATTAAGATATGCTAAATGCATTGTTGGGCAGGAAGGTCGGCATGACCCAGGTGTTTGGGCCCAACGGCACAGTCATACCGGTGACGGTGATAGAAGCCGGCCCCTGCATTGTGACACAGATCAAGACTGTTGCCAATGACGGCTACGAAGCTGTGCAGATAGGTTTTGAGCAAACAACGCTAAAAAACGTCACCCGCCCCGCGTTGGGACATCTTGGACATAGCCTGCCCTTGTTAAGAGCACAGCGCAGACGGCTGCAAGCGTACCAGCAAGAGCAGCGTGCGAAGTCTAAAACGCAAAGCGCCACCGCTGAAGGTAGCGAACAGGCTGAAACAACTTCAGAGGATGCGCCAGAGAAAAAAGATAAACAGATAGAGAAGTTACTTAGAGTGCAGGAGAAGCGCCAGCGCCGTCCTGGACCTGAGCTAGGCCCATTCAAAGTCCTGCGTGAAGTGGAAGTACAGAATGGAGTAGCCTCGGAAAAGATTGAACTTGGCAAGCAATTCGACGCGAGCCTGTTCACGACTGGTGAATCTGTAGACATTGTTGGTACTTCCAAGGGTAAAGGATTCCAGGGTGGGGTCAAGCGCCACGGCTTCAGTGGTGGACCCAAGACGCATGGTCAGTCGGATCGCACTCGCGCTCCAGGTTCGATTGGCTCTGGTACGACCCCTGGTCGCGTATTAAAGGGAACACGCATGGCTGGTCATATGGGGTTTGCTCATGATTAAGAAGCATGTGATGAGGTAGGTAACCGAAATGCCCTCGACTACAGTGTATAACATGGCCGGAGAGGCCGTAGAACAGCTCGAACTGAGCGAGCAGGTGTTCGGAGTCACCCCCAATATGGCGGTTCTCCACCAGGTTGTCACCGCACAGCTGGTGAATCGCCGTCAAGGCAATGCTTCGACCAAAACTCGCGCTGAGGTATCGGGCGGTAACAGAAAACCATATAAGCAGAAGGGGACGGGTCGTGCTCGCCAGGGGAGTACCCGCGCGCCGCAGTTCCGTCATGGCGGTATAGTATTTGGCCCAAAACCGCATCCTTACCATCATGATGTACCGAGGAAAATGCGCCGCCTGGCCATTCGTTCGGCATTGTCCGACAAGGTCGCGAACGAGAAGCTGATCGTGCTCAATGATCTGACACTGGAAGCTCCTCGCACCAAAGATATGGTGGCGATCCTCGATAAGCTGCCCGTAGATGGTAAGCGCGTGCTGATGATGTTGCCACAGCGCGACGAAAACGTGCTTCTGTCACTGCGCAATATTCCTTCTGCCAAGGTACAGCATGTTTCCTCGATCAATGTCGTGGAACTGCTGAAGCATGATTGTTTGATTATGCCTTTGAAAACCGTGCGCTGGCTCGAAATGGTGTTCGGTGATGGCATGAGTGCCGAAGAAGCGAGTGCCAAAATCGCCAGTGACAACACAGGTGAAGACGAATTGGTCACCGCATCGACGGATAGCGAAGAAGCCGAAGAGGCCTAGGCGAGGAGGATAAAGGCTGTGGAAATCACAGAAATACTGCGCCACGGTATAGTGACTGAAAAAACAATGAAACTGCAAGAGCAGAATAAATATACCTTCAAAGTGGCGTTAGAGGCAAACAAAATTGATGTGCGCCGTGCTGTTGAGACGATGTTCAATGTGAAGGTTGTCTCGGTCAACATTATTCGTATGCCAGGCAAGACGAAGATGTTCCGGCGTAAAGGGGCCGCTCCTCAAGTTCAAAAGGCCCGTGAGTGGAAGAAGGCGATTGTAACCCTCCAGCAGGGATATACAATCGACGCATTGAAAGCGTAAGGTGTGTTGAGAGATGCCAATTAGACAGTACCGACCAACTTCTCCTGGGCGTCGTGGCATGTCAGTTTCGACATTCGAGGAGATCACAAAGACAAAGCCAGAGAAATCTTTGACCGTCAAGTTGCAGAAGCATGCTGGCCGCAATAACCAGGGTAAGATCACCACTCGCCATCGCGGCGGTGGCGCCAAGCGAGCCTATCGTATTATCGACTTTAAGCGCAATAAGTTGAACGTGCCCGCCAGGGTCGCGGCCATTGAGTACGATCCAAATCGTTCGGCTCGTATCGCGCTGCTGCATTACCTGGATGGTGAGAAGCGCTATATCATCGCCCCGCTGGGACTGAAGGTCGGCGACCAGGTTTCCGCGGGACCAGATGCCGATATCAGGCCAGGCAACGCGCTGCCCCTTAAGAATATTCCAACTGGTACTACCGTTCATTGTATCGAATTGGAGCGAGGACGTGGGGCTCAGATGGCGCGTGGCGCGGGCGTGGGCGCGCAGCTCATGGCGAAAGAGGGCGATTATGCTCAACTGCGCCTGCCTTCTGGTGAGCAACGCCGCGTACATATTCTCTGTATGGCCACCATTGGCCAGGTGGGTAATATCGATCACGAGAACCGCAGTATCGGTAAAGCCGGGCGTTCACGGCATATGGGCCGCCGTCCAACCGTGCGTGGATCTGTCATGAACCCGCGCGACCATCCACATGGTGGCGGTGAAGGCCGTGCGCCAATTGGCGGACAGCCGCAGACACCCTGGGGCAAACCTGCTCTGGGTTACAAAACTCGTAACAACAAGAGAACGGATCAATTCATCGTTCGGCGTCGCAATGCTGGTAGGAGGAGGAAGTAAATGTCGCGCTCAAGAAAAAAGGGGCCCTACATTCATGAATCGCTCAGAAAGAAAGTGCTGGCGATGAAGCGCAGCGGCGACCGCCGTGTGATCAAGACCTGGTCCCGTGCTTCGATGATCTTCCCGGAAATGGTGTCGATGACCATCGGCGTCCACAACGGGAAGACACATGTGCCTATCTACATCACTGAGAACATGGTAGGCCATAAATTAGGTGAGTTTGCTCCCACACGGCACTTCCGTGGTCATGCGGGCGGCAGGAGTGAGAAGACCAGTTCGGTCCGGTAGGAAAGTGTGGGGAGGCGTGGGCGCAATTCAATGCGCCCCTACACCCTACGTCTGTAGGAGCGCATTGAATTGCGCCCGAGAGGTACGAGATGCAAGTCAGGGCTATTGCGAAAGATATAGGCATTTCACCGCGCAAGATGCGTCTAGTCACCAACGCGGTGAAAGGGAAAACAGTGATTGAGGCTCAGGCTATTCTCCAGTTCCTGCCCAACGCAGGCGCGCTACCAGTGAGCAAAGTCGTGGCGTCGGCGGCGGCGAACGCGGAGAATAACTACAATCTCAATCCAGATGATTTATATATTCTAAATATTGTGGCGGACGATTCATTCCGGATCAAACGTGTGAAAGCGCGTTCTCGTGGCCAGGCTGCTCGCATTCTGCGGCGCTTCTGCCATGTTACGGTAATCGTTTCAGATGATCCGGCAGACGCCGGGCATTAAAAAGGAGGACACTTTTGGGACAAAAAGTGCATCCCATAGGTTTCAGGCTTGGCGTCGTCAAAGGATGGCAGTCCCGCTGGTACGCTGAGCGCGATTATAAAGATGTTTATGCGGAAGATGACCTGATTCGTCAGAGCATCAACAAAGAACTGTTCAACGCCTCGGTCTCAAGAATTGAGATTGAGCGTGCCGCAGCAAACCAGGTTTCGGTGACCATTTATACAGCGAAGCCAGGGATCGTGATTGGGAAAAGCGGCGAAAAGGTGGATAAGCTGCGCGCGATGCTTGAGGCAAAAACCAAGAAACGTGTGCGCTTGAATATCATGGAGATTCGCCAGCCGGAGTTGGATGCCTACCTGGTCGGGCGTAGTGTGGCCGAGCAGCTGGAGAAGCGCGTTTCATTTCGCCGTGCGATGAAACAGGCGGTCCAAAAGACTATGCGCGCTAACGCCAAGGGCATCAGAATTATCTGTGGCGGCCGCCTGGGTGGAGCAGAAATTGCTCGCTCAGAGAAAGAGGTTGAGGGGAAGATCCCCCTGCATACCTTGCGAGCCGATATCGATTATGGGCTGGCAGAGGCCCATACTACCTTTGGTGTCATCGGCATCAAAGTATGGATTTATAAGGGCGATATTCTGCCGAGTAAACGCCGCGAGGCGATTGAAGGACAGCAGGAAGCTGCCGTGCAGCCGCCATTTGCCCCACGCGAGGGCGGAGATCGCCGCGGTGGTGATCGTCGCCGCGGTGGTGAACGTGGTGAACGCAGTGATCGTGGTCAGCGTCCGCAAGGAGACCGACCACAAGGCGGAGACCGTGGCCCCCGTGGGGAAAGGCCACCGCGTCCACAGGGTGAGCGTCCGGCACGCCCACAGGGCGAGCGTACCCCACGTCCACAAGGTGAGCGTAGTGGGCGCCCGCAGGGCGAGCGTACCCCACGTCAACCGCGTCCACAGGGTGAGCGTCCGGCACGTCCACAAGGTGAACGCGCGCCACGTCCTCAGGCTGAACAGCCCGCGCCAGCTGCGGAACCACAGGCTCCAACGGTTCAACCAGTTCCTGAGGTCCCTGAGGAAACGACGCCGCCAACGCCACAAACACCAGAGTCTGGGACGACTCAGAGCGAGTAGAGGAGATTCTAAGCCATGTTATTGGCACCGTCACGTACAAAGTACCGCAGACAGCATCGCGGTCGTATGAAAGGTACAGCCCAGCGTGGCAACACCCTCGCCTTTGGCGAGTACGGGTTGCAAGCCCTGGAACCATGCTGGATGGAGGCTCGTCAGATCGAGTCGGCACGTATCGCCTTGACCCGCTACATGAAGCGCGGTGGTAAAGTGTGGATCCGTGTCTTTCCAGATAAACCTATCTCTGCCAAACCCGCTGAAACCCGCATGGGTAGCGGTAAAGGCGCGGTTGATCACTGGGTAGCGGTTGTTAAACCAGGACGTATCATCTTCGAGATCGGCGGCGTTTCCGAAGAAGTCGCTAAAGAAGCTATACGCCTTGCGAGTCACAAGCTGCCGGTCGCGAGCCGCTTTATTACACGAGGGGAGGCGGAAAGTGTCGAAGCTTAATGAACGTCGTAAGCAAGTCGCTGAATATTCTGCAGGCGAAGCAATGCGTGAGCTGAAAGAACTGCGCGTAAAGCTATTCAACCTTCGTTTGCAGCAGCAGCGTGGTGAAGTGAAGAACAATCGCATCTTCGCGCAGACTCGCAAAGATATTGCACGCTTGCAGCACCACCTGACACAGTTGGAGGATGAAGAATGACACAGCAGGGTGTGACCTCCACGCAGCAGGTCGCGACCCCTAAAAAGGGCCGTCGCCAACAAAGAGTTGGGCGCGTGGTGAGCAACAAAATGAATAAAACAATCGTAGTTGTTGTAGAGACTTTGAAAAAGCATCGTATCTATAAACGCACATATAAACAGACGAAGCGATTTCAAGCGCATGACGAAGAGAATATCTGTCAGATTGGAGATCTCGTCCGTATCGAAGAGTGCCGTCCACTGAGCAAGATGAAACGTTGGCGTTTGATCGAGATTATCAAGCCCAGTAGCGGTATCGTGCCCGTTGAAGAGGTGCTGGCTGAGGCCGATCCCGACCTGTCATCCGAAGAGTCGGAGTCCGACGAGTCCGACGAGTCCGACGAGGCGGAAGAATAAGGAGAAAATGGGATGATCCAGCCACAAACACGCTTGAAAGTTGCCGATAATACCGGCGCAAAAGAGATTATGTGTATTCGCGTCCTCAGCGGCTCCGCCAAGCGCTATGCCGAGGTTGGCGATGTGATTAAAGCCACTGTGAAGCAGGCCACGCCCAATGGCCAGGTCAAAAAGGGCGAGGTAGTGAACGCTGTGGTGGTTCGTGTCTCAAAAGAGTATGCGCGCCCCGATGGCTCGCATATCCGTTTCGATGAGAACGCCGCCGTGATTATTGCCGCCGGTAATAACCCGCGAGGTACACGTATCTTTGGACCGGTGGCCCGCGAATTGCGCGAACGAAACTTTATGAAGATCATTTCGCTTGCGCCTGAGGTGCTTTAACGAGGAAGTGTCCTTTTCAGCTCAGGAAAGTGAGAGGAAGTAGATGGCAGTAAAACAAAAAGAGAAAAAGCCTCTTCACCTCGCCAAAATGAATATCAAGAAGGGTGATACCGTCTTGATTATCACAGGCAAGGACAGAGGGAAGCAAGGTACGGTCTCGCGGGCTATGCCACAGGACAGTAAGGTCATCGTTGAAGGACTTAATATTGTCAAAAAGCATGTACGTCCGCAGGGCCAGACCCGTCAGGGGGGCGTTATCGAGAAGGCGATGCCAATCCAGGTCTCAAACACGATGCTCATTTGCACCGAGTGTGGGCAGCCTACCAGAGTAGCGCATGATCGCCGTCCAATGGGATCAGATCAAAAATTGCGCCCCGTTCGTGTGTGCAAGAAGTGTCACAAGGTCATTGAAGACCGGATGAGGAGTAGTTAGACATTATGGCATCGAGGTTGAAAGAAAAATATCAACAAGAGGTTGTGCCAGCCCTGCAGAAGGAGTTTAACTACAAAAATCCAATGCAGGTCCCGGGCGTCCATAAAGTGGTCGTCAATATTGGGATGGGCGAGGTCATCCAGAATGCCAAGGCCATGGATGCTGCCGTTTCAGACTTGGCCACGATCACCGGGCAGCGCCCGGTCATAACCCGTGCCAAGCGCTCAGTTGCAGCATTCAAGCTGCGTGAAGGTATGCAGATCGGCTGCATGGTGACCCTGCGTGGTGACCGGATGTACCAGTTCCTCGACAAACTGGTGAATGTCGCTCTGCCCCGCTTGCGAGACTTCCAGGGGGTCTCCCCTGAGGCGTTCGATGGGCGCGGCAACTATACGCTTGGTTTGCGTGAACAACTGGTCTTTCCCGAGATCGACTACGATAAAGTCGACAAGGTGCGTGGTATGGAAGTGAGCATTGTAACGACGGCTCGCACTGATGAAGAGGGGCGACGACTGCTCAAATTGATGGGCATGCCCTTTAAGAAATAACGCTGGAGGGCGAAATGGCAAAAACCTCAATGATTGTGAAATCGAAGCGCAAGCCCCGTTATAAGGTGCGGCAGCATAATCGCTGCAACGTCTGCGGGCGGCCTCGTGCTTACATTCGCAAATTTGGCCTGTGCCGCATTTGCTTCCGCGAACGCGCGTTACGCGGTGAGCTACCCGGTGTGACCAAGTCAAGCTGGTAGTCGCGAATATGTGAAAGGGTGTAAGGACGGAAGCGTCAAGAATGATGAATGATCGCGAGCACTCACGTTTCCTGTCCTTCGTGATTATGGAGGATTTCCATGAATATGACTGATCCTGTTGCGGATATGCTAACGCGCATCCGTAATGCGGTCGCAGCACGGCATACTCGCGTACTGATCCCGGCCTCGAAAATGAAGCTGGCTATTGCGCGTGTGCTGAAAGAAGAAGGCTACATCAAGGATATCGAGATCCTGAAGGATAACCCCCAGGGGACTATCCGCGTGACGCTGCGTTATGTTGATAAGAAACCGGTGTTGACACAATTAAAGCGTGTCAGCAAACCAGGACTTCGTGTCTATACAAAGAAGGCTAGTATCCCTCGTGTCCGTGGTGGACTGGGAGTAGCCATTCTTTCGACGCCCAAGGGTCTGATGACAGGTCATAACGCCTATCAACAGGGTCTGGGCGGCGAAGTCATCTGCTACGTTTGGTAGAAAGGCAGGTTTGACATGTCTCGTATTGGACGCGCTCCAATTCCCGTGCCGCCAAAAGTGCAGGTGAATTGGGACGATGGCAATCTCGTGTCCGTGAAAGGGCCGAAGGGGGAGCTATCGTATCAGATCGATCCTGAACTGTCTCTGAAGCTCGAGGATGGAACGTTGACCGTTAGTCGCCCATCCGACAGTAAGGAGCAAAAGGCGAAACACGGCCTCTATCGCTCTCTGGTCAACAATATGGTGGTCGGAGTAACGAATGGATATACAAAACAGTTAGAGATTCACGGGGTCGGATATCGCGCCGCGAAGGTTGGCGAGAACCTGGTGATCCTGGTAGGCTATTCCCACCCGGTCGAAGTGCAGCCCCCAAAGGGCATTTCATTCACCGTGGATGGAGTTGATCCAGCCACCAAGGCGACGAAGATCAGTGTCCATGGCATTGATAAACAACTGGTGGGCGAGGTCGCCGCGAGTATCCGTCGAGTCCGTAAGCCGGAGCCCTATAAAGGTAAAGGCATTCGCTACGCGGGCGAGGCAATTCGCCGTAAAGCTGGTAAAGCTGGTAAAATTGGCGGCAAGAAAAAGTAAGGACCGCGGAGATACTGAAAGAACAAGAACAGATGATTAAAAAATTCAATGCGAATAAGGCGCGGCTGCGGCGGCACCAGCGTATGCGAAATCATTTGGAAGGCTCACAAGAGCGCCCAAGGTTGTGCGTATTTCGCAGTGGTCAACATATCTACGCGCAAGTCATAGATGATACGACTGGTGTAACGCTTGTAGCGGCCTCATCGATCGATGAAAGCCTGCGTGATTTTAAGCCTGCTCCACCTCCGTCTGTCGAGAGAACAAAGGAGGAAAAGGCGGAAGAAGAAGCGTCAGTGGAGATGGCTGCTGAAGTAGCTCCCAGCAGGGGCAGAGGCGCAAGGGCCGAGAAGCCAGCGCAGAAAGCTACGGGCAAAGGTGGGCAACCCCAGAAAGGTGGCTCTTCTGGCAAAGGTGGCAAACCCTTCACACAGGTCAAGACCCTGCTTCCAGCTGCACAAAAAAGCGCTGCGAAGACGCCTGTCGAGGCACTGGCCTCGATTGCACACAACCGCAAAGTAGCGACCGCTCGCGAGGTGGGTAAGCTAGTTGCCCAGCGTGCGAAAGAAAAGGGTATCAGCCGTGTTGTCTTTGACCGTGGAGGCTACACCTATCATGGACGCGTAGCTGCACTTGCAGAAGGTGCTCGTGAAGTAGGCCTGGATTTCTAAGGCTGCGAGGAGTAAGATGGCGAGAATAGATGCTTCAAAACTAAATCTGGAAGAAACGGTAGTTCAAGTAAGCCGCGTCTCCAAGGTGGTCAAGGGTGGACGGCGCTTTAGTATCCGGGCTCTCGTGGTTGTTGGTGATCGCAACGGCTATGTCGGCAGCGGTCTTGGCAAAGCCAGCGAGTATACGGAAGCCATTCGTAAGGGCGTGGAAGACGCCAAGAAGAACCTGATGCAGGTGCCTCTTTCCGGGACGACCATTCCTTTCATGGTGACTACGCGCTTTGGCGCCTCCGAAGTTATGCTCAAACCGGCGGCTCCTGGTACAGGAGTTATCGCCGGTGGAGCAGTACGTGCCGTGATGGAATCGGCGGGCGTGCGCGATATCTTGACCAAGACGCTTGGAAGCACGAATAAGTCGAACACCGTCCATGCCTGCTTGAAGGCCCTGCGCGAACTGCGCTCTCCTGAAGAAGAAGCGGCACGTCGCGGCAAGACCGTTGCTGAAGTCGTAGGTAGGAAGCGCGCTGAACAGATTGCTAGCGCGAATGCTTACGCGGCTGAGCAGGCTGCTGCTGCCCGCGCTGCCCGTGAAGAGGAAGCGCGTGAACGTGAACGCCGTGGTGGAGAACGTCGTGGTGAACAGCGTGGCGGCGGTGGTGATCGACGTGGTGGCGGCGACCGACGTGGTGCTGGCGGCGACCAGCGAGCCGGAGAACGGCGGGGTAGTGGAGAACGCCGTGGTGGTGGTGGCGGTGGTCGTAGATAGACGCCCGCCCATAGGAGTAAAGTAAAATGGCAACACTGCGAGTTAAATATATTAAGAGCTCAATTGGCTACCCAAAGGATCAAAAAGCGACAATCCAGGCACTTGGGTTTCGCAAGCTTCAGCAGACGGTTGAACATCAGGACACCCCTGCAATACGTGGCATGATCCAGAAGGTCATTCACCTGGTGCAGGTAGAGGAGACTGTCAGTGAAACTCTCTGATTTGCGACCCGCTCCCGGTTCGCACAAGGCAGAAAGACGTGTAGGCCGTGGACACGGCTCCGGTCGTGGTAAGACGGCGGGACGCGGTACAAAGGGGCAGAAGGCGCGCACAGGTGGCCATATCCATCGTGCATTCGAAGGCGGCCAGACCCGCCTGGTGAAGCGCTTGCCGTTTGTACGTGGCCTGGGCAACAGCAATACGCCTTTCCGCAAAGAATATGCAATCATCAAAATAGCTGATCTTGTACGGTTTGATGCCGCTTCTCATGTGACACCCGAGCAACTGGTGGAGCGAAAATTACTAACGCCTGCCCAGGGGCGGGGGCTGGTAAAAGTGCTTGGGAACGGTGAAGTAGATCGTGCTCTGACAGTACGTGCGCACAAGTTTTCGGCCAGTGCCCGCGCCAAGATCGAGGCGGCTGGGGGCACAGTGGAGATTATTCCGACGAAGGTCTATGAAAAGACTAAGAGGAGTAAAAACCAGGACGCGAAGGCGCCGGCTGGCCAGGCGCAGAGCACCAGGGAATAAGCTTCCTGGTGCCTTCGTGGATTGGTTGTGTGCCATCGGCACTACATAAAGGAGGTTTACATGTGGGAACGACTGCGCAGTGTCTGGACGGTTCCCGATTTACGCAATAAGATTCTTTTCACACTGGGGATGTTGCTGATTTTCCGCGTCCTCGCTCATATTACTGTGCCCTTAACAGCCACTGAACAACAGAACCTGTTGAAACTCTTCTCGGGGGGCGGAAATCAAAACCTGGGTCAATTGCTTGGTCTGCTGGATGTCTTTTCCGGTGGATCTTTGCAAACATTCTCCATTGTTGCGCTAGGGGTGTATCCGTATATTACCGCTACGATCGTGATGCAGTTGTTGCAGCCTATCATCCCGGCATTGCAGAACCTGTCTGCTCAGGGTGAGGCTGGTCGTCTGCGCTTCAGCCAGATCACCCGTCTCATAACCGTGCCGCTGGCCTTCTTGCAGGCGCTGGGACAGACAGCAATCTTCGTGCGCGCCGGCGTTCTCGATGCCAATACCTTCGGTCTCTTTGGCCCGAACTGGTTGGAGACCCTGTCTATTCTGCTCTCATTGACAGCTGGTACGATGATCCTTGTCTGGATTGGTGAATTAATCACCGAGAACGGTATCGGCAACGGCATCTCGCTGATCATCTTTGGTGGCATCGTCAGCCGTCTTCCTCAACTGTTCCGGGAGGGTTACCTGGCTGCTACCTCGACCGCGGGCAGCATTATCAGCGTGGTCGTTTTCTTGATCATCGGCCTGATAACGGTCGTTGGTATAGTCTACATTTACCAGGGGCAGCGGCGTATTCCTGTGCAGTACCCAACAAAGCGTATGGTGGGACGTGGCATGCTGGTTGGTTCTGCTCAGACAACGTACATTCCTATGCAGGTAAACAGTGCAGGTATGATCCCGCTCATCTTCGCACAGTCTATCCTGATCTTTCCGGCTGTACTCTCACAGTACCTGGTATCGAGTGATGTGAAATGGCTTTCAAATGCGGCTAACTGGGTTGGTCTCTACCTTGCCAATACCACGCTCTGGTACTACTGGGCCCTGTTCTTCTTGCTGGTGTTCGCTTTTACCTACTTCTATGCATATGTAGTATGGCAGCAGCAGAACATACCAGAGAACTTGCAGAAACAAGGAGCTTTCATTCCTGGCTACAGGCCGGGAGAGCCGACCAGCAGATACTTGTTGACCATCCTCAATCGTATCACGCTGGCGGGCGCTCTTTTCCTCGGCATTGTGGCAATTTTACCGTACTTTGCTAAGGTTGGAGGTAATCAGTTGTTAAGTGCAGCGGCACTACTGATTGTAGTTGGTGTCGTGCTGGATACGGTCCGGCAGCTTGAAGCTCAAATGGTCATGCGTAACTATTCGGGTTTTCTATCATAGCTAGGGATGCAGTCATTGCGCCCTTAGCATCACTGTGAATCGTTAAGGCGCAATGAAGCGTTTTGACGAGCTTCCATCGGAGGAGAGAGAAACGTGAATATTGTCCTGATTGGCGCGCAAGGTTCAGGGAAAGGGACGCAGGCAGAGAAACTAACCAGCTCTCTGGGTATTAGCCACGTTGCTAGTGGCGATATGTTTCGTAAAGCTTTTGATGAAAAAACGGAGTTGGGTGTAAAAGCTAAAGCCTATACTGATCGCGGTGAACTGGTTCCCGACGACATCACCGTGGCAATGGTCCTTAGCCGCATAAAAGAACCCGATTGCGCACGCGGTGTGTTGTTGGATGGATTTCCGCGCAATATTCCGCAAGCGCAGGCGTTGGATGAAGGATTAAAGGATATTGGACGGCAAATAGATGTGGCGGTCTATCTGGACGTTCCAAGAGAGGAACTGCTGAAGAGACTCTCGGGGCGTTATATTTGCCGGGCCAACCAGCACGTTTACAATATATACGCTAACCCACCCAAGGTGCCGGGCGTGTGTGACCTGGATGGAAGTGAGTTGTACCAACGCTCCGACGACAAAGGAGAAGCGGTACAGAAACGCCTGGACATCTTTTTCAATGAGACCGTTCGCCTGCTCGACTATTATGGTTCGCAGGACAAGGTGATTGTTGTGAATGGAAACCGGGATATTGACCAGGTACATACAGATATCCTGAACCAGATCAACGCTTTTATGGAGAGAAAGAAAAAGGGGTAACGCAGGTAGAATAACGCGGAATACCTTCACGTGCAGTCTTTATTGAGAGAAACGATTATGGCGCCCATCATTAAGTCGAAGGAAGAACGAGAGAAAATACGCGAGACCGGCCGTATCGTCGCGGATGTGCTGGCGGAATTACGTACCGCCGTGCACCCGGGAATGCTTACCAGTGAACTTGATCGTATTGGGGCCGAGGCGTTGCAGCGGCGAGGAGCAAAATCAAGCTCTTTGGGCTATCATGGTTATCCGAAGTCGCTTTGTACGTCTATAAACGATGAAGTAGTCCATGGTATTCCTGGCGATCGCGTCTTAAAAGAAGGCGATATTGTCAGTATCGACTTTGCGGCTTCCTACAACGGTTGGCATGCAGATTCAGCTATCACTGTGCCGGTAGGAACGGTGTCACCTGAAGTGCAGCGACTGCTGAAGGTGACGGAAGACTCGCTCTACCGCGGCATCGCTGCGGCTCGTGCAGGAAATCGTACCACTGATATCAGTCGCTCGATTCAGCAGTACGTTGAGGCGGCTGGTTTCTCTGTCGTACGCCAGTATGGTGGACATGGTGTCGGTCGTAGTATGCACGAAGACCCGCAGGTCTTGAACTATATTGAGAAGGGATACCCAAGCTATACACTGAAGCCAGGCATGGTTATCGCCATCGAGCCTATGGTCATTATGGGTGCGAAGGAGACTCGTGTCCTTGCTGATGACTGGACCGTGGTCACGGTCGATGGCAGCTACTCGGCACATTTTGAGCATACCGTGGCTATCACCGAAGGTGATGCGGAAATACTGACAATGCCCTGATGCGAACCGGACTAATAGACATTTGGAGAGAAGACTTCCCGTGAGCGGCCTTGAGAGGGGTCCTGCATGTCATCCTGAGTGCAGCGAAGGATCTCTGGTGGACTAATTTCTCTCTCGACAATAGTAGATATATGTGGTATAATTTGTAGTTGGCTGCAGCAGTGTCAACTGCTGCCATTTTATAGCTCTGGAAATCATCAACACAGTCCATCTCCACGATGGCTGGAGATCATCACAGACCAGCAATCATTAATCATTATGAACATGTGAACCTGTTTTGCAAAAGCGTGTCACGGCTGCCGCGTCCGATGCATCCTTGTAGGTTCGCAACCGGAAAAGAGCAACGTACGCCGATAGAGAAAGGAAACTATGCCAAAAAAGGATGAGATCGAAGTAGAGGGCAAAGTGATTGAGGCCCTTCCCAATGCCATGTTTAAGGTTGAAATTGACGAGCAACACCAGGTCCTGGCCGTCCTCTCAGGCCGCATTCGCATGAATTTTGTGCGCATTGTGCCAGGTGATAAGGTGAGAGTAGTATTATCACCGTATGATCTAACTCGAGGTCGCATAACATGGCGTGTAAGATCGTGAGTTGATACGTCTCCTCATTGTTCCTTTTTTATCGGTATCTTAGCCGCTCGTAACGAACAGCAAGAAACGTAGAAGCGAAGGCGTCAGGAGAGCTTTCCTGAAACCATGTCTTGAGTGTAATTTTTTCATCTAATCTATGAGGAGGGCAAGCCATGAAAGTGCGTGCCTCAGTAAAACCGCGTTGTGAGAACTGCAAAGTGATCCGTCGCAATCGTATTGTGATGGTTATCTGTAGCAAAGATCCAAAGCATAAACAGAAACAGGGCTAGGCGAACAGTGGAGGGGCAATCTCAGGCGGTTGCCAGCGGTACCCACGGGGAGCGCCCCTACATATATGGAGGGAAACATGGCTAGAATCGCCGGCGTTGACATTCCACGCGATAAGCGCGTGGAGATTTCGCTGACGTACATCTACGGGATCGGTCTCACAACGAGCAAGAAGATCCTGGAGCGAACGCGCATTAACCCGGATACGCGGGTCAAAAACCTGACCGAAGAAGAGGTCAACCGTCTACGCGAAGTGATCGACCGCGAATATAAAGTCGAGGGAGATCTGCGCCGCGAAGTGGACATGAACATCAAAAGGCTGATTGAGATCGGCTGTTATCGTGGTATGCGGCATCGCCGTAACCTTCCGGTTCGTGGTCAACGTACTCGCACGAATGCGCGTACGCGGCGCGGACCAAAGAGAACTGTAGCTGGTAAGAAAAAAGCCGTAGCTAAGAAGTAACGCCGGGGAGGAATTGCAAGAAGAATGGCAGCAGGAGACAAAAAGAGACCGACAGGCAAACCAAGGCGGCGTGAACGCAAATCCATTCCGCGTGGACAGGCCCATATTCAAGCAACATTTAATAATACAATTGTGACCTTGACCGACCCCAATGGTAACGTTATCTCGTGGGGTAGTGCTGGTGGACAGGGATTTAAAGGCTCCCGTAAGAGCACTCCTTATGCCGCGCAGGTCACTGCTGAATCAGCAGCTCGTAAGGCGATGGAACACGGCCTACGCCAGATAGAAGTCTTTGTGAAAGGCCCTGGCTCCGGTCGCGAGGCGGCAATTCGTTCTCTACAGAACGCTGGCCTCTCCGTCACTTCGATTATCGATGTAACACCTATTCCGCACAATGGATGCCGCCCGCCCAAGCGGCGGCGTGTGTAACTCGCGCTGTGCGTATTAAGGAGGATATAACTGAATGGCACGTTATACCGGCCCCGTCTGCAAACTCTGTAGACGTGAGGGGGTAAAACTGTTTCTTAAAGGCGACAAGTGCATGACAAAATGCACGCTCGAACGTCGCAATACTCGACCAGGACAACACGGCACTAGCCGTCCGCGCAAGGCATCTGGCTATGCGCTGCAATTGCGCGAGAAACAAAAAGTTCGCCGCACTTACGGCGTTCTAGAGCGCCAATTCAAAAAGCACTTCAATACCGCGGCTCGTCGCCCTGGCAAGACCAGCGAGAATCTGCTGCAGGTACTGGAAATGCGCCTGGATAACCTCGTGTATCGCCTCGGCTTCGCGGACTCTCGTGCTCAGGCTCGCCAGCTCGTGAACCATGGGCATTTCGCCGTCAATGGCCGCAAGACCGATATTCCTTCGTTTATTGCCAAGCCAAACGATGTGATCTCTGTGCGTGAACGCGCAAAAGGACTGGAATACTTCAAGGTCCGGGTGTTATTGCTCGCACAGAAGGGGGTGCCTGCCTGGCTTAGTTTGAATATTGATGAAATGAGTGGCCGTGTCTTGACACTGCCGTCACGAACCGATCTTGAACTGCCCTTTGAAGAGCAGATGGTGGTTGAACTTTATCAGCGCTAATCGTACGTTGAGTCGGCGGATGGGAACATGCCTTCACGGTCCCCATGGGGCCGCAACAGGGCAAAACTCTTGGACTACCAAAGTTTCTGCTTACGAGTTTCGATGGTAGAAAAAGAAAGGCAGGTTTGAACCTTGCAAGATAGTATTACTCTGCCTCGCATAAAAAATACAAAAACACAGGATAATTATGCGAGCTATGATATTGAGCCTTTAGAGGCGGGATATGGGGTAACCCTGGGCAACTCGCTGCGACGTGTGTTGCTCTCTTCCCTACCAGGCGCAGCGGTAACCTCTGTACGGATTGAAGGCGTACAGCACGAGTTTCAAGACATCCAGGGTGTGATGGAAGATGTCACTGATATCGTGTTGAACGTTAAAAAACTGCGCCTGCGCTCCTTCTCGGATCATCCGGTGTCGATGCGACTGGAGGTCGGCGGGGAGCGTGAAGTTACTGCAGCCGATATTATGGCTCCCAGTACAGTAGAGATTGTCAATCCCGATCTCCATATAGCGACACTTGATAATGATAATGCCCGCCTCGAGATGGAACTGGTTGTTGAGGCCGGCCGAGGCTATGTTCCCGCCGATTCGAAAGAGGATCAGCCCATAGGGGTGATCCCTGTCGACGCCATTTATACACCGGTACAGAATGTGAATTACACGGTGGAACATACACGCGTGGGGCAAATAACCAATTTTGATAAAGTTATTCTTGAAATCACGACGGATGGAACGATCACGCCCGATGAAGCTCTGCGGCAGAGCGCGGATATCCTGGTGCGCCATTTCACCCAGCTTTCCAATTACCGCGCCGTTCTGACTGAGCCGGAGAAGGCGCCATTAAGTAGCTTGCCAATACCACAAAAGATTTACGATACACCAATTGAAGAACTTGATCTCTCGGTACGTGCCTATAACTGTCTCAAACGCAGCAATATCACGAAGGTCGGTCAAGTGCTTTCTATGAACGAAGAAGATCTGCTGGGTGTGCGTAACTTTGGCGAAAAGAGCTTACAGGAATTGCGCGAGCGACTGCTGGCGCGTAACTTCTTGCCGAATCCGCGTACCAGCACTGTTGGAGCCGATATGGACGGCGATCACGAAATGGAGGACTAAGGTGAGGCACCGAGTTGCCGGTAACCGTATGAGTATGCCTGAGCCACGCCGCCGTTCAGCGCGCCGGAACATGATGGCAGGTCTCATTCGGTACGATAGAATACAGACTACGGAGTCGCGTGCGCGTGCCATCCGTGGCGAGGTTGAAAAGCTGATAGATACAGCTGTGAAGGGCCGCCAGGCGGCCCGGCAGCATCTGTATTCAGTCGTCTCCGACGAGGACAAGGCCCAACAAATCCTGGCTTTTGCTCGTCGTGGCCGCTACAGCCTCGATAAGAGAGTAGACTCAAACGAAGAGCGAGCCGATCTCGGTAAGCCGCCCTTAACCGATCAAGGCCGCAAGTTCCTGGAGAACAAGTACAAGGGAAGGCACGACGAACTGTTGCGCATCATCTCTAACGAAGATGAAGCTGAACGGGCGCTTGAGGCCGCGTACGAGTCGATGGTGATCGAATTGCGTGCCCGCCGCCATATCCTCAGCGCATTGCCGGACGAACTGGTCGTCAAAAAGATGTTCGAGGAACTGGCACCGCGCTATGAAGGTCGCCCTGGCGGCTACACGCGCATTACGAAACTGGGTAAACGTAAAGGTGACGCGGCCGATATGGCCCAGATCGCCCTGGTGTAGGAACCCGATCATGCTCTTTAACCATTGAATTTGGTCATCCGTATTGACCGATCATGAGGTTTCACGACATAACCCGGCCATCCACGATGTGGGTCCTCCACCCACTGTAGGTGCCGATTGATCGCGCACACCGCCGATTGATCGGCCCTGCGGGGATGGTCCGCTACCCGCATGATGTTGTGAAAACTCATTATCGGCCATCGGTGGATGTCCCGCTATCCAGATGCAAAAGGTAAAAAGCATGATCGCGTCCCTATCTACATTAAAATGATGAATATTGCGTGTGGTATTGAGTATGATGGTACCGATTTTCACGGTTTTCAACGCCAGTCTGAGAGCCATGGGCAGACGGTGCAGGGAGTATTAGAGGCAGCCATTGCCAGTATCTCTCAGGAAAATCCAGTCGTAAACGGCGCGGGGCGAACAGACGCTGGTGTGCATGCGCGTGGACAGGTGATCCATTTTCGCACAGCCTTCCATTTATCGTCGGAAACCTGGCAGCGCGCGTTGAATGCCGTCTTACCCAATACAATAGCGGTACGCTGGGCGAGAATAGTTCCAGAAAGCTTTCACGCCCGTTTTAGTGCCGCGAGCCGCTCCTATCGCTATTCCATCTGGAACGATTTCGCACCGACGGCATTGTTAGCGCGTTACAGCTATTATCGCCCACAGGCGTTGAATGTTGACCTGATGAACGAAGCGTGCCACCTGTTGTTGGGGCGCAAAGACTTTGGAGCGTTTGGACGGAGTCCCGACGAGACCAATCCAGGAAAAAAGGGGCAACATTCCTGTATTCGTAATATGTTACAAGCACGCTGCATCCGTGAAGATGCGCGGGCGAAAGCACTTATCTATTGTGATTTTACTGCGGACGCCTTCCTGACAGGGATGGTGCGCAGAACCGTCGGGACATTGTTACTGGTAGGGCAGAAACAGCTCAGCCTTGCCGAATTTGCTGCCATTGTGCAAAATGCGGATAAGACGCACCCCGGTTCAGCGGTCCCACCACATGGGCTGTGCCTGGTACGGGTTGATTATCCTGAAGAATTTGGAGTATCAAACAATGATGAAGACATATAGCGCCAAAGCCGCTGATCTGGACCCCAAATGGTATATTATCGACGCAGAGGGTCAGGTCCTGGGTCGCCTGGCATCGCAGATCGCGCAGATTCTGCGCGGCAAGCATAAACCAACGTTTACCCCACATCTCCAAAGCGGAGATTTCGTGATCGTCATCAATGCAGAAAAGATTGCTGTCACGGGCAGGCGTTTGGATCAGAAAGTCTATTATCGCCATAGCCAGTATCCTGGTGGTTTGAAGAAGACGACGCTGCGTCAAACACTTGAGGGCAGGTTCCCTGAGCGCGCACTGGAGCACGCGGTACGGGGTATGGTTATGCATAATCGCCTCGGTGCGGATATTATGTCCCACCTGAAAATCTATGCTGGCCCGACGCATCCGCACCAGGCTCAGAAACCTATTCCCTGGACAGGCCCACAGTCATTGCTAAAGCAGCCCACTGGGACTGCCGAGGCTAAGTAAACAAGAAAGAGGAGAACCTACCTTGGCAGATACCATCAAAGGTGAGTATTACTACGGTATGGGACGTCGCAAGACGGCTGTAGCCCGCGTGCGCCTGTACCCAAATGGTGATGGCAGTATAACCGTCAACGGGAAAAGTGCTCAGGCCTATTTTGGCACTCGTGAAACCCCGGTTGCCACAATGAATGCCCCGTTGCGTTTGCTTGATCTGGGCAACGTCTATACCATCACGGTTCGTGTTATTGGTGGTGGCACCAGTGGACAGACGGGCGCTATTCGTCACGCGGTTGCTCGTGCTCTCGTGCGCGTAAATCCTGAATGGAAGCCGACCCTGCGCAGAGCTGGCTACCTCACTCGCGACCCTCGTATGAAGGAGCGCAAGAAGCCCGGCTTGAAGCGTGCCCGCAAAGCACCACAATACACAAAACGCTAATAGCCTTCATCCTGGACGTAGGGGCGCAATGATGACTTTTAACAAAATAACTCAGACACCCGTAGGTGCCGATTTATCGTGCACATGGCCGATTGATCGGCCCTCCGTGGATGTTCCGGTATCCGGATTATTTTGTTAATCTGCATCATTGCGCCCTGTGGGATGCATGGACTCCCCTTCTTTACACTTTTTTGCCTTCCAGTGCCTCCACCCACTGCCCCACCGTGAGCAAGAACGGCAGATCTGGATGCTTCGCACGCAACCGGACTGAGAGCGCCGCCGCTGGTGGAGGGCGCAAGCCCGCTCTATTCAAGGTCACCTCGTCCTGGAAAAGTTCGGCTGGTGTACCGGTGAAAACGCGCTTACCATCGCGAAAGGTCACGACGCGCTGGCAATGTTCGGCAACGAGTGACATATCGTGGGTAATCACCAGAATTGTCTTTCCCTGCCGGTGCAAATCGCGCAACAGGGACATGATTCCCTTGACCATATTGTAATCCTGGCCGGTGGTCGGTTCATCCACAATCACAATTTCCGGCCCCATCGCCAGCACAGCCGCCACCGCCAGGCGCTGCCGCTGCCCTTTGCCGAGGAAGAGGGGATCTTCGTTGGCATACTGAGTCAGGCCTGCCACCTCCAACGCTGCATTTACCGCTTTACGCCGCTGTGCCGGCTCAATCCCCAGGTTAATCAATCCATATTCGACCTCGTCGCTGACCTTACGACGAAATAGCTGGTGGTCTGGATTCTGGAAGACATAGCCAACCGAGGCAGGTAGACGCGCTCGTACTTTACGGGAAGCCAGGTCTTGCCCCTGTACCAGTACTCGACCCCGCGTTGGCCGGTAGATACCCGCCAGGATTTTCGCCAGCGTACTCTTGCCACTGCCGTTTGGACCGAGCAACGCCAGGATTTCGCCGCGATGGAGTGTAAGATCGACGCCTTGCAGTGCCACCGTACCATCTTCGTAGTTGTACCAGGTATCTGCAGCCGTCACTATCGGCTCCTGTTTTACCGTGTCGCGCGAACCTGAAGCGCCTGCGGAAACAGCAGCAATATCAGGTCGAGCGATACTGCTGCCTTTACCTGTATCAGTGAAGGGGGCATCGTGAAGCGAGCGCTCTTCCGGTTGTCCTGCTTGAGTGTGAACGAACCCGGCAAAGGCTATCTCTCCCTCTTCCGGAGTGAGCGGAGGACGCGCATGATAGGTATAACCTGTCAGCCACGAGATGCTGGTCAACTCGCCAACCGAAGCGCCGCAACGCTCCAACAGGGCACGTTCAGCATAAAAATCATGGGGTGGGGCAACCAGTTCAATGTGCCCCTCATTAAGCAGGGCGATGCGATCACAGAATGCCGAGAGGGTGTCGGGGTCCTGCTCAACCAGCACGACAGTCATCTGGTAATCTTTCCGTAATCGAGCAATCGTTTCAATGACTTCGCGCTTACCAGGCGGGTCAAGGTCGCTGGTAGGCTCATCGAGAAGCAGCACCTGAGGTCGCATAGCGAGAAAGGAGGCTATTGCAACTCGCTGCTTCTCGCCGCCTGAAAGGTCAGCGGGATGGAGATAGGCCGCGCCGTGCCACAATTGTTCCAGGCCAACGCTGCACAGGCTCGCGTAAGCTCGTCGGAGTATCTCTTCGGTGGGAAGCCCCTGAATTTGCAGGCCAAGCCCGAGCTCGTGCAAGAGGCTCATTCGCAAAAACTGGTTCTCTGGGTCCTGCAACACCATGCCGACGCGGTTGGTGGCAGGCGTCCTCGCGGTAACTGGCTCACCTGCTGCGGTTATCGTCCCACGGAAATGCTGCGGCAGTTGTTCTGGCGTCAGGCGAGAGCTGTAAGGAATGGCCCCAAGCATAGCGCGACAGAGCGTCGTCTTGCCTGCTCCGCTTGGGCCAGTGATGCCGAAGCATTCGCCAGGCTCGATCTCCAGGTCTATACCGCGCAATACCCACGGGCTAGACTTTTCGCTAAAAGTAGGATAGCGCCACCAGAGGCCATCAATCACAAGAGACATAGCGGCTCCTACAACCCCTTCAAAGCAGCGTTGTCACCGCAGGATGCGGTCCCAGCGCGAAATACAACAAGAGGAGACAGAGGACAGCGACGCCCCAATCGATCAAGCGCCACGGGCTGCTTTCATAGAAATCCGCCATTGGTCGACCAAGGGTATAACCCCTTGCCAGCAGCGCATCGCCAATCTCGGCGGAGCGGCGTATCATGATCGCCACAAGGGGGACCGCCGTACTGGCTAAATCGCGTAGACGACGTATAAAACTGCGTGGGCGAGTCGCTATGGCGCGGGTAATCTGCGCCTGGCGGATGGTCTCATAGTCGGAGAGGGCCAGGTCCAGTGAGCGAAAAACGGTGCTGAGAAAGAAGATCACTGCTTGAGGACAGTGCAACTGGCGCAGCGCCCCGATCAGTTCGACGTCACGCGCGGTCATCACGAGCGCGATAGAGACGATAATCATACCGGCATAGCCAATCGTTTTGGTCACAGCTACCAGCAGCCCCTGGTCACTCACCAGCAAAGCCAGAGGATGGAAGAATGCCACCTGTGCGATACGCAATTCGGGAAGGTGAATCCACTCTGCGAATACAAACGCTGTCGCGATGCCCACCACAATACCGAGAAAGAGCCTGCGCGTCCACAAAAAATATCCCACGACAATCACAAGCAGGATGGCTTGCCAGGGAGCCAACCCTATCACCAACTGCCCCGCATAGATGGGAAGTTGCAACAGCGTGACTTTCCCCGGCACCGGGTTGAAAACGATCCAGGTGATGAAAAGCGCGAGCAGCGCAGGCAGGGTGAGCAAGAAATAGAGGCGTGCAACCCCTGGACTTACTCCGCTAAGCGCGAGTATGAGCACTGCTCCTGACCAGAGTACCACCGCTCCCACAAGATCAGGGTGGCTTGTGTTGATGGTTCTCAATAGCGCCGCCGACAAGCAGAGGACGAATAGTGTGCGTGCCAGCAGGTGTACTCTGGCGAAGGGCGCGTTTACGTGCCGCGAGAAGAGAAACGAGCGTACATAGCGTCGTCCATCTGGTGGCAACAGGAAGTTCTGAGGTACATCCTGTGGATGCTCTGTTTCGCTGTGATGTAAGGACCTGTTAGCCTGTGCATGCGGATTTCCTGTCTGCGAGAGCATGTGTTGATTCAATGCACTTCCTCACGAGACCCGGGGCAAGAAGACAGCAGGATAACTGGCAGGGTTGATCGTGACGATCTTGATCTTCTGTGGATCACCGGGCATGATATAGCCGGAAGAGAGGTGAATAGTGACCGTCGTAGGATCAATTCCTCGCTGTCTTTTGATAAAGGCAAGGGCGTCTTTTTCTTTCATGCTCTTCACGGCATTCTGTATATCCTGCAGTTGCGATGATGGAAACTGGTACTGCACGTCGCCAGCGGCGGCAATGTCGATCAGTACATTTCCATTGTTGTCTGCACCTTTGATTAAAGGTTGACCAACCTGAATCATCGAGTTGAGCAGTATGTAGTTTGCCCCCATTTTCTGGACCTGCTGCTGCAATAACGAGCGTGCCAGTTGCCGGGCGTCCTGGCTTACAATGTAAGCTGCCTGTCCTTGTTGTCCAGTGATCGAAACGGTCACAGATGTGCCGTCTACACCGACCTGTGGATTCACATCAACGGGGGCATCCACAAACTGAATCGTACCAACCCGCGTACCGTTCTGGCTATGGATCTGCGCGCGCAAGTCACTCGAAATTTTATCGTCCAGGCTCTGTCTGAGTTGCGCGGAGAGGCCATCCACGTCTGATTGCGCTACAATCTGTTGACAATCAAAGAGAGGAGGAAGGATACATCTCTGCCCCGTCGTCTGTCCTGATAGAGACCCATCCTTGCTGCTGTTAAGGGTCTTCACCGGAATGGTTGCTGAATTTACATCAACGTTTTGCTGCGAAACGCTCCCCTTTATATGGAATACTTGCTTGATGAGTTGTACCTGCGGTCCGAAATTCACGTTGCCACTAACATCCAGCGTTGGTTGCACTTCTGCGAAGAAGAAGAGTACGGCGGTCGCGAAGAGCAGGAAGACGACCAGCAGCGTCACAATAGCAAGAGTAGGGTTTCTACGCGGCCTTGAGGAGCGTGGCGGATTGCTGGGAACGTTGTTGGCAGTAACTGGCGTGTGCGTTGCCGTTACATGCGGTTTTTCCTGTATATTCGCGAGATCAAAATTGACGGTAGGAGAGCCATAATCATTCTGATCAAACGCATCCAGCCCTGGTGGGCGAAAGGACGGCGAAGAAGAGCGCGGAAAAACATCAGAGCGATGTAGCGTTTTGACTTGCTGTTTATTATTTCCCGTGTAATTGGAGATCAAATCATCACCTGGAACGGGTATGAACGGGGGTGTCGCCGACGACGTTTTCTGCGTCGATGACGCGTTGAGATACTGATAGGCGTACTCGAAGGCGTTCAGCACATCTTCGGCTGTTGCGAAACGATCCGCGGGATCGGCGGCGATACAGTTATCGACTACATACTCCAGTGGCTGAGGTAGAGAGACGCGTTGATCGGCCGAAGGAAACTGGCCTGCCAACAATTGATAAAGAATGACGCCGAGTGCATAAATATCGTTGCTGGGAGCGGAGGTTCCGGAGAGACGCTCAGGAGCCATATAGGCGGCGGTTCCCATTTCCGTGCCTGCTGTGGTCAGGGGTGGACTGGCAGCCATACCCTGCATACTGGCTATGCCAAAATCGATGAGGCGTACATAGATCTCACCGGAATTTCCTTCTCGATCCAGCAGTATATTATTGGGTTTGAGGTCACGGTGGATAACGCCCCGCCGGTGGATATAAGCCACTGCCTTGACTAAGGCAGTAAAAAGCTGGTGTACCTCGACCAACGATAGCGGACCAGCCTGTAAACGCCGTGAAAGAGTGCCACCAGAGATATAGGGTGTTACGAGGAAAAGGCGTCCCTGTTCTTCGCCGAATTCAAACAATGGCAGTATATGTTCGTGCTTGAGATACGCATTCACCTCGGCTTCCCTGAGAAAGCGCTTGCGCGCGGTCGTGTCATGTACCAGGTCAGAGCGAATAATTTTGATGGCGACTTCGCGGTCAAAAGCCGTGCGCTGGTGGGCAAGATAGACTTCACCCATTCCGCCAACATCGATACGACGGATCAGGTCATAGTTCCCGAAACGGAACTTGCTCTGCCCTTGTAGCCCGACACGCTCGTGACCGGAACCTTGTGGCTCTCTCATTGATTTGTTTTCAGGTGTCATAAATAGATGCTCTATAAAGCAAGACGCATATCCCGGTATATGTTAAAAAAACAGCGTTTATAAGCTTTCTTGGGGGATGGATGAAACCAGGCAAGAAAATCTTGACATAAGTATCCATCGCGCCAAGTGCAGTATAACACTTAAGGATGTAATGGTGCAACGAACGAACAGCAACACGGGATGCGCAACGAGGGAGAGACCTCAGGTAAAGTGACTTGGGATCGTACTTTATTACATACATACATGGTTATCGGGTCTTGCTGGCCCCTACGCACTCATCCATTCCGGGTTATTTCGTGACGGGAGTTTCCGCTATCATGGGAAGCGAATTCAGCCTGGAAACGGGTGGAGAGCTATGATTATCTTTGATGAGGAAAGGCCGTCGGACTCGCCTTTTGTCGAGCGGATCTGGCGCAGCCATAGTGAGGGCACGGCCCCGTTTCTCTCAATTGCCGTGAGCCGCTGCGAGCTGGTAGTCACCAAACTGCATGGCAAGATCACGATGACCGTGCGAGGGCCAGAGACCAGAGCCACGCCTCTTGGGGACAGCCCCTCCGATGGGGAGTGGTTTGGCATCCTCTTGAAGTTGGGCGCGTTTCTGCCGCATCTGCCTACCAGAAGTCTCCTCGATACAGGCGTGACCCTACCTGAAGCGACGGACAACACCTTCTGGCTCTCTGGTTCTGCCTGGGAATTTCCTACCTCTGACAATGCGGAGATCTTTGTCAGACGGCTGGTGCGTGCCGGGCTGCTGGTTCGCGATCCCGTCATCGAGGCCGCCTTACAAGGGCAGATCAAAGACCTTACGCCACGCTCCGTCCAGTATCACTTCTTGCAGGCAACCGGGATCACCCAGAACATGGCGCGACAAATCGAACGTGCCCGCTCTGCCACCCTCCTCTTACAGCAAGGCGTCTCGATCTCCGAGACCATTCTGGAGGCAGGGTATTACGATCAGCCACATCTGACGAGATCGCTTCAGCGCTTTATTGGACAAACCCCTGCTGAACTGCTCCATCACAGCCGACCAGAGCAACTTTCGTTTTTGTACAAGACAACGCCTTCCTCTTGAGGTATGCTCTCCCCTGTATCATGACAACAGCCGACAGAAGCGCGGCGTTGAAGAAGAGCGGTGAACCTTCTGAGCGCCGTCCCAGCGCTCACCAGCTCGTAAATAGCGTGAAGGTTCGACAATTTTTGAGGCGAAACATACTTACTGGAAAAAAGAGGAGAATCCCATGCCAACAGTCACTTCTCAAGACGGCACGACAATTGCTTTCGACAAGGTTGGGTCCGGCCCAGCCGTCATCCTGGTCAACGGTGCGATGGCGTATCGTGCCTTTGACCCGAGTCTGGCGCAACTGGCCGAACTGCTTGGCCAACACTTCACGGTCTACAACTACGACCGGCGCGGCCGTGGCGCGAGCTCCGACAAAGAGCCCTTCGCCAAGGAACGCGAGATTGAAGACCTGCAAGCACTGATCGAGGACGCTGGCGGCAAAGCCATGGTCTTTGGTTTCTCGTCGGGCGGGGTAGTGAGCCTGGATGCCGCCGCTGTCACCCCAGGCATTGCCAAAGTCGGGGTGTATGAGCCGTCGCTCATTGTCGATGACAGCCGCCAGCCCGTGCCCACCAACTACACGGAGCACCTCACGACGCTCGCGGCCCAGGGGAAGCGCGACGAAGCTGTCGAATACTTTTTGACGCAAGCCGTGGGCATTCCGGCCGAATACCTCGGTGGCATAAAGCAGGATCAAGCCACTTGGTCTGGCATGACTGGCGTGGCCCATACCATTGCCTACGACGCGGCTTTTGTCGGCAATGTCATGCAGGGCAAACCGCTGCCAACTGATCGCTGGGTCAAGGTGACCTTGCCTGTGCTGGTTGCAGATGGTGGTGATAGCTCCGCCTGGATACACCATGGCGCTGATGCGCTGGCCAACGTCTTGCCACACGCCAGCCGCCACACGCTCGAAGGTCAAACCCACATGGTTGACCCCAAAGTGCTCGCCCCGGTCATCATCAAATTCTTTCAGCAATAACACCAGACAGGGGGTGGGATAGACTACATAGCTCGTTTTCTTTCTCCCACCCCCAAGTCAATATCTAAACAGGAGGTGTTCTGAGCAAATCAATGTACAGATAGATCTCTCCTGAGGCAGAACAAGCAAGGAAAAGGAAGGAGCACATCCATGAAACTCTCTCCATCCCACTCAGAACAGCCGGGGGTGTCCACCGCTTTCACCTTCCAGCGCCTGAGCCTGGCAGCCTGCATCCTCCTCGCTCCGCTCTCGATCACCCTCTACCTGATCTCCTGGCCGGGAAATCAGCGCGCGCCTCTCACGCCTCTCATCGCCAGCGCGATGACCGGTCCGACCGACAACACCCTGCACTTCATCGGTGCCATTGCCGCCTCCTTCTTCCTGCCCCTGGGCTACCTGGGCATGTCTCTGCTGGGCATGCGGCGCGCACCCTGGCTTGCCACCATCTCGGCGGCACTCTCCCTGGTCGGCTGGATCCCCTGGGCCGCGCTCATGGGTCTGGATGCCCTGGCCTCTGATATCAACCAGATCGGCAGCACTGGGCAGTTCGCTGCGCTCTGGACGCACTTCAACGGCGATCCTGTCATGACGACCTACCTGTGGATCTACGTCATCGGCCACCTGGTGAGCGCGGTGTTGATCGGCTTCATGCTTGGTCGGCTGCATCTCGTCCCCGTCTGGGCCGCCTGGGCCTTTGCCCTCACCAGTCCGCTCACCATCGTCATTATTCTCATCCATAGTCTCGTCTTCCAGGACGTGCTCAAATATCTGATCTGCGCCCTCTGGATCATCGGTGCCATTGCCGCCGCTCTTGCTCTGCTCACAAACAAGGACCTGGCACCACCAGCGCCATCACCCCTATAATGGCACCACTGCTCAGGCGAAGAGGCCCAAGCCCCTACAGACAGGAGAAACGCCTTTGTTCACGTTCCATTGTAAATTCCAGGATTGGGTGGGAGAAATTTAATGACAGTCTTTCATGCTGATACTTCACATGGGAGGCGGTTTCTCCAGGTTCTCCATGGCCAATTCCTCTGTTTCGCGCTGATTTTCCCACGTTCGCCTCAAAATTCGTGCAGATTTGACCCAATTTACTACCAACATTTACGGGCAATGAGAGCGATAAATCGGCACCTACTGATGGCCGGATGATTTTGTTCATCTGCATAATCGGGCTGGGTGGCTATCAAGGCCACCAGTAGCCGACTTCCAGGGTGGCAGCGCAGGCTTGCGTTACGGCATCTTCACTACCCAGCGCATGGGTGACGGGCGCCAGGAGCGCGAGATCGGTCAAGGTGTCCAGGTGCGTATGAAAAATGTCGGGACCCCTCTTCAGCTCAAAGAGGATAGGGTACCACGAAACAAGCTCACCTTGCAGCGAGCTTGTTTCGTGGTGCGGGGTGGGGAGAGATGTTACGCTTTTTGACCCGCAATGTTCACGAGCCACGACACGCCAAATTTGTCAGTAAGCATGCCAAAGGTATCCCCCCATGGGGCTTTCTCCAGTGGCATGCTGACGTTGCCGCCGGCCGAAAGCTTCTCGAAATAGCCTTGTAATTCGGCTTCGTTGTCACCACTCAGGGACATGCTAAAGTTCGTCCCGGCTTGATACTCCATACGGTTGGGCGTGTCGGAAGCCATAAATGTAATGCCGTTGTCGGCTTCCAGCACAGAGTGCATGACTTTGTTGTCTTCGCTGGGATCTTGAGACGCGTGGTAGTCTTTGAAGGTATTCATCGCCAGTTTGCCCCCAAAGACCGTTTGATAAAATTCCATGGCTTGGCGAGCGTTGTCCTTAAAGCTCAGGTAGGGGTTCAGTTTGGTTTGCATAGTTCCTCCTCGTTTCGTATTTACGTTAGAGAGCTACTCTTCATTATACATTACAATTGTGTTCCACGTTGTTCCCTCTCCTTCTCGCGGCCCTCAACTCTTCCGACGTTCCATGCCCGGATGCCGAACACCGTCATCACGAGAGAACAGAGCATGTTCGTCACGACAAGCAGTGCAGGTGCCGGCTCAAAGGCCCCGACCTTGAAGACGCGGCCCACGATCGGCTCCCCCAATTGGCCCAGCGTATAACACCCTCCCAGCACGGTCAGTCCACGTGCGCCTGCCCTGCCGATCCGTCCCCCTCTCACGACGCAGCCGGTCAGTACGAGCTGCCCGAGCAACAACGGGAACGGCGCGGACAGTGCAGTCCCCCTCCAGAAAAAGTCTTTGACTACATCCTCCCCGTGCATGAGGCCGCCGAATTGTGCGGGCAGATGCCGCCGGATTGCCAGCCAGGTGCCCACGCTGGCACTCAGCAGGCAGCACACCGAGGCCAACACAAGGTGACTGCTGGGTTTATTCATCTCTTGCTCCTTTCCTTGTTGATCGTGACGGGTTCGACGGTGAATGGCCTGGCCGAGAGCGCCTTCTCCAACAGCTTGACAGGCCCGGAACGGTCCGCGAGGTAGCGCTGCGATTGGAGCTGGTCCTGCGCGGCACAAGCTAAATCACTCAAACTGCTTTTCCAAATGGCGCCGGAACAAGACACGATCACCGCCTCGCCCATCATAGTTTGTAGTGACTGCAACCCCATCGATCTGTGCATCTCCAGGCAGAATCTCGAAACAAGTAGCTTTTTTAAGCCCAGGCGTTAATAGCATGGGCTTGGCGGCGATAGCGTTTGGGAATCAAGATGGTTTCGAGCAGTGTTATCGTGAATTTGCTCCTGGCTCGCCGGTAGAGTTTCATGGCGAGAGAGAAAAAACGCCCTGTCTTGAACTGGTGAAACGGTTTGAGTGGGGCTGGCGAGAGTAGAGCCATGATGCGTTCCACAAGGTAGTAACGCAGCGGGCCAAAATGAGAACGGTAGGATTGGAAGAGCTTCCCGGCATACTCCGAAGGGCGATAATTGCTATGCAGGGACTCTTCACGTACCTGCAGGTACTCCTCGTAGCTGCGGGGAATATGGGGGATCTCCATCCACTGGCCCATCGTCCGGCACATCTCAAAGTACTCCAGCCGCTGCTCGCGACTCATCGGGCCGTGCATAAGTTCGTAGGTTCGCTCGCCCATATCAATAATCATCATGAGGACATCAAGATAGGCTTCGGGCGGAATGACAAAGCCACGTTTTTGTTCCAGCGGAGTGTGGAAGTGGCGGATCTGCCAGGCGACGCGCTGCTGTACTTCTGGAGGGCCAAAGGCAAATTTTTTCTGGTATTGCGCTGAAATAATTACACGGAGAATGGGGTCTTGCAGGATTCCTTTGCCAAAGAAGAGCCAATCGACATCTTTGTGATAGGCAAATTCTACGGCGCTGCCGATCCAGAACAGGGATGCGAGGTCGCTGTTGCAGCTGATCTCTTGAAAGACGTTGCTGATTTCGGAAGATGTGTAGAGCTTCCTTGATAAGATATGTGCGAGCATTGTCCCTCCAATTGACCTCTAAGAACTTAGACATTACCGGTGTGCATGTTCTTCTGTGATCTCATCGCTACGCTCTTCGCAAGGGTTTTTTGGTGAGGTTGCGGGTTTGGCAGACGCAGTCTGCCAAACCCGCAACCTCACAGGAAATTAGACTGCCACGTTTGTTGAGCGGCTGTAGGGTTTTTCGGGATCGATTAGCACGTTGATGCAGGCGGGGAGGCCTGAGGCAAAGGCTCTTTCGAGGGCGGGGCGGATATCTCCCGGGCGCTCGACCAGCTCTCCGTAGCCGCCGAGGGCTTCTACCATTTTATCATAGCGTATCCCTGGCGTCAGTTCCGCGGCGGTCGCGTGACCGATCAGCGCTCGCTGGGGATGTTTGATCTGGCCCCAGGCGCCGTCATTGCCGATGATGGAGACAACGGGCAGCTTCTGGCGCACCATGCTTTCGAACTCCATGCCGTTGAGGCCAAAGGCGCCGTCACCGTGCAGGATCAATACTTTCTGCCCGGGCCGGGCAATTTGTGCCGCCATGGCAAAGCCCGTGCCGGTGCCAAGGCAGCCCATGGGGCCTGCATCGAGCCAGTAGCCGGGTTTGGAGACGTTGATCACCCGGCCGCCATAGCTGACAATATCACCGCCGTCGCCTACCACGGTGGTGTCCTCGTCGATGAAGTCGCGTATCTCGCGGCAGAAGCGCATGGGATGAATGGGTACGGCATCAGAGTTCATCGAGGCGCTGTCGCGTTCCAGGCCCCTGCGTTCCTCGGTGCGGATGTAGGCAAGCCACTCTTCCTGGTTGAGTTGCCTGGTGGCCTCGGCCACTTGCTGCATACTGACGCCCACGTCTCCCGCGAGTCCGGCGGCAACGCCGCGGTTGGCACCGATATCCTCGCTTGCCAGGTCGAACCAGATGACATTGGCGGCCGCCGGGATAAGCGGCGGTTGGCCGTGATTGAGGCGGAAGTCCATGCGCGTGCCAATGGCCAGGATGGTATCGGCCCCTTCCAGCGCTTTACGCCGTGCGGAGGTGAAGAACAGCGGGTGCGTCGGTGGCAGGCAGCCACGGCCCGCGCCATTGAGAAAGACGGGAGCCTGGATGCGCTCCGCTAGTTTGCGCAGTGGTTCGGCGGCGTCACACCACCAGACAGCGGTACCCGCCATGATGACCGGGCGCTGCGCTTTATCTAAGAGGGCTGCCGCTTTGTGTACAAGTTCCGGATCAGGATAGGCGCGTCCCATGGGTCGATAGCTGGCAGGTTCACCGGGATCAAAAAAGGCCTCCGTATCGACGAAATTATTGAGGACATCCATCGGTGTCTCCAGGAAGGCGGGACCGGGCTTGCTGCCCAGCATCTGGCGAAAGGCCAAGGCGGTGTACTCGGCAAGGCGCGAGGTTTCATGAACGGTGCGCGCCCATTTGGTGATGGGGCGCAGCAGGT
>WNGQ01000808.1_pt1 | contig 32572 bp, 29 predicted proteins | sample 5407661 | NCBI WGS metagenome assembly WNGQ01 (sample SAMN13153382, study PRJNA577476) | soil metagenome | isolation source: 60 cm soil or saprolite under Garry oak tree replicate 2 | place: USA:California | collected 2016-06-15 | reverse complement strand
GCTGGTACGCTCCCTGATAGAGAATATCTTCAGCGAAACGTAAAGGGAGAGCCGGATACCTGGAAACTCGTAAGTCCGGTTCGGCGAGAGGGTGACGGGTGACCCTCGTCAGAGGGCAACCGCTCCCTACTCGACCGCAGGATACACTCAATGGGATGGTTGAGAGTGTATCGGGTATTGTTCGCCAACTACGGGTGTTCACCGAGTCGTAGCCACGCTACATCCACTCCAACAACCGACTACGCAACAGTGCCGGAAGAAGCCGCGCCACTTCTAGTGGCTGCGGAGTGTCACGGGTCACTTGCCAAGCCATCCTCATGAGGATATCATACAAGCAGATCATGAAAGGAACGAACAATGGGAGAAAGTACCGAGACAGCAAACACCTTCTGCCCGACTGATCGAAGCCCGGGTTCGTGGTTTTCGCATACGTTTTGAGAGGGCTCTCTCCTGTCAATAGGGCTGTCAACATGGCTCTTCCGCTTCTTCTCCGAAGTGGGAAGAGCCTGCTAAAGCGCATTGAAGGGCCAAGAGAGATGCCATTTGACCAGATTATCGAGATCAGGCGCTCGATGATTGAGTAGGGAGGACTCTACCAAATGGATAAGGCCAAAGTGCTTGAGACGATACAAACGGAACGTGCACAGCTGGATGGACTGCTTGCCCAGCTAAGTGCCGAGCAAATGTGCCAGACAGCCCTGGAGAATCAGTGGTCTATCAAGGATGTGCTGGCACATATCGCCACGTGGGAGCGCCGGTGTGCAGGCTGGATCCAGGCAGGTTTGCACGGAGAGCGGCCAGACAAACCTGAGAAGGGGTATACGTGGGAAGAGATCGATAAACTCAATCAGAAGACGTACCTGGAGAACAGGGACCGCTCCCTTGATGACGTGCAGTCAGACTCGCGACTTGCTTACCAGGACTTGCTGGAGCAGGTACAGGCGCTCTCCGAAGACGATATCACGAATCCCCAGCGCTTCCCATGGACAGATGGCCATGGGCTTGTCCCCTATATCGCAGCCAATTCCTACGAGCATTACCAGGAGCATTTTGAGCAGATCAGGAAATGGTTGAGCGATGATATAATGCAGGCTTGAATAATTAAGACATTTCTTAACTCAGAGCACTTAACCCAGGACGAACATAAGATAGCTGACACAGGACGACCGCCCGCCATCTGTCATCCTGAGCGTAGCGAAGGATCTCTCGCTGGTGGCGTGACGGTGGGGCGTGCTTTATGGAGCCATAGCTGTCATCCTGAGCGCAGATCCTTCGCTGCACTCAGGATGACAGCTGTGCTGAAGTTCACGCCTCTGGGGTCGTCCCTGCTATATTCTTGGCTTTCTTTACAATAAATATTCTTTCTAATGGTACAATATTATGCATTGTAACATTGCTAATCTGCCTGTCCCATAAGAAAGGAACAACAATTTCATGCAACATCAAGATCACATGCACCACAAGGATAACTCCAATATCGATAATCACGAACTAAGCCAGGGCGATTACTTGAGCGGAGCACAGATTGTTCCACGGCGAGTTCACGCCGATATGACGGTCGCGGAACTGATAGATCAGCAATTCCAGGCGTATAATAGTGCGCGATTGAACGAGGCGGCGCGCCTTTATGCCCAGGAGATGCTGGACCCCGAGAAAGATGTGACGATTGGTCTGACGATGGCCGGCGCCCTGACACCCGCTGGATTGGGCGGCTGCGTCATCACGCTAATGGAGAATGGTTTCGTTGATTTTATCATCAGCACAGGCGCTAACCTCTATCACGATATGCACTACGCGCTGGCGATGACACTACACCGGGGCGATTTCCGCCTGGACGATACGAAGCTGCAGGAAGAAGGGGTCATCCGCATCTATGATATTCTCTTCAAAGACAGCGTGCTACTCGACACGGATGCTTTCGTGCGCGAGTGCCTGAAAAGCCTGCCGAACCGGCCGATTGCGACCTCGGAACTGCATCACCACTTGGGCACCCAGTTGCTCAAAGCGGGGGTCAATCCCGAGTATTCAGTGCTGGCGCAGGCGGCACGCTGGAACGTTCCCATCTATACCTCCTCACCGGGAGACTCTTCGATTGGGATGAATGTTGCACGCAACGCCCTGGATGGCAGCCTGTTGACGCTCGACCCGCTGGCCGATGTCAACGAGACCACTGCTATCGTTCACCATGCCACACGCAATGGCGTGATCATTCTTGGTGGTGGCAGCCCGAAGAATTTCTATCTGCAGACGCAGCCGCAACTATGGGAGGTTCTCGGTATCCAAAAGGGTGGGCATGACTATTTTGTGCAGATCACCGCTGATGCTCCCCATTGGGGTGGGCTTTCCGGGGCAACGCCTTCGGAAGCTGTTTCCTGGGGCAAGATCAAACCAGATCAATTGAGCAGCACAGTGGTAATTTATGGTGATTCAACGATTGCGCTGCCGCTAATTACTGCCTACGCTGTGACAAAGGCGATGCCGCGCCCAAGAAAAGAGCTCTTTGCCATGCGAGAGAAGTTGCTAAAAGAGCTGAAAGAAGCTTACATTGCAGGAAAAGAGGCACAACCGTAGCGGGTTTTCTATCTAATACCCACGTATTTCCTATTTAGATAGAATGACTGCTTGCCTTTAGGTGGAGCTAAACTGGTTATTAGATACAAACATCGGATTTATTCTTCCCATTAGCTTGACAACCTAATGTATAATGACACTTGGTGTCAAAAAATGATGCCATACGTGTTATTAGAGCTAAAAGGAGGTTAGTTCGATGCTTGTCCATTTGATGTTGGAGTTGTACGGTTGTAACCGGGAGCTTCTGTCTAACGAAGCCGTGGTACGATGTGCATTGGATGAATATCCTGCCCGTGTCGGTATGGAGAAAGTCAGCCCGGTGCACCTGTACAATATTGAAACGTCTAATCCATTAGATGCTGGCCTTTCGGGCTTTGTCGTTATAGCCCAGAGCCACATCAGCATGCATGCCTGGCCCGAGTATGGTGAGGTGGATATTGACATCTGTTCCTGCAAAGAATTCAGCCAGGAAGATGCCATCGCCTTTGCCAGGGAGATGTTCCAGACAGATGATGTAGAGGCGCATTTTGTAGTACGCGGTAACCGTTCCTTGCGCCCGGAGACGCCTGATCCTGAACGCTACGAGGCCGCTATGGCTGACCGCAGGGCTAGATTGGCGGTGCGCTAAAAAGAAGGAGCATGATTTTATGACTGATTCGCCTGTGACCCAGTTTGGTGCGCCTGATGCGCCTTATTGCGAACCGTCCACCGCTCGGGTGACGATTATCCCGGCCCCGCTTGAGTATAGTTTGTGCTATATGAAAGGCACCGAACATGGGCCACAGGCGATTCTTGATGCCTCCAGTCAAATGGAATTGTATGACGAAGAACTTGATTGTTGTCCCATCGAAGTGGGTATTTATACACGTCCAGCGTTGGACTACCGCGGCATGGATCACGCCACTGCGCTCAAGGCCACTGGAGATGCTGTACGAGAAGTACTTGAACGCGGACAACTCCCCTTTACTCTTGGCGGCGAACACTCCCTATCTGCACCTCCTATTGCCGCCGTACGAGACTATTTTCCAGACCTGACAGTTGTTCATATCGACGCTCATGGCGACCTGCGCAATGAATATGAAGGAACGCCCCTGTCACACGCTGCCATCGAGAGACGTGTTGTAGATATGGGTATTCCTTTGACCGAGATTGGCATTCGCAGTTTCAGCCCTGAAGAGGCTGAATTTATGAAAACTTGCCCAAATGTGGCGGTGGTATGGGGCTATCAATTCGCGAAAGGAACAGCGGTTATTCCCTGGGACCGTTTGAGCAAACATACGTATGTCACTATCGATCTCGATGCCCTTGATCCTAGCGAGATGCCAGCGGTGGGGACACCCGAACCGGGCGGGCTACGTTGGTACCAGTTGCTCGATCTTTTTCGAGAAATTTGCCATCGCACTACGATTGTTGGGATGGATGTAGTCGAACTCTGTCCGATGGAAGGACAGACCCGCGCAGATTTCCTGGCCGCGAAACTGGTTTATAAGATGATCGGCTATCGTTACTGCGACAAATCGTGAAGGAAACAACGCGAGAAACAGTACACTTAGACGTATAGCAAACGTATAATTATCAGGTTAGTGAATATATCTTGAATTGTGAAAAACGACTGAACATTGGGCACGTTTTCTAACATGATCAGGGAAAGATTTACGGAATGTTTCTTTCACGTTCTTTCATTAAAGTGAGTAGTAAACGGGCACCGGCTGTCTTCCCTGGCACGTTCGTCATGCTCTGCCTATTAGCTGCTCTAATTACAGCCTGCGGCAGCTCTAGCGATACGACTTCATCTTCTAAAAGTGGGAAGAATACGCAGGTATTACCAACGAATAACGGGACGATTACATACAGTTCAAATGCGAGCGATGTCATCGTTCGCACGTTCTATGGCGGTGGCAATTTCGGCACACTGGCATTTAGTCCCGAAATTAGCATTTATGGTGACGGCACATATATCCTTGGACCAGGTATCCAGATGAGGCAAGGCAAGCTCGACGCGGATTCATTACAACAATTGCTGCATACGCTGGTGGATACTGATGGGCTACTTGGTTTCACGCAAACACAATTTTATGATGTGCCGGATCAGAATGCAACTTTTCTACAACTAACATTGAATAACAAACACTATGAATTTCAGTATGGCAAATTTGGTACGCTGCAGGAGAGCGCGCAGGAGTTGGATGAATATCACCGGTTGGATCGCGCTCTTACCACGATCAGGGAGTCGCTCAAGGGACCGACGCATCCTTATAGCAACAAAACGATGATAGTACTCGTCCACCAGGATTTCAGCCCAGACCTCACGCAAAATATTCCTGAATGGTCGTTGCCGGATTTTACATTAAGTCAACTGGCAATTTTTGAATGTGGCGTCGTTCCTCCAGACCTGGTAGGCCCGAATGGAGATACCGGTTGCCTGACCTTTACCGCGCCGAGTGTCGCATATTTGCCAACCGCGCGGCAGCTTCAAAGTATCAGGGCGCTGCTGAAAAACCAGCAGCAGGGTGAGTTCATAGAGCAGGGCCTGTACTACCACCTCGTTTTACGCCCATTGCTCCCTGATGAGCTACCACAGAAGACGGTTGCGATGCTTGGCAGTAATGAGTTAAGCTACAGCGGTATTCCGCTCCATAGCGGATCGGTTCCAAAGCCAAAGCCTACACCATGAAGTTCGAGCTAGCTGCAAAGCAAAATAGCCAAAAGATTAGAATCTGGCGATATTCTCGCCTCTAGAGAGGACTATGTGGTATACTATGATTGACGCGTCCCCTTTGAAAATGCCTGCTCATAATACAGCGCGTCAAAACAGCTGGAATTGGTGCGGAGCGACCGACGGAGGTTCCTTCCAAATCTTGCCCATATATCCACCACCTAAACAAATGTACCTATCCTCCAAACGGGACAACCCGGAAAGGAATCATGACAAGAGATTACAATAAACAACCGCGAGACGACATGCGCTCGTTCCCTCGCAATCAGTCCCCAAACAGGGCAGGAGGCGAGCGGTCTTCACGCACACCTCGTCCTCGACTAAATCGTGAAACGGTAGATCGCGCATGGGAGTCGGGAGCGCCAGCTCAACACGCCGACTATCGCACTCGTAGCAGTAATGGACAACCATCACGGAATAGCTGGCGGAACAACCAGCAATCAGAGCATTCCCCCGCTCAAAATGGTCGCAGACCTTACGACAACAATCAGGGCAATCAAAGGAAATTCGAGCGTACTCCTAATGGTAACTATGGCTCTCGTCCCGGGTCCTTCGGCGCCGGCCCCAACAGGTTCGATGATCAGCGGTTCAATAGCCGCCCTGGAACTTCACGCGGTCCCCAGGGCAATGGAAATCGGGATGGCTATCGTGGTAACCAGCGTCCATACGAACAGCGTCCACCATACCGCGAGACGGGCCAGGGTCGAGGTTATCAACGGCGAGACGGCGCGGGTTCTGATCGGCGACCCCGCGATTTTGAAGGTACCAACCGGCCACCGCGTAATTTTGAAGGACGCCCACGTGAATTCGAGCGAGATAATCGGCCACCGCGCAATTTTGACCGCAAGCCCCGAGATTTCGCACGAAATGATGAGCGTTCGCAGCGCAATGCTGCACGTGGCAATCGCCCACATTACCCTGCTGAGCAGCGTGATACGCACAATCCGCGCTGGCAAAGCCGACCGCCAGCACGGCAAGATAGGACTTCTCCGGTGCAATCGCTACACAATGAGGGAGAACCGCAGGGTCCACTGTTCGAGGGAGACTATGAGCGCTTTGATACACCTGTAACGCAACGGGCAGACAAGCCTGCTCGGCCCTACAAGGGCGGTAAAGAACCTGAATTTTCCCGATCAGAGCCTGTAGAACGGCATGTCACACGCCTACCTGACGGACGTGTGCTGAAAGGTCCGCGGCCGGTACAGCGCAAAAATGCGCAGTTCTGGAGCGAAATCTCCAATGAAACGGAACAGTTGATCGATCGCGCTGAAGCACCTGCTTTGCCTGCCGAGGAGCAGTCAGGCGCACGGCCCGTGGAGTTTCGACAGGAAGGCACTTTAGAGCAGGCTTCGCCAGCGGAGGAGAAAGCCGGGACGACCAAGGAAGCTACTCCTAAAAAGCCACGTGCGCGTGCTGCCAGTCCGGCTAAAGAAGCTACTCCTAAAAAGCCACGTGCACGTACCACAAGTGCGACAAAAGAAGCTACTCCCAAAAAGCCACGTGCCGCCAGGAATGGTACGCGGAGCAAGAAAACTACTGGCGAAAAGCCGCGTTCGACAGGTCCGAAACCATCGCAGCGTGGCTTTAAATGGCCAACGCCGGAGGGATAATAATGTAAGAGCCAGGGCCGGGAAACGGTATGCACATCAGAACGGTTTTAGGTCCAATCGCTCCTGAAGATCTAGGCATCACGTTAGGACACGAGCATCTCCTCATCGACCTGCGTGGTTTGTGGGATAACCCTCCTCCAGAGAGAGCGCACCTCATCGAGCAGGAGCCAACACTGGAAAACCTGGGGGAACTGATACGCAATCCATACGACTCCAGGCTCAATTTATTGATTGATGATCCTGAGTTAACTGTTGCGGAGCTCCGGCGTTATCGAGACGCGGGAGGGCAGGCGCTGATCGATATGACTACTGTGGGCATTAAGCCTGATCCGCAGAGGCTTTGTGCTATCGCGCAGGCTACTGAAGTACATGTTGTCGCCGGCTGTGGCTACTATCGACAACCGCTTCTGACGGAAACATTACATGACCGAAGTACTGAGGAGATTGCTGACGATCTCTTGCTGTGGCTAAATGAAGGCATGTATGGTACGACGATTCGTGCGGGTTTGATGGGAGAGCTGGGCACCAGTTCTCCTATTTACCCATTTGAGGAACGCCAGCTGCGTGCGGCGGCCCACGTGCAACGCATTACGGGCGCGAGTATTAATGTTCACCCGTTGACCTGGGGGTACGAACACCTGCGCATTCTTGCTATACTAGAAGAAGAAGGCGCTGACCTCTCACGCGTCGCTATCAGTCACTGCGATGAACTGGTTGAGCCAGCATGGCACGAGCGAATAGCGGAGCGAGGAGCCGTGCTCTCATTTGATACATTCGGCTCGGAGGCGTATTTTGATCGTAGTTTCGCGCAGGAGCCACGCGACACCGATCGCATTCAATGTGTATTACGTTTGCTAGAAAAAGGGTACGGATCACAGTTGACATTGGCGCACGACATTTGTACACGGACCCAGTTCCATCGCTACGGTGGTTGGGGTTGGGATCATTTACTGCGCAATATTGTACCTCGCCTGCGTCACGCGGGAGTTTCGCAAGAAGAACTCGACACTATATTCATTGAAACCCCCAGACGATTACTAACACTTCAAGGTGACTGATCTTATGCTTTATCCCAGCTACCTCAATCTTTATGAAACAGGCGAACTGGCTGAGCGTGCAGCTGCGGCCTGGGAAATCCTACGCAGTTGTACTATCTGCCCGCAAAACTGCCGCTGTAATCGCATCGCCGGGAAAACTGGCGTGTGCCATTCGGGAACAGAGGCCATTGTCGCTTCCTGGAATGTTCATCGACGTGAAGAGCCACCGATCAGTGGAACACGGGGCGCAGGAACTATTTTCTTTGGCTACTGCCAGGCCCGCTGCACCTATTGCCAGAATTTTTCACTAAGCCAGGGCGGGCTGGGTCACCGCGTAGGCCCTGAACGGCTGGCAGACATGATGCTCTACCTGCAAAAGAAACGATGTCACAACTTGGACCTGGTCACCCCCACTCATTTCGTGCCACAGATACTAGCAGCGCTCGTGATTGCTTGTGACAAGGGGCTTACACTGCCAATTGTCTATAACTGCGCAGGCTATGAAAACCTGGAGACGCTCAAATTGTTGGACGGCGTTGTCGATGTATATCTGCCTGACGCCAAGTATTCTGACAATAAAAACGCGCTGCGTACTTCGAAAATGCCCCGCTATGTAGATCATAACCAGGCGGCGCTGCGCGAAATGCGGCGACAGGTTGGCCCACTCCAACTCGACGAAGAGGGTATTGCGCGGCGGGGGCTGCTCATACGACACCTTGTCATGCCCGAGGATATATCGGGAACACGCGAAGTGCTGCGCTGGATCGCGGAAGAACTGGGGCCAGATACCCCTGTCAGTCTGATGGATCAATATTTCCCTGCCTGGAAAGCAGTGAATGACCCGGTACTCAACCGCCGCTTGACATGGGAGGAATACCGAACAGCTATAGACGCCCTGGAAGAATTCCAGTTGGATGCTGGTTACGTCCAGGAAGACCTGATGGAGCTGGATACTACGTCTACGGTATAGAAGGAATCACTTAGCTGAGTCGTGCTATAATCTGAACAAAGTAATGAAAACGTCTATTTTCTTGAAGAAAAAGGGTCGGTACCTGGAAGACAATGTACACTGTGTACAAACTGTTACTCCAACCAGCACATTTCTAGGGACAGGAAAAAGAGAAATGTGCCTGGAGGTACCTGAAATGGAGAACCATTATGAACGACACGGCCACTTTGAGCCGCCTTTTTGCCGGTATCCAGTCTGACCTTGACCAGGTGGATGCCACTTTTGAGGAGAGAGCGACATCGGGACTAGACATCCTCAATTCCGCATCAATGCATGCGCTTGGATCGCCCGGTAAACGGTTGCGAACGGCTCTCACATTACTCGCAGGCAAGATGAAAACGTATCGCTTTGATAAGCTGCTGCCCTTGAGCGTCGCCTTTGAGATGGTACACCTGGCGACGCTTATTCATGATGACATAGTAGATAACGCATTGACGAGGCGCGGCAATCCAACGGTCAACGCCCTTTGGGGAGATAATATTGCGATCTTGCTCGGCGATTACTACTTTGCCAAGACTGCAGGCTTGATTGCCGATATTAACGATAACCGCATCGATCATCTTTTTTCAGATACAGTGGCGACGGTCTGCGAAGGCACGATCATGGAGATGATGACCGCCGGGCGCCTCGATCTGACTATTGAAAGTTACTATGAGAAAATCAATCACAAAACTGCCTGCTTAATTGCCGCGTGTTGCAAAGGTGGAGCGATTGTCAGTCAAGCCTCGGACGAGGAAATCAACCTGTTTTATGAATATGGCCTGAACCTGGGTATTGCTTTTCAAATCATTGACGATATTCTGGATTATACCGAAGACCAGGCGACAATTGGGAAACCCGCTGGTAATGACCTGCGCCAGGGTATGGTCACACTGCCTTTGATTTATGCGTTGCAGGAACAGCCACGCAATGGATATTATCAAGCGGTTCACGGACTGCTGAATGGTTCATCTCAACGAGAAGAAGATTATCACTCGGTTATCAATTGGGTTACTGGAGGGGCGGGCGTAGAGCATTCACGAGCTGATTCCTTCGCTTATGCAGATAAAGCACGTGCGGCATTATACCACTTCCCACCCTCACTGGACCGTCAAGTATTAGATGATTTGATCGATTTTGTCGTCTCGCGCAATCATTAACTGGCAGGTCTCGCCACGCTTGCCTAGAAGAAACCACGGCTAAAGACGATGACCAGCACCAGACATACTAAAATCGCGCCGAGCCAGAAGGCAGCCTGGAGTATATCGTTGTGTTCTTCGAATGGAGGTAATTGCTCTGGGCGAGGCAGCAGGCTTTGATCTTCTTCGTCATCGACGGATGCTAGCGACTTCAACGCCTGAGCCACACTATCAGGAACCTGCTGCGCGGGAGCATGATCAATTTTTTGTCCACTTTGAACGCCATTAGAAACATGGATTGCAGGTTGTTCAAGGTGTTGTCCAGAACCAGGGACGAGGGTACCGCTGACTGAACGCATGGCCAAAAGATCCTGGCGCAGTTCAGAAGAACGTTGATAGCGTTGGCTAGCAATAGGGCGCAGCCCTTTCCCCAGGATGGTATCAAACTGCGGTGAGATTTTGGGATTGAGCCGTTGCGCTTGAGGGATACTGCCGCTGACGCCTGTCGGCAAACTACCAGTGACAGCATAGTATGCAGTCGCCATCAATGAATACAAATCGGAGCGTACGTCTATGACGCCGCGCACAAATTCTGGTGCGGTATATGCTGAGAGCCGTGTCCGATCAATGCCAGCTACAAATTGTGTCGCACTTCCGGCCAGGACGATGGAGAAGTTGGTTAGAATATACTGCGAACCCGAGCGCCCCACCAGAATATGCTCTGGACGAATGAGACCATGCACCATTGGCGGGGATTGCTGGGCGAGTAGCTCCAACACTTCGGTCATTTGCAAGCAGCACTCGATGACTTCTTGTTCCGCCATCGCTCTTCCGGTACGGCGCATACGATTTAACAGGGATTCACCTTGAACTGATTCAAAAACAAAAAAATTCCGTCCACGGTCGCTGAAGGCATCCCAAAGGGTAGGAATATGAGGATGCCGACCAACCGAAGTCAATGCCATCGTTGCAGTCCGCAAGATAGATTGCACGACGACGGAGTTGCTTTCAGGCGTCACGAGCTCGCAGATCATTACCTGTGAAGCCCCACGTTGAGCATCCTGTGCTATCCATGTTGCCTCATAGACACCTGATAGCCAGTCTTGTCGCTCTTGAAGTTCATATAAGCGGTAGCGACCGCCCCGTAAGATGGTGCCGGGCAGAAGAGCCTGCGTATCAGCACCTGATGTCCTGCTTCCACCCTGAGTTGATGCAGCATTGTACTGCTGATAGGAAGAAGCCTGTTGTCCTGGCTGCGCACGCTGGTTATCATGTGGGAGTGGATCAGTCCCCAAACTGCCTGCTCGAGGAGTATGTTGCGGATTCTGCGCATCTGGTAAATTTGTATCGGCTGATCGACCCGATGAAGAAGCTGACAGCGGTCGAGGTGGAACGCTTTTCGTAGCCAATGGGTCAGTAAGCGGCCCTCCAACTTGAGTTGTTGTTTGGCCAGAATTGGCCGGGGCTTGAGGGGCTGATCGACGCTGCAAATTATGCTCAAAACCAGGGAATGACCCTGGTGCTCTAGAGTTAATGTGGCGTGTAGTGGGTCCCAGTGGCCCCGGCTGACTGGGCATCCGTATCACGAGACCACAACGTGTACAAGGGCTCTTGCTTGCATCCCACTCATTCCCACAACGTGGACAAATCATGATGAACCCCTCTCTACGTACGAGAAATAGGATTTCAGGACGTAGCTGTACAGTATACGAGTACAAGCGCTCATCCGGCAATAGAACTCGCACGCATCGGATATCAGAAAAAGTGCTTCCCTCAGTTAACAAATAAAAACCCGAGGTAATTCCCAAAGTACCTCGGAACCATGCAATGGAGAATTAAGAGCATGTTCTGGGCTGAGTATAGAGGGAAACACGCATGAATGTCAATCTATTAACCAATATTACTACTGTTTCACCTCACCTTTTGAGAGTACGCCCGATGGGTGCGATAGCGCCAATGAATCCTTCCAGGGCTTTGGCAAGTTCGTATAGTTGCGTAGCCTCCACCACAGAAACTTCATGGTTCGCATGGGCAACCTGGTAGAGCAACTGGACAGCGGGATGTTTCGAAGGCGGAATTGTTTCACTGGTCGCAGCGCCCAGCAGAGAGGCGCGCATGGCATCAACGCTTGCATTTACCTCTTCTAGATTGGCTATATCTATAAAACTAGCGGGTTTCACCTGACCCTTTCCTTTATTTTCTAATTGATTCGCGTCCCATAGACGCTTTGCCTGCTTACCGGCAGCGCAGTAACAGAACTCCGGATGGGTGGAATCGGAGTTTTGCAGGCCAGTATCATCGCAAATTGGGCAGATTGGCATAATTGCCTCCTCATCGTCTCAAGCAAATTACAAGCTAAAATTACTATATCACAACGCATGAAGGAACGTGCATTACGAGAGGCGCTTCCTGTCGCTTAAATAATTCTTGAGCATATCTTCACAATCAAATGATGCGAAAAATAAATCACGCGAACGCCCCTTTAATCTTCTCCTTCCTCGTTGACCTTCATTGGTACGGCTTCTTCCTGGTTTACTATTGTGATGCTCTGTGTTTCGATAATTGTTTTCACCTGCTCAGCAATGCTCATAAAAGCAATTGATACGGGTGACTCCGGGTTACTCACGACGACAGGTTGCCCCTTGTCTCCACTCAGCGCGGCCGCGGGATCCAGGGGAATACTCCCAAGGAGAGGGAGGTTATCGAGCTGTTCTCGCACCTCGCGACTGCGCGGGAAAATCTCGATCCGCTCGCCGCAGTGCGGGCACAAAAACCCATCCATATTCTGGACGACTCCCAGCGCCGGCACCCCTGCCTCGCGAAACATTGCCAGCGCTTTTGCAGTATCGATGCGCGCGATATCCTGTGGAGTGGTGACCAGTAAAGCTCCATCAAGCTGCAATTCTCTGCAGAGGGTGGCCTGCGGTTCACCGTTACCAGGAGGCAGATCGATAATCAGATAGTCCAACACGCCCCAGTCCACAGAGTAGAGAAGTTGTCGAATGAAGACTCCTAAGACATCTGGCATAGGAGCCACGGCCTGTTCTTCCCCGATGAAGAAGCCAACCGACATGATTTTGATACCGTAACGCGGAAGGGGAGTCAGCATCTGCTCGGGAGTCGGTTTGCCACGCTGAGCCAGCGGTAAGGTTACTTCCGCGCCCTGTCCTGCTCTTCGCTTGCGTACGCCCAGCATCATGGGAATGCTGGGGCCATAAGCATCGCCGTCGAGCAGGCCGACACTGGCGCCCTGCCTGGCCAGTGCCACGGCCAGGTTCACACTAACCGTCGATTTCCCCACCCCACCTTTGCCACTCCCTACAACGAGGAGGGTCCGAATGTTCTCAACGCGTGCTCGTTGTACCCCTTTATGCGATTGCAATGAATTATCTCCTAAAGAAATAGCATTTTCATCTTGTTCGCTAGTATAGTCAGATACCCAGCATTTGGCAAGGTAGGTCTGATTCGTGACGGTTCACGAAACTGGCAAATTATTGTAAGATGATACCCAGTTAAGCTATATCGAGCAGTCACAGTTCCAGGAGTAGACACATGTACCGCCTACTTGCCATCGATCTCGATGGCACGCTACTTACCCCTTCGCCTCATAAAATAATCACACCCCACACGTTTGACGTGTTATGCCGGGCTTCAGCTGCTGGCATGGCTTTGGTGATCGCAACGGGACAGATGTTACAGGTCCTGCAAGCTGCCTGTGGCGATCTGCCCTTGACGGCTCCTCAAATCATCGAAAATGGGGCAATGGTGGTAGATATTCGCAGTGGGAGGATCCTCCATGAAAAGCTGCTACCGGCCGAGCACATCTTACCTGCGCTTGACACCTTGCGCTCATTTGGTCTCTTCCGCGCGTACCATACCTACGAGCGTGTCTATGTCGATTACAATACCCCGCGAGCACGCAACTGGTATCGTCCACCCGTGCCGCAAGTAGTGGAAGTCGAGGACGTGGCCAGCCTGTATCCTCAAAGTTGCATTAAAGTTGCTGGCATTGGCGAGGAGAGCACCTTACGTGAGAAGCGCATAGAGCTTGAACGCATCTTCGCAGGAAAACTCTACGTAACCCAATCATCCTTTGACCTGGTGGAGTTTCTCCACCCGGAAGTGTCGAAGGTCAACGCGCTGATGACTATCGCCGCGGATTTAGGCATTGCGCCAGAAGAGATAGTAGCTATAGGAGATAACCACAACGACATCGGTATGATTCGTTTTGCGGGACTTGGCGTCGCAATGGGCAACGCGCACGACGAGGTGAAAGCCTCCGCAGATTACGTGACATCCAGCAATACCGAGGAGGGTGTCGCCGCTGTGATTGAAAAACTCCTACGCAAGGCTTGAGATCAGGATCACCCGTAAATTTTACCAGGTCAATCACGTGGTAACAATACGGCATGATTTTGCCGCATGTTCTGCGTAGTTGAGGAATCGATTTTTATGTCAACCCCGGCGGCCTATTTTATGTTGCGCACAACATGGCGCTATTGCGGAGCGAGAGGTGAAACGCATGCCTGATACCGCCCTTGTTGTCATGGCACGCTACCCGGAGTCTGGAAAGACTAAAACACGCCTTGCGCGTGCAATTGGTCATGAGGAGGCAACTTGTCTCTACCAGGCATTTCTCACCGACCTGGGGCAGCGTTTTGCCGGTGGAGCATACCACCTGCACTGGACTTACACGCCCCCAGAGGTGGACTTTGCCGCTTTCGTAGCCAACCTCATCCCATCGCACGCCCACTCTATGCGCTGCTTCCCACAGGAGGGGAAAGACCTGGGCTCACGGCTGCACGCGGCCTTTCAATGGACCTACGCGCGAGATTTTCAGTGCACGATCATCATTAGCTCGGACTCTCCACAAATAAGCATGGCGACCATTGACAGAGCGCGAGCCGCGCTGGATGAGGCTGATGTCGTCTTAGGACCTGCCGAAGATGGCGGCTATTATCTGATTGCCATGCGCAGACCATACGACGTTTTTACCGGCATTCCCATGAGCACCAGCGCAGTGATGCGGATGACGATTGAACTGGCTGAGAGCCAGGGTTTGACCGTTCATTTGCTGGAGCCGCTGCTCGATATCGACGAATTACCCGACCTGCTAAGGCTGGCACAGCTGCTGGAGGCAGACTGCTCCCTGGCGCCTGCTACTGCCGCTCACCTCGCGCGAAACATATGCTACTGTGCGTGGCGTGGATGCCTTCGATAAAGTCTGGCGCAATATCAAGGCTTTTCTAGCGTTACAGCGCGAGCAGCGCGCCAGCAAACCCGCCGTATCATTGTGGTTTACGGCTATGCGAGAGAACTGGTGGCCCACTCTTTCAAAACAGTTATTAACTCTTCGGGTTCTTCCATGAAAACCATGTGGCCTGAATGTTCGAAAATGTGCAGCCGGGCGTTGGGGATGCCCCGCGCCATCTCTTCTGCCCCCAGCATGGGCGTCACCCAGTCATAGCGACCCTGGAGGACGAGCGCGGGCACCTTTATTTCCGCCAGGTGTGGACGGAGATCATATTCTTTGCTCAGTGTTCCCATCATGTAGGACGCGATATCCATGTTTATCAATGGATTGTCATACATCTCCCTCAGAGCTTCTTCCTTGAAGTTCTGGTGCCAGTACAGCGGCATGATCTCCAGTTCGAAGCGCTTCAACTCGGCTTCGGTGGCAACACTCGTCTCCTCTCGACGGGCGATCTCGCGCAATTCTTTGCCGCGCTCGCCGCCCACCAGTTGTTCCAGAGCATCCAGATCATAGCCGCCTGTCCAGGCAGGGGATGTGTCAAAGAGGACAATGCCAGAGGTGAAGTCCGGGTAACGGGTGGCAATGCGAAGAGCAACAAAACCTCCGAATGACTGTCCAAGCACGATGGGGCGCTCAATAGCCAGCATCTTGCAGAGGCCGACGATATCATCTGCCATGATACCAAGCTGGTAGTATTCGTGGGTATGGCGCGCTGAGCGGCCACTGCCACGCTCATCAATGTAGACAAGCTGGGCCACTTCGCTGACGGGATCGAGCCACGGGCGAAGATAAGTGTGGTCAAAGCCTGGTCCACCATGCAAAACAACCATTGTGGGCTTCTGGCGAAATTTTGCTGCCGGCTCCAGGCTGCTGCCAACGACATCAAAAAAGAGTTCCGTACCATTGACGCTCAGTTTCATGTAGACTTTTCCTTGCCTTCCTACTGCCTGATTTTATGCCAGGCATCAAGCGGTAAGCCGCTCCGCGAGATACTTCAGGCTCAAGGGGTAGCGGTACTCAATACTCGCATGCGTGGCATCGAATAACTCGAAGAAGACATCGGTGACACCGATCTTTTCAAGTTCCCGGCGGAAGGCTTCCGCGCCTAGATCGAGGTAGAACTCGTCGCGCTTGCCAGCATCGATATATATCGCACGCATGGTACGAAAGGCATCAGCATAGGCAGGTACCATGCGCACAGGATCCCAGGACAGCCAGCGCTGCCATATCTCCGGGATGAGCATGCCCGTACCGGTATCATAGGGGAGGTGAATTTTGCCATCTGCATCAGCTGAATAACAGGCAGCCATGCACCAGTCGTTCAGTAAGTTATCATCACCACGCTTTGAGAAGGCAGGGCGGCTGCGGAAGTCCTCCCAAAATTTTTCGATCGAGCCAGCATACTGATCTCGCAAAGTGCGTACAGACACTGGGAAGCCTGGTAGGTAGCACATCTCAAAAAGCGCGTCGCCCGCGTGCGTGGCAAGGCCTCCCCATAGATCCGGGCGCAACATGGGGGTGATCATGGCGCCATAGCCCCCGCTTGATTTGCCAGCGATGCCCCGGTGTTCACGCTGTGGCAGCGTACGGTAGTGGGAATCGACCCATGGCACGATCTCTTCACATAGATATGTGTGGTAGCGGCCAGTAGCAGGGGAGTCGACGAACTGGCTTCCGCCGAGCGAGGTCCAACAGTCCACCCAGACGACGATACAGGGCGGTGCCTCTCCCTTAGCAAAGAGTTCGTCGGCAAGCTCCGGGAAGTTCTTCCTGAATGCTGCGCGATTGCGCCACATATCGAGTTGACCCGTCAGTCCTTGAATCTGGTAAACGGTTGGGTACCTGCGGTTGGCATCGTCGTTATAGCCAGGTGGTAGGTAAACCCACAGGGGACGCCTGTATGGGTCTCGCAAGGGATTGTCTTTGAGGACGTTGCCTTCAAAGGTTATCTCGTCATAGTGACCGTGAAGTTCGGTTGACCAGGGCTGCATAGCAATGTATCCTTCAACTACCTTAAAGGTGAATAGAATAGGGTGGGATGCTGAGATGGATTCTCAACTACAAAAAAGGCTGGCGCCCAGGCGCCAGCCTTTTTTGTAGTTGAATTTACGCCTGAACAGTACTCTTCGGGCGACGGCGGCTGATAGAACCACCTTTGCGTCCGGCTGCCTGAGCCTCTTCGCTTGTCCATTTGTGAGCGGTTCCCAGTGAATGGGCGGCTTTCCCACCTTTGCTGGCAATTTCACGCTTCTTTTCTGGACTCATTGATGCAAACCCTCGACCACGACCTTTTTGTGCCTGCATTGTTCATTCTCCTTTTGTGAAATTTTCGGGACTTGTAAAATCTTGCAAGTAATGTAGAGAGAATTACAGCGTATGAGTACCTGAAAAAGCTACGGCCTGCTAAATCCTGGCTTAGGCTTCAGTCACTCTTACGGTAGTGGTTACTATCTCTCCTAGGACTAAGGATAACAGCCTTACCTCTAGCAGTACAAGTCAACAATAGCGTTTTTTAGCGTTTTTTTGGTTCTCTAAGCATATTCTAATGATGAGCTAAGCATATTCTAATGATGAGCTAAGCTAACCATCAGCTACTGTGCCTGGGAGTACGAGGCTTTTGACCAAATTTACGATCTCGTCAACGGCAAAAGGTTTCTCTAGGAGGGCGACATGCAGGTCTTGTAGTTCGTCGGTGTTATGAATTGTAGCAGCGGTGGTCAAGATAATGGGAAGCGAGTCAAAAGGTGGGCTATTACGCAGGATGCGGATGACTTCTGTACCAGGTACGGAACCGGCTAAGCGCCAATCAACGATAAGCAGGTCAATAGGTAAGCTTGTCTGTGGCTGTCCGGGGCGGATGAGAGCATTTAAGCATTCTTCGGCAGTGGGATAGATGGTGACGACGTAGCCCTCATCTTGTAAGACGAGGCTGAGCATCTCCTGAATGGCGTTGTCGTCTTCTAGCAAACCTATTTTCATTTCTCTTCCCTTTACCTTTTCTTCAAATACTGGGGGATTCAAGCACACTATAGCAAACGCTACTTGATTTAGCAAGACCCGGGTGCTAAGTGACGCTTCGCTTTTGACTATTGACCACTGCAACGGCGGGCTGTACAATGAGCAAATGCAACTGAACATATTGCTAGTCAATAAGCAGCAAGAGCTCTCGCGAGTAGCAGCAAAAGGATACATATTGTATGTCCGATATCAGCTTAGAGAAGACAGAACCGAAAGATCCAGCGCAAACAGGTACAGGAGAGGCTGGAGAGTTCCACGTCGAGGAGAAAGCTACCTCTACGCCCGTAGCCGAGCCAGTGCCGACAGCAGAACTTGAGGCGAAGATCGCCGCCCCGCGGCAGGCACAAAGCCGTGCGGGTACAATCGAACACCTGGCGGCGCGTCGCCCTGTAACGCCAGTTGATCTCACATCGACGGAAATCAAGGAGCGCTTGAGCAATTTACGTACCACTATCACCAGTGTGGTGACGGGATATCGCTGGGGCAACATTTCTCTCGAAGATGCAACCGAACAAATCATCCCACTCTTGAATGTGGGCTCAATTTATCAATGGGCACCTGTGCTGGTTCCCTTTATTCTAGAGATAGACAGGGCAGGAGATTTCATTCCCGTCTGGGTACACATTATCGAGCGAGATGATGTGCCTGATCTACCCACTGACGCTGACCCGGCGGAGACGATGATTGGGCGCGCGAGGCGCATTGCTATTCTCATGCTGGGCAACTACAAAACGTTTATTGAGCCGGGTCAAAGTATACCGCTGGGTTTCAAGAGCAGACAAAGCTCAAAGAGCATTCCGAAAGTACAGAACCTTGCCCAATTCCTGGGAAAATTGGCCAACGATCCGAATACCTCCCTTTACGCGACGCAATCCCTTGCCAAACAAGCGACAACAGAGGCCATGCAAGCCCTGATCACAGCGCTCAAGGAGGCCGAAGGTTGGGCAAAGGTCGATATTGCCGAAGCTTGCCTGTCCCTGAATCAACCACGCTTTTACGAAATCGTGCTGGCCAGTGGACTTGATCGCGTACAAGGGCTGGAAAGCTATGTTGCTGTGCCAATCTACCGGTCGATCCCGTTGGAAAGCTATCTACGGGGAGGAAATGATGTTGCTCCCCGTCTCCCTCAACAGGCTGCACTGATCTTCGGACAGGTGTTACAGGAAAGCATGAAGCCCAACGCAGAGGCTGATACACTACCCATTGTCTTTGAAAATGACTTCGCGCCACTGGCAAGCGCACTCTTTGAAAATGCGCGCAGCGCACCATCGTGGCAGTATGTGCTGGCAATTCATCGTCTTGCAACGTTGCTGGGCCGCTACTGGAGCGATATCTCGCGCGGCACGGTGCAGGACACACGCATTATCGAGCCAGTGTATGCCTGCTTACCAATGATGAACGAGGTCGAACGCTGGATGAATGGGCCAGGGCGCGATGTTTTGTTGGAAGCGCTGACCAGCTCTGACGAGGAGGCATTTATCCCTGTTGTGAAAATCCTGGGAGAGATGCGCGAACCCCGCGCAATTTCACCCCTGGTAAACCAGGTTGGGGCCACAACGAGCGTCACCAACCGCGAACAAGCCATTCGCCTGGTACACACGTGTGATACATTAGCGCGTCTCAATGACCGGCGCGCCGTTCAGCCTATACTCCAACTGGCTAATCGCGTTGTAGATATCGAAGGGCGCATGGCACGCTCCAAGCGGCGCGATAACCTGCCCTTCGACGATGAGCAAATCCCTGGTAGCATTGTCTACGCGGCCATTATCCGTGCTATTGGACAGCTCAATGACCCCGCCACGCTTGACTTTATACTGCGCGCATACAACGACTTTGATCCGTTTGTACGCGTGGAGGTGCTTGAAGCGTTGAAACGCCTTGATCCAACTGGAGAGGATGCAAGGAGTAAGGCTACTGTGCGCGAGGCTCTGAACGATCCACGCGATTCTATTGTTCGTATCGCCTGCCAGCTTGTCGTACAGTATCGCGACACAAGCGCGATTCCCGTTCTCCAGCGCATCACGGAGACGCGCCCTGAGGTTGCGGCTACTTCTTATGATGCGCTACGGCAACTTGGACAGTACTAATCAGAAGAAAGCGGAGGTAGCCAGCGAGATTGGCTACCTCCGCTTTCTTCTTCTATTCATCATAAATCGGCTACTGCTCCATCAAATGTGGTAAAACGTGTTCACCACATTCTTTGTTGTTCCTGCTTCACCCTCAGATGCAAAGTTAGCTTACGCTTTCTCTGTCTTACTCCAAGTCCACAGGCTCGTTTAACGTCTCGGTCTGAGCCAATACCCTCGACGGCAAACAACGAACTACTGACTGCGCTTTTGATTTTCAAGCGCCTGGTGCAGTGCTTGCTCAATCAGCTTTTTAAGCGTCATGAGCATACTTTCCTGCCGAATAGCAGCCAACATTTTGAGTTGGTGATGTGTTGTTTTATCAACACGGACATTGATGTAGTTCGTCTCTTTCATGTATACAATTGTACATTACGTACATAGAATAGTCAAGGGTCAATGTGTTTCATAGGACCACATTCAAACACATTGGGTACGCTTTTCGATTACTGTTGTAACCTCTATTGCTCCGGAGGCGGAGCAGTCGGAGGAGCAACAATCGGGACAACCGGCAGCACGATATAGGAGGGGTGCTCACTATCATGCAGAATGGTCTGGTGAGCGACAGCTAATTCGTCGTCAGCACCAATATCATGGCCCGTGTTGGGGTTGCGGTCCCAGCGCGGGAAGTTGCTACTGGTGATGTCCAAACGGATGGCATGACCTGCCTTGAAGACATTGCTGGTCGCCCATAGGTCAATCTCGTATTCGTAGGCTTTGCCCGGCTCGATGAGTGTTGGTTGCTCACCTTTGGAGAAGTTGCGATAGCGAGCGCGAATGATCCCGTCGTTCAAATTCTGCGCATAGCCATTGGGATAGACATCGACCAGGCGCGCCACAAAATCGGTATCCGGTGCGCTTGATGATGCCCAAAGGTGTACGGCTATGGGACCTGTCACTTCAACATCCTGCTCTAAGACCGGGGTTGTATACACCAGAACATCTTCGCGGCTTTCTGTCTCGCGCTGATCAAATGGGCCAGGCCTGAACTCCGGAGTCATCAAGAGAGCACCGCCGCGAGTAATCACCGGATGAGCAGGATCATAGTCATACTGGTCAGGGGATTCGGAACCGGGGCTCTCAGTGCTCAACAAGCCATTGCCACGCAAAGAATTGGCTTGCCCGCCACTATGCAGGTAATAACGCGTATCGACTGCACGCGCCAGGGGCCATTCCTGTTCATCGCGCCAGACATTGGCTCCCATGACGAAGAGTTTGATGGGGGCTTCACGCAACATACCTGTATCGATACCCTTGAGCCAGTGATCAAACCAGCGTACCTGCAAGCTGGTAAGATCAATCTGCAAGTCGATAAAGGCGGCGGAAGAGGCATAACCAAAATTGAGTTCACCGATAGGGTTAGAATAACCGGAGTGCGTCCACGGCCCAATGAGCAGTTTGCTCTGGCGAGCTTCCGGCGTACTACCTTGCTCGCGCATGATCTTAAAATTGTCGAGGGTATCTTTGAGGAAGATATCGTACCAGCCACCAATGTTGAAGCTAGGAGCGGTGACGTTCTCATGCTTGCCAAGAATGGTCATCGATTTGACCTGGTTGTTTTCGCGGTCTATTTGCCAGACCAAATTCTCAAAGTAGTAGTGAGCTACGTCATGGCGCTTGAAAGGCGCGAATTCTGAAAGTGGCAGGGACGAGTAACCGCTCTGGGCGAGAGAATCCATCTCCTGCGCCAGCATAGAGATGCTGCGCCCAAGGGCTTGAGGATCGCCGCGGTGGCGGCGCATGAGCACATCGAGCCCCATCATGAGATTCCAACTAGCCATGGAGCCAAGCTCTATAGCTCCCCCACGCAACATCACACCGTTCAAGGGGTCGTTCCAGGTGACAAGGGGTACCATAGCTTTGAGGGCCGCTGGCTGGTGAACAGCTGCCGACCATTGGGTAAAACCGTAGTAGGAGGCGCCATAGACACCGACATTGCCATTGCTATAATGCAACCTGGATGCCCATTCAATGGTATCGACACCGTCTAACGCCTCATTGATGAAAGGCATCCATTCACCACCAGAGCGCATGCGTCCACGGGTATCCTGTATGATGACGACATAGCCACGCCGCGCGACTTGAGTCGGGTCCAATATCGAGGTGGCCATAGGAAAATCTTTACCATAGGGCAAGCGTGTCAGAAGCACAGGCCATTTTCCTTCACCTACAGGTCTATAGACGTTGGCACGCAAGATAGTGCCATCTCTCATTCTGGCAGGAACATCAAAATCGACGGCGATCTGTTGACCCAATTGCATTGCCATAACAGGAAGGCTCCTCCTAAGTTGAAAATGATAGTATTGTCGTAGTCTGAAGCATTGTCTTCGAGGGTATCATACAACTTCTCTCGAAAGGTGCGCAATTGTCATGTTGACACCCCATGTTCGATTAGCTATACTCAGTCCATTCAAAAGTGGAACATCTTTCCACTCTACAGAACAGATGAGGCAGCAATGCTGGGGGAAAGATATGCGACATGGAGAAACGCTGGAGGGCGAAAATACCGTTCAAATTGTTCATCGTATCGCCGCCGTCCTGCGAGCTTTTGGCAATAAAGGATTGCTCGGCATTACTGACCTGGCCAACGCAACGGGATTACCCAAGTCCACCACCCACCGGTTGGTCACGGCCCTGGTCAACGAGGGCCTGCTGGTACAGGACGAGGACAATCACAAATACGCTCTGAGTCTTCGTGTCACCGCCCTCGGCGCCAGTATCCTCAGTTCCCACATCGTGCGAAAATCCGCCAGGCCCATTCTGATGGAACTGCGCGACCAGACCCATGAATCTGTCCACCTTGCAGTCCTCGAGGGGCTGGAGGCCGTGATTATCGACACGGAAGATTCGTATTTTTTCGTGCGCGCGGTCAACGTACCAGGACAACATCTCCCCGCGCACGCCGTCTCCACAGGGAAGGTGCTGCTGGCTTATCAATGGGAGGTGCGACTGCGTGAGATCCTGAGCCACGCGATGCTGACGCGCTACACCGAGCAAACTATCACCGATCCCCAACTCCTGTTTGAAGAACTTCGCCGGGTGCGGCAGATAGGCTACGCGGTCTCCTATAGTGAACTCGAGGAGGGTATCGATGCCGTGGCAGCCCCCATCTTTGATCACCTCGGCATAGTCGTCGCCTCAGTATCGATTGGTGGCCCCAGCGAACGATGCCGTCCCAAGCAGGCTGAGCTGATTGGCGCTGTAACGCAAGCAGGTCAACAGGTATCGCAGGCATTGCGCTACGTAGGCTGGCACTAGCAAGGAAACACTCCTGTGATACATTCAGAAGTGCATATCATCCGGAATACACTGGTTGTTGTCAAAGGTGCGGGTGATCTTGCCACAGGCGTCATTCACCGGCTTGCACGCGCAGGCTTCCCAGTCATAGCGACCGAGCTGGCGCAGCCAACGGTCGTGCGGCGTACTGTGGCATTCGCCGAAGCGGTCGCGCTTGGAGCCGTCACCGTTGAAGAGGTGACGGCTTGCCTTGCCGCTTCTCTTGAAGCTATTCAAACCATGCTAGTGGAGAGACAGGTACCTGTAGTTGTTGACCCAAATGGCACAACAATTACACAGCTACATCCTGCTGTGCTGGTAGAAGCGACGCTCTCAAAGTATAATAGCGGTATAACAATGGAAGATGCTCCTATCGTTATCGCACTTGGTCCAGGCTATGAGGCGGGCAAAGATGTACACGCGGTGATCGAGACCAATCGGGGACACAACCTGGGACGCGTTTACCTGCACGGGAGCGCTGAGCCAAACACAGGCGTACCCGGGGCTATCGGCGGCTATACTACGGAACGCCTGCTGCGGGCAACAGGAGCAGGGAAACTCTATGGAGTGCGGCAGATAGGTGACCTTGTCCAGGCCGGTGAACAGGTCGCGGTTGTCACATCTCTCACGAACGGTGAGTCTCCTGTAACGGCGAGTATTACCGGCATCCTGCGCGGTCTTGTACGTGACGGACTGGATGTCACTGCAGGGATGAAGGTGGGTGACATCGATCCACGGGCGGCCCGGGAGCATTGTTTCACCATCTCGGATAAATCACGCGCAATCGCCGGTGGTGTACTAGAAGCGATACTATATTTTCTGAATAAAGGGTAAACATATTTATGCTCAAAATCGCGGCCTATCATAAGCCGACGACATTGGTAGAAGCGGCGGCGTTGCTCGCGGAAGATGGGCGCACCATTATTGCAGGGGGAACAGACCTGCTGGTCAACCCACGCTACATGGTGGGAGTGCGCGAGGTAGTGGATATTCGCAAGCTAGGGCTAAACTATATTCGTGTGGAGAACGGCTGGCTACACATCGGCGCGGGAGCAACGATGCGTACGGTAGCCCAACAGGCCACACTGCAGCGTCTTGCCAATGGCATACTCGCCCGTGGAGCAGCCGTGTGTGGCTCGCCCAACATTCGCAATAAGGCGACACTGGTAGGCAACATCGCCTCCGCTCTCCCCTCCGCCGACACTCCCCCTGCTTTGCTTGCGCTAAATGCCGAGGTGGTGCTCATCGGGACGAACGGTGAACGTGTCGTACCGCTGGACAACTTCTTTGTTGGCCCAGCCCAAAGCGTTCGCAAACGAGAATTGATCAGTGAACTTCGTATTCCCCTGGCCGATTGTGATGACTTGCGCGGCGGATTTTATAAAATTGGCCGCACTGCCGAAGATATTTCGATGGTTAATGCCGCTGCTACACTCAAGATACAGGGGGGCACGATCACCAGGGCACGTCTTGTACTGGGGGCGGTAGCGCCGGTGCCGCTACGCGTCACGCGAGCAGAGGAAGCTCTGGCCGGCCAACTTGCAACAGAAGAAACCTTTCAACGGGCAGCTGAGCTTGTACGCGACGAGGTACGGCCCATTACCGACCATCGAGCCACGGCAGCATATCGCCGGAAGATGAGCGCGGTGGCCGCGCTGAGAGCTCTGCGCCAGGCAGCGGGATTGGCCCCCCAGGGAGAGGAGTGGCGACATGCCTGAGTTGGAGATTGCGCTCACGGTGAATGGGCGCTCCGTGAGGTGGCACTTAGAGCCAGGCGAAACGCTGCTGGAGGCACTCCATGCCCATCACCTGAAAGGGACGAAACTGATCTGCGGCACGGGAGACTGTTGTGGCTGTGGCGTTATGCTGAACAGCAACTCAATCAACGCCTGCTGTATGCTGGCGGCACAAGCCGAGGACGGCGACTTGCTGACGGTAGAGGGACTGGCACAGAATGGGAAACTGCATCCCATCCAGGAGGCGTTTGCCCAGGAGGGGGCCGCTCAGTGTGGTTACTGTACACCTGGCTTTATTATGCGCGCGTATGCCTTCCTGCAAGAGCATCCGCATCCCGATGAGACAGAGGTACGCGCCGCGCTGGCGGGGAATATCTGCAGGTGTACAGGTTATGTCAAGCCCGTGGCAGCGGTATTGAGGGCGGCAGAGTTGATGCAAGAGCAATAATAGGGCAGGGCTTATTTTCGCCCTGCCCATACATGATAGGTATTGAGGGTTTAATACAGAATCAAGAGACCATTTCGGGAATAGGTGGCGCTCCTAGAAGATCTCCCAATTTGATGCACGAACTCACACAGCGATACAAATGAAACAAGTGAAACAAGTGAAACAAGTGAAACAAGTGAAACAAATCTCACGGGAAATGCATTATGGATAACGAATATTATGAACCTGGTGGCGGCAATATTGCTGATGCGGGACATCAATATGCCCGGCAGATAGGGCGAACGAGAGTGGTTGGGCAGAAGGAACGGCGAGTGGACGCGCGCCCACTGGTGACAGGGGCACCTGTCTACGCTGCCGAGTACGAGCAGCCCAATATGCTACATGCTCGCATCCTGCACTCGCCACATGCGCATGCCAATATCCTGCATATCGATACCAGCAAAGCCAACGCCTTGCCGGGCGTTCGTGCCGTATTGACGCATGAAGACCTGCCGCGCGTGGCACACAGTACGGCCGGTCAGCCCTATCCAGAAACATCCCCCTATGATGCCTACCTGCTTGATCGTCGCGTTCGCTATGTTGGCGATTGGGTAGCCTTTGTCGCTGCCGATACACCCGCTATCGCGGAGGAAGCGCTAAGCATGATTGCGGTAGAGTATGAAGTGCTGCCAGCCGTCTTCGACCCGTTGGAGGCGATGCGCGAAGGTGCTCCGCAACTGCACGACCCCGATACTACTCATCCCATTTCAGGGCAACACTTCGGGGATATTTACGATGCTGCACATAACCTCGCGGCGCACGAAGAGATACATTATGGCGACTTTGCCGCGACCATGCGCGAGGCCGATATCGTTGTCGAAGGAGAATACCACGTCCCCTTCATTTCACATGCTGTGCTGGAGCCGCATGTCTGCGTTGCCTACCTCGATGGCTACGATCGTTTGATCGTTGTAAGCAGTACGCAGGTTCCCTATCATACGCGCCGGCAACTGGCGGCGGTGCTCCAATTACCTATCTCGCGCATCCGAGTCGTCAAACCGCGTGTGGGAGGTGGCTTTGGCAGCAAACAAGAGATGGTGTTGGAACCAGTAGCCGCGGCACTGGCGTTGAATACGCGTCAACCTGTGCGCATCGAATACAGCCGGCAGGAAGAATTCACGGCCGGGCGTTTCCGTCACCCGATGATTATACGCATGCGCAGTGGCGTCAAACAGGATGGCACATTGCTGGCACTATCGATGCACTCTATCGGCAACGCGGGGGCATATGGCACGCACAGTTTCACCGTGACACGCAGTACGGGCCATAAAACACTGTGCCTCTACCGGGCAAAGGCGTATGCATTTCGTGCCGATGCCGCGTATACGAACCTGCCAATCACAGGAGCAATGCGAGGATACGGTGCCCCTCAAGGATTTTTTGCCCTGGAGTCGCACATTGATGAGATCGCGCATAGGCTCAATATGGACCCGCTGGAGTTTCGTCGCAAGAACCACGTGCAGAAAGGTGACTGGGACCCCATGGAGATGGTGGAGGAGAATGGCGTATGGCGATCGAAACGCCAGTTCCGTTCATGCGGCTTGCCACAGTGCCTGGAACGCGGTTCGGCGGCGTTTGGTTGGGGCAAGCCTTTTGACCGTGGAGACGGAAAACCTTTCCGGCGGGGACGCGGCATGGCTACTGCTATGCAGGGGAGCGGTGTCGCCAGCTTTGAATTAGGGGGAGCATCCATCAAGCTCAACGAAGATGGTTCATTTAATGTAATGACGGGCGCGACCGATATCGGGCAGGGGAGTGACACCATCCTGGCACAGATTGCGGCGGAGGCGCTGGGCGTGGACATGGGCAAGATCATTATGCACTCCGTGGATACGGATTCGAGCGTCTTTGATTACGGCTCATATGCCTCCAGCACGACCTATATCAGCGGTGGCGGCGTCAAAGTTGCCGCGGATCGAGTGCGGAAACAGGTATTGGACGTGGCAGGTGACCTGTTAGATTGCTCACCGGAAGATATGTCAATCGTTGATAGCGTTATTTATACTCCGCGCGGTCCCAGTCATCTGACGGTCGCGGATATAGCCAGTGAAACATTGTATGGGAAGCACCGGCAGCAAATCATGGCGAAGGGAGATTTCTGGACTGATGACTCTCCAGCGCCCTTTTTCGCCCAGTTTGTTGAAGTTGAGGTCGACACGGAGACAGGGCGAGTACGCGTGACGAGGGCGGTCAATGCACTGGACCTGGGCAAGGCCATCAATCCGACGCTGGCATCGGGACAGGTCGAGGGAGCGGTGGCAATGGCACTGGGCTACGCTTTGAGTGAAGAGGTCAAGTTTGACGAGCAGGGACGCGTGCGCAATGCCGGCTTCGCCGATTACAAGGTCATGTCGACGCTGGATATGCCTGAAATGACGACCATCCTGATCGAGGACACAGAATATAGCGGGCCGTTTGGCGCTAAATCAGCAGGAGAGGTACCAACCAATGGTATGGCCCCAGCGGTGGCAAACGCCATCCAGGACGCGCTTGGTGTACGCATCCGTAGTCTACCGATTACACCAGAAAAGATACTGCAAGCACTGGACGAATTGTAACTATTTGTGGTTGACATGGCTCCCGCGAACAGGGAAACCAGGACAATTGCAGTTCGCTGGGAATGCATGTGATCACATTGAAGTATAGAGTAAGAGGTAATGTAGAATGGAGTACGAGCAATTATCGCCGGCCTATCTTGTTATCAAGCAGGGGCCGCAGGCTGGTAAACGCGTGGAAATCTGGAAGGACTGCACGACGATTGGTCGCAGCCGCGAGTGTGACATCTTTCTTGAAGATATCGCGGTTCACCGCAAGCAGGCCCGCATAGTCTTTACCCGCGCGGGTTATGCATTGCAAGATGATCATGGCAGCGGCGATAGCATAGTCAATGGTAGACCGGTGACGGAGAAATTACTCAGGGACGGAGATACCCTTCTTTTTGGCAATACAGAGCTCACATTCTATTCTCACGAAGCTACACGACCGTTTCAGCAGCCATCATCGCGGGGACGAGAACTGCATATAGGGAAAACGCTTGATCCTACTGCCAGCACCATAGGTAAGTTGGATTTCACGAATACACGAGGGGCTCCTATGAGCTTTGAACTGCAGCCAGAGGTGACGATAGGGCGCAGCCGCCAATGCGATATTTTTCTCGAAGACCTGGCGGTGAGCCGACTCCACGCAACCATTCGCCAGCTGCCCGATGGGAGATATGAGTTGGAAGATCACCGTTCCGTCAGTGGCACGCTGGTCAACGGAAAAGCCGTTACCCGTTGTCTGTTGAAAGAGGGCGATATCGTGCAGATCGGGAAAAGCAAGCTCACTTTTAAACGGGCGTGAAGATCTACCTTTCAGGATGTCTCGTTTTTGAGCAACGCCTGTAACGCCCTGGCTCTTTGTTCATAGTAGTCAATCTCAGCACCATCTTCCAGGCGCGTGGGAGGGTCATAGGCGTGCGTTTCGCTTATGAAGCGGCGTACCTCTTCCGGTACATCCTGGAGATGTTCAGCACTGTGTTGGCGAACGCGGGTCGAAGATATATCGCGATAGGCGTTGCTCAACGGCAACAAGTGGATATATGGCGCGAACTGTCGGTTGTGCGGCTGGCTCAACAGATTGAACAATGTATCAGCGTCGGCCGTTCCACGCGGCGCTACTAACAATTCCGCCATGGAGAACAGGGTCCTGAGGGCGGTATCGCGGTCCTCGTAGTAATGCGGGTCAAGTATTTGCACGATTTTATCATAGCCCACCAGGAAAAATAACCTTTTCACAGCTGGAAATGAGGAACGGACAGCCTCGGCCTGCTCCACGTACAATCCACGGTTAAATAGCATGATCCCCGTACCCGGTAAACGTGACCGTAACAACGTGTCCAGCAAGATAATACGATCAAGCAGCAGCGGCCGCTCGACATTTTCCTTGTCCGTGGTGCGCTTACTCATAGCGGCATACAACAACAGATCCCTGTCCTCCTGATGCGAGGAAAACGTAGGAGAATAGGCGAATTGCTGTGCTTGCTCGAGCATGGCAAGATGGGCATTGGTGGGTGGATTGAACGAACCCGGGAACACAATGATATTACCACGAGGTTGGGGGGAACCTGGGACGATGAGTGCCCGTGGCTCGGCCTCGGGGTCCAACTGATCGAGCAAGGCCTGCACCTGCTTGTAACGCTGGATTGTTTGTTGGGTGAAATGAAAAGACACGTCCATGATTCTATTGTAGCATAAGGCATCCCTATACTGCCTCAGGCAAGAAAGTACTGGAGTAATCGATGCATTGTGGATATACTGCCGCAAACAGCAAAGACAATTTTACGGCGATTATTAATGATTGACGTGAGAGAAGTATGCGAAAATCAACAGGGAACTTATAACCGACAATGCTATACCGATGATGGAGAGTACAAGCCCGGCGGTTGCCATAGTACGACGCGTAATCGAGCGACGTCCCAGGACTGAAACGATGATCCCTATAATCGCAAAAGGAAGTCCACAGATGGGAAAAATGGCAGAGATAACGCTCACGATACCCAGGATAAGTCCGGCAATTGCAAAGCGAGCACCTTGATACGGCGCCGCTGCAGGCACGTCATATGGAACTTGTGCTCCTGGAGGTGGATAATATCCCGGCTGTTGAAACTCGGTTGGAGGTTGTGGTTGGGGAGAAGCATAACCTGTTTGTGGTGGTGGAGGCGCCTGATTTTCCTGCGATTCAGGATTTTGCGAATCACTTTCATACGGATTCGGGCTGCTCATTAGCTTTATTTCCTTCTTTCCCGGCGGCTTTAACATCATATGACGCCATGGGGCACATATTACATGATGGGGGTATTTTTTGCAATCATTTTTTGATTGAACAAAGGTTGAATGACTGTGAGAGCGGAATTGGCACGTTGATGCCGTCAGCAAAAGACGGCGCGGCAGAAAAGCTCGTCAAGATGTCATATATCAAAGTAGACGTAGAAGTATGATCAAAATAAATTTGAAAGAGGATCTATTGCTATCTTGATATTCATTACGCCTGGAGTATGGGTCGGCCTTCCAAGGGGGCGCAATTCATTGCGCCCCTCCGGACATGATGATAATACCCTACGCTTTCATGAGTCTCCTCAAAACCGTGGGCAGAATGCCACCATTCTCGTAATAGGTTACATCGATGGGGCTATCCAGGCGTGCGAGCGTTTGGAACGAGAATGTGGAACCATCTTCGCGGGTGACTTTGACCGTCACTTCCTGGCGTGGCTTCAAACTCTCCTCAATGCCGTCGATATCGTAGACCTCTTTCCCCGTCAGGCCAAGCGATTCTTTATTCTCACCCTGCTTGAACTGCAAGGGTAAAATGCCCATGCCAACGAGGTTACTGCGGTGAATGCGTTCAAAGCTCTCGGCGATGACTGCACGAACGCCCAACAGCAGTGGGCCTTTGGCCGCCCAGTCGCGCGAGCTACCAGAGCCGTACTCCTTGCCTGCGATAACGAGCAGGGGTACACCCTCCTGCTCGTAGAGCATAGAGGCCTCGTAGATAGTCGTCTGTTCTCCATCAGGCAGATGGACTGTATAGTACCCCTCCTTGTCCGGAGTCAGGTGATTGCGCAGGCGAATATTGCCAAAGGTGCCGCGTACCATCACCTCGTGATTACCACGTCGCGCCCCATAAGTGTTGAAGTCACGCTTCTCGACACCCTTCTCAATGAGGTAACGTCCCGCCGGGCTGGTAGGAGAGAAACTGCCTGCCGGAGAGATATGGTCCGTGGTGATGGAGTCATCCAGCATGGCTAGCACGCGCGCTCCGCGAATATTCTTCACGCCTTGCGGCTCAGTGGACATACCTTGAAAGAAGGGGGGCTCCTGAATATAGGTAGAGTTGGGGTCCCAATCGAAAAGTTCGCCCGTCGAATTTGACAATGAACGCCAGTGTTCGTCACCCTCGAAGACCGAGGCATAGTTCTTAGCGAACACTTCGGGAGTGACGGATTGAGCCACAACCTCGCTCACTTCCTTCTGCACAGGCCACAGGTCACGCAGGTAGACCGACTCACCGTTAACGTCGGTTCCAATAGGGTCTTTCGTCAGATCGATATCCACGGTTCCCGCGAGCGCATAGGCCACCACCAGGGGCGGCGAGGCGAGAAAGCTGGCCCGCACCTGTGGGTGAATGCGTCCTTCGAAGTTGCGGTTACCACTCAGCACCGCCGCGACAACAAGGTCATTCTCCTGCACTGCCTCGGCGACTGGCTCCGCCAGGGGGCCGCTATTGCCGATACAATTGTGGACCGCTACTGTGCCTGCCACGAAGGCGTGTAGATCGTTCACCGCCAGGTCGAACACCGCCCGCCGGCCAGCCGACCGTCGTTCCACCACCTGGAGCGCGAATGTCGGCAGCGTGCGCGCTTCCTTCTCGATGCAGTAGCGCTTCGAAGTCTCCGCATCCGCACGCGAGCGCAAGGGCGCAAACCACTCGCGCACGCCGATCTTGCTGAACAGCTCGATAGGTGACGGGAAGTCGCAGGAATCTCTATGCAGTGGCTGGAACTTGCGTGCCGTCGATTGCGGCAGTCGCGAAAAGCGGTCGTGGCCCTCCAATAGTGCGTAGTGAGGGGAGACTAC
>WNGQ01000798.1_pt1 | contig 32678 bp, 31 predicted proteins | sample 5407661 | NCBI WGS metagenome assembly WNGQ01 (sample SAMN13153382, study PRJNA577476) | soil metagenome | isolation source: 60 cm soil or saprolite under Garry oak tree replicate 2 | place: USA:California | collected 2016-06-15 | reverse complement strand
TGATGCCCGCCCCGACCCTCCGCGATCGGCTCCGCGCCCAACTCGCCGATCTCAAGATGCCCGGCGCCCTCGAAGCGCTGGATGACATCCTGCGCCGGGCCGACAGCGGCGAGCTCGCCGCCGGCGAGGCGATGAGTGCGCTCCTCGGGAGCCACATCGCGCTCCGCAATCAGCGGCGGCTCCAGACCGCCATGCGGTCCGCGCGACTCCCGGCCGTGAAGACGCTCGCCGATTTCGATTTCAGCTTCCAGCCGAGCGTCAAGCGCGACCAGCTGGAGAGCCTCCATACCCTGAGCTTCATCGAGCGGCGGGAGAATGTGGTCTTTCTCGGGCCCCCGGGCGTCGGGAAGACCCACCTGGCCGTGAGCCTCGCCGTCGCCGCGGCCGAGGGCGGCCGTCGCGTGTACTACGCCACGCTCGCCGACCTCATCACGTCCCTCGAGGACGCGCAGCAAGCCGGCCGCTTGAGCCATCGGCTCCGGACGCTAGTCTTTCCCAGCCTCATGATCATCGATGAGATCGGCTATCTGCCCATCAGCCGCACGGGGGCGATGCTGTTCTTCCAGCTCATGAGCCGCCGCTACGAGCACGCCAGCACGGTCCTCACCAGCAACAAGGGCTTCGAGGAGTGGGGGGACGTGCTGGGCGACGACGTCATGGCCGCCGCCCTCATCGACCGCCTTCTGCACCATTGCCACATCGTCAACATCCGCGGCAATAGCTACCGGATGCGGGAACACCGGGCCCTCGCCACGCGCCTGACCACCACGCCCGCCAAGTCCCCGCCACCCCGTGCCCGCCGGCCCAGTCGGCAGGAGGCCTAAGCTCCCTCCCCCCTGGGCTGGCCACCCCCCGAGTGTGCAATTCTGGTCGGCGAAAGTGTGCAATTCAGATCGGCGTTGACACTCCGAGACCATCTGCGGAGCGGCATTTCCACATTGCACTGACGGCTCTGCTGTTTTTGAGCGTGCAAGCTAGTGCAGAGATATCGGTGTGCGCGCAATTGGTGCGCTCGCACATCGATATCTCTCCACGCCCCATTCGCGCCCGGGCGGGCGCTCAAGGGGACGGCCGGTCGCCTGACCAACCCGACGGTACTCACACCGCTTTCGCCGCCAGAACGCTGAGCCGAATGCCGAGGTAGGTGTCTGTAGGGGGAGGTGTCATCTCGCCCCCGCGAGGCCACCATACCCGAGCGCCGCACGGCCGCCAAAGTGATTCGGTTCCACCCCCGGGAGCTCGCCCGCATCACTGCGCGCGCCCGCGTGTCACGCACGCCTCTGTGCCGGAGTACTTAAGGCAGAGCCAAGGTATCCGCTGCAGCGGTCGAGGCTGGCACGGTGAGCCCCGTGCGGGACTATCTATAGGTAGAGGGGAACGTGTCACTCCTCCTCGCCATGAGAGGGCTATGGCCGACCGCCGGACCGCCGACAAGCCGACTCGCTTCAACCCCGATCAGGGGCTCCTGGCGCTTTCTGACCGCGAACACGACGCCGCCGTCGCCGAGCGACGCCGCCTGAACACCTCCACCACGCGGGCGCCGATCGCCTATCCGCCCGACGCGATTCTTACGCAAGAGCAGGTCGCCGCATGGCTCGGCATCTCCACGCGGACGCTGCGGAAGCTGCCGATCAGGCGCTGGACGTCGAGCCGGCGTCTGGTTCGCTACCTCGGCCGGCACGTGTTAGAGTACCTCGAGGAGCGAGCCACGTGACGCCATTCCGCTCGCACGGCAAAGGCACCTACGTTCTGAAGGGGACGTTCGGCGGCGTCCGGATCGAACGCGCGACCGGGACGCACGACCCGAGGCGCCTCGAGGATCTCCGCGCCATGTGCCGCACGCTCGCCGATGCCGGCCGGCTCGATATCCTGGAGCAGCTGGGCGACGGAACGCTCCGGGTCCTCGATTGCTGGCGTCACTACCGGGGCGGAGACTGGTCCCGGATTCCCACCCCCGAGCATGCCCGGCCGCTCGCCGACGCGTTCGCAACGTGGCGCCGGACGGTGCCCGGGGATCGCCACCGTCGGGACTTAGGTGTCGCAGAACGGCAGATCCTCGCCGCGGCGCGGACCGGCGCGACGGTCGCGGACTTGCCGGCCGCGGTCAGTACCCTCCGGATCCGCTACGATGCGAAGGGCGCCGGCCGCCAATTCAACAAGCTGCGCGACGCCGCGAGCGCGTTCCTCAAACAGACGGTCACGCGCCGCCATCCGCTCTACCAGGCCGTGCGCGCGATCGAGCCGCTGCCCGTCATCCGGCGATACGCCAAGCATCCGCAGTCCCCCGGGAGCGCCCGGACCATCGCCGACGTCCTGGGCGGCGAAGCAGGGCGTATCTGGTGGCTCCTGTGTTGCACTGGGATGGGGCCGGACGAGTACTTCTCGCTCAAGTGGGCGGTCGAGGACGACTTGCTGCACGTGAAAGGAACGAAGCGTCGCGCCCGCGATCGCCTTGTACCCCTGCTCGTGGAGATCGAACCACCCCTGCTCACGGTCTGGGGGCTCCGGTCCGCGCTCAAGCGCTCGGGGCTGGGCGTCAAGCCGTACGATGCGCGGCGCTCGTTTGCGAACTGGCTGGAGCAGGCGGGCATCTGGGAAACGCACCAGCAAGCCTACATGGGCCACGGGCCGAGGACGATCACGGACCTCTACCGGCGGCACGAGCTGGTGCTCGAACAGCTCGAGCGCGATCGGGCTACCCTGCTCGCCTTTGTCGCCGGTGGGATTTCTGGTGGGACCAGGGAGGGGGTACCCCGAGATCTTCCAGTGACCCGGGCGGGGATCGAACCCGCGGCCTGCGGATTAAAAGTCCGCTGCTCTACCAACTGAGCTACCGGGTCGGACGGCCGAAACTTCGCTGTTCGTCCCCGGAATCGCTACGGCTGCGCGATGAGTGACGTATGGGAGGCGACGCAGCGCCACTGCCCCGCCCGCTGCACCCAGGTATCGGTCCAGCGCACGCGGCGCACGTACGGCCCGCTCTTGTTCCGCCCCTGCTCCACCGCGCGGCCCACCACGACGGCCGCGGCGCCATACACGTGCACCTGCACGTCCTCGTTCACCGCTGACTCGACCGTGTCCGACGGATCCTCCAGCGCTGCAATCAAGTGAGCCTTGTCGTGTAGCTGGCCGCGACCATCGGTGGCAACGAACTCCTCGGAGAGCAGCCGGCGAAGTGGCGCCGGATCCCGCCGCACCACCGCTCGAGCCCACTCGTCCTCCAGGCGGCGCAGCGATTGCTCCACACCGCCCTGGACAAGACCGGACGTCGCGGCGGCGAGCAAGAGGGCCGGCACCAACTGAAGCTGTCTCATCCTCACCTCCGGTCCGCGTTTTCCACAAGCCGCCCGCGTTACGTCCGCCCCGCCCCGGCGCTCTTTAGCATATGCGCCCCCCCCCCGCAGAGCGCCCTGCTGCGACACATCAACGCACGCCGGATCGGACCCTCATCGAGCAACTCCTGGTTGACGACGAGCACGCCTATCGTGAGCTGCTGGCCCGCTACCGCAGCATGGTGTACGCGATCGCCTACGCGGTGCTGGTCGACCCCGAGCGCGCCGAGGCCGCGGTCGAGAAGACCTTCCGCGAAGCGCGGCGCACGGCGGCGGCGTTCCTCCGAGCGCCGGGCAGCGTCCCCAAGTGGCTCACCGATCTGGCCCACGACTGCTCCGCTAACGGGCACGGGCCTGCCGCTCGTTAGCCCGGCGCCGGCAGCGAGACCGTCCCGGCCTTCTTCATCGCCTCCAGGGTCTCCTCGACGGTCAGCAGCCGCGTAGTGCGGGTCGTCTTGATGTGCCCCGGGGTGACGGCCGCGATCACCGCGGCGAACGCGGTCGTGTCATCGGGCCCTTCGACGATCGCCGTGCCGTCGAAGTCGCCGAAGTGGTAGTACAGATCGACCAGGCGGCCCCCCAGCTTTTTCATCATCCCCTCGACCAGCTGCCGCCGATTGGCAGGGTTCTTCGCGAGCGCCGCCCAAGCCTGGGGGGTGTAGGAGAACTGCAGCATGTAGCGCGGCATGGTTCGGTCCCTCCGTACCTTCGGGAAGAGCACAGACGGCGCCGGCTGAAACGGGCGTCGCGGGCGGCTGCTCCTGCGCATATATCGGCCCGGTCGCGAAGCGTCAACCCGGGCGCCGAAGCACGCGGGTGAACACCTAGCCGAGCGGCCGTGCGAGCCCGAGATTTGGCCCACGTCCCGCACGGGAGACTTCCCCATGCAGCCGCGCCCGTTCCTCGTCCTCGGCCTGTCCCTGGGGCTGGCGGCCCCGGCCGCCGCCCAGGGGAAGCGCCTCGAACTCCCCGATCTCCAGCGGCTGGTCAACGTCGCCGACCCGGCCCTCTCTCCCGACGGCAAGACCGTCGCCTGCATCGTGTCGCGCGTGAACTGGAGCGACGACCGGTTCGACCCGGACCTCGTCCTGGTCGACGTCGCGACCGGCGCCCAGCGCCGGCTCACGTTCGAGCGCAAAGGTCTCGGCGCGCCGCAGTGGTCGCCGGCGGGTGATCGGCTGGCGTTCCTCGCGACTGCAGGATCGGGGGACAAGGGGGCGCCCCAGGTGTTCCTGCTCGACATGCGCGGCGGCGAGGCCCGCAAGATGACCGACGCGCCGGGAGCGGGCGTGGAGCAGTTCGCCTGGAAGCCCAACGGCACGGAGATCGCCTACGTCGCAGCCGATGAGCCCGAGAACAAGAAAGACATCGAGGCGCACAACGACGCCTTCGAGGTAGGGGACGACGGCTACCTGACGACCGCCGCACCGACGCCGTCGCACATCTGGATCGTGTCCGCCGATGGCGGTGCGGCGCGGCGGCTCACGCATGGCACGTGGAGCCTCGCCAAGAGCCAGCCACCTGGGCCGCCGTCGTCGCCGCTCTCCTGGTCGCCGGACGGGAAGGCGCTGCTCTTCACCGAGCAGGCCACGCCCCACTTCGGCGACGCCGAGCAGACGCGGGTGATGGTGCTGGACGTCGCGAGCGGGGCGACCCGGGCGCTCACGGCGCACAAGGGGTTCGAAGGCTACGCGGTGTTCTCACCGGACGGCGCACGCGTCGCGTACTGGTATCCCCGCGACGGCGACCTCAACAATGTGAACGAGATCGTCGTCACGTCGGCAGGCGGCGGCGCAGGCGCCTCCGTAACCCGGGCCCTCGACCGCAACCTGCTGCGGGCGATCTGGATGCCCGACGGGAAGGCATTGCTCGTGGGCGGTCACGACGGCACGCGCACCGCCCTGTGGCTGCAGCCGCTCGACGGCGCCGCCCCCGCCCCCCCGAAGCGAATCGAGCTGGGCGACGTCAGCCCGTCGTGGTCGTTCTGGCTGGACGCGTCGGTCGACCGGAACGGGGCGATCGCCTTCACCGGCAGCGCGCCGGGTCGGCCGGCGGAGCTGTATTACCTGGCCACGCCGGGCGCGAGCCCGCGCCGCCTGACGGACCTGAACGGCGAAACGGCCTCGCGTCAGCTCGGAGCCGTAGAACGGCTCGAGTGGCAGGGGCCGGACGGATACCGTGAGGACGGCGTGGTGACGTACCCGCCCGGGTTCACGAAAGGCCGGGCGTATCCGCTGGTGCTCGTGATTCACGGCGGCCCGACCGCCGCCTCGGTGCGCGGCTTCAACTTCCTGAGCCAGCTGCTCGCCGCACACGACTACATCGTGTTCTCGCCCAATTACCGCGGGTCGGACAACCTCGGCAACGCCTACCAGCGCGCCATCTTCAACGACGCGGGCGACGGACCGGGACGGGACGTGATGGCGGGCATCGCCGCGCTCGCGAAGCTGGGCGGGGTGGACACGACGCGGATCGGCGTGTCCGGCTGGTCGTACGGCGGCTACATGACCACGTGGCTCATCGGCCATTATCGGACCTGGAAGGCGGCGGTGGCGGGCGCCGCCGTGACCAACCTGCTGGACCAGTACAACATGGCCGACTACAACGTGGGGCAGCGCTTCGGTTTCGTCGGGTTTACCTCCCCCTGGACTGGCCAGGCGCTCCAGGCCTATCGCGCTCAGTCCCCGATCTCCTACGTCGCGGCGATGAAGACGCCCACGTTGATCTTGTCCGACGTGCGCGATGCCCGGGTCACCGTGTCCCAGTCCTACGAGCTGTACCACGCGCTGCGGGACAACGGCGTGCCGGTCAAGTTCGTCGCGTACCCCGTGGACGGCCACTTCCCCGGCGACCCCGTCCGCACGACCGACGTGTACCGGCGCTGGCTCGAGTGGCTGGAGCAGTATCTGAAGGGACCCGTCTCCGCCCGGTGACGGCGGCCCTCACCCGCCGGTGGCTGCTCGCGCTCTACGTCGGGAGCGCCGCGCTCGTCACGCTGCAACAGGCGGTGCTCGGCCGCTCGAACAATTTCCGGGTGTTCCGCTCGGCGAGCCTCAACCTGTTCGCCGGCCGGGACCTGTACGCCGCGCACCCGGAGCAGCACTTCGACTTGTACAAGTACAGCCCGACCTTCGCGTTGCTGTTTGCGCCGCTCGCCTACCTGCCGTTCGCGCTCGCGTACCTGTGCTGGACCCTGCTCAACGCGCTGCTCCTGTGGTACGCGCTCGACCGACTCCTCCCCGACCGGCCGGCGACGGTCGCCCTGGCGCTCGTGTACCTCGAGGTGCTGTTCTCCATGCAGTACGGCCAGAGCAACGCCCTCGTGGCCGCGCTCTTGATCCTCGCATTCGTCGCGCTCGAGCAGGGACGGCAGGGGCACGCGGCGGCCCTCATCGGCGTGGACGCGTTCATCAAGATCTTCCCGCTCGCCGGGGTGTCCCTGGCGCTGTTTCACCCGCGCCGCGCGCACTTCGCCCTGCTCGCGGCCGCCGCCCTGGTAGGGCTCGCCCTCCTGCCGCTCGCCGTCGTGCCGCCCCACGAGCTCGCCGCGCAGTACAGGTCGTGGCGCGCCATCGAAGCGGCGGACGCCCCGAACCGGGGCTACGCGCTCATGCAGTATCTCTACATGGTCGGCCTGGACTGGCCCAACTGGTCCGTGCAGCTCGCCGGCACGGTGGTGCTGCTCCTGCCGCTCGCACTCGGCCGGCGCCGGTGGGACGACGCCGCGTTTCGCCGCTTGTTCCTCGGCACCCTGCTCGTCTACCTCGTGCTCTTCAACCACCAGTCGGAGCGCGCCACGTTCGTGATCGCCTACACCGGGATCGCGATCTGGTACGTGAGCGCGCCGACGGAGCGGCTGCGCATGGCCGTCATGGTCCTCACGCTGCTCGTGATGGTGGTGCACGACGTGGAGATCGTACCGCGCTGGGTGAAGAACGAGATCCTCATCCCCTACCGCATCAAAGGGATTCCCTGCCTCGTCGCATGGCTCGTGATGGAGTGGCAGCTGTTCGTCACAGCGCGCCGAAGTGCACCAGGCGAAACGCCCCGCTCGCAAACCGCGCCCGCACCATGGGCGACGTGAGCGCAGCGAGCTCGGCGGCCCGCGGCGTGGTGTAGTCGTCCCAGCCCGCGAGGTCGCCGTCCGGGTGGCCCGGATGCACCATCAGCTCGGTCGTCCCCGGCTCCAGGCGGTCGAGCAGCAGGACCACGCGCGCCAGGAAGCGGGGGTCGCCCTGGAGCGAAATACCGTAGAACCGGTCGGCGTGCCGCGGCAGCGCGGCACCACTCCGTCGCGATGCCACGCCCCAGGCCGCGGCGAGCGTCGCCTGCTTGAGGAGCGCCCGCCAGCTCGCCGCCCGGGGCGAGAGCGGCTCGAGCGGCACCCGGACGACCGGCACCCCTTCGTGCCGCGCCGTCTCGATCACCACTCCCCACACGCCGGGCAGCGCATGCACGTGGCGATGGCTGTCGATGTGCGTCACCCGCACGCCTGCCTCGCGCAGCCGGGCGAGCTGGGCCGCGCATTCCGCCGCGACGTGTGCGGGGTCGAGCCGGCCGGTGAGCGCGCTCGCGACGAGCGCCGCGAGGGAGTGGAAGCGACCGGTGCGGGGACTCGTCAGGCTGGGCGCCGTGGTGAGCGGCGCCCCGGACGTCAGGTTCAGGTGTAAGCCAACCCCCAGGGCCCCACCCATCGCCCGTAACCAATCGCGCGCGTCGGGCCATCCGGGAGTGTTGACGAGCACCGAGACGGACGACACCACCCCCGCCGCATGCGCCTCGAGAATGCCGCGATTCACGCCCGCCGAGAAGCCGAAATCATCGGCGTTTACGACGAGGCGGCGTTCGTCAGGCGTAGCGCCCCCGCCAGTCATTCCAGCGGATCTTCACCAGGTCGCGGAGCATCCCGGCCGCGTCGGCCGCGAACCGCACCGTGCTCGGCTCGTCTTCGTAGCGGTAATGCACCGCCACCTGCTTCACCCTGAGGCCGTGTTTGCGCGCGATGTAGAGCGCCTCCACGTCGAAGCCGAAGCCCTGGATCGTGAGCCTCGGGAACACCAGTCCGGCCGCGGGCGCACTGAACCCCTTGAGCCCGGCCTGGGTATCGAGGATGCCGGGCAGGAGCCCGAGCCGGACGACCCGATTGAACATCCGGCTCATCACGTGGCGGGTGTAGAGGTAGTGGAAGAAGGACGGGCTCATGAGATAACGCGACTCGGGGAGCACGCGGCACGCGATCGCCACGTCGCTCCCGCCCTCGAGGTGATGCACGATCTTGGCGATCTCAGCCACCGGGTACGCGAGGTCCGCGTCCGTGAACACCCGGTACGCCCCGCGCGCCACCTCCATCCCGCGAGCGATCGAGAAGCCTTTGCCCCGATTCACCTCATTGCGCAGCAGAAGCACCCCGGCGGTCGAGCCGGCGCAGTCCGCGAGCAGCCCCGCCGTCACCGGCTCGCTGTGATCGTCGACGAGGATCAGCTCCGCCGGCCGCGTCTCAGCGCAGAGGAACTCGCGGAGCGCCGCGAGGTGCACCGGCAGACGGTCGGCGCCATTCCGCACGGGGACGATGAGCGACAGGTTGATCGCGGGCTGCGCCACGAGAGAAAAGATAAGGCGCCTTTGCCGCCCTTGGGTTACCTTTGCCAGCCATGACTGACGGCATCCAGCACGTCTCGGACACCGCCCGCTGGGTCGCGTTGTATCGCGCGATGGAGTCCGACCGGCGCGACGCCCTGTTTCGCGACCCGTACGCGCGCCGGCTCGCGGGCGAGCGTGCGGAGCGCATCCTGGCCGGGATGAAGCGCGGTCGCGAGTGGGCCTGGCCGATGATCGTCCGCACCGCCGTGATGGACGAGCTCATCTTGCGGGCGATCGACCGAGACGGCGTCACGACGGTGCTCAACCTGGCCGCGGGCCTCGACGCGCGGCCCTATCGGTTGCCACTCCCGCCCTCACTGCGGTGGGTCGAGGTCGACTTCCCCGACGTCATCGCGTACAAGCAGGAGCAGCTCGCCGTGGAGCGCCCGGTGTGCGTGCTCGAGCAGGTGGGGGCCGATCTCACCGACGTCGCGCGACGCCGGGCGCTGTTCGCCGAAATCGGCGGCGCCGCGCGCCAGGTGCTGGTCGTGACCGAAGGCCTGCTGATCTACTTGACGCCCGACCAGGTAGCCGCGCTCGCCGACGATCTCGCCGCCCAGCCGTCGTTCCGCTGGTGGCTGTTGGACATCGCGTCGCCGCGGCTGCTCAAGATGCTGGAAAAGACCTGGGGCCGCGCGGTGGCGGCGGGCAACGCCCCGTTCCAGTTCGCGCCCGCCGAGGGCACGGCGTTCTTCGCGCCGCACGGGTGGCGCGAAGCGGAGTTCCGCTCGACGTGGGAGGAGGCGCTGCGCCTCAAGCGGACGATGCGGCTCGCGTGGCTGTGGCAACTGATAGGCCGCCTGTACCCGAAGCGCAAGCGCGAGGAGGCCCGGCGGTTTGCAGGGATGGTGATGCTGGAGAAGCGATAAGACGGGGAAGGACGGGGGAAGACGGGGAACGGGTCGGCGCTGCGCCTTCCCCGTCTTTCCCCGTCCTCCCCCGTCTTGCTTCTAGAAGACCCACCTCACGCCCGCCTGCAGCTGCCGCGGGTCGCCCAGCCCCGAGCGGATCGTGCCGTCGAAGTTCAGGTAGTTTGTGCCTGCTGCCGGGTCTTTGAAGTTGTCGGCGTTCGTAATGTTGAAGATCTCGACCAAGGCTTCGAGCTGACCGCGAGGTCCTGCCGCGAATGGCCGGGAGACCCGAATATCCCATGAGAAATAGGCGTTGTCCTTACGGATGGTGTTGCGCAGCAGGATGTGGCCGTCGGCGCAGACGCGCTGCGCCGGGCTCGTCGCCCGCATGCCGCTCGGCTGGTTACCGACGCACGTCTCCGATGCCGGCTGCGCCGAGTAATAGCTCACGCGGTTGTTCAGGTAGAATCCGAACACTTTGGCGAGCGCCCACCCGTTGAAGCGGTGCCGCTGGTCTCGGTCGCTCCAGTTGTACTCCTTGTTGAGCGAGTCGACCTGTGCGTAGCGGAACGTGAAGGGGTCGCGCTCATTGTCGTCGTCCGACTTGTCGAAAGAGAGCGTGTAGTTGACGTTGAACTGCAGGTTCGGGTCGAGGACGCGCCTGAGGCCGACCGTCACCCCGTTATAACGGGACCTGGCGCTGCTCTCGACAGTAAACAGTGTGCCGATCGCCGTTGGCCCCGAACCGAAGGGGCTGCCGAAGATCGGGTCGTTGCGGTTGATGAAGCGCGTCAAATGGTCGGTGCGCGCGTGGTGGTAACTGACGAACGCTGCCAGGTCGCCGGCGACCTGGCGCTCGTAGCCTACCGTGAGGTTCAAGGTTCGCGGGTTCTGGAAGTTGCGGTCCACGACGTACACCGTCGGCTGGAACGGCGTACCAGTGGAGAGCGGCAGCAGGCTGTCGAACGCGGGGGGCGGCAGGAACCCGACCGTGGCACTCGAACCGAACAGCGTCTGGCCGAGCGAGCCGTTCGTGCTGCGAACGCTCGCGAGGTTCAGCGCTGGAATCCGGGCGTAGTTGAGCCCGGCGCTGAGGCGGAGGACCTGCCTCCCGTCGGCGTTCGGGTCCCACGCGATCCCCAGCCGCGGCTGCCACATCTTCTTGTCAGACGGGATCGTGCCGTCCGAAGGAAACGTGAATCGGCCTTTGGCATTCGTTACGGTCGAGTCGATCCAGGGCGCGAAGAACACCTGCGACGGCGGCGTGATCGGGTCGGGCTCGATCTGCGCTTCCCACCGCAGGCCGTAGTTCAACGTGAGCTTGGCGGATGGCTTCCAGGTGTCCTGCAGATACAACGCGAACTCGTTCTGGGTAATCGTCTGCGTGCCCGCTTGTTCCACCGTCGTCGAGCCGACGCCTGACTGCTGCAGGTACAAGTTCACCGGGCCGACGATCGAGCTCCCGGCGCACGTGGTTGTGGTGGGATACACGCCGTGCGTTCCGTCGGCGCACTGGACCCAGTGCGAGCCGCTGTCCACGAACTGCTCGAAGCCGTACACGCTGTTGAATGCGATGCGCCCGCCGGCGAAGCCGACGAACACTTGCGTGGTGGCGGTGCGGTTCCACTCCCCGCCGAACTTGATGAGGTGGTTACCGCGCGCGATCGACACGTTATCGAGCACCTGGATCCGGGTGTCGTGGTCGTCCCGAATCGGCAGGAAGAACGGCAGGCCGAATCGGAACGCGTGTGTGGTATCCACGTCCGTGTCGTGGAACGGCACGGCCGCCCCGAAAATCGACGAGACGCCGGTCGTATCGCCCAGGTGATTGTTCGGACCCGTGTAGGGGCGCGGCCTGTCCTCACGCGCGTACTGGAACCGAAACTCGTTCGACGTGCGGGACGAGAGGAAGGACACGAGGCTGCCGTTCACAGCATGGGACCGGTCCTTTTCCAGGCCGTTCGCACTCGCACCCCACGTGTCGACGTCGAACGTGCCGTTCTTCTGCTCGGACCACGTGTAGTTGTACTTGAGCGACAGGTTGTGCCGGTCCGAAAGACGGAAGTCGAACTTGGCGAGCGCCGCCCGCGCATCGTTGGTGCGGGAAATCGAGCCAAAGTCGTTCGCGAGCTCGGGATAGCGACCCGCCAGGAATGTCTTGAGCGAGTCGAGTTGCGGGCTCGACGGCCGACCCTTCTGCTTCACGTCGTCATAGATCTGCTGGTCGTAGGCGAGGAAGTAAAACACCCGGTCGCGCTTGAGCGGACCGCCGAGGGTGAAGCCGAACTGATTCTGAGAGAAGTCGGGACTGAATTTCTGGACCTGGCCGGACGGGAAGGTGTGCTCCGGCGAGCCAGAGACGGCGTCGAACTTGCCGAAGTAGTGAAGCGACCCTTTGGTCTCATTCGTGCCCGACTTCGTGATCACGTTCACGAATCCGGCGGAGGCGCGCCCGAATTCGGCGTTCGCCGGGCCCTCGACCACGACGACCTCCTGCACGGCGTCAAGGTTGAACGTGAACGCCGGCCGCTGGCCGCCGCGCTGCTCGCCGAAGAAGGAGTTGTTGAAGTCCGCCCCGTCAACAGACACGTTGTTGTGGATGCCGCGCTGACCCGCCACCGTCAGCTCGTCGCCGTCCGGCCCCTGAACGATCGCGACGTTCGGCGTCAGCAGCGTCAGGTTGATGAAGTTCCGACCGTTGTTGGGCAGACCCGACACCACCTGCGCCGCGAGCGGTGTCGACGCCTCGGCCTTGGTCACCTCCACCACTGGCCGCGTCGCCTCGACAGTGACCGGAGCTAGGGTCACCGCCGCCAGCTGCAACCGCAGGTCTACCGTTTCGCCGACTCCTAGTGGGATCCCCGTTCGCTTCGACTCGGCGAAGCCTACGGCACGCGCCGTCGCCTCGTATGTGCCGAGGGGAAGTAGCGTGCCCGTGAAGTTGCCCGCCGCGTCCGTCGTCAGGGTGCGCGTGAAGTTGGTCTGCGTCTCATGCAGGAAGACCTGGGCGTTAGCGACAGGCGAGCCGGTGGGGTCGGAGACGACGCCGCGGATGATGCCGGTGGTGGCCTGGGATTGCGCCGCGAGCGGCGCAGCAGCGCCGCGTAGCGCGAGCGCCGCGCCAGCGAGCATGAGGGCTCGGCGCGCGTGCATACGAAAGCCGCACGTCATGGGTCGAAGCTCTCCAGGAGGCGGTCTTACAAGGGCGAGCGAAATTGCCACGGGAACAGGGGGACCGCAAGGAGACGGTTAGGCGGTTAGACGGTTAGACGGTTAGTTTGGGACGGCTAACCGACTAACCGCCTAACCGGCTAACCGCCTATGCAAAACCCCGACATCGCCCGGCTGTTCGACGAGGTCGCCGACCTCCTCGAGATCCAGGACGCCAACCCGTTCCGGGTGCGCGCCTACCGCAACGCCGCCCGCACGATTCGGGACTTCCCCGAGTCCCTCGCCGACCTGGTCCGGTCGGGCACGAAAGACCTGACCGAGATCCCCGGGATCGGCGAGGACCTGGCCGAGAAGATCGCCGAGATCGTCGGCACGGGCGCGCTGAAACTCCACCGCCAGCTCGCCGCCAAGCTCCCCGCGGGCCTGCTCGACCTGCTGCGCATCCCGGGGCTCGGCCCCAAGCGGGTGAAGCTGCTTCACAAGAAGCTCAAGGTGAAGTCCGGCGCCGATCTCGCCAAGGCGCTCGACGCCGGCCGCGTGCGGAAGCTCAAAGGCTTCGGCGCCAAGATGGAGGAGAAGATCCGCGCGGGACTGGGCCAGGCCCAGGTGACCGAGCACCGGCTGCTCCTGAACGAGGCCGAGACGCAGGCCAACGCGCTCGTCGAGTACCTGAAGGCGGGCGGCGCGGTGCACGAGATCGCAGTGGCGGGGAGCTACCGCCGGCGGCGCGAGACGATCGGAGACCTGGATGTGCTGGTGACCAGCGACGACAGCGCGAAGGTGATGGACCGGTTCGTTCGGTATCCCGAAGTCGCGAAGGTCCTCTCTCAGGGCGAGACGCGCGCGACGGTGAAGCTCCGCGGCGGGCTGCAGGTGGACCTGCGCGCCGTCGAGCCGGCGGCCTACGGCGCCGCCCTGCTGTACTTCACCGGTTCCAAGGCGCACAACATCGAGCTCCGCACCATCGCCCAAGAACAGAGCTACAAGCTGAACGAGTACGGCCTGTTCAAGGGCACGCGGCGCGTGGCCGGTAAGACCGAGGCGGAGATCTACGCCAAGCTCGGCCTCGACCTGATGCCGCCGGAGCTGCGGGAGGCGCGCGGGGAGATCGCCCTGGCGCGCGAGCACCGCTTACCCCAGCTGGTCGAGCTCGACGACATCCGCGGCGATCTCCAGATGCACACCAACGCCACCGACGGGCAGGCGACGATCGACGAGATGGCCCACGCGGCCCGGGCGCTCGGCTATCAATACATCGCCATCACCGACCACTCGAAGCGCGTCACGATGGCGCATGGCCTCGACGCGAAGCGGTTACGGGAGCAGTGGCGGGGGATCGACGAACGCAACGGCGCGAACCCGGGGGGCAGGGGGGGGCGGTTCACCATCCTGAAGAGCATCGAGCTCGACATCCTCGAGACCGGCAAGCTCGACCTGCCCGACGACGTGCTCGCCGAGGCGGACTACGTCGTCGCCACAATCCACTACGGCACGAACCAGTCGAAAGAGGAGCTGACGCGCCGGCTGGTGGGCGCGGCAGAGCACCGCTGGATCGACGCCATCGGCCACCCCACCGGCCGCCTGCTCGGCAAGCGCGAGCCTTATCCCCTCGACTTCGACGCGCTGTGCCGCGCCTGCGCGGGCGCCGGGTGCCTGCTGGAGCTCAACGGCCACCCCGAACGGATGGATCTGCCCGACACGCTCGCGGCCGCGGCGCAGCGGCAGGGCGTCCGCTTCGTGCTCTCGACCGACAGCCACCAGCCGAACAACCTGGTGTTCATGAAGTACGCGGTGGATCTGGCGCGGCGGGCGGGACTGGAGGCGCGCGATATCCTGAATACGCGGCCGCTGGAGGAGTTCCGAAAGGGATTGAAACGGGCGGCGCGATGAGCTCGAGCTGCACCACCGGCGCGAAGCTGCGGCGGTGGTGCCACGTGAAGCCGAACGCCGCCAACGCGGCGAGGTGCTCCGGCGTACCGTAGCCCTTGTTGCTCGCCCAGCCGTAGGTCGGGTGGCGCCGTCCCAGCAGCTCCATCAGATAGTCGCGCACGGTCTTCGCCACCACGGAGGCGGCGGCGATCGAGTGGCAGTGCACGTCGCCGTCCACGATCGCCTCGTGCGGGCACCCCAGCTCGGGAGCCGGCAGCCCGTCCACCAGTACGTGCGCCGGCTGGACGGCCAGCCGCGCCAGGGCGCGCCGCATCGCGAGGATGCTCGCGCGCCGGATGTTCAGCCGGTCGATCTCGCGCACGCTCGCGGCGCCCACGGCGACGGCGAGCGCCCGCGCGCGGACGACGGCCGCCAGCCGCGCCCGCTTCGGGGCCGACAGCATCTTGGAATCACGCAGGCCGCGGATGATCTTGCAGAACGGCGGAAACACGACGGCCGCGGCCACCACCGGACCGGCCAGTGGACCGCGGCCTGCTTCGTCGAGACCGGCGACGAGTCCTTCTCCTCCACCCCGCGCCTCCCAGAACGCGATCTCGCGCTCCAGCGTGGGGCGGGGGCCTCTCACGCCTCTTGCTTCTCCACCGTCTCGGGGACCGTCAACCCACGCTTCTCCCGGATGCGCGCCGCCTTGCCGGCGAGGCGCCGCAGGAAGTAGAGCTTGGCGCGGCGCACTCGCCCCTTGCGGACCAGCTCGATCTCCGCGATGGACGGCGAGTGCGACGGGAAGATGCGCTCCACGCCGACGCCAGCGGAGATCTTGCGCACCGTGAAGGTCGCGTTGATGCCGGCACCCCGTCGAGCGATGCACACGCCCTCGAACGCCTGCAGCCGCTCCTTGTCGCCCTCGCGCACCCGCACCATCACGCGCACGGTGTCGCCCGGATCGAAGGCGGGAAGGTTGGTCTTCAAGCCTTCCCGCTCGATCGCCCTCAGTCGGTCCATACCCTCATCCTCGTTCCTGAAATCGCGCCCAAAGATCGGGCCGCCGCTCGCGCGTCAACCGCTCGGCCGCCGCCGCGCGCCACGTCGCGATCTGCGCGTGATCGCCGCTCAACAATACCGCCGGCACGTCCAATCCGCGATAGCTCGGCGGGCGCGTGTAGCTCGGCGGGGCGAGCAACCCGTCGTAGTGCGAGTCCGTGGCGGCCGACTCGTGGTCCCCGAGCGCGCCCGGCAGCAGCCGCACGACCGCGTCGATCACGCACAGCGCCGCCGGCTCGCCCCCGGACAGCACGAAATCGCCGAGCGACAGCTCCTCCGCCCCCAACCCGTCCGCCACCCGCTGATCCACGTCCTTGTAGTGGCCGCACAAGAGCGTCAACTCCCGGCCCACCGCGAACCGCACCGCGTCGCCGTGCCCGAAGGGCCGACCGCGCGCCGAGAGCAGCACGATCGGCGGCCCCGCGCGCAGGTCCTCCACCGCTTCGAAAAACGGCTCGGGCTTGAGGACCATCCCCGCGCCCCCGCCGTAGGGATAGTCGTCCACCGTCTTGTGCCGGTCGTGCGTGTAGTCGCGCAGCTGCACGACCCGGTAGCGCACCAGCCCCTGCTCGGCCGCGCGCCCCACGATGCTCGCCGCGAGCGGCGCCGGGAACACCTCCGGGAAGAGCGTCACGACGTTAATCGTCAGCATCGGCCTCTTCCACCGCGACGAAATGATCGCGCCACGGCTCCACCACGGCGCGCGACGTGACGCCCAGGAACCCGAGCAGCCACTCGCGGTGGTAGGCGCGCCGCCGCGCCACCACCAGCGGCCCCGCTACCACCTGCCGCTCCGCGTTCACCACGTACAACCGGGCCTTCGGCACGAACACGGTGCCCGGGTTCTCCACCAGAGGGATGACCGCGACCTCCCCCTGTTGACCGTGCGGCTTGCGGAGCCGCCCGACTAGGCGGGCCGTTGGCCCAGCACGCCCGCCTGCTTCAGCAGCGAGCGCACCGTGTCGGTCGGCAGCGCGCCCTTCTCGAGCCAGGCGCGCGTCTGTTCCGCGTCGACCTGGATGCGCGCCGGATTGGTGCGCGGGTTGTAGTTCCCGAGCGTCGCGACGAACCGGCCGTCCCGGGGAGACCGCGAGTCCGCGACGACGATCCGGAAGTAGCTCTGCCCCTTCCGTCCCACGCGCCGCAGTCGAATGCGAGTAGCCATAGCGTCCGTCAGGTCCTTTTCGAGGGCGTTGCCGACAGGGCCGTAAACATAAGCCCACAAAACTACTTAGCGAGTTGCCGGAATCCAAGTGGGGTGTGTTTATTTCTGCCGATGCCGCAAGCCGCGTGGCTGCAAGGGCTCATCACCGTAGGGGTTGGCGCCGTGTCGGGCGGGATCACGAACGCCGTCGCGGTCTGGATGCTGTTTCACCCCTACGAGGCGCGGGGGCTCGGCCCGCTCAAGCTGCACGGGGCGATTCCCAAGAACAAGGCACGGCTCGCGAAGAGCATCGGGAAGACCGTGGGCCAGCGGCTCCTGACCGAAGAGGACCTGGCCCGCCAGCTCAGCGCGCCCGGCCTGCGGGAGGCGTTCGACCGCGCGATCACCGTCTTCCTCAACCAGATCCTCAACACGTCGCGCGGTACGTTGCGCGCCGAGCTGCCGCCGGCCGTCGTGGCCGAGCTCGAGCGCTCGCTCGAGCCGCTCGCCGAGCGGCTGGCCGAGAAGCTCGCCGACTTCGTGGAGGGGCCGGGGTTCGAGGCGGCGGTCGAGAAGTACGTGACGCTCGAGCGCTGGGTGGAGGACGGGCTCGCGCATCCGGAGCTCGAGCGCGCGGTGCGGGAGTTCGTGGCCGGCCAGCGGGCGCGCCTGCTGCGCGACGAGCGCCCGTTGCTCGAGCGGTTGCCGCCGGGCCTCGTCGCGGCGCTGGAACAGGCGATCGCCGATTACCTCCCGGTGGCGGTGGAGCGGCTGGGCGACCTGCTCACCGATCCCGCGGCGCGCGCGCGCGTGCGCGACGCCCTGAAGCGGTTCCTCGACCGCGCGATCAGGAGCCTCCTGGTGCACGAGCGGCTGATGGCGAAGCTCGTGGTCACGGAAGCGCGCATCGACCGGGTGCTCGACGGGCTGGAAGACGGCGGGCTCACGGAGCTCGCCGAGGTGATGGGTTCGGCCGACTTCCGGGCGCAGGCGGCGCGCGCCGTGAACGACGCGGTGGTGCGGTTCCTCCGCACCCCGCTCGCCGAGCGGCTCTGGGCCCTCGGTCCGGACCGCCTGGACGGGCTCGAGCGGGCGGCCGCGGACTACATCGTCGCCGCGCTGCGGGCGCCCGCCACGCGCAAGTGGGCCGCGCGCCGGGCCCGCGAGGCGATCGAGCTCGGCCGCCGTGCGCTCGCGGGGGACGCGGGCCAGCAGCGGGTGGCCGAGGCGGCCCACGCGGCCGTCACGGCGCTGCTCGAGAAGCCGATCGGCCGGCCGGCGGACCTCCTGCCCGCGGACGCCGAGGCGCGCCTCCGCAGCATCCTCACCGACCCGCTGTGGGAGTGGATGCAGCGGCAGGTCCCCGCGATCGTGTCGCAGCTGTCGGTGCAGGAGCTGGTGGAGCAGAAGGTGCTGGGCTTCTCGACGGCGCGCATGGAGGAGCTGATTCGCAACGTCACGCAGCGCGAGCTGACGCTGATCGTGCAGCTCGGCTACGTCCTGGGGGCGATCGTGGGACTCGTGGCCTGGGGAATCAACGCGCTATTCGGATAGGCGGGAGGCGTTTCCAGCCTGGCCATTTCGCCGGAGCGTCCACCAGTCGCACCACGGGCAGACGCTCGACCGTAAGCTGCCGGATCTCGAACCGGCGGTCCGCCGGTCCGCCCACGCGGCGTCGCGCCCACGCACGCCCCAACCCCTTGAAGAACCGCGCCGCCGACGCGCGATCGTCCCACACGGTGTACCAGACCAGGACGTCGTCTCCTCTGTCGGTCACCACCAGGTAGCGATCGCCGGCCCAGCCGGATGCCAGCAGCGCCGCCGCGCGTTCATCGCCCAACAGCTGCTCGAACAACAACCGGATCTCGAACTCGCCCAGCCCATCCTCGTAGCGCACCGATTCCGAGCCGGGCGATCCGAACGCCAGGGGCCGCGGCTTATCCCCCGCCACGTAGCGGTCGGGGTGGAGGATCTGCGACGTGGAGACGGGCATCAGGGCGCCGTACGGCTGTTTGCCGGGATACGCGTGCTCGAACCAGCGCACGAACTCGGCACCGCCCAGGTAGGGGAAGATCAGGCTCTCGCGCAGCCACAGCGGCGCGCTCGAAAACACCTTCATCTGCTCCTGCTGCTTGCCGAGCGCGCCGCGCAGGTCCCAGAAATTCGGGAGGCTCTCGAGCTTCTGCTCCGGCATCAGCACCAGGATCTGCGCCAGCGTGGCCTGCCCCTCGAGGATCGACTGCGCCGCGGTGCGCCGGTCGTTCTGCCGCTTCTGTTCGACCAGCGAGTCGAGATTGACATACTGATCCTGCAGCGCGTGCACCAGCTCGTGGGAGATCACGAGCCGCGCCTGGCTGGGGTCGATGTCGGTGGGCAGGTAGAGCGCGTTGGAGTCGGGATCGAAGTACCCCGCGACCTGCTCGGTGAGGAGATCGATCATCATACGCCGCAGGTCGAGGGAGTCGGGAATCAGGCCGAACAGGCGGTAGGCGGCCTCGGCACCGGCGAGCTCGGCCGGCGGCAGGTCGTCGTCGAACTTGTGGATGACGTAGTCGCGCACCTGCGTGCGGCTGCGGCGCAGCACCACGGGACGGTGCTTGAAGGCGAGGCCCGTGGCCCGCTCCACGGCGGGCATCATCTGCTGCACCGCCAGCTTCAGCTCGGCTTCGCTCTGGACCTGCTGCGCCCGCTGCTCGCATCCCACCAAGGCGCCAAGCAGCGCCGCCAGCGCGCCTGCGGGCCGCCACCGGCTCACTCCTGCCACTCGATCCCCTTCCCGGCCGCGACCCCTACGACGCGCGCGATATCCTGACCCTTCACCACGATCCCCTGATGCTCCAGCTCGCGCCGCAGCAGCTCGTCGAGCTCGGCGCGCCGCTCCGCGAGCGACGGCGTCGGACGGTCGGACGGTCGGACGGTGGTCTCGGTGCCTTGCCGTGCGACGGTCCGACTGTCCGACGGTCCGCCCAGCATCTTCTCGATCTCCGCCCCGATCCGCTCCAGCATCGGGAAGATTTCCGCCACGAGGTCGTCCGCCGGCTCCTGCTGCGGCTTTTCGTGCGTGAGCCCGCGCCGGATCATCGCGTCCACCTTGCGCCGCTCCCGGATCAGCCGGTCGAGCTCCGGCGAGACGCGCGCCGTCGCCTGGGCGTGGGCGCACGCCTCGTCCAGCACGTCGATCGCCTTGTCGGGGCGCGCCCGTTCGGGAACGAAGCGGTCGGTGAGGACGATCGCGGCCTTGAGCGCGTCGTCCGTGATGGCCACGGCGTGGTGCCGCTCGAGGCGCGGCCGGCGCGCGACGAGCACTTCCCACGTCTGGATCGCGTCCAGCTCCTCGACCAGCACCGGCTGGAACCGCCGCTCCAGCGCGGGGTCGCCCCGGATCCACTTGTCGTACTCCCCGCCCGTCGTCGCCCCGATCACGCGAATGTCGCCCCGCACCAGCGCCGGCTTCAGCATGTTCGCCGCGTCCATCGCCGCGCCGAGGGCCGTCCCCTGGCCGATGAGGTTGTGCAACTCGTCCACGAACAGGATGAGGTCGGGGTCGGCCGACAGCTCCCGCACGAGCTTGCGGATGCGCTCCTCGTACTGGCCGCGGAAGGCGGTCCCCGCGAGCAGCGCCACGTGATCGAGCGCCACGACGTGCGCGTCCTTCAGCGCCGGCGGCACGTCCGCCGCGGCGATGCGCTGCGCCAGCCCCTCCACGATCGCGGTCTTGCCGACGCCCGCCTTGCCGATCAGCGCTGGGTTGTTCTTGTTGTGTCGCAACAGGATGTCCACCACGCGCGCGATCTCGGCATCGCGGCAGCGCACCGGCTCCAGATCGCCGCGGTGCGCCTGGGCGGTGAGGTCCACCCCGACGCGCTCCAGCACCGTCCCGGAATCGAACAGTCCCTCGAACGGATCGCCCATCACCTCACCCCGCCCGCAGGAACCGCACGTACCAGTCGATGATCGTCGCGCCGAACACGAACACCACGGCCGCCCCCATGGCGAGGAATACCCCGAACGGGACGTGACGCTTCCGGCGGTGCAGCAGCAGCAGCGGGACGTACACCAGGCTGCCGAACACCGACCCGGCGAACACGGTCAGCAACACGCCCTTCCACCCGACGAAGGCTCCCACCATCGCCATCATCTTGATGTCGCCGCCGCCCATCGCCTCTTCCTTGAACACCCATCCGCCCACCATGCCGACCGCGTACAGCAAGGCGAAGCCCGCAGCCGCCCCGAGCACCTTGTCGATGAAGCCCGGCACGCCGGCCGTCAGCGACAGGCCGAGACCGAGCACGAGGCCGGTCCAGTTGTACTCGTCCGGAATCAGGTAGTGGCGCGCGTCGGTCACGGCGATGCCGAGCAGGATCGTCCCCAGCACTCCGGCGGTGAGGAAGCGGACGGTCGGCCCGTAGGCCAGCAGGGCGGCGATCCACAGGACGCCCACCACCGCCTCGATGATCGGGTACTGCATGGAGATCGGCTTGCCGCACGAGCGGCAGCGGCCCCGCAGCACGAGCCACGAGACGATCGGAATATTGTCCCGCCATGCGATGCGGCGGCCGCAACGGGGGCAGGTGGAGGGAGGATGGAAGAGGGAGCGCTGTTTCTTGTCTTCGTTGGCGAGCCGCAGGATGCACACGTTGAGAAAGCTCCCGAGACACAGTCCCCAGAGCCCCGCGGCGACCACCAGGATCGGGTCAACGGCCACGCGCCACCTCGTAGAGCAGGATCCCCGCCGCCACGGCGACGTTAAGCGACTCGGCGCCCTGCGCGAGCGGGATCGCCACGCGCTGCGCCGAGACGGCGTTGAGCTGCGGGCGGATGCCCGCGCCTTCGTTGCCCACGATCACGGCGATCGGCCCCTCCCGCTTCTCTCTTCCCTGGTCCCCCAAGGCGCGATGCAGCGGGACGCCGTCCGCGGCGGCGGCCCAGAGCGTCACGTCGTGCTTCCGCGCCCAGGCGATGAAGCCGGCGTCGTCGAGCACCACGACCGGATGCCGGAACGTCGCCCCCATCGCGGCACGCAGCGCCTTGGGGCTGGTCGGGTCCGCCGTGCCCCGCAGCACGATCGTTCCGACGGCGCCGAGGGCGTGCGCCGTGCGGATCAGCGTGCCGACGTTCCCGGGATCCTGAACGGCGTCGATCACCAGCGCCACCCCGCCCCCCCGGAGCGCCAGATCGTCCTCGCTCCAGCGGCGTGGCTCGATCACGCCGAGAATCCCCTGCGGCGTGTCGGTATCAGCGAGCTGCAGGAAGGTGCGCGTCCCCACCTCTTCGACCGGCACGGCGTGCCGCTGCAGCTCGGCGACGAGCGCCGTCCCGCGGGCGGTGCGCGCGAGGTCGGGCGCCACGAGGGCGCCCCGGAACGCGAGCCCCGCCGCGAGCGCCTCCTCCACCAGCCGGACGCCCTCGATGAGCGCGAGTCCCCGCCGCCCTCGGGCCTTGCGGCGTTGAAGATCGCGGATCGTCGATTGCAGATTACTGGCTATGGGTTCCCTCGCGCCGTGGCGGCCCCGTGCGGGTCTTCAATATGCGAAGGACCGCTGCACGGGCGCTACGTGAAGATCGCGCTCACCATCGCCGGCTCCGATTCGGGAGGCGGGGCGGGCATCCAGGCGGACCTGAAGACCTTCCATCAGTTCGGCGTGTTCGGGACCAGCGTGGTCACCGCGGTCACCGCGCAGAACACCGTGGGCGTGCGGGCCTGGGAAGCCGTCCCGGTCGCGCTCGTGACCAAGCAGCTCGACGCCGTGGCCGACGATCTGCCCCCGCTGGCGGTGAAGAGCGGCATGCTCGGCTCGGCGGCGGTGGCCGAGGCGGTCGCCGCCGGGATCGCGCGGCGCCGCCTGCCGAACTACGTGCTCGACCCCGTGATGGTGGCGACCTCGGGCGACCGGCTGCTCGATCGGGACGCCGAGCACATCATCAGGCGGGACTTGGTGCCGCTCGCGACGCTGGTCACCCCCAATCTCGACGAGGCGGCGATCCTCGCGGGCGAGCCGGTGGAGAGCCCCGCGGCGATGGAGCGCGCCGGACGCGCCCTCGTGCAGCTCGGGGCGCGCGCGGCGCTCGTGAAGGGCGGACACCTGACGGGCGACGCGGTGGTGGACGTGCTGGTCGCGGACGGTACGGTGCAGCGGTTCACACGGCCGCGGATCGACACCACCTCCACCCACGGAACGGGCTGCACCTTGTCCGCCGCCGTCGCGGCGGGCTTGGCCCACGGCCGGCCGCTCGAGCGGGCGGTGGCGGACGCGCTCGACTTCGTGCAGCGCGCCATGGCGGCCGCGCCGGGGCTGGGCCGCGGCCACGGACCGCTGAATCATTTTGTACCCGGGCCGCCGCGACCGCCCACGGAAGGGTTGTAGGGGCATGGCCGCGTGGCATCGTGTAGGGGCACGGCAATGCCGTGCCCCTACAAACGGTGCCGTGCCCCTACACATACGACGCGGTCCCGCCCTCAACCCTACCCGCGGCGAAAGGGTCATGACGGCATGCGTTTGGGTTACGCGGCCCGCGCCGGGCTGACGTATCGTCCGACCCATGGCACTTGTGCCTCGGGAGGCGTTCCCATGGAGCGTGAGGGGGCGTCGCTCAATGCGCCTCCCCGACCGCGACTACCGCCAGCCCGGGGCCTATTTCATCACGATCTGCACCAAGAATCGAGCGCGGACCTTCGGAGCGGTCGTCTCAGGGACTGTCCATCTCAGCCCAGAGGGGGAAATCGCGCAGGGTCTTTGGCTTGCCATAACTCGACACTTCCCGAACGTTCGACTGGACACGTTCGTCGTCATGCCAGACCACATTCACGGCATCCTGATCCTCCTCTCGCACTCGCATGATCACCCGAGACCCCGACGCTTCGCCGACGCCGTACCCGGGTCGCTTTCGACCATCCTTGGCGCGTATAAGGCTGAGGTGACGAAACGTGTGAACGTGCTCCGCGACACAGTCGGCATATCTGTATGGCAACGGAACTTCTGCGAGCGCGTCATCCGAGGTGCAAACGAGCTAAAGGCGGTTCGCTCATACATTCGCGACAACCCCCGGCGCTGGGGCGTTTCGCACCGCGCAGCACTGTTGCCACGCAGCCGAAACCGGTAAGAGGCCAGAGAAGGGCGAATGGGATCGTCTAGAAGCGCTTCAGCACCCCCCGGATGAGCCGCTCGAGCTGACCCGCCAGCTGCTGGCCCGCCGCGAGAACCTCTTGATGGGACAGCTGTTGCGCGCTCCCGGAGAGGCCGGCCGCCACGTTGGTGATGCTCGAAAACCCGAGGCAGGAGAGCCCGCGGGCCCGCGCCGCGATCACCTCCGGCACGGTCGACATCCCGACGGCGTCCGCGCCGAGCCGCGCGAGCATGCGCACCTCGGCCGGCGTCTCGAACGACGGGCCGAGCAGCGCCGCGTACACGCCCTCCTCGAGGGCGATCCGCTGCGAGCGCGCGACGTCGCGCGCCACCGCGCGCAGCTCGGGGTCGTAGGGGTCGCTCATGTCGGGGAAGCGCTCCTCGCCCTCCGCGACCGGACCCACCAGCGGGTTGCGGAACATCAGGTTGATGTGGTCCGCGATGAGCATCAGCGTGGGCGGTCGAAAGGTGTGGCGGATCCCGCCGGCTGCGTTCGTCACGATCAGCGTGCGCACGCCCAACCGCGCGAACATGCGGGTGGGGAGCGCCGCCGCAGCGGGTGCGTGGCCTTCATATAGATGAAAGCGGCCGCTCTGCACGACCACGGGGACGCCCTCGAGCGTGCCGCCCACGAGCTCACCCTTGTGCCCGGGCGCCCCGGGCTCGGGGAACCCGGGGATCTCGCGGTATGGGACGCGCACGGCACGTTGGACCGAATCCGCGACCCCTCCCAGCCCCGAGCCGAGCACGATCGCGACGCGCGGCTCGAGCTTCCCGAGTCGCCGCGCCACGACGTCGGTCGCCTCCCCGATCGTACCGCTCCCTGCTCCCTGCTCCCTGCTCCTCACAGCAACATCCCCGCCAGCGTCGCCGACAGGAAGTTCGCGAGCGTCCCCGCGATCATGGCGCGGAACCCGAGCCGCGCCAGGTCGTGCTTGCGGTCGGGCGCGAGCGCGCCGATGCCGCCGATCTGGATGCCGACCGAACTGACGTTGGCGAACCCGCACAGCGCGAAGGTGGCGATGGTGAACGATACGGGGTCGAGCTGCCCGCGGAGCGGTCCGAGATCCTTGTACGCGATGAACTCGTTCAGCACCATGCGCTCGCCCAGCAGGCTGCCGATCGTGCCGCTGTCGTGCCACGGCACGCCCATGACCCAGGCGATCGGCCGGAAGATCCAGCCGAGCACCGTCTGGATGCTCTCCGGGAACCACGTCACGTAGCCGTGGACCCAGCCGAACGCGCCGTTGAGCAGCGCGACGAGCGCGATGAACGAGACGAGCATCGCGATCACGTTGAGCATCAAGTGGAGCCCATCGGTCGTGCCACGAGCCGCCGCGTCCACTATGTTCACGTCGGTGCGCGGGATCTCGACCTTCACGCCCCCGAGGGTCTCCGGCGTCTCGGTCTCGGGCTCGATGATCTTGGCCATCATGATCGTGCCCGGCGCGGTCATGATCACCGCGGTCAGCAGGTGGCGCGCCTCGATCCCGAACGCGATGTAGGCCGCCATGATCGACCCCGACACGTGCGCCATGCCGGCCGTCATCACGGTCATCAGCTCGGACCGCGTCATGCGCGGCAGGAACGGACGAATCGTGAGCGGCGCTTCGGTCTGCCCCATGAAGATCGACGCCGCGACGTTCAGGCTTTCCGCGCCGCTCGCGCCCATCACCTTGTTCATCACGATCGCGAACGCCTTCACGACGAGCTGCATCACGCCCAGGTAATACAGGATCGCGAACAGCGCCGAAACGAAGATGATGGCCGGCAGGACCTGGAATGCGAAGATGATGCCGAGACTCGAGTGCTGTTTGCCGATCTCGCCGAACACGAACTCGGACCCTACGTAGGAGAAGCCCAGGATCGTCTTCACCGCGTCGCCCAGGGCGCTGAACAGCTGCTGGCCGACGGTGACCTGCAGCACGAAAATGGCGAACGCCAGCTGCAGCCCGACCCCCCAGGCCACCACCCGCCAACTGATCGCGCGGCGGTGGCGCGAGAGCGCGAGGCCGAGCCCGAGGATGAGCGCGATGCCGAAGACGCCGGTGAGCCGCTGCCCCAGCGACCGGGGAGCAGCCTGGGGTGACCGGGTTGGGGCGCTGGGCGTGGGAGTCCGGGAAACGCTGTCGGCCACGACGGGCTGCTGCCCGAGCGCGGCCTGCGCCGTGTTCCAGGCGAAGCGCGGCAGCGTGAACACCGCCAGCGCACACACGAAGGTGACGGCGCAGGCCAGCACGGTTCGGCGCAGGGACATTTAGAGTGCCTCCAGTTCGCTCTGCACCCGCGAAACCAACGCGACCTTCTCGTACTCGGGGAGAAACGCGCTCTCGCACGCGTTCAACACCACGCGCGCGAGATCCTGTTTGGTGAGGCCGAAGCCGCTCTGCGCGAGGAAATACTCGTCGGTGAGCGAGATGCCGTCCACCAGCCGGCCGTCGGTATTGAGAGTGACGACGACGCCCTGCTCGAGATAGCGCTTGAAGGGATGCTCGGCGACGGAGCCGACCGTGTGGGTGTGCAGGTTGCTCGTGAGGCACATCTCGAGCGGGATGCGGCGCGCGACCACCTCCGCGAGCAGCGCGGGGTCCTCGCCCAGCCGGGTGCCGTGGCCGATGCGTCGGGCGCCGCAGTCGTGCAAAGCCTGATGGATCGAGTCCGGCCCGTCTCCCTCGCCGGCATGGCAGGTGCACGCCATCCCGTGCCCGGCCGCGTACTCGAACGCCGCCCGGTGATCGCGCGCGGGGTACCCTCGCTCCGCGCCGGCGAGGTCGAACGCGACGACCCCCGCCGTGCGGTAGTCCGCCGCCGCGCGCGCCAGCTCGAGCGACTCGGCCGCCGGACGCGTGCGGATCCCGCACACGATCAGCCCGACTTTGATAGCACCCCGCAGCTCCGTCTCCCCGCGCTTGATCCCCGCGAGCGGCGCCTCGATCGCCTGCGCCAGCGTCAGCGACGGCCGGTGGAGCAAGGGCGAGTAGCGCACCTCGACGTAGCGCACGCCGTCGGCTGCCGCGTCGAGCACGAACTCGTACGCGATGCGCTCGAGCGCCGGCGCCGTCTGCATGACGGAGAGGGTGATCTCGTACTTCGTGAGATATTCTTCGAGGCTCTTGGCGTGCTTTACGTGCAGCGCTTCGGCCAGCGCGTCCGGCGTGTCCGCCGGCAGCCGGATCCCCTGGGCGCGCGCCAGCTCGAGCATCGTCTGCGGCCGCAGGCAGCCGTCGAGGTGGACATGCAACTCCGCCTTGGGCCAGCGCCGCAGCACGTCCTTGGAGAGACGCGGCGGGCCCTTCCGGGCGCTGACGACCACCCTGAGGATGGCCCCGCCCTCTCCCACCGGATCGCCCCCGTCCACCGGGCGCCCGACGCCATCCGTGACGTACGCCGCTCCGCTGCCGAGCAACTCCGCGAGCTCGCGGTCGAGGACGGCGACGGCATCCCGCACCGTCGCGCCGCGGGCCACGCTCACCGCTCGATCGTTCACGAAGATGCGGATCATCGGTGCAGCCGCGCGTCTGTTGGCGCCGCGATCGGCTGCCGCAGGTCGCTGAGATACTGCACGAGCGCGTCCAGGTCGGTCATGCCGACGTCGTCCTGGCGGGCGTTCCGCAGCATCGCGTACCCGCTGCCGCCCGCGGCGAGGAAGTCGCTCACCGCGAGCGTGTAGGTGTGGGCGTCGTTCACGGCCGCGCCGTCCGCGAGCCGCAGCCGGGTGATGCGGCGGCCGGCGGGCCGCGCCGGATCGTACCACGCCTCGAGCCCCGCGACGTGCGCGTCGGCGCGTCCGTCCGGTCGGGCGAGGGCGTGCTCCACGGCATCCCGCAGCACGCTGCCGGTCACGGCGAGCCGCACCAGGCGGTTCTGAAACGGCTGCACCCGGTAGAGATCGCCGTACGTGACCGCCCCCGCCGGGACGTCGGCCCGGATCCCGCCGTTGTTGACGAGGGCGACGTCGCTCCGGGCGATGCGACGCTGCGCATCCGCGATGAGGCGGCCCAGCCCGTACTCGTCGCCCACGCGCCGCAGCTCCCGCTCGAAGCGCGCCACCGGGCGACGCGTGAGTGCGGCGACCGCTCCCGCGTACGCCCGTACCGAGTCCGCCACGCCGTCGTCGGGGTGAACCAGATCCGCGAACGGCGTCTCGATGCGGGCGCGGACCTGGCGGCCCTGGAGGAAATCCACCACGGCGATCCCGGCGCCGGACGAGCGCGCCTGCACGATCGGGATCCCGTTCACGACGGCGTTCACGAGCGAATGGGTGTGCCCGCTCACGATCAGGTCCACGGATCCCGAGTCGAGCCCCCGCGCTACGTCCACGATCTCGCCGTGGCAGGCCCCCCCCGCCCCATCGCAGAATGCCCCTTCGTGCGCCACCACGATCACGTAATCCGCGCCGGCACGGGCCCGGGGCAGGACGCGCCGCACCGCCGCAGCCCCGTCGCCGAACGCGAGCCCGCGCACGTTGCGCGGCGCCGTGTTCACGGGGGTCTCGGGCAGCGCAAGCCCGATGACGGCGACCCTGACGCCGCCGCGCTCGATCACGGTCCACGGCTCCGCCCAGGCCGGCGTCATCGTCGTGGCGGAGTCCCTGATGTTCGCCGCGAGGAAGCGGTAGTGGGCCCCCGCCATGCGGGCCCGCAGCGTGTCCACCGACCAGTCGAACTCGTGGTTCCCGATCGCGGCGGCGTCGATCCCGAACGCATTCATCGCCGCGATCGCCGGGCGGCCGAAGCTGTAGTTGGAGATCAGCGTCCCCTGCATCTCGTCGCCGGCGTCGAGCCGGAGGGTGGCACACGCGCACGTCCGGGTGAGGCTGTCGAGCCACGATGTGAGCGCCGCCGCGCCGCCCACCGCCCGCCCGCCCGACCACGGCCACACCTGCGGCTCGAGCGCGCCGTGAAAGTCGTTGATCGCGAGCACGCGGAGCAGCGGGCGGTCGCGCGCGGTGTCGGGGTTCTGGGAAACGGGAACGGAGACGAAGGAAGCGTGGGCCCAAACGAGCCCGGCCAGGAGGTGCATAGTGCGCTGAAAATTGCCAACGCCGAGCGGGTTGCGCTACCTTGAGCGCGCATGCTGGCAGCCTTGCTGTGCGCGGCGCTGTGCACCCTGTCGCAGGATCCGGCCGTCCTCCTCGTGCGCGTGCTCGACGTGAGCGACGCCCGCATGGGAGGGGACGCGATCCTCGTCACCGACTCGGCCGCCGGCCGGGCGCGCCACGTGCTGATCGACGCGAGCGACCGCGGCCGGACCGTCGTGGCCCGCCTCGCCGCCTTCCGCGTCGATACGCTCGCCCTGGTCATCCTGTCGCACCCGCACGCGGACCATTACGGGGGACTGTCGGCCGTGCTGCGTCGCTTCCACGTGCGACGTTTCGTGTACGGCGGCACGCCACGCACCGCGGTGAGCTACCGCGCGCTGCTGCACCAGATCGACAGCCTGCGCATTCCCGTGGTGACCGCCGACACGGGCGTCCGGCGCCTCACGCTGGTGACGCGTCGTGACACCGTCGAGCTCGCCCTGCTCGCGCCCCCGCGCCACTGTCGCACGCTCGCGCCGGCGGAGGGCGGCGACGAGGTCAACAACTGCTCGGTGGGCGTGCGCCTCACGCGGGGCGACTTCAGGATGCTTTTTCCTGGCGACGCGGAGCAGCAGGAGCTCGGCTGGTGGATGGCGACCGCGCCCGGGCTGCTCCGCGCGGACGTGCTGAAGGCGGGGCACCACGGCTCGGACAACTCGACCAGCGCGGACGTGCTCGACGTCGTGCAGCCGCGGGCGGTGATCATCAGCGCCAACGGCCGCCAGCATCCGTTCGCGGACGTGCTGGCGCTGCTCGACGCCCGGGGCATTCCGACCTACTGCACCGCCGACGCGGGGACGGTGACCGTACGCGTGCCGCGTGGCAGGCAGTGGACGATCACGACGCAGCGGCAGGGGACGTGTCACGCGCGGACGACGGCGCATTGAGGGCAGACGCACCTGTTATCCCCGCCCTGAAGGGCGGGCTCGGCACCGCGCTGTCCTGAAGGACACGGTTGTGCTTCAGCACAGTGTTGTGCCGAGCCCAGGCTTCAGCCTGGGAAATCACGGGAGGGCGGTCTATGGTCGAAACGCACCGCTTGATTGTAGATAGACACGAAGACGATCTGGTAGTCGTCGAAGTCGACGGGCGGGGATTCGTCGATCTCCCCCGCTGGCTCCTGCCCGCGGGCGCGCGGGCCGACGACGTGCTCGCGGTGACGGTCGACGCCGGCCCCGAGCGGGCGACCATCGCGATCGTGCGCGACGCCGACGCCACCGCGCGCGCCCGGGACGCGGCCCGTGCGGCGGTCGAGCGGCTCAAGCCCCGCGATCCCGGGGGAGACATCGTCCTGTGAGCGAGCCGACCAGCCACCGCGTCCTGGTCGTGGACGACGAGCCCGACATCACCGCGCTCGTCGCCTACCACCTCGCCAAGGCCGGGTACCGCGTCGCGACGGCGGCGAACGGCGGCGACGCGTTGCGCGCGACGCGCGAGGAGCGGCCCGATCTTGTGGTGCTCGATCTGATGTTGCCCGGGGTGTCGGGGTACGACGTGCTGGGCGAGCTGCGCGGCCGCGACGAGACCAGGGACATCGGCGTCATCCTGCTCACGGCGCGGAAGGAGGAGCCCGACCGGATCAAGGGCCTCTCGCTCGGCGCGGACGACTATTTGCCGAAGCCCTTCTCGCCACAGGAGCTGGTGTTGCGCGTGGGGGCGGTGCTGCGACGCCTCGCCTCGCCCGCCGTCGCGGCGGGTGGGCTGCTCACCGCCGGGCCGGTCACGGTGGACCGAAGCGCCCACCGGGTGACGGTGGACGAGACGGAGGTCGAGCTCACCGCGACCGAGTTCCGCCTGTTGCACACGCTGATCGAGCGGGAAGGTCGGGTGCAGAGCCGCGCCCAGCTGCTCGAGGCCGTGTGGCGCGCCCAGCCCGACATTCAGACGCGCACGGTGGACATGCACGTGCAGCGCCTGCGGCACAAGCTCGGTCACGCGGGCGACTGCATCGAGACGGTGCGCGGCGCGGGCTACCGCTTCCGCCGGCCGGACACGCGCGGTAGAAGGCGCCACGCCCGCCCCCCCTCGCTCCCGTGAAGCTCGCAACGCGGCTGTTCGTCACGATGAGCCTGCTCGTCGCGGCGACGGTGGTGGCGCTCATCCTGGCCGCCGATCAGCTGCTGCGACGCTACCTGGAGGACGAGATCGCGCGGGGCCTCGAGAGCGAAGCGCGGCTCGTCGCCGCGCTCCTGCCGGCCGACTCGCTGCGCTGGCCCGACGTGGCCCGCGACCTGGGCGCCCGCATCGGACACCGGGTGACGTTGATCGACCCGAAGGGCGTCGTGCGCGGCGACACCGAGTTCGACCGTGCCTCGCTCCGGCAGCTCGAGAATCACCTCATGCGCCCCGAGGTGCAGCAGGCCTTGGCGGACGGCGTCGGGCGGGGCGCGCGGCTCAGCGAGTCGACCAACGAGCGCCGCATGTACGTCGCCGTGCGCGCCGCGTCCCCCGGCCTCGCCGCCGTGCGCGTGTCGACCACGCTCGCGGCCGTGGACGCGCGGGTTGGCACGGTGCAGCGCGCGGTGGCCCTCGCGGGGCTCACCGCCCTCGCCGCCGCGGGCGCGCTCGCCTGGCTCCTGTCGCGCGAAGTCGCGAAGCCGCTCACCCAGCTGGCCGCGGCCGCGCACGCGATCGCCGCCGGGCGCGCCCCGACGTTTCCCGACTCGCGGGTCCCCGAGATCGCCCAGCACAGCGTCGCGCTGCGCGCCATGCACGAGCAGCTCGACCAGCGGTTCGCCGACCTGCGGCGGGAGCGGGAGGAGACGGCGGCGCTGATCGAGACGATGGCCGACGGGGTCGTCGCGGCAGACGCGCGCCGCGGGATCGTGACCCTCAATCACGCCGCCCGCCGGCTGCTCGGCTACGGCCCGGACGACGCCGTTCCCTCCCTCGCCGAGCTGTTCCACGAGAAGGCGCCGCGGGAGCTTGTCGCAGCCGTGCTCGACGGGCGGGAGGCCGAGCCGTCCGAGCTGGAGCGCGCGGGCCGCAGCCTCCTCGTCGCCGGCCGGGCCTTGCCGAACGGCGGCGCGCTGCTCGTCATCCGCGACGTGACCGAGGTGCGGCGGCTCGAGGCGGTGCGCCGGGACTTCGTCGCCAACGTATCGCACGAGCTGAAAACGCCCCTCACGTCCATCGCGGGGTACGCGGAGACGCTCGCCGCCGAAGTCAGGGGGGAGACCGATACGCAGGCGGAGCGCTTCGCCCGCACGATCCTGAACAACACGCACCGCATGCAGCGCCTGGTGGACGAGCTGCTCGACTTGTCGCGGATCGAGTCGGGGCACTGGCAGCCCTCTCCCGCCAAGAGCGACGTCGCGGCGCTCGCCCGCGAGGCCTGGGCGTCGTTCGCCGAGCGGGCGGCGGAGCGGCGCGTGGCGTTCGCCGTGGACACCGCTCGCGCGGGCG
>WNGQ01000795.1_pt1 | contig 32728 bp, 30 predicted proteins | sample 5407661 | NCBI WGS metagenome assembly WNGQ01 (sample SAMN13153382, study PRJNA577476) | soil metagenome | isolation source: 60 cm soil or saprolite under Garry oak tree replicate 2 | place: USA:California | collected 2016-06-15 | reverse complement strand
GGGTGCGCCTTGCATCATCTTGACGATGAATGGGCCTTTGACACACCAAGCACTCTTTCACATCATGTGTCGCGGTCTGAAAGGATGTCCTCTCAACCCTGGCAAGAAACACCCTCATCCCTCACAGCGCCTGTTCGCGTCTTCTGGCTGAGCTCTTAGCTTGATGCGGATTCCCGCACATTTCATGCCGGGGATGAACCGCCGTTCCTTGTATGGGGAGAGGGAGCTCCTGCAGCGACACAGGGCTGTTGCAAAGTCGCCGTTCGTTTTTAGCTAGCCAAAGCATGCAAAGCTTTGTCGAACTGAGAGGCAAATTCCCGCCTCGCCTGCGCCAGATTGGTGGCACCGCTGCGAGCCAGCAGTCCCCATGCCGCGTTGGTGAGTACGGCCAACAGATGGGGTGCCTGTCCCATGCGCAATTGGCCATGATCTTCGCGCATGGTGGCCTCGCGTCGAGAATGCAAGCCCTTCTCTCTTCCCCAGTGTCCGCGCACCAAGCACAGGAGACGGGTGGAATCCGCCTGGGAGGCAGGCAAACTCGTGATGCCATAGCGTACTTCGTGCTGCGGGCCGCCCAGCGCCTCGGTGCGCTGACTTGCCAACTTGAAGACTTGTGCCCCGTGTGGCCATGTACTGTAGCCAGAAAGCTCGCTGCTCACCGTGATCGTGCGTTTCTCCAGCCGTCCATGGCCTTTCTCCACAGTCTGGGCTTGACGGAAATCCATCGGGGGAGCCGACCAGCCCGGCCGGCTCAGAACTGGCTCAAAGAGCGTCTGGATCTCGTCATAGAGCCCGCCTTGATGGGCGTTGACCACCCACAGATCATCCCCCTTGGCCTGCACCATCTGCAACCTGAGGTCGGGGTGGGCAACGAGGGCATCTCCGCTCACCACCACGCCGCGCAAATCCAGACACCAATGCCTCGCCGGAGCTTGCTTGGGTTCATCAAAGGAGCCGTTGACCTGCACTTGTGCCAACACCACTCCGTGCTCAGGCACAGAGGCTTTCAGCCTCTGGACGCCTTGGCTCTCGCCCAAGGGGATTGTCCCGCGCACCGTTTTGCCATCCAAGCAGACCTGAAGGCTGCCGCGTTGGCGCCTGCTCCCTTCGTTCAGCGAGGTCGCAAAGAACTGTCCCAGGGTCTGCTCAAGCTGCTTGGGATCCACCCCATGGCCCAGCACGCGACTCCAAGTACTATAATGCGGCATCGTCTCACGCTTCAAGGCAAACAGGAGCTGGAGCTCTTGCTCGCGCAGTTTGGCCCAATGGGCAATACCGCGACGACTCTCCTGTCCGGCCACTTTGGCCAGCACCCCTCTCATCAAGATACTGGCCAATGGATAGCGCAGCCGCCTTCCGTGAGATGAAATGAAATGAATTGCTTCATCCTTTCATACTTACGAAAGGCTCGTTTTTATTCCCGAGAATGCAACAGCCCTGTGCAGCGACAACGGGTGCGCGTCAATTTTTTGCGGAGAGCTGAGGACGGCAAGCAGGGCTCCGTTTCCAGGGATGAGAAGCAGACGGGCGACAAGAACCAGGCAAAGTGGCGGCGGGAGTGGAAGAAAGGCGGACAGGCGAGAGTGGTGGGGAAGAAGGCAGAGCAGACTTTTGGCAAGAGGAAAGCCAAAAGCAGCATGCTCGAACCAACCGAGCAGCAGCAGCTTCTTGACGAGAAACGGCCCGATCACAGGCGCGTTGTTTTCGTTGGTGGAGTCGATGGGTGTTCTGTTGATCCCACGAGTCTTCCCAGCGATCGAGACATCCGGCTGTGCGTAAGGCCAGCATGGGATTCACATGCGTTGGTTCCCAATGCATGCCTGCCCCTTTGAGTCGAGCTTGCATGACGGTTTTGTTGGCACTTTCCACCATTCCAGAACCAAGAGGCCAGCCTTCACGCTGATACCCAGGAGAGTCCATCAGCGCTTCCCGCTTGCGCAGATACTCCAAGGGCTCTTTCATAGCCTCTACAGCCAAAGCCGAAGCTTGCAAGCGGGTGAGCGCATTGAGCAACAAGCGCGGTCCCCGATGTTTGAGCAGATGCAAACTCCGTTTCAAGGCATCGTGAGGCAAGGGGAGTCCAGCTTGCGTGAGAGCGTCCACGAGATCGCCCACGCGTTGGGCCGCATGGGAGAAATCTCAGATCCGTACCGCATCCGGTCGATGCAGATCCACCAGATCTTGTAACCAGAGGGCCCCATCTGTGACCGCACAGACCTCTGTTGCCTCAAGCACCTGCCTCCGTCGCGTTTCCACTTCTGCCACCGTGATGAATGTGGCCGCATCCATCATGCGGGCAAAGGAGGAGAGATGATCGGTATGCACCTGCTTGTCCGTTTGCTTCACCTTTCCAATGGCCAACGGACGCACTTCCGCCCATGGCTTATGCAGCAGAGAAACAGAGGCGCCATCACTCCTCAGCACCAGTTTCGCCTCGCTCTGTTGGCCTTGATCAGAAGAGGACGAAGGTTCCTGGCTTGGCTGGGTTTGCACCTCGACATAGGCCTGTCCAGCCTTTTCGGTATGTCGGCGTACCGTGGCTTCACTGACCTGTACCCCCGTCACCTCTCCCAACTGTTCAGCCGCACGCGCAAATGGCATCCATATGGCTCAACGCACGAGATGCTCCTCTTGCATCGGCGTCAAACTCCCCCCTGAAGTCAAGGCTCCTCATAAAGGCGGGAAAAAGCCCCATCCCACAACTGGGACAGGTTCCATAACTCCGGCTCAGTTCCACCTCGCGGCCTCCACTTCCTTGAAGCCGCCGTTTCCTCTTCCCTCGTGGGATCAAGGCTTTTGCACAGTTGGGGCACGTCGGTTGCTCCTCTTGGGGAAGGAACCGCCAATCGGCTGTGGGGCTTGCTACTGCTCCATCCTGCACCATTCGCGCGAGGCCTCCGACTTACCCGCTCGCTGGCTTCTTGTTCAATTTCTCGCAAGGTTGCTTTGGGATGGGCCAGCCGCCACTCTTTCATTCCACTTAAAATCTCTTCGCTCAAGGTACGCCATTCTTTGTCCATGGCTTCTTCCATCTTGTCCTCCACCATTTGATGTTCTTAGTGTATCAGCTTTCTTTTTCCCTGCCTACCCTCTCGCAAAAAATTGACGCGCACCCAGCGACAACGACCTGCTTGACCCAGAAGGGATAACCTGCTAGAATTAGAATACATGTTCGTAGGAAGAAAAATACACGCGAGTCAGATGAACGCACCAGGAACACAACCCACACAGAGACAGAAGGAACCCAGGAAGCAGACACCCACGTTTTTGCTGGAACTGCCGCTAGTGGTTACCCAGGGGCAAGCCAGGCGCCTCCAGGGGCACCTGGAGGCCGGTCGCCAACTCTACAATGCGATACTCTCTGAGGGGCAACAACGCCTGCGCCAGATGCGTGCTGATCCCGCCTGGGCTGCTGCTCGCGCCATCCCGCGCTCCCACAAGCAGGAACGCGCGGCGGCGTTCCGTGCTCTTCGCTCACAGTATGGCTTTTCCGAATACGCCTTGCACCAGGCGGCCAAAGTGCTGCGTGTGAGTTGGATTGCGGAACACCTGGATGCGGTGCTGGCTCAAACGTTAGCAACAAGGGCCTATCAGGCGCTCAACCGGGTGTGCCTGGGCCAGGCCCGCCGCGTGCGCTTCAAAAGCCACGGCAGGGGACTCTCCAGCATCGAGAACAAGCGCAACGACACCGCACTCCACTTTGTCCTCCAGCGACCGGAAGACGGGAATCAGGGCTTTCTGAGCTGGAAAGGTGACCGGCTAGAAGCTCTCATCGACTGGGATGACCCGGTGGTCACACACGGCCTGGCGCATCGCATCAAATATGTGCGCCTGATCCAACGGAAGGCCAGCAGTTCGCGTGCTGCCGGAGCCGATAGTCAAGGCTTCCGCTACTACGTGCAACTGGCGCTGGAGGGCACTCCCCATCACAAGCCAAAGCATGCAGTCGGCTCCGAGACCATCGGGTTGGATCTGGGGCCGTCCAGCATTGCTATCGTGCCACGTGAGGGAGAGGCCACTCTCTCAGTCTTCTGCGAGGAACTGGCTCCCGAGGCGAAGACTATGCGCCGCCTCCAGCGCAAGATGGATCGGCAGCGCCGCGCGGCCAACCCCGAGCATTTCGATGAGCGAGGTCGCATCGAGAAACGCGCCGGCAAGAAGAAACTGGTCTGGAAACAGAGCAAGAACTACCAGAAGACCAGGCAACGCAAAGCGACCAGAGAACGGAAACTGGCAGCCCATCGCAAGAGCCTGCATGGTCGCAAAGTACACGAAATTGTGGCGGTAGGCAACACAATCCTGCTCGAAAAGATTTCCTATCAGGCGTGGCAGAAACTCTTTGGCAAAAGCGTGGGGCTGCGGGCTCCAGGGATGTTTGTAGCATTGCTCAGACGCACCGTTGTAAGTACGGGCGGCACCCTGACCGAAATTCCCACACGCACGACCAAACTCAGCCAGTATTGTCATGGCTGCGGCAACACAGAGAAAAAATCGCTATCGCAGCGTTGGCACACTTGTCCGTGTGGCGTCGGGCCAGTACAACGTGACCTCTATTCGGCCTTTCTGGCCGCCTACCTTGATCCAGCAGATCCCATCCCCTCGTGTGCCCAGTATGTCGTTCCCTGGGAAGGTGCGGAAGTGCGCCTGCAGGCCGCACACGAGCGAGTGCAACAACGCGCGAATGAGGGGCAAATCTTGCCCCGAAGCTTTGGCTGTGCCAGAGCCGGAGCGCGTCGGCCCGAAAGTCGAAACGAACCCACACTAGAGCTAGCTTTCTCACTTCGACGAGGAAGATTGGAAGCGTGGACAGAACGTTAGAACCCCCCGTGTTTCAACAGGGGAGCTTTCAGAATAGCTGTGATATAATGCCTTTCACACGCGCCCAAAACGGGCCGTTTTGGGCGCGCTTCACCGCCCCGCTGATTCTGCTCATCCCGCTCCCCACCTACAATAAAGCATGTTCCCTTTTCAGGAACGTTCAAGAATATTCAAGGGTGTTCACACTGTTTGCTGTCAATTTTTGCCCTGTCAGTTCCTACCTCAGGACACATCCTGAGCGGTTCTATCACACTTCCCAATTCAATATATCGCTGTCATGCGGAAGCAAAAGGCTTTTGAGAAAGCTAAATGAAAGAATGGACATTCAGTACTTGTAGTGCACCCATGAAACTGGAGACAATATAGGCCTGTCATTTCAACTTGTACACTCGAGATGAGATCGAGGCATCTCGCAGCTCTCAGCTTGTCGGATGCATGGTCTCCCTCAACCTTCAACCCCCTCGCCCTCAGCTTGTACAGCACATGATGTTCCTCCTCCATGATAGACTGCCTCAATATTGTTTCCATCAGGGTCGAAGACGTAGGCTGCATAGTTCTGGGCGTGGTATTCTGGATGCAATTGGGGAGGGACCCTACTCCGACCGCCACCAACGAGGGCACTGGCATAGAAGGTGTCAACCGCCTCTTTGCTCGGACTGACAAACGCTACATGTGCATTGACGGTGGGATGCTCACTCCGGTGGATCCCAAAGTCATCTGCTCCCTTGACCCCAAAGCTAACGCTTTTTTCCGACTCAGCTTGCAGAGTGTAGCCAAGTGGGGCTAAGGTAGCTACGTAAAACGTTCGGCTTGCTTCAAGGCCCTGAACCCGTAGATCAACGTGATCAACCACGACTCGTCGAATCGTCATTGTGCCTTCCTCCTTTGTGCTGTATGAAGCATAATCAGGACTACTGGCATGGGTCAAGTGTCCGGTCCGTTGGTATGAACTGGTCCGCATTCTTTGTGGCTTGCTCGAGCCACTGGGCTTCAAACTCGGCTGGTGGCTTATATCCCAGAGACGAATGGACACGTTTGTGCATGTACACTTCATCTAGGAAGCGGGCAAGATGCTGCCTAGCATCATTCAGGTCGCCATACTCATGCAGCGACACCTCCTCTTCTTTGAGCGTTCGCATGAAGCGTTCGGCAGAGGCATTTTCGGTGGGCTTGTCACGGGCAGCCATGCTGATCTGCACCTGTGCTGCTTCCAGGACCCTGACGTATCCTGTCGCCGCATCCTGCACGCCCTGATCCCAATGATGGATCTCTGGCCGAAGCGTTTGCAAGGCTCGTTCTAATGCCGTCTTGGTCAACTCCTCAGTCAGGTGTCTGCCCAGTTCCCACCCACGAATGGTCCGCGTAAAAAGGTCTAACACCACAGCCAGATAGATGAACTCACGCTCCAAGCGAATGTAGGTCAAATCGGCGCACCAGACTTGATCGGGACGCACAATCTCCACCTGCTTGATCAGATTGGGATAGCGACCATACCCGTGGCGGCTGTTGGTGGTGCTCCGACAATAGCGGCGTACTTCGACCACTAAGTTGCCTTCTCGCATCAGGTTGAGCATCGGCTTATGATTAACCTGCCATCCTCGGAGATTAAGTTCCGCGCTGATGTGCCGATAGCCATAGCGTGGATATTCCAGGGCAATCTCCTCAATCGCATTGCGCAACTCAAGCGTCTCTGCCATCTGTGGGTGGTAATAGAATGTACTGGGTGCCAGCTCCACCACTCGGCAGAACAGGTTCACCGAAAACTCGCCCACCAATTGGCTCACGATGGCTCTCCTTCGCGCATGCGAGAGGGCAGCAACTTGAAGACTTTTTTTGACGCTGCCAACTCCAGGGTCAGTTGCCCCACTAATCGTTCGAGTTCAGCAATCCGTTCTTGCTCTTCCGAGCGCTGCTGTCTCGTGCTAAACAGTTGGGGCAGACGCTCTATCACGTTCTGTCTCCAGTGCGTCAACAGATCAGGAGCGATGCCATACTCCCGGCAAACTTGTGCCGCCGCCTTCTCTCCTTGAGTGCTTCCAGCACAACTTTTGTTTTGAAGTCGGCACTATTGATGTTGACTTTACTGTCATTGCGGTAGATGAACCCTGTCGAACGTGCTGCGGAGGGATGCGGTATGGCAGAAATTGTGATATAATTCATTTCACCATAAAAGTAAGGTTAAAGCAAAGACTACGCTTTTTTTGTATGGAGTCATGTACAATGAAAGAAGGGGAGCCCCTTTGATCCCCATCTCGGGACCCGAAATAGCCCTCGTAACTTCCTTACTGCTTACTACATACTTACCGCTCACGACATAAAGGAGTACCTATCTATGCCCCAGGGATATATACGATTTCCAGATATTCACCAGGACCGCATCGTCTTCGTTTCGGAGGATGATCTCTGGTTGATTACAGACACTGGAGGACGCGCCGAACGTTTGACGGCAGCGGTAGATGAAATCAGCCATCCCCATTTTTCACCCGATGGCCAGTTACTGGCATTTGTCGGGCAGGAAGAGGGGCCAAACGAGATCTATGTAATGCCCGCGTTAGGAGGTCCAGCTCAACGGCTGACCTATCAAGCGGCCGATTGTCGCGTACTGGGATGGACACCCACAGGCGATGAGATCCTTTATTCAAGTAACGCGGGTCAATATATCAACCGCTTCCACGTCATCTATGCTATTAGTCCTGATGGAGGCCAGCCCCGGCAGTTGCCTCTGGGTATAGCCAATGCGATCTCCTATGGACCTGAAGGCGGCATTGTATTGGGTCGTAATATCAACGAACCAGCACGCTGGAAACGCTACCGCGGTGGCACCGTTGGACATTTATGGTGTGATGCCCATGGTAGTGGACACTTTCAACGCTTGCTCCACCTCAAAGGCAATCTCGCTTCCCCTTGCTGGGTTGGCGACCGCATCTACTTTCTTTCAGACCACGAGGGTATCGCTAATATCTATTCGTGTACCCCTCAGGGAGAAAATGTACGGCGCCACACGAATCTGCAGGATTTCTATGCTCGCAATCTTTCGAGCGATGGAAAGCGCATGGTTTTTCACGCCGGTGCAGATCTGTACCTGTTTGATCCGGCAAGTGAGAACCTGCATCGTTTCAGCGTTGAGCTGCCGAGCTTGCGCACACAGCTCAATCGTAAATTTGTCCCAGCAGCACACTATATAGATTCGTATGCGTTACATCCCCAGGGCTATGCAACCGCTATTACGACGCGAGGAAAAGCTTTCACTATGGGCAACTGGGAAGGCCCCGTCATCCAGCATGGTGAACAGGACGGTGTGCGCTATCGCATGTTGGAGTGGCTCAACGACGGAAAACGGCTTGTGACTGTTAGCGACGGCATTGGTCGCGAAGCCCTTGTGGTCTCCAATCCTGAAGACGCTAGCGAGAGGACGCTTTCAGAGATCGAATTTGGACGAGCCGTCAGTTTGGTGGTTTCACCGACAGATGATGTAGTGGCCATTACCAACCACCGCAATGAATTGATCGTGGTGGATCTTGAGTCTGAGAAATCGATCATCGTCGATAAAAGTGATTTCGGCCGCATTAGCGGACCAGCATGGTCTCCTGACGGGAAGTGGCTGGCGTACAAATTTGACGATTCAAATCAAACTTCCGTCATCAAACTTTGTAACCTGGAAACAGGCGAGACGCACTTTGCGACTGACCCTGTGCTCGCTGATTTTTCGCCATCCTTTGACCCGGAAGGCAAGTATCTCTACTTCCTGGGCAAACGTACATTCAATCCCGTGAGAGACAACCTGCACTTTGATTTGAGCTTTCCAAAGGGCGTAAAACCCTATGCAATTATGTTAAGAAAAGACCTCCCTTCTCCATTTATTCCAGTTCCCAAAGCTCCACCAGGGAAAGAGAAGGAAAAAGAGGGCAATGGTTCGAAGAAACAACAGCACGGCAGAGAGGAAGATTTACCGAAAAAGCCGGAAGACGAGGCTAAAGAGGCTGCAGGAGGCGAGCGTGGTGAGCAAGATCAGGAGGATGAGGCCACCGAAGATAAAAAACCCTCACTGGTTATCGACCTCGAGGGTATTACCTCACGCGTGCTGCCATTTCCAGTTTCAGAGGGCCGCTACGGGAGCGTACAGGGCATCAAGGGCAAGGCACTCTTCCTGTTATTCCCCATCGAAGGAGCATTGCCTTCACCTTCGGACTCCGACGAACCGAAGGGGGGCACTATCTACAGCTACGATTTCGAGACGCACAAACACGAGTGGCTGTTGGATAATGTGAACAGCTTTGATGTATCGCGCGACGGCAAGACGCTGATCTATTCCGCCCGTAACCGTTTGCGCGCCTTGAAGGCGGGAGAAAAAGCCCCCAAGTCAGATAGCAATGAGCCCAGTCGCGAAAGCGGCTGGCTCGATCTGAACCGGGTCAAGGTCTCCATCCAACCTGCCTCGGAATGGAAACAGATGTTTGCCGAGGCCTGGCGCTTACAACGAGAACATTTCTGGGCTGCAGATATGTCAGGGGTCGATTGGCAGGCCATCTACGACCAGTACGCTCCCCTCGTGGAACGCGTCAGTTCTCGTGCAGAACTATCGGATCTCTTCTGGGAGTTGCAAGGTGAGCTTGGCACTTCCCACGCCTATGAAATGGGTGGAGACCGCCGTGAGGGACCTCATTACCGCCAGGGTTTCCTGGGAGTAGATTGGCACTACGATAGTGAACATGAACGCTATAGAATTGGGCGTATCGTACAGGGAGACATCTGGGACAGTAACGCGACCTCGCCGCTCAACATGCCGGGCATCAATGTTGCCGTGGGTGACGCGGTATTAGCCATCAATGGGCAGCGTGTCAACCCCGCCCGCAGCCCTCAAGAACTGTTGGTGTACCAGGCCAGGAACGAGGTGCAACTGACGATTGAGTCCGCGGAGACCAAAGAAACGCGTGTGGTTACCGTGAAGGCGCTGGCAAGCGAGCGGGAGGCCCGCTATCGAGAGTGGGTTGAGAAGAATCGCGAGGCAGTACATACCCTTTCCAATGGGCGCGTTGGCTATATTCATATCCCTGATATGGGATCTGATGGCTATTCCAAGTTCCACCGTTGCTACCTCGCCGAATATGACTACCCTGCGCTCCTCGTTGATGTGCGCTGGAATGGCGGAGGCAATGTCTCTTCATTGCTGCTGGAAAAACTGGCACGGCGTCGCATTGGCTATAGCTTTTCGCGCTGGGGTCAGCCGGAGCCATACCCCTATGAGTCGCCGCGCGGCCCAATGGTAGCTCTCACCAATGAGCAGGCAGGTTCAGACGGTGACATTTTTAGCCATAGCTTCAAACTGATGGGCCTGGGCCCATTGATTGGTATGCGCACCTGGGGTGGCGTAATCGGTATCTCCCATAATCATAGCCTCGTTGATGGGACGCGCACGACGCAGCCCGAACATGCTTTCTGGTTCAAGGATGTCGGTTGGAACGTGGAGAACTACGGCACGGACCCGGATATTGAGGTAGATATCGCGCCACAAGATTATGTCAACGACATCGATCCACAATTAGAGCGGGCCATCGCCGAGGCTCTCAGGTTGATCGAGGAAAAGCCTTCCCTGGAGCCTAAGCCCGAGGAGAGGCCAAAAAGAGGAAGAATGTAGAGTAGGCTACTTTCCACTTACTTTTCTTCCTCCCACCCACGTCTGTGTAATCACTTCAGAAGAGGCTCCGAAGAAGAGGACGTCTAAAAAGTCGTCGCTATGCCATCCTGCCATCGCCGGGTGATTCACATCAACGCCGATAAAATCAGCTGGCAGGCCAGGGGCAATCACCCCTGTTTGGAGACCCAGAGCACGAGCGCCAGATTGTGTACCATAGTCGAGCAGCAGTGGTCCCGGTGAACCCATTTCATCGGCAACCAGGACGCGACGACGCTGGTAGCGCATGCGAGCGGAGTACTCTGCCCAGCGCAGTTCTTCAATCGGATCAAGGCGCGTATTGCTATCGGAACCTATACACAGGGGAATGTTGGCTGCCAGCAGCTCAGCATACGGGGCGATACCATCTCCAAGATCACCTTCGGTAGTAGGGCAGACACAGACGGTACTCCCGCGCCGTGCTAGCAGACCGATCTCTGTGTCGTTAGCGTGAGTCGCGTGGATGATCGTCGTCCCAGGACCCAATGCGCCAAAACGCTCCAGCAGTTCAATAGGTGTGCAGCCGTAAACTGCCTGGCATTGCTCTATCTCAGCAATTTGTTCATCAGCGTGTACGTGCAGCGGGAGGTGATAGGTACGGCTATAGTCAGCAATGGCCCGGAACCAGTGCTCTGGTACCGCGCGTACGGAGTGAGGAGCAACGCCGACGGGAACGCTTTTGCTGCGCAACGCTTCGACGCGCGCGAGATAGGCCTCGACAGAGGCATCACAGAAGCGCCACTGCCCCTCCTCCGGCGCTTGCTGGAAACCCGCTTGCGCGTAGGCAGTCATCAACAATACAACCCGTATGCCGGCCTCGCGGCCAGCCTCCAGGATCGCTTCAGACATGGCATTGGGCTCCGCGTAAGGTTGTCCTCCCGGCTGGTGATGTACATAGTGAAATTCCCCAACACTACTGTAGCCGGCCGCTAGCATCTCCCGGTAGGTTTTTTGAGCCAGTGTATAGTGAGTTTCGGGAGTTAATCGCTGCGCTTCGGCGTACATAGCATTACGCCACGTCCAGAAGGTGTCCTTTGAGGAAAGTGGTCGATGTGTATGCCCACGCAAGGCGCGCTGAAAGACGTGGCTATGCACATTGACAAAGCCTGGTAGAAAAGCGATACCAGGAAGAGCGTCTACATTAGTGGGCGCAATAGCATGAGTTTCAAGGTCAAAAATCGAGTCTATGATACCATCGTCGGAGATAGCAATACATGTATTGCGCTGTAGACCAGCAGGCGTATATACATAGTCTGGGGCAAGGTGTTTCATTGGGGCTCCTCATTTACAGCAGTGGACCAGCATCACCTATCAGGTGGAAGGCGGCCCAGAAATAAGGGTGAACGCGATAAGAGCGCGAGGATGTCCGGGCGCGAGCGAGAAAAGCCCGCTGGGCGCCTGCCAGGGCTGCGGTCTTGCTATACTCTCCCAGCAGTGCTTGGTAGAACATCTCCATCAGTTCAGCGCTGCTGGCATCATCCACTTTCCACAGCGTCGGCAGCAAGGAGGCAGCTCCTGCGTAGAGGAAACCCCGACCCAGGCCGATTACTTCATCGACGCCACCGACAACGGCGCGGCCCGTCTCGCAAGCGCTGAGTGTCACCAGGGAGCAGCACGGGAGATCGAGGTTGAAAACTTCGATGGTGCTTAGCTGACGATCGGCCAGCTTGATGTGCGAAAAGTTCGGGGCATCAAGGCGAAAGAGGCCGTGGGCAGCAATATGTACAATTGGGCTGCGCGCCCCATATTGCCAGAGAAGGGAGGCAGTGGCAGCGTTGTCTAACATCGGGCGCGCGCCCAGTTGACTGGCAACCACTTCCGCCTCCTGCACAGCAAATTGCAGGCGGCCACTGTCTGATATACCCAGCACCAGCGAGTCACTCAGCCGTGCCTTTCTGGTCTCGACACGTTCTCCACGTTGCCGGCAAATCTCCCACAGCGCTGCAGCCGGCAGGTACGAGATATTCAAGCGCTCTACGACATATTGTGTTCCATCGTAGAGACAGTGGAAGGGCAGGTAATGCAGCATCCCATAGGGGACAACGATCAGGTGCTCGCAGGAAGCGAGTACATGAGATACGGGCCTGAGCAGCAGGTCATAGAGTTTTTGCAGTAAACCCAGGCTGTTCTCCTCAAGGCCGGCAAAAGATTGCGCCGGGTCGGGTGCGCCGGCAGCCTGGGCGGCAAGATCGAGGTTGACGCGCCAGAGAGCATGTAGACGCTCTAATTTGGGTATAGCCCCCTGCGCAACGTGTACATCGATCCCCTCGCGCGTGAGCTGAAAAATATAGAGATCCTGCTCGGCAATGTAATATTCCAGCATTGCCGTGCCCTGATCGAGCTTTGGCCAGAGAGTCGTGACAATACTATTGGTCCAGCTTGAGCGCTGTCGAGATACCAGGTCACCCGCCAGGCGCAGTTGCATCTGTTCTAGCAAGTGTTCAATACGACGCTCTCGCAGTTGCATCTCTTTACGCGCCTGCGCTGGCGCAATCGCGCGTATGCGCATGATGGCAGTATCGCTGAGATTCGCTTCATTTTCAGCTTCATAGACAATTGAGCTATACCAGGCCTGCTCTTCACGAAGCTTTGCCAGGTCTTCAAGAATGGGCTCTCCCGCCTTGTCACCCGCCCGCAGGCGAATATCGATGTTGTTGCGCAGGTAATCGCCGATGACACGCGACTTGGCCTTTTCAACATAGATCAGGGCCTGGTCTTTATTGTCACGTTTGATGGCCAGGATGATAGCGCGCTGGTAGATATTCCCCTTATCTTCCAGGAAACTGGTGCGCTCGTCCAGCACCAGGTGATTCTGCACTTCGTCGATACCCTGCACCGCCCGGTCATAATAACGAGCGGCTGCATCCAGGTCCCCGCTCCGTTCAGCAATCTGCCCCAGCAAATAATCACAGCGATATTTTAGATCAAGCAGTCCCTGGCCTTGCGCAATATCCAGGGCATGATCGCAGAGATACCGCGCTGTGCTGATATCTCCTGTAGTAGCAGCAATACGTGCCTGTAAAAGAGCCGTTCGCGCCAATTGTGGCAGAGCCTCCTGCTCGGCAAAGGCGTCCGCGACATGTTGAGCCTCGCGTAAGCTGGCATCGAGCTGTCCCCCGGCAAAGTAGAGCTCGGCCTGTTGTAGTCGCACAATAGATGCCAGGGCCATAAAGCCCCCCTCTTCCAGGATGATACTGGCTTCATTGAGCATCACATCGGCATCGCCAAAATTCCCTTCAAGCGTGGCCGCCTCTGCCTGGTACATGAGCGAATACGCCAGGTTGTGGCGATGCCCCGGTGACCTGCGGAAGAAAGTCACCGTTTCCGCCGCGAGCTCATATGCTTCACGAGCACGATTCAAACGCACCAGGCAGAGGCATATTTGCTGGGCTACCTCCGCTGCTTGAAATGGCAAATTATGCTGTAGAAATATGGTGCGACTGCGACTGAAGAGCAGCAGTGCCTGGCTGTAGTGCCCCTGTGAAGCGTAGATCTGGGCAATATTGAGTTCTTCTCGCGCTACCGAAACTTCCTGCCCACCATATGCGGCAAAAGTTGCACGTGCCTGCTCGTGGAGTGTCACAGCCTCGCGAAATTTGCCCTGAGCCGCCAGCGTAATGGCTTTATTGCCGCGGGCTCGAGCAACGTTCAGTTCGACACCTTCACCTTGCAGTGCGTAGGTTTCAATGGCGCGATCGAAGAGCCGCAGCGCCTGGTCATATTGACCTAACTCGTAGTTGACGATGGCGGCATTGACATCGATCTGTCCCGCGCGCAGCAGTTTGCCATGGCGCATGAAAACTTCACGTGCTGCGGTGGCATCGCGTAAGGCCTCGCTCGTACGATTCAGTTGCAGGCACGCGCTGATCCTTCCTATGCGGGTGCGCGCCCAGCCAACTTCATCCCCTACCTCTTTGAATTTCTCCCCAGAGGCATCGAAAAATGGTAACGCGTCCTCGTCGCGATCCATGCGCCGTAAGGCATCACCGCGAGCCATTAGACCCAGGGCGTGATATGCTTTGTTGTTTCTTAGATCACCAATAGTAAGGATATAACCGGCCAGCACAAAAGATAGCTGCGCATTACTATTCCACTGGCGGTCTGCTTCGCGTTTGATGAGTTCAACCAGGAGAGCAATAGAGGAGTTATCAAAGGTATGCATGCAAGTTTGCAGCAGTTGCCACCCTTCTCTCTCGTTCTTGAGTAGAAGTTCGGCCAGCAATTCTTGAGGTGTCATAGTGGTCAAGTTTCCGACAATTGCAAACGTTCAGCATTTTAGCGGGCCTATCGTTCATTGCCAGCCGGGCGGCTCTCGCGGTCGCCCGTACCTTTCTAGTTACCCGCCTGCTTCCATATCTTTAGGCATATTTAACACATCATACATCACAATGAGTTACTATGACACACCCTGTGCGTTTAACATAGCAAGATAGACAGAATACTGATCACCATATCAATCTTGCAGAGTAACCGGCAGTTGATCGACTACGATGGTACTCCAGGGAAACTGCAATTCCAATGCGTATGTCGCAGGAGCAATCGATGAGAAGACAAAGTTACCCAATTCATCGATATATTGCGTAAACGGCATAGCGGCATGAGACACATCCTGCGGTATCAGTTGTACCTGCGTTCCCTGCAGCGACTGCAAAGCTTCATGCTGGCGGGTAACAAAGCCTATCAATTGTAAAGTGTCTCTACGACTTGCTTCTCGTTCCACCTGGATTGAGATACTGACATCTTCCGCGCTATAGCTGCGCGGCCAAAGCCCTACCTGTGTTGTATCACGCTGATAGGCCAGGCGTGGTTGCGGTGGCAAAAGGGTCGCGATGATTCTCCGCACGCCTGCATTAGCAGTATTCTGCAGGTGATCAAGGACACTTTTAGCACTCGGCACAGAACTATGGTTATTATTTGGGGAGGAGGTTTGAACAGGTATACCTGGAACAGCAACAGGCTCAGTGCGCACCTGGTCGTTCTCAAGAAATTCTGCCAGTGTTGCCACCTCAGCCGAGCAAAGCGAGCACAGACTCAGATGGTTATCGACTGCGGCAGTAAGTTCTTTACTGAGCATTCCCATCTGGTATTCACCGAGCACGTGGCTAGGTGGACAATCAAACCTGAAAAGTTTGCTTGTTAGCACAAGTTCTATTCGTTCATAGTCTGCTAGCTGAGCTGCGCAGCGTTGACAACGCGCAATATGCTGCTCAACGAACGGGCGTACCTTCTCTCCCGCGAGATACGCTAACAGTTCTTCATCACGAATAGCACCGGGTTCACTACACTCCATGAGCGTTTCCTTTAGATCACATAGGATACAGGTCCAAAGATCCTGAGATGCAGCAAGCACATGTAATAAGAATGGGTATGACGAACTCATACTTTATATACGTATTCTGTTTACTGTCGCTGCATCAAATGACCGGGTACCTGCTGAGTGACATACGGTTTGGCCAGCATTCTTGCGTTGCTATGCAAAAGCAATAGCTCACTTTACGCCATATGACACTACATAACCAACAAGGCTAAGAGTAGATATCTGTGCAATATGTGAATGACTCTCCCCAGTGCCACCGGCATATTGCTCTCTACCAGGAATGTTCTTGTCCTCTTTACACCAATAAACGAAGTTCAATCCTTTTTTTGCATTTCACTCCAGGGCACGTAATGTCTTGACTCAGGGATGTTGATGTTTGAAGAGCAATTGTAAACGACGATTACGGCGTAAACGCTCCAAAACATTGCGTTTGATACGATAGACATCATCCACGGTAGGAAAGAGCTTGCGATTCTGGCTACTTATCTCACTCGGTTTCATACCATGAATATAGGCAAGATAGATCAATACGCGCTCATCTTCGCCATTAAGTTCCTCTTGAATGACCTGCCACAGACCCTGAGCGGAAATATTTGAAACAACATCGTCAGCAGGATCATCAGAGGCCGGTTCGTGCTCTATTAACTCCAATGTCTCCTCATATTGTCGAGACTGCCGCGAGCGCACCTCGTCAGCCACGACACTGTGCACGCACATCTTGAGATATTTCAAAATAGCGGCCAGCGAGTCGAAGTTCTCCATTTTAGCGGGAGAAAGCGCCTGAGAGAATTTGGCAAAGGCGGCATTGACGAGCGGAGCACTGCCATCCTGCCCTAAAATAGGTGCAGCGCTCTGATGTTGTGTTACCCAGGTCAACACGAGCGGCGCATACTGCTGGTATATGCAGGCCCAGGCATCATCATCTCGTTGTACAATGGCACGGCGAAATAATTCCAGGCAATAGCGATCATTGGAAACATTCTGCCGCAAGAATTTATTTGTCTCATCAGAGCAACAACGAGCCAGTTCATTAATTGAATATAGCTGGAGAGTTCCCCGTTGTGAATCCTCCGGCGCGCTATCACCCTGCCCCCCCCGGCCAGGCTGTGGGCCTGTTGATTGAGGACGGTTTCGAGGCTCCATCGACAATAGCTCCCTGCTTCCAGTATGATTACTCATTTTCTCGACCGACGCCCATGAAGTATAGCATGGGATACACAAGCGCACAAGTTCTAAGATGATTACTCGTATAATAACACAGTTTTTATACTGTACTGCACGGTCGAAGAGGGTGAAAAGTATCCTGTACTACCAAAAAGTACTCCTTTTTTGGATCTCTTTCTTTGCAGTTTTTGGTTATTGTCAGCTCAATAGAACTTTGTCTACTACATCTTGTGTTTGAAGCTCATCTCTTGCCACAACATGTAGTAGGCAATTCAAAAGTGCAAAGATAGAGCTGGATAATCATGGCACGACATGACATATAATCAGCCATCATACCAAAAAGGCATAGCATTTTTGTAAGAGGGTATATTTTGTGATATCATCAGATAACTTGTGTACAACTGAACCATAATTACAGTTTAAATAGCTTTGTACAGTTTCTAAGGAGAACCCCATCATACGACGGAGTAGTACATTCATGCCACATCAGCGGGAAACGGCAACAGATCGGCTCTCCAACGTCATCCAGGTAATTCAACTCGGGAAAAAATCTGGCTTGCTGACAGTTGAACGGGGTGAAGGCATCACCTTCGAGGAAGGTGCGATTACGTTTGTCAACGGACAGGCGAGAGAAGCACAGGTTGGGAAATATACTGGCATAGATGCATTCAATTGGCTTAACACCTGGGGCCCCTGTCTCTTTGCGTTTACTCCGACGACTTCTGCTGAAACGACAGCACCGACCCGCGGTCCCATAACCGGTAAATTAACAAACACAACTGGAGGTCTGACAGCACTAAAGCCAGCACCCAGAGACCAGTGGAAATCATCACAAAACGGGAATGTAGGCGCTGGGGTGAATCATTGGAAAGAACATTCACCTGTGAGACTCGAGCCCTGGGGTACCATACCAAACCGCACCAGGCAAATTGAGGAGACGCTGCATATGATCGATCAGATAGGGCTTTCCCGCTCCCACCGGCATTTGTTTTTGTTAATAGATGGTTATCGTGGTATCCAGGAGTTAGTGCGCCTGATGGGTCGTGAACAGGATGAAGTACAGCGATTACTCAATGATTTAGAACTGGCTGGCCTCATCCAACGATAGTAGAACTACAAAGGATGGATAGCTCATGTATCAAGAACCAGATTTCAAGCAACATCGCAGGGGACGGCTCTCGCTGTCGGTTCGCGTATCATTACTACTGATGCTGGCAGCCCTATTGCCGCTACTCATTGTCGTTGCCAGTAGCGAACTACTGGCACGTCCAACTCTCACTTCCCAGGCAAATACCGTAATGGCAAATGATGCCAGGTCCAGGACACAGTTAATTGACACATATTTGACCGAACGATCGCTGGATGCTGCGACACTGACCCAGGTTCCTTCATTACAAACTTTTATGGCTTCTCCCCCCGGAAACCAGGACCTCGCCACTCATGCTATCTATGCACTGGTCGCCGGCAGTTATCGTGACCATCGCTACATAAACTGGTCTCTCTTTGATCCGCAGGGAAAAATCCGCCTGTATTATCCTGCTCCTCCTCAGGCCCACGGGCAATTTATGGTGCCACCAGCGTACCTGAAGGCAGTAACATCTGGTAAGTCACTGATCTCAGCGGTCTATTACGATCCTAAAATCAAAAAGGCTTCGGTTGATATTTACAGTCCCGTAATCGTTGCCGCGCAAAAAAAATTGCTGGGCTTCGTACGCGCTTCCTTGCTTATCGATTACATTTGGGATATCGTGGGTAATGACCGCGGGGCAAATGGCACTGGAAGTTATGCCTTCATCCTCGATGAGAATGGAGTTCGCATAGCCGACACAGAGCCTTCGCGTCTTTTCTCGGCAATTTCACCGGTTTCACCGCAGGCACAGTCACTGATTTCGGGCGAAAAACGCTTTGGCACGCAGCAACCAGTCCCGGTTATTGCTGATGAGACCCTTGCGCAAACCCAGGCAGGTGACAATCAACCACAAACATTTCAAATGACGCCTGCGCAGCAAAGCGAGACGTTTCAAGTGGTCCGGCAAAACTCGAAATTTGTTCCCTGGACCTACTTCGTCCTCAGTCCGGTCAGCACCGTGACGGCAGTAGCTAACCAGCAGTTGTTCATTACCATTGGTATTGCCGCTGCCGTGCTGGTGATCGCCGCGCTCGTTGGAGTAGGCGTTGGGCGACGCATCACACGTCCTATCCTGAAATCTGTCGAGTACCTGCGCGGTAATAGTGAGGCCCTGAAAATACTGGCAACCAGGCAGCAGAGCGCAGCCACCGAACAGACGTGGGTGGTAGATTCATCGCAGGTAGGTCTAAAGTCCGTTCAATATTATACTGACGCCACCAGGGTTGCAGCACACCGCATGAACGACTATGGCACAGAATTAGCCAATCACTGGCATCAACTTGACGAACGCACGGCTAAAGAGGCTTTGACCCAGATGACCAGAACGGCACAGTATATCGAAAATGCGGCGCAATATCAAACCACCAGTAACCAGAGATTGTCTACAGCGCTCAAAGTGACGACACAGGTTAACGAGCAGTTAGCAACGGGAGCTACTTCGGCCACCAAGGCTGCGGCACAATTGGAGCAGGTCGTAAACGAGCTGCGTGATGTCGTTGGAAAGTAACCGCTCAAGGAAACACTACAGTTTCTCGATGGCGGCACACGTGGCTTTTACGCCCGCCTGGAAGGACAGCAAAACAACTTAACATTACGCGTCGGTGACACGGTCTTCGCCGATGATAGCAAGTGAACCCACTATAGGCGCTATTCTCTATAACGACCTTGGTAATAACGGCGGCGGGGACGCCACGTCCGGTAGGTCAACATGTGCCAGAGCGCTACCAGTATAATTGCACCAATCAACGCCCTGAGGATGGGGACGCCAGCAACCGTGATATCGCCAACACCAGTCAGAACAATGACCTGTGTCATCAACCAGACACCTATAAGGCCAGCGACGATCGCGCCGAAGATTCCAAACGGGAGCCTCCAGCCAACGAGGAATTCGGCAACAAGTCCGACAACCGCCCCAACGATCAGGTACACGATGAAATTGCTACTAAAAGTCCAGGCATTATTGCCAAACCTTATGGTGATGCCATCCGCGAGAACAGTACTGTGAATGATGAAATGGAGCATGCGCTTCTCCTTTGAGACATTAAGTAGGAAAAAAGCTGAGTTTTCTATAAAAATAGAACGTACAATCCAGCTCTTTTGTCACTCATGCATCATATTCATCATGACCTCATCGAACTCCCTGGACCATGGTAGGCCGCCAACGAAGTTGATCAACATTGTGGAGCAATCGCTCCAGAATCTTGCAGCGCAGGTGGTAGACTTCCTGTATGTCAGGAAACTCCTGAGAACAGAAACGGGCAATCTCCCTGGGCTCGAGCCCACCGTGGAAGAGCAAGTAGGCCACCCTTTGCTCCCGCATGTCAGGCAGCATCGTTTGTAAGACCTCCCAGATCTCGCTGCTGTTGGTCGTGTCTCGCATGTGTGGTTCTTCTGGCGCTCCTGGTTCCGGCAATGAGACCTCTCTTGGCCGCGCAACCGTCCGCAGCATATCCACGATGACCCCATTCAGACTCGCACGCATGTACCGCAACGTGCCAGCAAGAGTACTGAATTCCACGTGTTGGGTCAACGCGGTCGCCTGCCAGAAGCGCTCAAATGTCTGAGCAATATAGTTCTCTTCGCTCTCCAAGCGGCAGGCAGCCTCTCTGCTGGGATGGCCTCGTAGCCAGCCGCGTACTACTTCACCGAAGCAGTGTTGCACCCATGCCTGGGCCTTCTGGACCCCTTGGATCGTCGCTCGGCGTACCAACTCGACGCTACAGGTATCCGTGCATGGCTCACCCCGACGAAAGCTGTCGATTTCCCTCAAGCACTGCGCTGCGAGTGCTGGGATAGCCAGCGTGCCGCATTCTACCTCTCCCTTCAAAGAAGCAGGTGATGATTGTTCAGCGGGAGTACTCTGTAAAGCCATACGTTGTGCTCCGCCCTCCGCAGAGGACGTGCTTCCTACATCCTGTCCCATGGGTATACTCCTTTCAGATGTTGTGCTCGCTTTTTCAGACGCCTGCGCTGGACAATTGTGGGACCCGGTTACAGGATCATCGCTTTGCTCCCCTTTGCACGCATGCTGATCCTGCAATTGATCGAGACGCCGCATTCATACATTGTGGCAGCGTTTATCTAGCTCTCAGCATATCATCTCACCGTCTCAAAAGTGTTACGAAAACGTTACGAACGGCAAGATCTCAATTCATTCATCTAGTGAAGCATTGGAAAAGCAAACGGTTTCTCTGGTACTGCGCGCTCGTCGGTTTCTGTATTGGTTTTGCTGCGTCCATTAGAGTAACAGCAGTGATCTGGTATGGTATTCTCGCTGTGTTCTTAGGCAGTTGGTGGGTTATCAATGGGGTGCGATCCAGGCGAGAAAATACGAATACATCTATTTCAGTCCTGTCGTCGGCGGCCTTCCTGGATCTGCGAACAAGTACGAGATTGACTATTGGGCATCATGTGATAAGGCTGGTGCACAATGGCTGGCGCAGCATTATCAACAGTACACAACAAAACACAATCCATCAGTGCAAGGCATTACCTATTTTGAACAACTCATTATGCTCTATCTGCCAGGTAATTTCCACGTTGATACACAGCAGCCTGACTTTTATGTGGCACCGACGTGGGAGAATGGTGCTAGCTCCGCCTATCGCGTCATCCACGTTGAAAGCAGTGAAAATGTTCCGCTCTGTGTCGTCGAAGCCAAAGATTAGTGAGAGATTGTGTAGAAACCTCCTCAATAGGCGCTGTTTGTCGAACAGGCTGTTTCTTACTCCCCATATGGCACCCAGATATTCTTCACCTGCGTGGACTCGCGCAAAAACTCTTCGCCCTCACCCTGCTCTGAATCTAGCCAGTTGCGCGCATGACCATAGTTGACCCACGTGCGCTTCATATTGCCGGCCGAGGCCAGTTCAACTTGTTTACTGCCGTCCGCCGAGCCAAAGTACCACATCGCATCGACATCTTCGTGATCGGCCAATACCTGGCAGAGCGCATCGCGTTCGCCCGTGACGATATTCACCACCCCATCAGGCAGATCTGAGGTCTCAAAAACCTGGTAGCAGTCGGTAGCGCTGAGGGGAGACCGCTGCGAGGGGATCACAATCACCGTGTTGCCCATGGCTATGGCGGGAGCAACCAGCGAGACAAAACCGAGCAGAGGATACTCGTCCGGGGTGGCCATGCCGATCACACCGATAGCCTCGTTCATCGCCAGCACAACACCGCGCAACGGTGGACGATGAATGGCGCCTTCATACTTGTCGGCCCAGGCAGCATAACTAAAGAGGCGCGATATAGCTGCCTGCACCTCTTCGTGTGCGTCCGCCAACCGGCGTCCCGTCTGCTGCACAATGCGGCGCGCAAATTCATTTTCTCTGACCTCCAGGTTTTCCGCGATATAATAGAGGATCTGCGCGCGATTATGCGTCGTTCCAGCAGCCCAACCGCTGGCGGCATGGGCCGCTTCTACCGCGTTGCGGACATCTTTGCGATTGCCTTCCCCCACCTGGCCGATCACGCGCTGCTGAGGATCGACGACATCACAGCTATAGCCTGAGTCGGGCCGCACCTGCTTACCCTTGATAAACATTTTGGGCGTGCGATCGATAGGAGGTAACGCAGCTGTAAAACCGCTTTCATCACCGGCTCGCCACACATTATGGCCGTTAGCCTGCTCGTCATCATCTCCGGATAGCACAGGCTGCGTCCCATGCAAGGCTTTATCGCCCGGTGTGGCTGCTCCGTTCGTAGATGAGGCCTGTTTTGACCTCTCCTGAGCTTCCCATGCCGGCCGCACATATTCGTACAGACCTTCTTTTCCACCCTCGCGACCGAAGCCGCTTTCACGGTAGCCGCCAAAACCGCTCGAAGCATCGAACATATTGGTGCAGTTGATCCACACGCTGCCAGCCTTTATTTTAGGCGCAACATCCAAAGCAAGGTTGATGTTCTCGCTCCATACGCTGGCAGCCAGCCCATAACGCGTATTGTTGGCGAGCGCAACCGCTTCGGCAGGAGTGCGGAACGTCATCGATACCAGCACCGGGCCAAAGATCTCCACCTGGGCAATAGTTGTCGCGGGAGAAACGTTGGTGAAAAGCGTTGGTGGAAAGAAATACCCTTCCGTTGGACACGCCCACGAGGGCTGCCACATGTCTGCACCTTCTTCGACGCCCTGCGCTACCAGGCGTTGAATCTCCTTGAGCTGCCCTGGAGAGACGATCGCCCCCATATCTACTGCTTTATCCAGTGGGTCGCCAAGACGGAGCTTCTCCATACGGACGCGTAACTTGCTGATCAGGCTGTCCGCAACGTCCTCTTGCACGAGTAAACGCGAACCCGCACAGCACACCTGACCCTGGTTGAACCAGATGGCATCCACTACACCCTCTACCACGCTATCCAGGTCGGCATCATCAAAAACGACAAAGGGGGATTTACCGCCCAACTCAAGCGAAAGCTTTTTGCCCGAGCCTGCTGTAGCGCGTCGAATACTACGCCCCACATCGGTCGAGCCGGTAAAGGCGATCTTATTCACATCGGGATGGCGCACCAGTGCCTCTCCAACCTGGGAAGCCTCTCCTGTCAGGATGTTGACTACACCAGCAGGAAGCCCGACCTCCTGTACAATTTCGGCGAATTTGAGGGCCGTCAGCGAGGTGTAACGGGCCGGTTTCAACACGACCGTGTTCCCCATTGCCACGGCCGGGGCAATCTTCCAGGCCAGCATGAGCAAGGGGAAGTTCCAGGGGATAATCTGGCCTACCACGCCAACGGGTTCATAGCCCGGTAGCTCCGAGGACATCAGCTGCGCCCAACCCGCGTGATAGTAGAAGTGGCGCGCGACGAGCGGGATATCCAGGTCGCGTGTCTCGCGGATAGTTTTACCATTGTCCAGCGACTCCAGCACCGCCAGCAGGCGCGAGTGTTTCTGGATATGACGCGCGATGGCATACATGTAGCGCGCACGCACATGACCCGGCGTCTTGCCCCAGCTCTCAAACGCTGCACGGGCGGCTGCCACGGCAGCATCGACATCGGCGCTATTAGCGGCTGCAACCTGTGCCAGCGGTTTCCCATTCGCCGGATTGATGCTCTCAAGGTACTGCCCACTGGTGGGAGCAACCCACTGGTTGTTGATAAAGAGGCCAAAGGGCTGATGCTCCTTGATCCACTGCAAGGCCGGAGTAGCCGATTCTGGCGCGGGTCCATACTCCATGGTTTCAAAAATGTCCATTACGTTCACGCGGGGCCTCCTTCTCTCTAAACCATGGGGTTGTAGTGTGCCGCTGCATAATGCCCGGTGGCAAAGTACGAAAGCTGTCGTTCGATATCGGAGAGCAGGCCGCTAGCGCCAATGCGGAAAAGCGTGTTGTTCAACCAATCGTTACCTATCTCTTCCTTCATCAAAATCAACCAATCGAGCGCTTCTTTGGCGCTGCGTATACCACCTGCCGGTTTGAAGCCGACTTTATAGCCGGTCTGCTCGTAGTAATCGCGTATAGCACGCACCATGACTACCCCCACAGGAAGTGTGGCGTTGACGGGCTCTTTGCCGGTAGAAGTCTTGATAAAGTCGGCTCCCGCCATCATGCAGACCAGGCTGGCCATGCCAACATTGCGCAGCGTGGCAAGTTCATACGTGGCGAGTATAGTCTTCATATGCGCGTCGCCACAGGCCGCGCGGAAGGCGCGTACCTCATCATACAGCGCTTGCCAGTCACCAGTCAGCACGTGAGCGCGTGAGATCACGATGTCGATCTCCGCTGCCCCCGCTTTTACCGACGCGGCAATCTCTTCCAGTTTCTGCTCCATAGGGTTCTGCCCCGCGGGAAAGCCCGTCGAGACGGCAGCGACGGGAATGCCCGAACCGCGTAGAGCATCGACCGCGACAGGCACCAGGTTATGATAAACACACACCGCTCCAACCTGCACGTTCAAATCACTGACGCCGAGCGCCTGTAGTATCTCCTGGCGCACAGGCTGGCGGGCCTTGGCGCACAGGCGCAGCACATTGCCAGGGGTATCATCACCCGCCAGGGTAGTCAGATCGATGCAGGTGATAGCTCGCAGCAGCCACGCCGCCTGCCACTCCTTCTTGACAGTGCGCCGCGTGCTCATGGTGGCAGCCCGTCGCTCGACCGCGCTGCGATTGATGTGTACCCTATCTACCCAGTCCATATCCAACGGCATGCCCGGGTTTCTCTGCACATGTGCCAGTGATACTGGTTCTTGCTGGATAGTTTCGGGCTGTGGTTCCGTTCCACTTCGTCGTTTAGTTGTGGTCATCTGCGTCTTCCCCTTGGCGATGCATGCGTGAATGCGCGTGTATCATTGCGCCGTCATTTTAGAACATTAACAAAATCATCCGGCCACAGTAGGTGCTGGTAGCGCCCCCAACATCGAGTACATATATAAACAAAATAGCTGGTACAAGTCCTTCAGTATTGTACCATACTGGAGCCCTCTCTCCTTGACGCGTAGTGATGCTCTGACAGGTGAATTGAAAAGGCGCAATGAATTGTCTTAATGACGTTTATCGGCTCCCCAGGTGGGCGCAATGAATTGGGCACTGCGGCCCCTCCATTGTGCTCATCTTTGTCGCACTTGTCGCACTTGTCGCACTTGTCGCATCTGTAGCAAGGTGCGCTCTTTGAGCAGATTTGGAGGCACCAGGCGATTGAGATCGAGATGCGAGAGATTTTTTTGGAAATGGGTGAGCTTATTTTGATATGTACTGGTGTTGGTGATGCGATGGTTTGTCCGGTGGTCATTCTGGCACCTCGAGAGTTTTTTTAGTCATTCTTTCTGTGGGGCGGGGAAAAGGAAGGTAGGAGCAAGGGTCATCCAAGTGGAGGAGACATTTGGAGATCATGCGTGTCACCTTGAGAGCAGCGAAGGGTCTGGCGAGACGGCCGCACAGATCCAAAGCTCGCGCTCAGGATGACAGGCCGGACCCCTCTCAAGCCCGCTCACGGGAAGTCTTCTCACCAAATGTCTACAAGTGGAGCAGCAGTTTCTTTCCATGGCTACCCATCTCCCACTGTCTCGGAGGCTACCTGGGCATAATTTAACACCGCCACAAGAGATACTCCGCCGATAATGTTTCCTATCAGCGTGGGGATGATGAAGCTTCCAATACACGCCAGCCATGTCAATTTCCCCAGGTTGACGAGATAGAAAGCATCAACGGAGCCCGCGATAATGTGCGCGAATTGGCCAAGCCCTACCAGATAGGTCAGGATAATGATTACCTGCAGCCTGGTCGACTCGGCCGCGGGAAGGAGCCAGACCATTAATGCGATCAGCCATCCTGCAAAAATCCCTTTGACAAGTGTGGGGCCAAATGCTCCGCTTACCGACTGCTGCGAAAGATGCAGAAAGGAGAGCTGGATTTCTGGTGGGAAAATAGCCACATGTTACAAGTAGCTTTAGCTTCAAACAACAAGATCATATAACCACCTACCGAAATGTTGCCCAAAGAAATGGCTGAGTTTGCGACCATTTCTTTGGGCAACATTCAGGTCACATATTTGTCTCCAAATTGCGGATTTGTCTCGTGTAGAAGGTGAGTGTGACATCCAAGGAGCGATGTCTTGGATTGCAGCCAAGGAGGAGTAGCATATGACGGGACGCTTACTGCCAACCGGGACCTGCTGGTGTGGGTGCGGGCAGGAGACCGCGATCGGCTCCTTCTTTCTGCCAGGCCATGATAAAATTGCGGAAGCGGCGGTCGTCCTGGAAGAATATGGCGGTGTTCCTGCCTTTCTCGCCCAGCATGGATATGCCCCTGGTGGCAAGAATCCGTGCGAGGTGTTGACGGCTTGGAAACAACGAACACGGCAGCGTATAAAGAGACCACGCTCTACCCCATCATCGTAAGCGGTGGATGTGCAGGAGCCACCCTCGGCCCGGTAACCATGCGTTGACGACGCTGAGAACATATGTGTGGTTCTCCATGCGTTGCTCTCCTCAACATCAACGCGTTCGTCTCGGCTCAGCTACGGCTGTGTCTGACACATCTGATTGAGAAAAGGGTGGCGCTTATAGATGGTATGTCACAGAATGCAGTGCAGGTTGCACCGCCTTTCTTGCTCACAGGAGGGGAGTTGGAGCTGTTGCACCAGCCATATCTGCTGCGGATAATGTGTCAGAAAGGGAATGACGATGGATAACGGACGGATCCTTCTCGTCGATGACGATACCGCTCTGCTGCAAGCGCTGTCCCAGGCGGTGTCCCTGCGCATGACCGACGTGCAGGTGGATACCTCGGACTCGGCTCTGCAAGCGCTCGACCTGATCAAGGCGCAGGATTACGACGCCATTGTGAGCGATATCAAGATGCCAGGGATGGATGGGCTGACACTCCTGTCACGCATCCAGCAAGTGCGGCCCGAGACGCCGACCCTCCTGATTACCGGTCATGGCGAACACGATCTCGCTGTTCAGGCTCTGCGAGGGGGAGCCTACGACTTCATTCAAAAGCCCATCGATCGTGACTACGTCGTAGCCTCCCTGCATCGCGCCATTCAAACGCACCAGATGCGCCGGCAGCTCGCGGAGCAGCAACGGGCGTTGGAACAGTATGCCAGGTCCTTGGAGGAGAGGGTTCAGGCGCGCACACGCGAACTGGTGGAGGCCATGGCCGCCAAAGATGTATTCCTGGCAGTGGCCTCGCACGAGCTCAAGACGCCGCTGACAGTCCTGAAGGGCTTCGGCCAGCTTCTGCACCGGCGGCTCGAGCAGGAGAGGTCGGCGCACCTGGAGTATCTGGTGAAGATGGAGCAGGCGACAGGCCGGATGGAACTGCTGGCCGATGATCTGCTTAACACCTCCCTGGTCGAGACCGACATCTTCGTCCTGCATCGTCGTCCCTGCGACCTGGTAGCGCTGTGTCAGCACGTGCTGCGAGAGTATATGGCCGAGCCGGATCGAAGGCTCCTCCTGGACACTCCGGCCGAACCGATCGAGGTAGAGGTCGACGTGGAGCGCATCAGCCAGGTGCTGCTCAACCTCCTGTCCAATGCGCGCAAGTATTCATCGAAGGAGGCGCCGATTACGGTGAGACTGGAACGCCAGGACCAGCACTGCCGCATCTCGATGCAAGACCGAGGGGTGGGGATACCTGCCGAGCAGTTGCCTCACCTCTTCGAGCGGTTCTACCGGGTGCCAGGAGTGGAGGTGCAGACGGGATCGAGCAGTGGCGTCGGATTGGGCTTGTACATCGTTCAGAAAATCGTGGAGCGACACGGTGGGCATGTCTCCATTGAGAGCCGTGTGGGGGAAGGCAGCATCTTCTCTGTGAGCCTCCCGCTCACACCTGCGTCAGTCGCCGCATCCATGGAGCAAGCGGCATCAAGTGAACTGGAGTCCTCCATCAGAGAGACGGAAGGGACTTAGTGCTGCGTTCCTCATTGGTAGTAACAAAAGGAATTGGCTTGTGGAGGCACACTATTCTATTCCTGACCTCATTTTTATGGTATCACCAATGAGGAACGCAGCATTAGCGTATGTTTTATCCGCAAAAACAGGTGACTACACCTCACATGCCGCAGTTTGACATATGGCTTTTGAGAATATTTCAGAGTTTATGACTCCCTAACTGACACTAGCCTTCCAGCCGCCTCAGCACAATCACCGGAATCTGCCGGCTCGTCTTCGCCTGATGATCGGCAAAAAATGGGTACTGTTCAACTACCCTGCTCCACAACCTTTGCCGCTCCAAACCCTCCGTAACGGTAGCGATGGCCTTGAAGGTCTCGTTTCCTACCTCGACGGTGACTTCCGGGTGAGCCACCAGGTTGCGATACCAGTCAGGGTGGGTCGGTGCGCCCGCGTTGGAGGCGATCACGAGCAGGCGGTCGCCATCGGGAATAAACATCATCGGCTTCGTACGGAGTTGGCCGCTCTTAGCGCCTGTAGTCGTGAGCAAAAGCAAGGGCCTGCCCCTCATTGCCCCACCACCTTTATCTCGATCCGCACGGAATTCTTCTATCAACTGGCGGTTATAAGTGTTTTGGTCAATCATGAACCCTCCTGTTACCTTACAAATTACAATTTAGCTCCACGGTATCACTGGTAACGCCACCGCCGACGGATGCTCCTCATCATGATAAATCCTCGAAAACCTGGCTTGTGTTCCAACAATCATATAGAACACAATCGGCACTCCTCAGCTGGATTGAGTAAGAAAAGCCTCTATTATCGTACCACAGTTCCGATCATTCCCTTATGCTGCTTTCCTGCCTATTGGGAGAGCAGCATGTTTATCTATCAGGTTCACAAAAGCAGATGGAGTATAATAGAACTCTTACCCCCAGTGACTATGCAGCCGGAGAACAGACGCGAACGCTTTCTACAGTACGCCCACAGACTCAACGAGCGGTTTCAATGTGGCATCCTTGCGGAGTTACAACCGCTCAATCAATGGGTAGCATGGAGAAGTGAACTAGACGCGCATCTGAATAGACGGTTTAGCGGCGTTATTATATTTCGACGACAATTTGATCCTACAACAGGATTACTAACCCAAGAGTGCCATGTTGAGCAGCATCATAATCCCTATAAAAAAATTCCTCAAAGTTTCCTTAATGACATTACTAAACTTTATACATAAGCATAATACATCTCCTTCGTTTCTTTTTACCTCTCACGTCGCAAACAAAGCCATCCATGCAACAAGCTTCCTAATTCGCCAAATGTGCATTGTGCGAACCTCAACATTGTAGGCTATGCTCTATCACGCTTTAGGTTGGTATAAAGGAGCCGAGTCGCTGCATTAAGAGTATTGCCACACAGACGCTCATAAGCTAAACTAGGCAAAAGTAGAGCTCCTGCGAAGCATGAGTTCATAAGTTGCTAATGAGAGTTGATGAAACATGAAGCATATATTCATCTCCTACAAGAAGCCCGACGATGGTGATTTCGCCGATGCTGTAGCCAACAGAACTGAAAAAGCTGGTTTTAGCACCTGGATAGATAACGACAAAATCCAAGCGGGTAAAGATTGGCGTAATGACATTGACCAAGCTATCAAAGAGTCTTTCACATTGATAGTAATAATGACCCCTGAAGCAAGGGCTTCCGAGTATGTAACATACGAATGGGCATTTGCACTAGGAGCAGGAATTAATGTAATTCCTATTTTGCTCAAAAGAACAGAGCTTCATCCTCGTCTAGAGGCACTTCAATATCTCGATTTCACAGACTATACACATCGTCCTTGGGAAGATCTAATCAAGGTTATCAAGAACGCTGCCGCTTATCAAGACATTCCCTACTACATTAAACAGGCAATCGGGGCATTAAATAACGTCAGCCCTATTGATCGCGAAAGTGCGATCAATACCCTTGCAGAAGCCAACTACTGTGATATCCTAATAGAAGCTTTAAGCCACCCACTACAAGATGTCCGCAGCAATGCGAGCAAAGCACTAGGGAAAGTCAAAGACCCCGCAGCAGTGCCAAGCCTGCTTAATGCTCTATACGATCCTTCAACGGCAGTGCGCCGCAATACCGCCTGGGCTCTAGGAGTAATTATTGATCCGAGAGCAGTACCAAGTTTACTCGAAACCACGTTCGACTCCAATGAGGAAGTACGCTGCAATTCGATATGGGCGTTAGGGGAAATCAAAGATTTGAGAGCAGTACCAAGCTTACTCGAAGCTCTGCATGATCCGAATGAAGAAATATGTCGAAAAGCCGCCGAAGCATTGGGTAAGATCAGAGAGGCAATACCACAATTACTCGAAGCTCTACATGACCCTAGCGTGAAAGTGCAGCATCATGTTAGACAAGTATTAGCAAAAATCAAAGAAGCAGCACCAGGTCTGCTCGAAGCCCTGCGTGATCCCGATGCAAAAGTGCGTCGCAATACCAGTTGGGCATTGGGAGAGATTAAAGCACCTGCAGCAGTGCCAGGTCTAATAATAGCTCTTAAAGATCCTGATATCGTCGTACGTATTAACTCTATAAAGGCACTAGGAGCGATTAAAGCAGTGACAGCAATACCAGGTTTAATTGCAGCCACCCAAGACCCTAACGAGGATATACAAACAGTAGCCAAAACAGCACTGAAACGTATAAAAGGGAGCTAAGCACATTTGGGTATATCTCTAACCAACTATCCACATAGCTTTGATATAATATTCATGGCTCTTGATGGAGGTTAACAGAAATGGCAAACCAGGAACATCTCGCTATTCTCAAACAAGGAGTGAAGGTCTGGAACAAGTGGAGAGAAGAACATTCTGATATACAACCTGACCTGAGTGATGCCAATCTCTACCAAGCTAACCTTTACCAAGCTAACCTCTCCAAAGCTAACCTCCATGAAGCTAATTTCTACCAAGCCAACCTCCATGAAGCCAATCTCAGCGAAGCCAGTCTCGGCTATGCCCACCTCACTTATGCCAACCTCTCCAAAGCTGATCTTTCCAAAGCTGACCTCAGGAGATCCAGCTTAGTAGACACGAACTTGTCATACGCAACCTTGACAAATTGTTCTGTGTATGGGATATCTGTCTGGAATGTACAAACAGAAGGAGCGATACAAGACGATTTAGTTATCACTCGCCGTGATGAACCTATTATCACCGTCGACAATCTTGACTTAGCTCAGTTCATCTACTTGTTACTGAACAATAAAAAAATTCGTGATGTCATTGACACCATCACCTCTAAAGTTGTACTCATTCTGGGACGCTTCACAGAGGAGCGGAAAGTCATTTTAGATGCTCTCAGGGACGAATTACGCAAGCACGACTATTCGCCTGTACTCTTCGATTTCGAGAAACCGACCAGTCGGAGTATTACGGAAACGGTAAGGACGCTTGCTCACCTAGCTCGCTTCATCCTTGCTGATATTACAGACCCCAGTAGTATTCCTCAAGAATTATACGCTATCGTTCCGACACTTGCTGTACCGGTTCTGCCGCTCTTAGAAGCATCGAAACGAGAGTACAGCATGTTTGATGACCTCAGGAGGACATACCACTGGGTACTTCCAGTGTATCAATATACAGACCTGGCTTCTTTGTACCTATCTTTAGAAGAAAACGTCATTAACCATGCTGAACAGAAGGCAAAGGAATTAGCACAACGGTAACGTCGGCCAACAAATTGTTGAGTCTGGGTATGTCATGCCGGGTGCACCTTTCCAAAGTCTCATAAAATCGTACCTAGTGGCCGCAACTGGTAGCGGCTCTGCTTCTCCAGCATGAACAATCAGCGTATCGCGCTGGAGGCTGTACGATTGGAGGCTCTCTGATACGGCGCGGACAGACGACCACCTTCCAAGAGCGGCTGGAAATCACCGAACGGGCAGCCGCCGGACAGTCCGACCCAGAGATTGCGGCGGCGCTCGGTTGCTCGGTCTGGACGGTGCGCAAATGGCGCCGCCGTGGTCAACACCAGGGGCGCACCGGCCTCAGCTCTTACATGGGCCGCCCCACCAGCCCACGAATTGCGCAACGAGATGTAACCAGTAGCAAACCAGCCTAAAAATATACCTCCTTGATGAGGAAGAACAAAACGGTTCCCAACAAGGAGGTAGACATGACGAGTATCGCCGATGTTTCAGTGCGTATCCAGACCTCTTCCGACTCTGTCCCCTCGACACCCTGCTGGTTCGGGGAGGTCGCGCTGCTGATCCCCTATCTTCGCAAGCAGG
>WNGQ01004514.1_pt1 | contig 32739 bp, 25 predicted proteins | sample 5407661 | NCBI WGS metagenome assembly WNGQ01 (sample SAMN13153382, study PRJNA577476) | soil metagenome | isolation source: 60 cm soil or saprolite under Garry oak tree replicate 2 | place: USA:California | collected 2016-06-15 | reverse complement strand
GGTATGCCCCACCCGAGCGCTTCCCCCCGGGGCGGACCTACGCTTCCTTCTTGTCCGCGAGCAGCTTGAGCTGGTCCCACGCGATCGTGTGCTTGAGCCGGTACTTCTGCAATACCCGGCTGAGCGACTCCGTCACGTGCGCCACCTCAATCGTCTTCCCTCGACCGTACACGTAGAACTCGACCTTGTTCGAGATCGGGAAGATCATGCGCATCGCGCCCTCGCGGTTGTACCCTTCCGGCTTCCGGTTGTTGCGCAGGTCGCGAAGGTTCTCCTCGATCAACACATCGACGTTGTCGATGTCCTCCGGCACCTGCTGCGTCTCCTCGAGGAACTTCAGGAACAACGCTCGGAAGGCGGGGATGAGGTTCTTCCACCGCACCTTCTTGTCGAATTCGATGTGGCCGCTCCGCGCTCGCATGGCTCCGTTCGCATGAGGCACGTGATATTTAACGCTGTCCGGCCCGGCTTCCTCCGAGACGAGAGCGCCCAATCCGCGACGCCATCGACGCCCATCACCTCCGGAATCTGCTCATCCGAGCGCCGACCGCGCGTCAGTCTTAAGCCCGCCGCGCCCATCGTGCGGCCCGTGCGGACCGCGCTGACGATCGCGGGGAGCGACTCCGGCGGCGGCGCGGGGATCCAGGCCGACCTCAAATCGTTCGCCTCGATCGGGGTGCATGGCACGTCCGTGATCACGTGCGTCACCGCGCAAAACACGCGGTCGGTCGACTCGATCTTCCCCCTCCCGGTCGGCGAGATCCGAAAGCAGTTGCGCGCGGTCGTGGACGACTTCGACGTGCGGGCGGCGAAAACCGGCATGCTCTACTCCGCCGCGATCGTCCGGACGGTCGCCCGAGAACTTCAACGGACCTCGTTCCCGCTCGTCGTCGACCCTGTCATGGTGGCGACGGTCGGTGCACGCCTCGAGCGGGACGACCTCCGCGACGCGCTCGTCGATCGCTTCCTCGGACGGGCGACCCTCGTCACCCCGAACCGGTTCGAAGCGGAGCGGCTGTCCGGCCTCCCCGTCACGGACGTCGAGTCGATGGAGCAGGCCGCGCGGGCCATCCGCCGCCTCGGGCCGAAGGCGGTCCTCGTCAAGGGCGGACACACGAAAGGTCCCCTCGTCGACGTCCTGTTCGACGGTCGAAGGATGCGACGCTTGCGTGGACGTCGGCTTGACAAAGCCCTCCACGGCGCGGGCTGCACCCTCGCGGCGTCGATTGCGGCCTACCTCGCCCTCGGCAGGCCGCTCCTCGCCGCGGTCGAATCGGCTCGGGCCAAAGTCGCCCTCGGCTTCCGACACTCGTATCGACCGGGCCGCGGGGTGGAGATTATCAATTCGCAGATCACCCCGAAATGAGCCCGTGGGCCCCGACGAAGTTTCCGGGCGCGGGATCGTATGGATTCGCGGCCCCAAGCGATTATCAATGCGGCGCGGGCCGCCCACAAAGTTAATGTAGGCCCACCAAAATCCGAGCCGTCTGCGGTCCTCGCATCCCAACGCCGCCGTCGCGGCCGTGACATGCGTCCCGCGGTGGGCCGGCAATGGGCGAGCGGACAGGGCACGGAATCGTGGAAGCGGGGACGATACCCGACATCGATGAGGCCGAGGGGGAGCCGAAGCCCCAAGGCCGCGAATCCGGACGCTGAGGCCATGCGGATCGCCCTCTTCACGGACACCTACCTGCCGACGGTCGACGGCGTGGTGACGTCCGTCTTGACGACCCGACGGCAACTCGAGGCCGACGGACACGAGGTCGTCGTCTTCGCGCCGGAGGATCCGCGACGGCGCGAGGTGCGGGAGGCGGGGACGATCTACGTCCGGGCGAAGGAGTTCCGCCATTATCCCGGCTACCGGCTCGCGATGTTCCCGGGACGCGAGGTCGACATGATCAAGGACATGGGGATCGACCTCGTCCACATCCACGGGGTCGGCTTCGTCGGGATCAAGGGCCTCTGGGCGTCGTGGCAGGCGAAGATCCCCCGCGTCTCGACCTTCCACACGATGATCCACGACACGCTGGCGTTCTACTCGCCGTTCGGCCTCAACCTCCACCTCCTCGAGCGCGGGCTCCGCTTCTACCTGCGCGTCTTCCTCCGGAAGACGCAGGGCGTCGTCGTCCCGAGCCGCGCGATCCTCGAGGAGATCCGGGACCTCTCGCCGACGGCGAACATCGCGGACGTCATCCCGACCGGCGTCGACCCGGAGCGCTTCCGGCCCGACCTCTCGGGCCAAGGCGTCCGCGCGAAGTGGGGGCTGAACGGCCACGACGTCATCCTGCACGTCGGCCGCGTCGCGCCGGAGAAGAACCTCACCACGCTCATCCACGCGCTCCCGAAGGTCCTCGAGGCGAACCCGGACACGAAGCTGCTGATCGTCGGCACGGGTCCGTACATCGAGAAGTACTACGAGCTCGCGCATCACCTCGGCCTCGAGGGCGACGTGCTCTTCACCGGCTTCGTCCCCGACGCCGACCTGCCGAAGTACTACGCCGCGGCCGACGTCTTCGCGATCGCCTCGCGGTTCGAGACCCAGGGGCTGGTCGTGCTCGAGGCGCTCGCCTCGGGCCGGCCCGTCGCGGGCGCCAACTTCCGCGCGATCCCGGAGTTCGTCCAGGACGGCCTCAACGGCGCCCTCTTCGATCCGTCGGACGTGCGAGGTTGCGCCGCCGCGATCGTGCGCTGCCTCCGGGACCGGGACCCCATGCGGGCGGCGGCCCGCGAGAGCGCCCTCCCGTACTCCATCGAGCGGTGCACACGGCAGCTCGAGCAGGTGTACGAGCGCCTCCTGGCCGCGTGAGGCGGATGGCCTCGCGCATCTCCGTCGTCGTGCCGACCTGGAATGAGGCAAAGTACCTCCCGGCGTTGCTGGCGTCGCTCCGGGAGCAGACGGTGTCCCCGCTCGAGGTGACCGTCGCCGACTCGGGCAGCACGGACGGCACGCCCGACCTCGCCCGCGCCTCCGGGGCCGTCGTCCTGGAAGGTGGCCGCAAGGGACCGGGCGAAGGACGGAACCGGGGGGCGCGGGCCGCGACCGGCGACGTCCTGCTGTTCGTCGACGCGGACTGCATCGTGCCGCCGGACCTCCTTTCCGCCGTCGAAGCCGCCCTCGCCCGACCGGACGTCGTCGGAGGCACGACGGCCTTCCTGCCCGCCGACGGCCGCCCGATTGAGCGCGCATTGTTCGCCCTGGCCAACGGCTACCAGAAGGCCATGACGCTGTGGGGGTTCCCCCACAACGCCGGCTACTGCTTCTTCTTCCGGAAGGACGCGTTCGAGCGGCTCGGCGGGCTGCGGGAGGACATGTTCCTGAACGAGACGCACGACCTCGCGATGCGCTCCCGCTCCCTCGGCGTGTTCCGGATCCTCCCGCGGACGGTCCGCACCTCGATGCGGCGGTTCCGCGCCCACGGGTACGCGCGGACGCTCCTCATGGAGTACGTCGCCTCGACCCTCCTGTACTACGCGACGGGCCGGACGCCCGCGAAGTGGTTCCGGCCGGAGCCCGCCCGGTGAGCGGTCCGCTCAGGACCTCGGTGCCGTCGCCCGCCTCCGCACGAGGAACGAGCCCACGAACGAGAGGGCCACGACGGCGACGACGAGCCCGAGGGTGATCCACCGCGCGGTCGCGACGTCGTATGCGACCCCGACCTCGAAGACCACGAACAACAGGACGGCGTACTTCGCGAGCCCCCCCACCGCGACGTACGCGATCGACCGACGGTAGTTCCAGCGGAGGGTCGCGATGAACGCGCCGACGAACGGCACGACCGGCGCGAGGCGGTTCAGCAGGATCACCCGCTCGTCCCGCACGAGGAGGAAGCCCGTCCACCGCTGCATCCCCCGCTCGAGCCAGCCGGGCATGCGCCGGCCCTCGACGAGCACGCGCCGGACGACCGCGTACAGAGCCGTCGTCCCGAGGACATCGCCGACCACGGCCGTCCCGAGGAGGAGGGCCGTCCAGACGAGCGGGTCCGTGACTTCCGGCCGATACGCGTACGTCACGACGATCCAAGCCTCCGGCAGCGCGGGGAAGAGCGCCGCGTCCCCCGCGAAGATGAGCAGGAGGGCGAGGAGGCTCCCGACGGGCCCGAGAGATCCGAAGAGGGCCGCGAGGAATTCGTCCAGGGAGGCCATCCGCGGCCCTCAGAAGAGGCGGCTGATGGAGACCATCGTCACCTGGAAGACGAGCGTCCGGCCGTAGGGCGCGGGCCCGTTGTAGTCGAGGGTGTACGTGCCGGCGTCGAGGTCCACGGCGCTCACGACGAAGAGGGGCACCATCGTGCCTCGCTGGAGGACCTTCCCGCCCATCCGGTCGACGTCGCTCGGGGTGAGGAGATGGTGCACCTGGATCACTCCCCCGCCTTGGTTCGCCGAGTCGTCGATGCTTACCACCTCCGCGTCCCAGCCGGCGTACGGCCGCACGATCTGACCCGGGAAGGGGCTATTCATCAAGGTGACCAGCGATCCGGACACGGCGACCGTCGAGGACCAGCCCCAGAACGGGTCGGTGACGTTCGACCCGGACACGGGGGGCACGTTGTATCGCGTCTCGAAGTCCGTGACCGTCATCGTGGTGCGGACGGCGACCGACTCGAGGAGCGGCTTGACGACGAACTTCGACGGGTCCGCCGCGCCGTATCCCATCGACGGCGGCACGACGACCGTCTTCGAGTCGCCGACGGCCATGCCCTGGACGCCGAGGTCGAAGCCTTTGATGACCTGCAGGGGCACGGCCCCGACCGAGAACGAGAGCGGCTGCCACGTGTCCCGCCACATGAAGGCGAAGGCTTTCGGGAACGACGCGTTGTCTTTCGCGATCGACGCGAGGCTCGTATCGAACACGAGCCCGTCGTCCGCGAACGTGCCCACGTAATCGGCCTGGACCGTGTCGCCGTCCTGCGCGCGGATCGGCGGAGTGCCGAACTTCGGCACCACGTAGCCGTAGTACACGCCGAGGATCGCGATCACCAGGACGAGCACGCCGATGAACGACCAGAAGTTGCTGACGCCTGCGTCATCTCGGACCAGGGGGCGGGCCATCCGGTCGCGGCTAACCGAGGAGCCGCCATAAAGATTATGGTGCCCGCGTCGAAGCGCGGTCCGTCCGTCCGATTCGACTAGGAGAACGAGGTGTAATAGAGCGTGATCGTCTCCGGTTGGTCGTACAAGATGACGCTCGGGCTCGGGCTCGTGGCCGTCCCGTTCACGAGCATCTGCGTTGGCGAGCCAAACGGTTTCCTCCACACGAGGAAGAAGTCGCCGATCGTGTAGAGTCGGTTCACCGTGGTCTCGATGTGAATCTGGCCCGAGGTGTCATGCGTGTGAATGGGTTCGAGGCAGCCGGGAGTGATTCCGATGTCAGCGGGGACCACGAACGGGACTCCACCCGAGAAGACGTTGAGCTGAGGGTGCCAGTGGTACGCGAAGTTTGTCCCGACGACGCACGGGAACGGCTCGGACGTGCCCGGCGAGAGGTACGGCGCGACGTAGTAGGCCCCGGCGCCGCCGAGGACGATCAGCGCGATGGCCGCGACGTGCCAGCCCCTCACCCGAATCGGGGCTCCCGTCCGCTTCGGCGCGCTCCGGCGGGGCTCTGCTTTCAGCTTCTCGCGGATCCCCGGGGTGTCGGGATGGCGGGGGTGCGTGTCGTTCACGTGGCGCAGCAGGTTCTCCGGCTTCACCGCGACGTTGCAGATGGGACAGTGGTCCGTCCTCGCCATCAGGCTTCCCCGAATCGAACGACGACGCAAGAGAGGCAGGGTCCTATTTAGGAATGGTGTGGACGCGGGTCGAACTCACGCGTACATCGCGCCCGAGGCATCCGGGGTCCGCATCGGATTCTCGCCGAACACCTTGTCGACCGCCTGCCCGAAGTCCGTCATCGTGACCTGGTCGCGGTCCTCGCGGATCGCGAACATGCCCGCTTCCGTGCACATCGCGTGGATGTCCGCGCCCGTGGCGCCCTCGCAGCGGCCCGCGAGCACGCCGAAGTCGACGTCGGAGGCGACGCTCATCGTCCGCGCGTGGATGCGGAAGATCGTCGTGCGGGCCTCCTGGTTCGGCATCGGGATCTCGATGATCCGGTCGAACCGGCCCGGGCGGAGGAGCGCCTCGTCCAGGATGTCCGGCCGATTCGTCGCCCCGATGATCTTGACCTCGCCGAGCGGATTGAATCCGTCGAGTTCCGCGAGGAGCTGCATGAGGGTGCGCTGGACCTCCCGGTCGCCCGACGTCGCGATCTCGAGCCGCTTCGCCCCGACCGAGTCGAGTTCGTCGATGAACACGATCGACGGCGCCTTCTCCCGGGCGAGCTGGAACAGCTCCCGCACGAGTCGCGCGCCTTCGCCGATGTACTTCTGCACCAACTCGGAACCGACGAACCGGATGAACGTCGCCTTCGTGCGATTCGCGACGGCCTTCGCGAGGAGGGTCTTGCCGGTGCCCGGCGGGCCGACGAGGAGCACGCCTTTCGGCGGCTCGATCCCGACCTTGCGGTACAGGTCCGGCTTGAGCAACGGGTCCTCGACGGCTTCGCGGAGCTCTCGCATCTGGTTCTCCAAGCCGCCGATGTCCTGGTACGTCGCCTGAGGCTTCGCGATGATCTCCGCGCCCGTGACGATCGGGTCGAGGGACGGCGGCAGGACGCCCATCACGGCGAGGGTCTGCTTATTCAGGGCGACGCGCGCCCCGACGATCAGGTTGTCCTTCGCGATGTAGTCCGCCGCGTTCACGATGAAGTCCGGGCCCGTGGACGACTTCACGACCACCCGGCCGTCCGCCAAGACGTCCCGGATGTTCCCGATGATCAGGGGAGGGCTCTTCAGCCGGTCGAGCTCCTGCTTGAGCCGCCGGATCTCTTTCTGGAGCCGGACCATCTCCGTCTCGACGTATCGCTTCTCGCCCTCGACCCGCCGTGCGGTCTCGAGGAGCTTGTCGTTCCGATCCTCCAGCGTGGAGATTCGCTCCGACATTTTCTCCGAGAATTCGCGGATTTGTTCTTCGTCCATGGGATCGTCCGGTGGGTGGGCTGAAAGACGAAGGCTATATACCCGGCACTTTTTATTTAGTCTTTGCGGGCTCGATTCGTGATCTGCGAATTGTGTGGCGCGGACGTCCCGCGCCTCAAGACTGTGGCCATCGAAGCCACGATCCTCTCCGTGTGCGGGGATTGCGCGCGGTTCGGGGACGAGGTCGCGAGCCCCGTCCTGCGTCGCAGCACGATGCCCCCCGTCATCGCGCAACGCCTCGAGGCCCGCCAACGGCGCATGACGCCGAAGGACGTGTACGCGCAGGGGGACGAACTCGAGCTCGCCGAGGACTTCCCGCAGAAGATCCGGTCCGCGAGGGAGTCCCGGGGTTGGAAACAAGCCGATCTCGGGGCGAAGATCAACGAGAAGGCGAGCGTCATCGCGAAGCTCGAATCCGGCGCGATGACGCCGGGCGACGCCCTCGTCCGGAAGCTCGAGCGGGAGCTCGGGATTACACTGAAGGAACGCATTCAGCCCGTGGCGGTCAAGAAGCAGGCCGCCCGCGCGGGCCTGACCCTCGGAGATCTCGTCAAACTGAACGACGACGAGGCCTAGTCAAGCGAGGCCGAGCCGCGCCTTCACCGGTCCGATGAACGGGGCGACGTCGACGCCGGCCTGGCGTGCGGCGATGAGGGCCGCCACCTCGACCTCGACGTCGAGACGTTCCTGGACCCCGTTCACGCTCGCGATGACGGCCTTCCGGTCCGCGCCCGTCTTCCCGACGATCGCCTCGACGATCCGGAGGAAGACCTCCTCGCCCGCGGGTGTCGGGGTCTCGAGGATCGCCGCCGTCGGGACGTAGTCCCGCGGGACCTCGACCCCGGCGACGTCGAATGCCGGCCGGATCGTGCCTTCGCGGGACTCGAGGAGCTTCGATTCGATCCCGAGTTGCAGGAGCCGCTGCGCGTCGCGGGGAGGGAACCACCGAAGGTCCATCGATGCCGAGAGGACGAATTCCCGCTCGCTCAGCTCGTCGCGGCCCTTGCGCTTGAACAGCAAGGCAATCGCATCGCGAAGCTCGTCCACCGTGCCCGCTCCCGACCCCGGGCCGCTCGAACGGACGGCGGCTAGATAAACGTGCGGCCGGGGTGCGAACGTTTATCCCGTCCGGGGTCGTTCGTCGGGGTGCTCCCGCGTAAGGTCGCGCGGATCCCTCCTCGATAGCCTCGCGTTCGAGGCGCTCCGTGACAGGGGGACAACGCGGCGTCCAACAATCCCTCGGCAAGGGTCAGGGCGTCGAGTGAGCATCGCTTGGCCGTGACACGCGCTGTTACTGCCGGGGGACATCCTCTCCGACAGGCACGAATCGGACGTCAGAAGTCCTACGGCGTCGGGGCCTCGGGGCTCAGCGAACGTGCGCGAGACGCTTTCCGCGCGCGAGAACGGAATCCGAAGAGGATGATGACGCAGACCGAGCCGACGATTGGGAGCAGGGCCTCGCCGAATTCCGGAATCGGAACGTAGTAGAAGTACGTCTCCGAAGTCGTCGTCTTCCAGTAGAGCCCGGCGGTATCGAGCCCGTATGTCGCATCGTTCGGCGCGCGGAGGAGGATCGTCGGGTTGTCGGAGGCCGTGTCCACGGCGGTCCGGGTCCCCCAACTTCCTCCGATCCTCGACTTGTAGTAGAGCTGGGGTCCGGAGGTCGCGACATAGAGGGCGTGGACATCGTTGTTCTTGTCGATCCCGATCGATGGCTTCGTGAAGATCGTGTTCGTCAGCGAGTCCACCGTCTCGGCGGCTTGCCATCCCGAACTCGGATAATCGAGGAACCGGGCGTAGATTGCCCGCGTGGATCCGTCGACGTCTTTCGCGTACGCCACCCACAGGTCGCCGTTCGTCTCGTAGGTCGTCGCGAGGCTCGGGTAGGAGGCCGATTCTACCGCCGTCGCGACGGTGTCGGCGCCGGCAGTCCCGTCCCACTTCGTGAACTCGCCGCTCGCGTCGCAGTTGCTCGTCGAGAGGTCCTTGCACACGGTGTACTGGATCTCGTTTGTCGCGGCCTCGTAGTACCGGGCGAGGCTCACGTAGTCGTTCTGGGGCGACACGTCCACGGAGAGGCCGGTGAAGGTCGTGCCCCAGGAGACGGTCGACCGCCAAGTCCCACCGGCGTGGTTCTTGTAGTATACAGTCCCGCTCGTCTTCGACGCGCTCCATGCGACATGCGGATTGTTGCCCGTGTCCGTGGACACCGTCGGCATGAAGCCGGGGTCGGCGTCGTCCACGTTCGTCACCGCCTGCCAGTTCGCGGCGTTCGCCAGGTCGCTTTGCGTGGGATAGGCGACGGTCGTCTTCGTGAAGCGGACGAGGTTCAGCGTGCTCTGGTCGCCGGCGGCCGAGGCGGCGACCCAAACGATCTGGAGATACCCGGCCGAGTCGATCGCGATGGACGGTTCCGACGAGTCGCGCGCCAAGAGGAGCGCGCTGTCCCCGGTCCGACCCGACGCGAGGATGATCTGGGATCCCCACGTCGAGCCGCTCGTGTCCGAGCTGCGCATCAGGATGATGCGGTCCCATTGGCCCATCGATGCGACGACGGCATAGTCCACATACAAGTCGGACGATGTCGGGTCCGAGACGTCCGAACTCCCGACGAATCGGATCGACGGGGCACCGGCGTTGAACTCCGCGGTTGTGAGCGTGTATGTCTGCACGGAATCGTCGTCGGTCGTCTTCGTGATCGTGATTCGAGTGGCCCACGTGGACGGAGGCGTGAGCACTTGGACGAGGAAATCTTCGCCCGCGGTGTGATGGGCCTCGACTTTCAGTGAGTACGCGGGGCTCCCCGTCGCGATGCCGGACCAATCATACCGGACCTCCAGCTTCTGGGCATTGGCGAGGACCATCGAGACGGCAAAAATCATACGGTCTTCCGCGTTTGCCGTAGTGCCCTCCCGGCTCGCGTCCAGGTCGAACGTGTGGACCGCAACGGCCAGGTTCCCAACGGTCTGGATCGCCGACACTACTTCATCCTTGGCATCCCAGTTCTCCCACTGGGCGTACGCATCGGAGGTCTGGGTTGCCGGCTGGTCCACATTGTCCACCTGAAGGCGGAATCGATGGAAGTTTCCGGCCGTGTCGACGTCGTCCGCGAACTGCCCCAGGATCCATACATTTGCGGCTCGCGTCGGAGTCAGGCCCGCGGTCTGGACTTGGGTGGCGAAGTTCGTCGTCGAGAGGGCGATCGGCGCCTCCGTCCACGCGGACGTCGAGTCCTCGAACTTGTTCAGGTTCAGCGCGAACACGGAGGAGTACGAACGAGGGTACGTGCAAGCCGCATCGCACCGGGACTCCTGTGTGAACGTGTTCGACGCCGCCGTCAGGGGGAACACCCGAGCGAGGGTCTGGACGTAGCGGTCGTTCGTCGCGTCGTTTCCCTCCCACGTCGTGAGGGGCTGGGTCTCCGTCGCCTCACCGCTCCGCGCGATCCGCGACTCGTAGTTGATAGAGATGGCGTCCGGGTCGCCTCTCATCGTCGTCATCACAAGCCAGTTGCTCGCGGCGGAAGGCGTGAACGTCACGGAGGCGAGGCCATCCCACGTCGTCCCGGCAATCGTGTCGCCCGCCGTGTTCTCATTGAAGGACCAGTCCGTGTTCTCGGTCAGGTCCCCCAAGTCCAACTTGAACATCGTGATCTGGTCCGTATCGACGCGGACGGTGGTCCCTTCGATGTGGTGCTGGAGCTTCACACCCTCCCCGGACACCGCCGTCCACACGGTGAACCAGTAGTAGCCGTACCGGGCTGCGACGTCGTCCGTGCGAAACGAGAATTCCGATCCGGAGAAGACCGTCGACCCGTGAACCGTCTGGATGTACGCACTCCGCGATGCGCTGAGTGGAGAAGCCACCTGTGCGGTGAAGACGAGGAGGTACTTCCGCCCCGCGGTGAACGACGAGGAACCAATCGTGGCTCCGGGAATGTCGACGTAGGTGCTGGACGTCGTCGACTGGACCGTCGTCACCTCGACGAAGGTGTGGTCGACGCTCGGGTTCGTTTCCCGGTATTGCGCGTAGACGTTGTTTGAGGTCTGGACGTCCGTGGGAAAGATTCCGGCGACTAGGCTGCCCGTGGTCACGGTGCCGAACTCGACGACAAACCAGCCCACGTCCGCGGTCTGGCTGCCCGTGAGGGCACGCGTCAAGCGCAGGTTCGTCGCGGATGTCAGGTCGAGTGTCACCGTCCCCGTCCCGGGGTTGTCGTCCGCATTGTACGGTGTCTTGCCTCCGTTGTAGCGGATCGCCCCTGCAGAAGCGATTGTCTTCGTCGAATCCACGCTCGTGATCGATACATCGACCTGCGTCGTGCCGCTCGAGAACGCCGCGCTTGCGGATTGAACGCGAGTGTCGTCCGTGAACTCCACGAGATACCAAGTGAGGGTCATCGCCTGACCCGTGAGGTCTCGATCGAACGTCAGGGTATTCCCATTGGTCACGACCCCGCGAACCATCTTCTGACCGATGTTGGCGGCGGTCCCGTCCGCGGAGTTGTAGCTGAACATGAGCCACGCCTTCGAGGTGGGCACAGCGGTGAATGTCGCGGTGCGACTCCCATCGGCCGTCGCGAAGGCGATGTCCCCCGTCTGGACCTTCGCGGAGGCGTACGAGACGACCTGCCATTCGACGACGGAGAGCGGGTCGCCCGCACTGACCTGCAGGGAGAGCTCCAAGTTCGTCGAGTTCGTGATCTTGGACTTAATGAAGTCGTTCCCGTCGTACGTCGACCCCTGGGATCGATAGGTCACGATTGGGAAGCTCCGCGTCACGTCGACGGCGGAGAGAGGGACGTTGACGGTCGTGCCGGGGTTCGTCTCGGACCCACGCTGGACGGAGACGCCGCTGAGGAACTCGGCGAGGTACCACTCGATCGTGATCGCAGGCGCTCCCGTGGAGACGACGCGCTGGAATCGGAGGGTCGTCGAGTCGAGGAGGGTCCCGCTAATCTGGCTTTGCTGGGGCTGCGCGCTGTTGAACCGCGCGCTCAAGAGGAGGAACGACCGTGCCGTGATGACGGACGTGATCGTGACATTGACCGTGGAATCCCCCGCGGCGAGCGTCGCCGCCCCGTTCTGGACCCTCGGGCCCCGAGGTGCGGCCGTCGCGCTCTCCTCAAGGAGGTGGTCCGAGAACACCGTGTACCAGCACCCGTCTGAGTTCGTCGCGTCGCACGCGGTTTGGCCGGCGACGTCGCCCGCGCGGACGAGCTTCCGTTGCTGGTTATAGTTCGTCGTCACGGCGCTCGAGCCCGGGTCGATGACCGTCGTCGGCTGGGGCCCGACTTGGGCCCACGGGACGGAGAGCGGACTCGTCGAAGCCACCACGTCGAACGAGGAGAGTTGTCGAACGAGCGCGGGCACCGCGCTAGTCGAGTCGGTCGAACCCCAGAAATCCCCCGATTCGACGTACAGGTTCGTCGCGTTGAGGGGGACCGACAATTCGATTGCGTGATAGCCGAGGGCGACCGTCACGGGCGAAACGGCGGTCCACGACCACTCTCCAGGGAACGACCCTGAAAAAGCGAGGAGAGCGGATTGTGTGACCATGCCATCCTTCCCGCGGATCTCGACGAGGCGGTCCGCGCCGACCCCGCCAATCGCGTAACCGCTGAACGTGCTGTTGTCCATGTCGAGGAACATCCGGAGGACGTCGTCCCCGAGGAGCGGCGGGCGGTTCGTCGGGCCGATGTACACGCTGACGGCGCGGCCAGCATAGGGAGCAGGGAACGTGTTCGGGACGGTCGTGTTCAGCCAGTAGTCCGTCCCGCCTGGGAGGCCGTAGTCGATGATGCTGTCCCCGTCGTAGTCCCCGGACGTCTGAGCGTCCGGAACCCCATCGTTGTTGAAGTCGAACGGCATCGGATCGATCGCGTCCGGGACCGTGTCCCGGTCGCTGTCCGCGGCCGGCGGGCTCGACGGAGGAACGGGCTTCGCCGGTTCCGGCGCCGGCGTCCCCGTCAAGATCCGTCCGGTGACGTCGGTGTAGAGGTACGTCGTCGCGCTGACCCGCTGCGATCCGAACCCCACGACGTCGATGTCCGGGTTGTTGGTTGGGACCGGGTCGTTCGCAGAGTCGACGACGGGGGCGGTCCACTCCGCGAATCCCCCGTCGACTCGCGGGCCCGAAGGCATCGCCCCGAGATATCCGACAACCCGGGGGCTCGGTGCGTCGCGTACGCTGACGACCCCGCCGCCAGCGGGGCGCGGTTGGTCGGAGGCCACCCGGACGCCGTAGGTCTCACCGCTTCCGAGCGTGAAGTCGCCGACGACGGTGAGTACGAGCGAGGTCCCCGAAGGGATTTGCAGAGCGGGGAACGTGAACGTGACGTCTCGGGCGGATGGGACCACCTGGCTCAACGTACTGCCTCCGTCGAGGAGTCGGAGGTTCGAGGCGGCCGTCGCGGGCGCCGTGCCGATCGCCTGAATGACGAGAGAATCGAGGGAGACGGGCTGCCGATACGCGGTCAGTGTAAGCCGGGTGAGCGGGACGTCTGTGCCGCCGATCACATTGGGTACCTGCGGTTCCGAGAGGATCGCGAGTGTGCCGCCGTCCGAGCTGAGGGGGAGGTCGCTCGAGTCGTCTTGTCGATCCCAGGACTCCGCATGCACGGACGCAACGACCGCGGTCTGGTTCGATGCCTGGCGTACCCATTCCGCCGTCGCCTCGATCTGGGACGCGCTCGCGGCAGCCGGCGTCCCGGTCCCTTTGATCCACCCGTTCCAGTCCCGCATGTCGCGATTCGAATCGAACTCCCACAGGCGACTCGAAAGGACGGAGCCTCCGTGCCCGGAGATCTCAATCATCCGATCGGCCCCGAGGCCGTCGACCTGGTAGCCCGTGGCCCGAGTCCCGTCGATGTCGATGAAAACCCAGACTGTGTCCATCCTCCCGGGCGCCGGGCCTCCCCCCTGGAGAGCGATGCCCCGGACCTGGACGTAGAAGGCGAAAGGGCCCAGATTGTCGACGACTCCGAAACGGACGATGTCGACGTTCGCGTTCGATACGGATCCGGTCGTCGTGTCGAGCCTGGAAAACGGGGTCCAGTCGTCGAACACGCCGTCGATCCGAATCGGATACGCCGGGCCCGCGTATTCCGGGACGAAGAAGACCGGCATGAGCAACAGGGCGACGGACACAAGCGGAATGAGATAGAGTTTCCAACCGGCGTTGCGCATCATCCCACGCAGGCCGGAGGAATGGAAACCCGCGGGTCGAGCCCTGCCGAGGCCGTTCGTTAGTCCGTTCGTCCGCCCCAGACCGTTCGTGATCCCATTCGTGCGACCGAGCCCGTTCGTCAGACCATTCGTTCGGCCGAGGCCGTTCGTTAGTCCGTTCGTCCGACCAAGACCATTCGTCAAGCCATTCGTCTGGCCGACCCCGTTCGTGATGCCGTTCGTCCGGCCCAGACCGTTCGTCCGGCCATTGGTCCGTCCCCGCAGCCCGTTCGTCCGCCCCTTCAGGCCGTTCGTCATGCCGGCTCGACGCCGCGAGCTACGCTCCACGACCAGACCGTTCGTGAGACCCTTTCCCAATGCGGGACGCATGATGGGCCCAAGTGTGGCGGCCGCCTTCGGCATGGGCTTATCGCGCTTCGTTGGTTCCGACGGGGGTGGTCCAGGCTTCCCATCGGCGTGGGCCTCCTCCTCGACCAGCCCCAGGATCGCCGCATGACCCAGATCGTCGAGTTCGTCCTCCAAGCTGCGGGTGTATGCGAACGTCGCTCCGCAATTCCAGCATGTCGTCGCATCGATGGCCACAGGGTTCTCGCAAATCGGGCACGGCACCGTCGAGCCGTTCGTCTTTCCCCCCGACGCGTCTCTTTCCTGAGACTGAACCTGGCTCCGTTGCGCGAGGTCGGCCTGACCGAGACGGGAATGAAGCTTCGCCTTGAGGGCCCAGACGCCAGGGTAGTCCGAATCGAACTCCACGAGCCTGTCGAGGCTCTTGAGGGCGCCACGGGCATCATCGAGGGCTTCTTGGGCCGAGGCCATCGCGAACAGGGCGTCCGCATCCCTCGGATTGAGTTTGAGTCGCTCGTCCGCCAGCTGCATGATGAGCTGGAGACGTTGCCGTGCCGGTTCGTCCATGATGCTGTGGCCTCGGTGGGCTAGGGCCCATTCACGCCGAAATCCATTTCTCGTGGACCTACCGCCTTAAAAGGCATTGCTCGGAATTCTCATCGAGGATTCCTTTGAAGACACCCGCTGCCGCATCGATCCCTGACCAATCCATTCCCAGAGCGGGGCCGCGTCCCTCCTCGATAGCCTCGCGTTCGAGGCGCTCCGTGACAGGGGGACAACGCGGCGTCCAACAATCCCTCGGCAAGGGTCAGGGCGTCGAGTGAGCATCGCTTGGCCGTGACACGCGCTGTTACTGCCGGGGGACATCCCGATTACGTCGACGGATTCTCGCGGCGCGAGCGACGTGCACGCGGCCGTCGAACGATGAGCGCTACGAGGATCGTCCCGAAGACGACAGGGCCGATCTCCGAGAACTCCGGGATGGGGACGGTCGCTCGGGAATCGTCCGTGCCCGGATACGCGCCGTTGTACAGGACTGAGATGGACCCGCCCGCGACCATCGTGACCTTGAACCGAATCCGCTCTGTGGCTCCGAGGGTCTGGGCCGCGATCGTCCCGGTGGTGAACGTCACATCGGAGCCGAAGGTGTTTCCATTCGTGGGACCGTAGAGCACGTTGAGGGTGGAACATGCGGAGTTCGTGCACCGATCGATTTCCACCGAGTATACGGGCACAAACGTCACGGTGACTCTGACATGGCTGACCCGAACTTCGAGGGTACTCGAGTCCGCGTCCCTCACGCCGGCTTGGAGGGCGTTGATGTCCGAAAGGGTCCACGCGGACGAAGTTGTGGGGTTCGTCGCCCAGTCTTCGCTCCACACCGTGTACGTGGCCGAGTTCGCGCAGTTCTGCGAGGTCGCGCCGGCGGTTGTCGTCCCGCCGCTCTTGACGAGGATCTTCACGGAGACCGCGGACCCCGTTAGCCTGCGGCACGATGATTCGACATTGACATTGGTGATGGTCAGCGGCGAGGGCGCCGCAGACCAGTCCGCGAGGTTGTAAATGGAGTCGAAAGTTGGCGACGACGAAGTCGAGCTGATGTAGCTGCTGTCCCCGTCGTTCGGGGAATCGTCGACGCACCTCCATTCGTTCCCTTCTTGGTTGCAACTGCCACCTCCGCTAATCGTCCACGCGTTGACATCGCCGTTCGCGGTCGGGGCTACGGTGGTGGTCCCTGTCGACACCTGGGTCGTATCCAAGATGACCTCCCACACGCCCGAGATCGAGTCCGGCACATCGAGGGGTGTAAACCAGCAGATGGACTGAGTCCCGGAAAGCGCGGTGGAGGTCGCGCTGCTGCCTGCGGTGGTGCTGGCGGCCAGGTTTGTCGTGCAGCCCGTCGCGGTCGTCGAGCCGCTCGTGAAGAACCACTGCTGATTTCCGGAGATGTCGAGGGTGTGAACACTGCCAGGGCCCGTCGATGCGGTCATGGGAGCGGCCGAGGCGTCGATGGCGAACGCCGGCACGGGGCTCGGCAACGGCGCCGCGGGCGAAGTGTCATCGTGGGATCCGGACCAGCTCGTGAGCTCGAAGAAACCGAGGGACGCGTTCGTCACGGTGATGCTTGGGACAGACGCCTCGATCCGAGAGCGATCTTTCGCAGCGGACGCAGGACCGAGGCCGGTCCACGCCCACTCGCCGGGACTCGTCCCGGTAAACCGAGACGCGCGGACGTCAACGATCCATCCCTCCTTCCCGTCGACCTCGAGCAGGTAATCCGCTCCGATGCCCCCGACGGAGTAGCCGGTCGCGGACGATCCATCCTGATCCAAGTAGAAACGAGCGATGTCCAGGCCACGCGCGACCGGACGCTGGACGGGTCCGATGTACACGGAGACTGACCGGCCCCCATACGGTGCGGGGAAGGTGAGCGGGATTGTCGTGTTGAGCCAGTAGTCGGTGCCTCCTTGGAACCCGTAATCGATCACTCCGTCCCCGTCGTAATCCCCGCTCGTCGAGGCATCGGGGACGCCGTCGTTGTTGAAGTCGTACGGCATCGGGTCGATGGAGTCGGGCACCCCGTCGCGGTCGAAGTCTGCGGGTGCACTGGTGTTCCCCGAATAGAGCGGGTTCGAGCCGGGCAGGAGGGTTCCGTTGAGGGCCGTCCCGACCGTCCGGACCATGAAGAACGCATCGCCGGCCGCGCCTCGGAAGCCGTACCCCGAGAGATCGAGGTCGGGGGAAGGCCGCGGCAGCACGTCGCCGGACGGATCGACCGCCGGCGCGGGCCAGTCCGCGAAGCCGCCATCGATCCTCACCCCGGAGGGAATCGTCCCGACGTAGGCGAGGGATGCGGGAATCATAGTCGGCGCAGTGAGCGCCACACCGGCTGCCCCGACTTGGATGTCTCGCGGGGTTCCCAGAGTCGCGCCGACCGTCGTGCCATCCGCAAGCGCGATCTCCGGTCGGACCCGGAGCACGACGGTTTGTCCGTCGGCGATCGGGACGACGACCGGCGTGAATTCGAGCTTCCCTCCCGAAATCGAGGTGCGAGCGAGGGTGCCTCCGGTCGAATCCGTGAGGGCGATGGCGGAGAACGTCGATGGGCCAAAAGTCCCCGCGAAGGTGACGTTCAGCGCGGTGATGGACACATCTCCGCCGACGGCCTGGAACGAGAAAGACGCGATGTCGGTCTGCGATCCGACGGCCAACTGCGGCGCCGCGGTCTGCTGACGCACGACGACGAAAGGTCGGGCGTTCGTCGCAGTTGAGTCCGCCACGGCCTGGGTCCCGTCCCAGCTCCGGGCCGCGAACGCCGCTTCGATCGGCGCCTTCGGCTGGACGATCGCCCGCCAGTCGGCCTGGAATTCGACCGCATTGCCGGACCCGGCGGCTGGCACGGGCGTGCCCTTGAACCAGCCGCCCCAATCGGTCGGGTCTCGGTTCGCGTCGAACTCCTGGATCGTCGCCCCAACAACCGCGCCGCCCCAACCATCAATCTCAATCAGCCGGTCGGCTCCGAGACCTTGGATCTCGTATCCGGTCGTTGCGGAGCGATCCGTATCGATGAAGACGAAGAACGCGTCCGTCGTCCGGGCGGAGGTGGAATCGCCCTCGAGCGCGACGCCTCGGACTTGCATGTAGAACGAAAGGAAGTCCAAGTTGTCGGTGACGGCAACGTCGGTGATGTCGATGTTCGGGTTCACCGCTCCTCCCGACGACGCCGACACGTGGGGGACACCCGCCCAGTCTCCGAAGAGCCCGTCGATTCGGATCGGGTATCCGGGGCCCAGGTACTCCGGCACGAAGAAGAGAGGCATCAGCAGGAGGGCGACGGAGACGAGCGGGATCAGGTATAGCTTCCATCCCGCGTTACGCATCATCCCACGGACGCCGGAGGAGTGGAATCCGGCCGGTCGGACGCCGCTCAACCCGTTCGTCAGGCCGTTCGTGCGACCCAAGCCGTTCGTGATCCCATTCGTACGCCCCAGGCCGTTCGTGAGCCCGTTCGTTCGGCCCAGTCCATTCGTCAGGCCGTTCGTCCGACCCAGCCCGTTCGTAAGACCGTTCGTTCGGCCGAGGCCGTTGGTCAGCCCGTTCGTCCGGCCGACTCCATTGGTCAAGCCGTTGGTCCGCCCGCGGCCGTTCGTCAGGCCGTTCGTGCGCCCGCGGAGGCCGTTCGTTCGGCCCTTCAGCCCGTTCGTCATGCCGGTGCGGCGGCCCGCTCCGCGTCCGAGGGCGAGCCCGTTCGTCATCCCCTTCTTCGTCGAAGGGGTTTCGGAAGGCCGCGGCTCCGGCTTCGGTCCCGGTTTGGCGGGGGCCTTCGGCGGGGTGGCGAGTTCCTCTTGGACCATCTCCTGGATCGCGGCGTGGCCGAGATCGTCGAGCTCGTCCTCGAGGGTTCGGGCGGGGGCGAATCGGACGCCGCAGTTCCCGCACGTCGTCGCGCCAGGCGCCACGGGCGCCTCGCACATCGGACATGGGACTGTCGGACCGGCGGGGAGGTCCGTTTCCGTTTCTTCCTTCGCGGCCCGCACCCGACTCTCCTTTGCGAGATCCGTCTGACCGAGGCGAGCATGGAGCTTCGTCTTGAGGACCCAGAGCCCCGGGTAGTTTGGATCGAGGCCCGCGAGGCGGTCGAGGGTTTGCACGCCCCCGGCGGCATCGTCCAGGGTCGCCTGGGCGGCGGCGAGGGCGAAGAGGGCGTCCGGATCGCGCGGGTTGAGCTTCAGGCGCTCGCTCGCGATCTGCATGATGAGATGGAGCCGGCGGGCCCGTTCGTCCTGTGACTCGAGGACTCCGCCGCCATGGGCCGGCAGCGGGACCGGGGGCTTCGACGCATCCCGCGCGACCCTCATGCCGGTCTCCGTCACATCGAGGATCCGGAACGAGGCGTCCGGGGCCGTGTCTTTCATGTGGAGCACGCCGATCTTCCGGACGATCCGATCTCCGCTCCGCGATCGCTCGATCTCGATCACGCCGTCGAAGGGCTGATGGAGCGTCGTCAGCTCGGACGCGGAGTGCATGTCCTTCTCGAGGAGGACGAGGCTCGTGAACCGCGAACGGTCGAACTTCCTCTTCGCGCTCTGCGCGAACGCGTAGACCTGGGTGACCTCGTAGACGTTCGTCGCGGGCGATAGGATCTCGATCACGGCGCGTCGCGGCAACTCGCCGACGAGGCCCGCGATCGCGCGGCTCAGCGCCACGCCGAGGTTCGTCAGGTCGATCGAGGAGCGCACGACCGCCCCGCGTTCCTCGACGTCCTCGACCGGCTCCTCGCTCCAGGAGTACCAGTCGACGACCCGGATGCGATTCTCCTTCGTGACCACGTCGAGATTCACACCGAACTCCCGCAGTTCCGCGAGGACCGCTTCGGGCGATTGCGACGAAATCAAGACGAGCCCGCTGCCGCCTGCCTTCAGGCCTTCCGCGAGGAACGTGAGCGCGAACTGCAACTTCTCCTGGCCCGGAGGGCCCTGCAGCAGGACGCTCGAGCCTTCGGGCAGTCCGCCTTGGACCATCGCGTCGAATCCCTCAATGCCGGTCGCGATCCGCGTCGTAGGATCACCCCTCGAGGGGGCGGCTCAATCCGCACCGCACCGCCAGGTCGGGGTAGGCGCCGATCGCATCTCGGAGAGCGCCCTGGAACACGCCTTTCGCAGCGCTCGCGCCAAGGCCTTGCGCGCAGACGGTCCAGAGATCCCGATGCACCGCCGCGACGAGCTCGCGCAGACGGTCGATGCCCCCATCGCTGCCGACGACCATCTGATCGAAGACGGCCTTGCGCAGTTCCTGATGATCCGTCGTCAGGCGATGCTCCATCTCCGACTCGATCGATGGCGTGCCGACGAATCGGATCCGTTCGAACAGGGAGTGGAAGTACGCGACGTAGAAGTCGACCACCTCGCGAAGCGGCCCGGCGTCGTCCTCGAGGTCGAGCTCGAGGCGGAGGCGAGCGTTCCGGAGTCGGTATTCGAACGTCCGGGAATCGTGCGGCCGTCGCTCGACGAGGCCGAGCCCCGCGAACTGCTGCAGGAACTTCGACGCGGTCGTGATGTGGATGTGCAGGCTCCGTGCGACCTCGCTCGAGAGATGCCAGCCCCCGTCGCGGAGCCCGCGGAGGATTGACAGGCTGTGCTCCCCCGAGAGGAGGACGATCGTCTGTCGGAACGCCTGCTGGTCCATGACGGGGAAGCCTCTGGAGAACGCGGCCGCGAGCCCGAACTCTATTCGTCGTGGAGCTAGGGGTTCATAAGGGAATCCCCGGGATTCTCATCTCCGATTACAATCGGGTGGAACGAACGTTTCGGGGCCGCGAATCCGGCGTGCCGCGACGACTTGCGACGGCATCCCCCGCGATCCTCCCGCCTCGATGAAGCGGCTCTTCCCGACGCCCCGAAGCAAGGTTGAAGTAGAGGCACCCAATTCCGGCGTCCTACGGCCGTCCCCGTCCGACAGTGAACACCTTCGACCGCGGCCTGCCAGGGATCCGCGATGCGATACACGCGATTTGAGAAGGCCCGAATCATCGGAGCGCGGGCGCTGCAAATCAGCATGGGGTCGCCGATCCTCGTGGATGTGCCGACCGGCGTCGTGGACCCGATCGAGATCGCATGGGTCGAATTCAATAGCGGTGCGATCCCGATTACCGTGAAGCGCGAGATGTAGGCTCAGTCGTTTTCCCCATCGGGCCGTTCGAGGTCCGCAACCGGGCCAGTCTCGATGTGTTTATATAGAACCGTATACACATAATTGATCGTCTCGACCGATATGAACCCGCCCGCCTTTTCCGTTCTTCTTGAGTCCCCGATGGACGGCCGTTCCATGAGTTCAAGTAACCCCGATTCGTTGCGAAGCCAAGCCGGCGCCGGGTCCGTGGCGCCACGTGATAGGAGACGTGCCCACCATGGCGAGCGGCCGTGAGAAGTTCCTTCGGGTCGCCGAGGCGAAGGCCGCGGACGCCGGTCGCGGGATCGTCCGGATCGACCCGGAAGTCATGCGGATCTTGGAACTCAAGGAAGGGGACATCGTACTCATCGAGGGAACGAAGTCGACCGCCGCGAGCGTGCGCCGCGGCTACCCGGAGGACGCGAACCGCGGGGTGATCCGCATGGACGGCATGCAACGTCGCAACGCGGGCGTGGGCCTGGACGACAAGGTCGGCCTTCGGAAGGCGTTCGCCCGGCCCGCGGACAAGCTGAGCCTCGCGCCGACGGAACCGATCCGCATCATGGGCGGGGAGCAGTACATGGCGCAGGTCCTGCGGGGGCGCGCGATCACCCGCGGCGACGTGATCAGCGTGAGCATCATGGGCCGCAAGTTCGACTTCGTGGTCACGTCGTTCTCGCCGGGGGCGGACGCCGTGCTCGTCGAGGACGAGACGGACATCAAAATCGCGGAGAAGCCGATCAAAGAGGAGGAGGCGAAGGTCCCGAAGGTGGACTACGAAGACATCGGCGGGCTCGGCGACGAGGTCCGGAAGGTTCGCGAGATGATCGAGCTGCCCCTCCGCCATCCGGAGCTGTTCGAGCGCCTCGGCGTCGAGGCGCCGAAGGGGGTCCTCCTCCACGGCCCGCCGGGGACGGGCAAGACGCTCCTTGCGAAGGCGGTCGCCTCGGAGACGAACGCGAACTTCTACTCCATCTCCGGGCCCGAGATCATGTCGAAGTTCTACGGCCAGAGCGAGGAGAACCTGCGCGACATGTTCAAGCAGGCCGAGGAGAACGCGCCGAGCATCGTGTTCATCGACGAGCTCGACTCGATCGCGCCGAAACGGGACGAGGTGGCGGGCGAGGTCGAGCGACGGGTCGTCGCCCAGTTGCTCGCCCTGATGGACGGCTTGCAGGCCCGCGGCAAGGTCGTGGTGATCGGCGCGACGAACCGTCCGAATGCACTCGACCCCGCGCTCCGACGGCCGGGCCGGTTCGACCGCGAGATCGAGATCGGGGTGCCGGACCGCGACGGACGCCTGGAGATCCTCCAGATCCACACGCGCGGCATGCCCCTGTCCAAAGACGTCGACCTGAAGGAACTCGCCGGGATCACGCACGGCTACGTCGGCGCGGACATGGCGGCCCTCTGCAAGGAAGCGGCGATGCGATCGCTGCGGCGGATCCTGCCCGAGATCGACCTCCAGGTCGACAACGTCCCGCCCGAGGTGCTGAACCGGCTCGAGGTCACTCGGGACGACTTTCTCCAGGCATACCGAGAGATGGAGCCGTCGACGATGCGCGAGGTCCTCATCGAGAAGCCGAACGTCCGATGGGGGGACATCGGCGGCCTCGACGAGGCGAAGCAAGAACTCCGAGAATCGATCGAATGGCCGCTGACGATGAACAAGCTGTTCGCCCACTTCGACGCGAGGCCGCCCCGGGGCATCCTGCTGTACGGTCCGCCCGGCACGGGGAAGACGCTCCTCGCGAAAGCCGTCGCCACCGAGTCGGAGGCGAACTTCATCTCGGTCCGCGGGCCTGAATTCCTCAGCAAGTGGGTGGGGGAGAGCGAGCGCATGGTGCGCGAGACGTTCCGCAAGGCGAAGACCGCGGCCCCGTGCATCATCTTCTTCGACGAGATCGACGCCATCACGCCCGTCCGAGGGATGTCCGCGGACTCCCAGGTGACGGAGCGCGTGATCTCGCAGATCCTCACGGAGATGGACGGGCTCGAGGAGTTGCACAACGTGACCGTCATCGCGGCGACGAACCGGATGGACCTCGTGGACCCGGCGCTGCTGCGGCCCGGCCGATTCGACCGCCACACTTACACCCCGCCGCCGGACCTCGCGACCCGCAAGGCGATCCTCGAGATCCATACGCACAACAAGCCCCTCGCGAAGGACGTCGACCTCGACGACATCGCCCGGCGGACGGACAAGTACACCGGCGCGGAGCTCGCGGCGGTCTGTAACGAGGCGTCCATGCTGGCCATCCGCGATGTCGCGTTGAAGCTCCCGAAGCTCGACGAAGTCGCCCTGAAGAAGGTCGCGATCGAGAAACGACATTTCGAGGCCGCGCTGAAGAAAGTGCAGCCGCAGACGGGCGACCCGTCGCTCTACAGCCGAATGCCGTCCCCGTTCCCGCGGGGGCCCGAAGTCTCCTGAGGAGGAACGCTTAAGACGCGGAGCGAGGAATCGCCGCACGTGGCGGCCTCCGCTCCCGGGAAGCTCATCCTCTTCGGAGAGCACGCCGTTGTCTTCGGCGAGCCGGCCCTCTGTACCGCGATCAACCTTCGCGCGGAGGTCTTCGTGCGGCCGTACAAGGAGTGGCGGGCGGACGGAGGGTCCATCGACGAGCCCCGCTACCGGTACGTGAAAGGGGCGGTCGAGAAGGCGAAGGCCCGAGATCCGATGTGGATCGAGGTCCGGTCCATGGTCCCGAGCGGCGCGGGTCTGGGATCGTCCGCGGCGGTCACCGTCGCGACCCTCGGCGCCCTGCATGGAATCGCGGGCGGGCTCGACCCGCCGACGATCGCCCGCGAGGCGTTCGAGGTCGAGCACGAGGTTCAGGGCCGCGCGAGCCCCATCGACACGAGCACCGCCACGGCGGGCGGGGCGCTGCTGGTCCTCCGCGAGCCGAGGGAGGACCTCCTGTGGACGATCGAACGTGACACGCGCCGCTGGTGCCTCCATCGGGCGCGCCTTCCGGATCTCGAGTTCGTGATCGGCAACACGGGCATCAGCGCGGCGACGGGGCCCCTCGTCGCGAAGGTCAAGGATCGCGTCGAGCGCGACCCCCGTGCGGCGGACATGGTGCGGGAAATCGGTCGGATCACGCTCGAGGGCCTGGCGGCGCTGCAGCGGCGGGACCTCGTCCACGCGGGACGGCTCATGGACCGCGACCATGCCCTCCTGACGGAACTCGGCGTGGGCCACGAGATGCTCGACCGGCTCGTCGCAGCCGCTCGCCCTTCGAGCTACGGCGCGAAGCTCACCGGCGCCGGCGGGGGCGGGAGCATCGTCGCGCTGACGGACCGGCCCGACGAGACCGTAGGGGCAATCCGGGCCGCGGGCGGCAAGGCGTTCGTCGTGCGGCCCGACTCCGCTGGAGTGACGAAACAGCCATGACGCCGCCGAAGGCGCATGAGGTCCGCGCGACGAAAGGAGAGAAGGCGACGGCCGCTCGAACCCTCCTGGTCGAACACGCCGCGGAACTCCTCACGCTGCGCGCGCCGGGTGGGCCGCGGGTCGGGGAGACGGCCGCGGATCTCGGGATCGTGGAGGACGGGGCGGTCTACGTCGAAGGGGACCGTATCGTCGATGTCGGGACGGCCTCCGACGTCCTCTCGAGGCACCCCCGCGCCGACGTCCGAATCGATGCGGCCGGGTGCGTCGTGATGCCAGGCTTCGTCGATGCGCACACGCACGCCATCTTCGCGGGATCTCGCGAACACGAGGTCGAGTGGAAGGCGCAAGGACTCGGCTATGCCGAGATCGCCGCGCGCGGAGGAGGAATCCTCTCCACCGTCCGGGCGACGCGCGAGGCGTCGGAGGACGAACTCGTCCGGACCGGATCCGAACGGATTCGGTCGATGTTATCGGCCGGCACGACGACGCTCGAAGTCAAGACGGGATATGGACTGCGGACCGACGACGAGGTACGGATGCTACGGGCCTCCGCGCGTGCCGCGTCCCTCGCGGGCGTCGACGTCGTGCCGACATTCCTCGGTGCGCATGCAATCCCACCGGAATACGAGGGCCGACCGGATGCCTACGCGGACCTGGTATCGGGTGCGATGCTGGACGCCGTCCGGGCGACCGGGCTGGCGCTCTTCTGTGACGTCTTCGTGGACGAGGGGTACTTCACGCCGGATCAGGCTCGACGAATTCTCGGGAAGGCGAAGGCGGCGGGTCTGCAGCCGAAGGTCCACGCCGACGAGCTCGCCGAGACCGGCGGGGCCTCGCTCGCCGCGGAGATCGCGGCGGTTTCCGCGGACCACCTCGTGCACGCATCGCCGGAGGGAACCGAGGCGATGGCCCGCGCGGGCGTCATCGGGGTTCTGCTCCCGGCGACGTCGCTCGCGTCTCGACTCCCGTTCGCGGACGGACGGCGGCTCGTCGCCGCCGGGGTGCCGGTCGCGTTGGGGACGGACTTCAACCCGAACTGCTGGTGCGAGTCCTTGCAACTCGCCGCGGCGCTCGCGTGCCATCACAACGGCTTGCTACCCGCGGAGGCAATCGTCGCTTCCACGATCAATGCGGCACACGCGGTCGGCCGCGCGGCCGACGTCGGAAGTCTCGAACCCGGGAAGCGGGCCGACCTCCTGGTCTTGGAGATCCCGTCCCATCGTCACTTGGGTTATCGGATCGGAGGAAATGTCGTGCGGACGGTCGTGAAGAGCGGTCGCGTTCGGATCAACGCAGAGCACCGATAGCCGGGCGCCGTCGTGTGCCGGGCGCACCTTCTTGGCGGCGAATGTCATCCAACCGAAGCGGATTTCGATGATCGCCCGAACCTGGCACGGCGTGACGGACAAGTCGAAGGCCGACGACTACCGGAAATACCTCGAAGAGAGCGGAGTCAAGGAATACCGCGAGACGAAAGGCAACCGGGGCGTGTACGTCTTGCGCCGGGACGAGGGCGACCGGACGCACTTCCTGCTCGTCTCCCTCTGGGACTCGTTCGAGGCAATCCGACGGTTTGCGGGTCGTGACGTGGAAAAGGCCGTCTATTTTCCGGAGGACAAGGAGTTCCTCCTCGGGTTCGAGCCGAAGGTCTTGCACTATGAAGTCCTCGCCTCCCCGGACGAGATTCGCTGAAGGTCGTGCGACGCAATCCGCATTGCGACGATCTTACGGCGGCTGGGATACCGTCGCGTTCTCCAGCCGGGATCCTGCCCGAATCGTCATCGAGTCGCCGATGATGCTCGAGGCGATCCGCGCGCCTTCCTCGATGATGCAGTTCCGGGACACCACGCTGTCGACGATTTCCGCAGACGCCCCAACGACGCTGCCCTCCAGCACGATGCTGTTCCGGACGATTGCTTTGCCTTCGACCCGCGCGCCGTCGTACAGGCAGGCGTTGTCCGCGATGCTGCCGCGCCGCAAGACGGCGCCGGACCCGACGTAGCACGGCCCCCGGATCGTGACGCCGTCCTCGATCAGGGCGGCGGCGTCGAGGATCACGGGTCCCTCGCTCGCGATGCCGGCGCGCCGGAGCGGCTTGCCCTCCCGCCGCACGATTTCCATGCTCGCCTTCCAGAGGTCGTGCGGTCGCCCGATGTCCATCCAGACTCCGTCGAGCTTGGAGCCATGGAGCGGGACGCCTTTCGCGAGGAGCTTCGGGAACAGGTCTTTCGCGAAGTCGAACTTCTGGTCCGACGGGATGAAATCGAGGACCTCCGGCTCGAGCACGTAGATGCCCGCGTTCGCGAGGTTCGAGAACGCTTCCTCCCGCTTCGGCTTCTCGCGGAACTTCGCGATCCGGCCCTTCGCATCGAGGCCGACGATCCCGTACTGCGTCGGGTCTTCCACCTCCGTGAGGGCGATCGTCCCGACGCCGCCCCGTCGCTTGTGGAAGTCGTAGAGCGCCTTGAAGTCCACATCGCACAGGATGTCCCCCATCGCGACGACGAACGTCTCGTCGATGAAGTTCCCCACCCGACGGACGGCCCCCGCGGTGCCCGCGGGGTTCTCCTCGAAGCTGTACAGGATCGACGCGTTGTAGTCGGCGCCGTCGCCGATCGACTTAATCAGGGCGTCGGAGAGATAGGCCGTCGTCACGATGATCTCGTGGAAACCGGACGTCGCGAGGGATCGCAGGACGTAATCGATGCACGGCCGGCCGGCGACGGGCATCAGCGGCTTCGGCCGCTTGTAGGTGAGCGGCTTGAGCCGAGTCCCCTCTCCTCCGGCGAGGACGACGGCCTTCATCGGCCGATCTCCACGCGGCCCTTCTCCAGGAGGGCCCTCAACGCCCGGTCCGCGGAGTCCTCGAGCTTCTTCGGATCGGAGAGGGCCCGCGCTTGCCGGTTCTGCGTCCGGAGGAGATCGCGGGACTCGCGCGCCTCCGCGCGCTTCGCGCCCCGGATCGAGAGGACCTTGTCCCGCATCTCGACGAGCTTCGCGTGGATCTCATCGGCCTTGTCCCGCGTCGCGAGGTACGCCTCGTGCTTCTCGTCGCCCTCGAACACCAGGGCCGAGATCTCCCGCACGAGCCCGAGCGAATCGTCGTGGACGGCGCGCGCCTCCGCGCTCAGGACCACCGCCGCTTCGTGCTCCTTCTCCGCGGCCTGGAACAGCTCCGTGATCCCGGAGTCGATGTCCCGGACTTCCTTCGCGATCTTGTCTTGATCGGCCTTCAGCGCCTCGAGATCGACCAGGCGCTTCATGGAGCGCTTGATCTCGACGAGCAACTCGTTCTCTTCGCTCAGCGTCAGGGAGGCGGTCTGCTGCCGCATCTCCATCTGCGAGACCCGCCGCTTCGTCGCCCGAAGCTCTGCACCGACGTCACCGGATGCGGAACCGCGCATCTTCCGCTTCAGCTCGATGAGGGCCTTCGCCTTCCCCTGGAGTTCGTCGCGCTTCGCTCGGTGCGCCCGCGCCTTCGCCGCGAGGTCGTTCCGCCGGTCCTTCAGGTCCCGCAGCTTCGGGGCGAGCTCCCGCTTCTTCTCGTGCACGAGGTCCCGCTCCTGACGGAGGAGCGCGGCCTCCTGGTTCAGGGCGGCCCGCCGCTCGAGGAGGCTCTCGAGCTTGATCTCCGCCTGTTCCAGCTCAGAAAGGGTCTTCTTCCGGACCATCGGGTCCCCCGGGGCCGATCGGAGTGCGGCGATTGGCGGATGCCCCATTAACCTTTCGCACCGCGATCGCATCGGCGACGCGGCCGATTTCCTCCGGGGAGAGTTCCTCGACGCGGCGCGTCCGGAACGGGACCGCAGGGAGGATCGACTCGAGGGCGTGCGGCGTCTCGGCGAACGCGCGCCAGGACAGCCGGAGGCCGTTCTCGACCGTCTTCCGGCGATGTGCGAACAGCGCGTCCACGACGGCGTCGAACCGGCCCGGGTCCGCGATCGGGAATGGGCTGGGACGCGGGACGAGCCGCACGAGGGCCGAGTCGACGCGCGGCTGCGGGTGGAAGGCGTTCCGCGGCACCCGCTCGAGGATCTCGGCCGCGGCCCGACGGTACACGCCGACGCTCAGCCGGGAATAGTCCGCGGTCGCCGGCTTCGCGATCATCCGCCGGGCGAACTCCCACTGATACATCAGGACGGCCCGGTCGAACCGCGCATCGAGCAGCCGGAATGTGATCGGCGAGGAGATCTTGTAGGGCAGGTTCGACGCGAGCACGTCGAAGGGCGGCCACTCGACCTTGAGCGCGTCGCCCTCGATGATTTCGACCTCAGGCAGCGATTGCCGCAGGTAGGCGGCGAAGCGAGCCGTCGGGTGAGCACGCCGAGTCCGGGTCCGATCTCCAGGACGACATCCGCCGCGCCGACGTTCGCATGGCCGACGTGGCGGGCCGCGACTCGCCCATCGACGAGGAAGTGCTGGCCCATCCCTTTCCGGGGCCGGGTCCCGAGACGCTCGAGGGTGCGCCGCGGGTCCTCGTCCACGGCGGCGGCAAGCCGCCCGACGATTTAGGGTTGCGTGCCGGTCGGGTCCGCGTCGAAGTCGGTAGCGTGGTACGGTTGCGTCGTGTACGTTGTCGTGGGATCGATGCGTCCGGCGGTCGGCACGAGCGACAACGTCGCCAGGTAGGGCCCGTCGAGCCCGCTCGCGCGGATGTCCGGGCCTGCGAAGACGAATTCGACCCACTGCACACCTTCGAGGATCCACGCCTGAGCGGACACTTTGGCGACGTCCCGCGAGGATCCGAGGGGCTGGAGGAGACCGGACGTGTCGAACGCCGCGGAGACGAACACCTCGACCTCTGCGCGAATCACCAGGGCATCGTACGCCCCGTCGGCGTCCCGGTCCGGGGTGAGCTCCTCGAACCGACCCGTGAACGACAGGAGCTCGACGGTGTCGTCGAAGTCGCTCGCGCGGTACGCGGAGGTCGATCCGCACAGCGTCTCCGGGTAGCTGACGGGTTGCGGGCGCAGGACGGAGCCGACCGGATCGGGGGCCGCGGGGTACAGTCGATAGTCGACCGGCCCGTACAAGGTCAGGGAGAAGTTCCACGGTCCGTCGACGCCCGCAGAACGGATCTGGTCCCCGCGGAACCGCAAGGACACGCTCGTGCCCGACGCTTTGAGGGCGACGGTCCGGTAGGCGTACGCGACCATCCTCACGACGTCCGCGGATGGCGCCATGAGGACGCCGTTCAGGCTGTAGTTCCCCTCGACGTTCACATGGACGTCCGCACGCAGCTCGAGGAAGTCCGCGAGCCCGTCGCCGTCCAGGTCGACCGCCTGGTCCGTGTGCCCGCCCGTGAAGTACGCGGGCCGGATGGGCGCCCCGAACGCGGAGGCGGCGTACGCCTTCGTCGTGTAGTTCCACTCGAGGAGGTCCCCGGCAGGCTGCGGGAGCGGCCCCGCCCGGTCGTACATGATCACGTCCCCGAGGAACAGCGTGGCGTGCACCCGATACGGCCCGTCCACGCCGGCGCGTTCGATGTCCGTTCCCGCGAACGCCATGCGGATCGTCTGCTCGCCGGCGGAGAAGAAGTACCGCTCGTTCGTCCAGGCGATCGGATACGTCGCATCGGCCGTCGCGACGATCGGCGGCATGGGCGGCGGCACGCCGTACCCGGCGCCGCACGGCCCGACCGCGGGCGGACTCGAGGCCGACAGGTCCGCATAGATCGTCCATGTGCCCGCCTGCGGAAGGGAGACGCCCGCCTCGACGACGAGCCATTCGAAGGCGCCGTTCCCGTTCGTGTCGAGCCCGTAGTCCGTCCCGGCGTCGTTCGCGGTCACGAGCGCGTGCAGGCCCCAGGCCGCGCCGGCGGAGCCGATGCCGAGGGCGACGAGCAACACGACCGTGCGAGCGGTCCACATCATGATCGCACCGCCGAACGTAGACGCGCGCCGGAATATAGGACCGCGTTTCTCGTTCGGGAATCCTCTAACGGCGGATATTCTCACCCATCAGTATTTGAATGGGAAGTTCGGATGGGGTCGCGTGCCCGTCCCCTGGGGCGCGCTCCCCTTCCAAAACGAGGGCAGCCTTCAGTGCTGGATGGTCGGCCTGATCATCGGGGCGCTCGTGCTCGTCCTCGCGATCCTGATGGCGTACCAGCGGTACGTCGCCGGCAAGAAGCCGGTCCAGCACCTCTGCGACTACTGCGGGCACATGGTCACCGCCGTGAGCGATTGCCATCACGCCCCCGTGCGGGAGCGGTTCCTGCACGGGACCTGCCTCGAATGCAAGAAGGACTGCCGCCTCGTGTGCGCCCGGTGCAAGAACCCCCTCTGAGCGGATCGGGCAGCAATGATTATGCGCCGGACCCCCTTGCCCGAGCCGAGGCCATGTCCGGTCCCCCCGGGGCCCCGCCCGCGACGAAGCCCCCGCCCCCGCCGCGCAGCGTCCTCCTGGCCGCCGCGAAGATCACGGTCCGCGCTCCGATCCCTCGCGTGTTCGAGGCGCTCACGAACGCGGAGCAGCTCGCGGCTTGGTGGGCGGACGACGCCCGGATCGAGGCGGAGCTGGGCGGCCGCTACGAGGGGACGCTCCCCGAAGGCCGGGTCGAAGGGACGATCACGGCGATCGACGGTCCGGGGAAGCTCTCGTACACCTGGCCGGTCCCGCACGAGGGCGGGTCCGTGGAGACGAGCGTCGTCTTCGAACTCAGCCCGAAAGGCCCGGAGACCGCGGTCCACGTCGCCCATCGCTCGCCCATGCCGGTCGCAGGCCAGTGGGACGGCGTATGGCGGCGATCCGTGGAATCGTTGAAGGCGTTCCTCGAACAGGGAGCGCCGGGCCCCGCCTGATCGGCGGCGTCAGCCTGCGGCCCACTCGACGACCGTCGACTCCCCCTGACCGACGCCGACGCACAAGGTCGCGAGGCCGTAGTACGGCCGCGCTTCGTCCGGAGCACGCCGCCGCATCTCGTGGACGAGCGTGCAGAGGATCCGCGCGCCGCTGCAGCCGAGTGGATGGCCGAGGGCGATCGCGCCACCGTTCACGTTCGTGATCTCCGGACGGAACCCCAGTTCCCGCATCACCGCGAGCGCCTGGACCGCGAACGCCTCGTTCAGCTCGATCAGCCGGATCGCGTCGATCGTCACGCCGGCGCGGGCGAGCGCCTTCCGCGTCGCCGGGACGGGGCCCAGGCCCATCGTGCGCGGTTCCACCCCGGCCGCGGCGGAGGCGACGATCCGGACGAGCCCACGGAGCCCGAGGTCGCGCGCCGTGCGGTCGCTCATCACGAGCAACGCAGCGGCGCCGTCGGTGATGCCGCTCGAGTTGCCCGCCGTCACCGTACCCCCTTCGCGGAAGGCGGGGCGGAGCTTCGAGAGCGCCTCGAGCGACGTGTCGTAGCGCGGCGGCTCGTCGTGGGAGACGAGCAGCAACTCCCCCGACCTCTGCGGGACCGGCACGGGCACGATCTCCTCCGCGAACTTCCCGCTCTCGATCGCCTCGACCGCCCGTCGATGGCTTTCCAGCGCGAACCGGTCCTGATCCTCGCGCGAGATCTGCGGATGAAGAGGCCGGAGGTTCTCCGCGGTCTCCCCCATCGAATCGTTCCCGTACTCGGCCTTGAGCCGCGGGTTCGGGAACCGCCATCCGAGCGTCGTGTCCCACGCCGTGACGTTGCCCATCGCACCGTCGGGATTCTTCGGGACCGCGTACGGCGCGCGCGTCATGCTTTCGACGCCGCCCGCCACGAAGACGTCGCCCTCGCCGGCCTTGATCGCCCGCGCGGCCGCGTTGACCGCCGCGAGGCCGGACGAACAGAGACGGTTGAACGTCACGCCCGCCACGGAGACCGGGAGGCCGGCGAGCAGCGCGGCCATCCGCGCGACGTTGCGATTGTCCTCCCCGGCCTGGTTCGCGCAACCCAGGTAGACCTCCTCGATGAGTGCGGGGTCCACGCCCGCCCGCCGAACGACCTCACGGACCACGAGCGCCGCCAGATCGTCCGGGCGGACCTCCTTCAACGCGCCGCGGTGGCGGCCCATCGGCGTCCGCACGGCCTCGACGATCACGGCTTCGGGCATGGGTCTCGACCTCCGTGGGATGGTCCCCTCCATCGCGTCGGGGCATTTGGACTTCGGGATTCGGAGCGCCGCGCGATCGATCGCGGGGTTTGTTT